>Ga0213878_10000578_pt1 | contig 13454 bp, 11 predicted proteins | sample VelepicoBEBS_R02_FD_161053 | JGI IMG/M metagenome (GOLD analysis project Ga0213878, IMG submission 161053) | Vellozia epidendroides bulk soil microbial communities from rupestrian grasslands, the National Park of Serra do Cipo, Brazil - BS_R02 | ecosystem: Environmental > Terrestrial > Soil >... | reverse complement strand
CGACCTTCGCGCTGGCTGTGCAGCATGAACGCTTCGCGCACTGCGGCCAGTACGTTGTCGGGCTGCAGTGCCGCTTCCACGGTGGGGCCGTCGAGCAGCAGCAGTTGGGCGGAGGAATTGTTAGCGGGCATAGCTGTAGACGGCTGCGCGCGATACCCCGAGGTGTGCCGCGACGGTTTCCATGGCGCGCCTGACATCGAGCAGCCCCGATGCCTTCAGTTCGCTCAGCAGTGCGCGGCGCTCTTCGGTCTTCAACGCGCGCGGCGTGGTGGCCAGCCGTGCGGCGAATGCGTCGATGCGGGTGCGCAGCGCATCGCTGCCGGCCGGGTCGAGTGTCTCGGCGGGTCCCTCGGCTGTGGTCTGGATGAACTGGCCCATGGCCATCTGCAGGCTGCGGAACAGCGTCAGGTCCACGTTCATGCACAGTGCGGCCACGTAGCGGCCGCTGCTGTCCTTGATGCCGATCGACGTGCTCTTTGCTTGCCGGCCATCGGCGAACTGGTTCGGATAGTTGGTCAGAACCTGCGGATAGTCGGGATCGGTGATGCGCGCCCGGCCGAGCTCCGTGGTTGGGTCTCCAACCACGCGGCCGGACAGGTTGTTGTGAATTGCCAGGATCGATTGCTCGGGTTCCAGCAGGTCATGAACCACGACCTCGCAAAACGGTGCGAGCGTCTGGCCAAGGCCGTCGGCAATCTGCTTGATCTGGTCGAGCAGCAGACGCTGCTCGGGGGTGCGCTTGGCCATGTCGGAATGGTGGCGGTGCGTGATGTGATGCTAGACAGTTTGTATATATATGGACTAAATGTCAAGATATCGACAAGAGAATGCCTTCCCGGCCGCTTTGGCCGGGTAGTCTTATCGGCTCAAAGCCGCTTGCGGTACACGACGAATCCGGATTTCTCGGCAACGGTGTCGTACAGGCGCATGGCGGTCGTGTTCGTTTCGTGCGTCTGCCAGTACACCCTTTCCAGGCCCAGTGCCTTTGCACGCTCATAGACCTCTTCGATCAAGCGGCGCGCGACGCCCTTTCCTCTTGCCGCCTCGGCGGTGAAAAGATCCTGCAGATAGCAGTTCGGTTGAATCTGGATAGTGCTTCGATGCAGCAGAAAATGCGTTAGCCCGATCAGCTCGCCGGCTTGTTCCGCAACCAGCGCATGCATTGGCTCGTAGGCGTCGAAGAAGCGCGACCAGGTTGTGCGCGTGATCTCGGGCGCCAGAGCCGTATCGCCGTGCCGGCCGTAGAACGCGTTATACCCGTCCCAGAGAATCTTCCAGGCGGGAAAGTCGTCAGGCTGGACCGCACGAATCACTACCGGGTCGGAGGCAGCGGCTGAATTGTTGCTGGTCATCTTGTTCCCCACAGTTGTCGGAATCCATGCTTGCGCAAGGCGACAAGTGTAGAGCGGCGCAAAGCGTTGCGATAGCCAGTTTTGGTGATCGCTGCTTTTCGCCCAACGGCGAGAGAACAGCTATGTCGGCGGCTCTCAGGCCGCCTCTGCCACGCGAATCTCCACCAGCAGCTTGCGCAGTTCCGGCACGCAGGAGCCGCAATTGCCGCCTGCCTTGACGCAAGCCGTGATCTCGGCCGGTGTCTTGAGGTCGTGCTGGCGTACCGCGTCACAGATCGTATTGCGGCCCACGCCGAAGCACGAGCAGACGGTTGGCCCCGCATCAGCGGTCTTTTCGAGCGGCTGGCCCAGCAGCAGGCCGGTGCGGTCAGCGTCTTCCAGGCGCTCCTGCGCGAACAGTTGGGACAGCCAGGTGCGCGAGGGCAGGTCCGTGCGGGTGGAGATATACACGCAGGCTTCAAGCCGGTCATTGACGACGTAGCCCGCGTGATAGACGCCCGCGGCGCGATCCTCGAACTCGAGCCAGTCGGCTTCGGGGTCCTGCGCGCCAAGCAGGTCGCGCGCCCATGCGGCGCGGTCGTCGATGATTTCGCGGCCAGCGAACTCGTAGCGCTGGAATTGCTTGCCGTGGATGCGGGTCCACCAGGTCAGCGCGCTGGCGGGCAGCGCCTTGCGGCTCAGCACGAAGCCATGCCACGAGACGCGGAACTCATCCACGCGCACGGGCGTGTGCTTGAACTCGGGCTCGCCGGAAACCGGATCGACCGCGGGATTGACCACGGCACCCACGCGCGCATCGGAGCTGAACTGGTCATTCCAGTGGATCGGCACGAAGACACTGCCGCGCGGAATGCCGCCGCCAAAGCGCACGCGGCCGACCATCGCGCCCCAGCGGCTGGTCACGCGCGCGAGCTTGCCTTCGCCAACGCCGCAGAGCAGGGCGTCTTGCGGGTGCATATCGACGAACGGTTCGGGCAGGTGCTCAGACAGCCGGGCCGCCTTGCCCGTGCGCGTCATCGTGTGCCATTGGTCGCGCACACGGCCGGTGTTCAGGATCAGCGGGAATTCGTCATCCGTGGCATGTGCCGGTGCGCGTGATGCCGTCGCGATGAAGCGCGCACGGCCGTCGGCAAATGCATAGCGGCCGTCCTCGAACAGGCGCTGCGTTCCGGTCGACGCGCTGGCGGGCAGCGGCCATTGCACCGGCTGCATCGCGTCGTAGTCCGCTCGGGCCATGCCTGCCAGACCGCCGATGTCGAACATGCGAGGCGCCTGGCCATCGCCATCCGAGCCGTTGCGCCAGCCGCTGAGTCGTGCGTGCTCGTCGAAGATCTCGTGCTGGCCCGCATAGTCGAAGCCCGCGAAGCCCATCCGGCGCGCTACGTCGCAAAGAATGTTCCAGTCGGCGCGTGCCTCGCCCGGTGCGGGCAGGAATGCGCGCTGGCGCGAGATACGGCGCTCGGAGTTGGTCACGGTGCCGTCCTTCTCGCCCCAGCCCAGGGCTGGCAGCAGGATATGCGCGGCATCGTTGGTATCGGTGTGCGTGACGATGTCGGACGTCACCACCAGCTCGCACCGGGCAAGCGCACGGCGGGCCTGGTCGGCATCGGGCAGGCTCACGACGGGGTTGGTGCCGATCACCCAGACGGCCTTGACCTTGCCTTGCTCGATGGCGTCGAACAGGTCCACGGCCTTCAGGCCCGGCTGGTCGGCCATCGCTGGCGATTGCCAGAAGTCCTGCACGATATCGCGATGCACCGGGTTGGCCAGTTCCATATGCGCCGCAAGCATATTGGCCAGCCCGCCGACTTCCCGTCCGCCCATCGCGTTGGGCTGGCCGGTCAGCGAGAACGGGCCCATGCCAGGGCGGCCGATGCGGCCAGTCAGCAGATGGCAGTTGATGATGCTGTTGACCTTGTCAGTTCCAGCGGACGACTGGTTCACGCCCATCGAAAACGCGGTGACGACCTTCGTCGTGGCGGCGAACAGGTCATAGAATGCCCGCACGTCCTGCGGATCGAGCTTGCAGGCGCGCGCCACGGCGGCGATGTCAGCACCGTCGGCATCGGCCGTGGCCAGTGCTTGATCCAGGCCTGCTGTGTGGTCACGGACGAACGCGGTATCGGCATGTCCATGGCGTGCCAGATGACTCATCAACCCGTTGAACAGCCGTACATCGGTGCCGGCGCGAAGCGGCAGGTGCAGGTCCGCCAGCTCGCACGTCGCGGTGCGGCGCGGGTCGATGGCGACGATCTTCATCTCTGGCCGCGCCTCCTTGGCGCGGGTCAGGCGCTGGAACAGGATAGGGTGGCACCACGCAGTGTTGGAGCCCACCAGCACGACGAGATCGGCCTGCTCCAGATCCTCGTAGCTGCATGGCACGAGGTCTTCGCCGAATGCGCGCTTGTGCCCGGCCACGGCCGATGACATGCACAGGCGCGAGTTGGTATCGATGTTTGCCGAGCCGATAAAGCCCTTCATCAGCTTGTTGGCGACGTAGTAGTCCTCTGTCAGGATCTGGCCCGAGACGTACAGCGCAACCGCATCGGGGCCGTGCTTCGCGATGACATCGGCAAAGCCGTACGCGACGCGGTCGAGTGCTTCGTCCCAGCTCACGCGGCGCAGCGAGCCATCGGGCTCGCGCACCTGCGGATGCAGCAGGCGGCCGTTCAGATCGATGGTTTCACCAAGCGCCGATCCCTTCACGCACAGGCGGCCGGAGTTCGACGCATGGTCCGCGTCGCCGCTGATTTCAACCTGGCCGTCGGCGCGCACCGTGGCACGCACGCCGCAGCCGACGCCACAGTATGGGCAGGTCGTTGCGATCGTCTTGGTGGGGGTGGTGGCAACCACCGCAATATCGGACAGGTTCACGATCAATATCCCGGAAATGCTAGTGCACCTACGTGTCTACGCGCTTATGCGGCCAGTGCCTCGCACTGTGCGCGGCCGAACAGCAGGCGCTGGCGCAGTGCCCCCACGGGCTGGCCCGTCTGGATCAGGTCGAAGTACCACGGACCATCCTTGACGTCGCCGTAAAGCACGGCACCCACGAGCCGTCCATGCTGCAGCACCAGTCGCTTGTAGACGCCGCGCCGCGGATCGCGCAGCACGAGGTCTTCGCTGTCTTCCCCGCCGATGAAGTTGCCGGCCGAATACAGGTCGACGCCGGTCACCTTGAGCTTGGTGGCAGTGGCCTGCTGCACGTAGCGGCGATGGCCGGCCCCGGCCAGATGGGCGGCGCACACGCGCGCCTGATCCCAGATCGGCGCCACCAGCCCGAACGTGGCCTGGCGATGCTGCACGCATTCACCCACTGCGTAGATGCGCGGGTCGAAGGTCTGCAGCGTGTCATCGACGACGATCGCGCGTTCGCAGCGCAGGCCAGCGCTGGCGGCCAGCTCGAAGTTGGGGCGTACGCCTGCGGTCATGACCACGAGATCGGCCGGGATCTGCGTGCCGTCCTTGAACAGCACGCCGGTCACCCGGTCGGTGCCGAGGATCGCGGCGGTTTGCGCGCTGAGCAGAAAGCGCAGCCCCTTGCGCTCGAGCGCCGCCTTGAGCAGTTCGGCAGCGGGCTTGTCGAGCTGGCGTTCCATCAGGCTGTCGGCCAGATGCACCACGGTGACGTCCATTCCCTGGCGCATCAGGCCGTTGGCAGCCTCCAGCCCAAGCAGGCCGCCGCCAATCACCACCGCATGGCGATGATTGCGCGCGGCGTGCTGCATCGTTTCCACGTCCTGAATGTCGCGGAACGCAATCACGCCGTCGAGCTTGTGGCCGGGCACCGGCAGGATGAGCGGCCGGGAGCCGGTGGCCAGCAGCAGGCGGTCGTAGCGGACTTCCTTGCCCGAAGCCGAGCGGACCAAACGGCGCGGACGGTCGATCGCTACCACGGGATCTCCGGCCAGCAACTCGATGCCGTGCTGGTCATACCACCCGCGCGGATTGAGCATGATGTCGTCGACGGACTTCTCGCCGGCGAGCACCGGAGACAGCAGGATGCGGTTGTAGTTGCCGTGTGGTTCGGCGCCGAACACCGTGATGTCATACAGGTCCGGCGCCAGCTTCAGCAGTTCCTCGACCGTGCGCATGCCGGCCATGCCGTTGCCGACGACGACCAGCCGGGGCCTGGCGTGGGACGAGACGGGGGGCGTCATGTGCGTCTTCCTGTTTGCGTGGGCGAGGGGGGGAGCATGTCGAACCGATGGTCAGGCGGCGAGCTCTTCCTCGATCGCGGCTTCCACTTCTTCCTCGATCTCCCTGGTCACTGCCGAGGCGGCTACCCAGACCTTGCCGTCGTAGACACGGGCGGCATAGGCGTCGATCGAGTGCTCGGGCGCCTCCAGGCATTCGCCGGTGCGCAGGTCGAAGTGATGCTTGTAGATCGGCGATGCCACGACAACGCGGTTGCCCAGGCTGCCGGTCAGGCCGCGCGAGAGCACGTTGGCGCGCGCATTCGGATCGAAATTGGCCACTGCATACACCTCTTCGCCGCGGCCGATGCGGAAGACGGCGACCTGTTTCCTGTCGACCAGGGCGCAGACACCAGTATTGGGCACGATATCGCGCAAGGTGCAAATCGCTGTCCAGGTTTCGGGGTGGTGGGCTTGGCTCATCACGTTCTCCTTGAAATCGGGTGGTTTCACGCTGCTTTTGCGGGCACGGCAACCACTGGGATGTGGCTCAGGCGGGAACGTTGCAAGTTTCGTTCCTCCGGCGTGGCGGGCCGAATCTGGCCGCGCTCCTCCAGGAACACGAGGTTGTCATCGCGCAGGTCGCTGTTGACGAAGTGGCGGAAGCGCTTGCGCGTTTCCGGGTCGGTGATTGCGCGCTTCCACTCGTCTTCGTAGGTGTCCACCACGTGCTGCATGTCGGCCTCGAGCTCCGCGCCGATGCCAAGCCTGTCGTCGATGATCACGGACTTCAGGTAGTCCAGGCCGCCTTCAAGGTTGTCGCGCCACGTGCTGGTGCGTTGCAGGCGGTCGGCGGTGCGCACATAGAACATCAGGAAGCGGTCGACGTAGCGGATCAGCGTTTCGCGATCGAGATCGCCGGCCAGAAGCTCCGCGTGGCGTGGCTTCATGCCGCCATTGCCGCACACGTAGAGGTTCCAGCCGCGCTCGGTGGCGATGATGCCCACGTCCTTGCCCTGCGCTTCGGCGCATTCGCGCGTGCAGCCCGAGACGCCGAACTTGATCTTGTGCGGCGCGCGCAGGCCCTTGTAGCGGTTCTCGATGTCGATGGCCAGGCCGACGGAGTCATCCACGCCATAGCGGCACCACGTCGAGCCGACGCACGATTTCACGGTGCGCAGCGACTTGCCGTAGGCATGGCCTGATTCGAAGCCAGCGGCGACCAGTTCTTCCCAGATCAGCGGCAGTTCTTCCAGCCGTGCACCGAACATGTCCACCCGCGCGCCGCCGGTGATCTTGGTGTACAGGCCATACTTCTTGGCGATCTGGCCCACGGCGATCAGGCCGTCCGGCGTGACTTCGCCGCCGGGCATGCGCGGCACGACCGAATACGTGCCGTCCTTCTGGATGTTGGCCAGGAAGTAGTCGTTCGAATCCTGCAGGCTGGCATGGTCTTCCTTGAGCACGAACTCGTTCCAGCACGAAGCCAGGATGCTGCCGACCGTGGGCTTGCAGATGTCGCAGCCCAGGCCCGAGCCGTGCGCCGCCAGCAGGTCCTCGAACGTCTTGAAGTTGCCCACGCGCACGAGGTGATAGAGTTCCTGGCGCGAATACGGGAAGTGCTCGCAGACATGGTTGTTGACGGCCATGCCTTGCTTCTTCATCTCGGCCTTCATGATCTGCGTGACCAGCGGCACGCAGCCGCCGCATGCGGTGCCGGCCTTGGTGCACGATTTCAGTGCACCGATGCTGGTGGCGCCATCGCACACTGCCGCGCAGATCTGGCCCTTGCTGACGTTGTTGCACGAGCAGATCTGGGCGGTATCGGGCAGCGCATCGGCGCCGAGCGCGGGTTTGGCCTTGCCATCGGAGGAAGGCAGGATCAGGAATTCGGGCGACTCCGGCAACTCGATCTTGTTGAGCATCATCTGCAGCAGCGTGCCGTACTCGGCGGCATCGCCAACCAGCACGCCGCCAAGCAGGAACTTGCCGCAATCCGAGACCACCAGCTTCTTGTAGATCTGGCGGCGCTCGTCGGTGAACTGGTACGAGCGGCTGCCCGGCTCGTTGCCGTGCGGGTCGCCGATGCTGGCGACGTCCACGCCCATCAGCTTGAGCTTGGTGCTCATGTCGGCGCCGGCGAACTCGGCTGCTTCGCCACGCAGATGACGCGCGGCCACGCGGGCCATGTCATAGCCCGGGGCCACCAGGCCGTAGATCTTGCCGTCCCACAGCGCGCATTCGCCAATCGCATAGACGTGCGGGTCCGAGGTCAGGCAGTTGTTGTCGATCACAATGCCGCCGCGCGCGCCAATCGTCAGGCCGCTCGCACGGGCCAGCTCGTCGCGCGGCCGGATGCCGGCCGAGAACACGATCATGTCCGTGTCCAGATGGGTGCCATCGGCGAAGTTCATGCGATGCGTGCCGTCGACGCCATCCACGATTTCGCGCGTGTTCTTGCCGGTATGGGCCTTGACGCCGAGCTCTTCGATCTTCCGGCGCAGCATGCTGCCGCCGCCGTCGTCCACCTGCACCGCCATCAGGCGCGGCGCGAACTCGACCACGTGAGTCTCCAGCCCCATGTCGCGCAATGCCTTGGCGCATTCCAGGCCGAGCAGGCCGCCACCAATCACCACGCCGGACTTCGCGCGCTGGCCGCATTCGAGCATCGCTTCCAGATCCTCGATGGTGCGATACACGAAGGTGTCGCGGCGATCCTTGCCGGGCAGTGGCGGCACGAACGGATAGGAGCCGGTGGCCAGCACGAGCTTGTCGTATTGCAGCGTTTCTCCGGTCGAGGTGGTGACCGTCCTCGTCGCTGTATCGATGGCCGTGGCCTTGGCGTTCAGGCGCAGCAGCATGTTGTCGTGCTGCGTGAAAAAGCCCTCTGGCACCAGCGACAGGTCCTCGGCCGACTTGCCGGCAAAGAACTCGGACAGGTGCACGCGATCGTAGGCAGGGCGTGGCTCCTCGCACAGGACCGTTACTTCGAGGTCCCGCGCGCCCGCTTCCGCGAGGCATTCCAGGAACTTGTGGCCGACCATGCCATGCCCGACGATGATGATCTTCATGATGCTTTCCTTGTCCGAAGGGATGTCTTGTGGAGTTCAGCCAGCCAGCGCGCTGTCGTAGAGCGCCTGTTCCTGGGCCTTGTGTTCGGCGCTGAAACGCACGGCGATCGCGCACAGGGCGGCCAGCGAGGCGGCCACGCCCAGCCACGTCAGCGTTAGCTGCAGATCGCCGAGGCCCTTCATCAGGAAGCCTGCGGCCACGGCCCCCACGTTGCCGCCGGCGCCGATGATGCCGGCCACGCCGCCGAGTGCCTTGCGATCGATGAACGGCACCAGTGCGTAAGTCGCGCCGCACGCCATGTGCGTGAACAGGCCGAAGATCAGCATGGCGACGACCGCATTGGTGGCCGTCGATGCGTGGGCAAAGCCGAGCAGGCCCAGGCCCTCGCCGAGGATAAAGACGAACAGCACCAGCGAGCGTGCATCGAGGCCGCGGCGCTTTGCGACCTTGTCCGATACGTAGCCGCCGAGCGCGCGGGCAAACAGGGCCAGCAGGCCAAAGCTCGCGGCGGCCATGCCGGCGGCCGACAGCGACAGGCCGAAATGATCGACATAGAACGTGGCCGCCACGTTGTGGATGAAGATCTCCACGCCAAAGCAGGCGCCGTACGTGATGAACAGCATCCAGACGCGGTAGTTGGCGCTGGCGGCGCGGAAGCTTGCCCAGCCGCCACCGCCCTTGCCGCCGCTGACGGCGATGCCACGGGCGCGCAGGTCGGAGAAGTTGCCTTCGGGGCAGTCCTGCGTGAAGCGCCAGTAGACGACGGCCATGATCAGCATCAGCACGCCGGGGACGAGCAGCGCCAGGCGCCAGCCCATCGTGTGATCGACGCCGAGGAACAGGATCGCGGCCAGCAGCAGCGGCATCGCGCCCTGTGCGGCGCCGCCACCGGCATTGCCCCACCCGGCGGAGGCCGCGTTGGCCGTGCCGACCACGTTCGGCGCGAACATCACCGACGTGTGGTACTGGGTGATGACGAAGCTGGCACCCACCGCGCCGATCAGCAGGCGGAAGAACAGGAAGGTTTCGTAGTTCTGGGCGAACGCCACGCCAAGCACAGGCAGCGCGCCGATCGCCAGCAGGCCGGTGTAGGTCTTGCGCGGGCCGAAGCGGTCGCACATCGGACCGATCACGAGCCGCACCAGGATCGTCACGGCAACGGCGGCGATATTGATATTGGCGATCTGGTTCGGCGTCAGACCGAACTCGCCCTTGAGCACCGGCATCAGCGGCGCGCAGGCAAACCACGCGAAGAAGCAGACAAAGAACGCCATCCACGTCAGGTGGAAGGCGCGCATCTGCGGGGTCTTGAGACTCAGCAGGTCGATCCGGGTGGCTTTGCCGTTCATCCTTTAGCTCCAAAAACAAAAGGCGTCCCGAGAGGCCTGGCCGCGTGGGGCCAGTTCTGGGGACGCCGTTGTCCTGACGACAGCTACGTGGGATAGCTGTCGGCTGTGTGGGTGGGCGGATCGCCGTTGACCGGCCCGCGCTTACTCTCGCAAGCGCCGTGCCAGCCCAGACGGATGCTGCCAGCGATCCTTATCGGTCCGAAGGTCGGTTATGAAGTGAATGACGCTGCATGTTATGCATCATCGTGCAGCGCCAGTTTTGGGCGCTCGCACGGCAATGGTGCAGTGCAATGTGTGAGCGCGGTGCGCCGAGGGAGTGCTCAGGCGGCGGTTTCGGTGGGGGCGGGGACGGCCAGCAACTGCATGTCCGAGGGTGAGACGGGCTCGCCCGCTTCATCAATCAACGCAGCGCGCACCTTGAGTCCGGAAACCTTCGAGCGTACTTCTGCCGGGCCATTTCCATCGGTGGCCAGATGAGCGTCGCCCCATTGCATCAGTCCGACCAGGACTGGCAGCAGATCGACCGCGGCGCGTGTCGGATGGTAGGCAAAACGCTCGCGTTCGCCTGGTTCCTTGTAGCGGACCTTGCGCAGCAGTCCAGCCTCGATCAGTGTCTTGAGTCGCGCCGACAGCACGGCCGGCGAGCACTGCAGGCGCTGAAGGAAGTCGTCAAAACGGCGAACCCCGGAAAACACATCGCGCAGGATGAGAATCGTCCACTTTTCGCCAACGAGCGAGAGTGTGGCGGCGATCGAGCAGTTGGAGAGGTCGACGGGCGCAGGCGTAGTCATGAATTGAGCATAGCACTCTAACTTCATTTGCAAAAGTCAGGGTTTGAACTATATTCCTGACTACATATTAAGTAGTCAGGAGCGCGCCATGAGCCGTGCGGAAGACGATACCAAGGTGGAAGCACCTGTCAGTGAAGAAAGCTGGGCGAGCCGTAGCGGTGTGCAGCTGACGCTACGCGCCGTGCGAACCGAAGACCAGGCGGGACTGCGGGCGTTCATCGACGGTTTGTCGCGCGAAAGCCGTTACTTCCGGTTCCTGACTGGAGGGAACGTCGCCGACGAGGTCATTCGCGGCTTTGTCAGCCATCAACTCGGGCGGGACGTGGCGCTCGTGGTGACGTCCCGTGATGCCGACACCGGCATGGAGACGATCGTCGCCAATGCCGAATACGTAGTAAATGACGAGGACATCGCCGAACTGGCCGTAGTGGTGGCCGATGGCTGGCAAGGGCAGGGCCTGGGCCGGAGGCTGATCAATCGGCTCCAGCAACTGGCCCGGTCAAGGCGTCTGCGTGGCATGCGCGGTGACGTACTCAGCGAAAATCACCGCATGCTGGCGATCATGCGCGGCTGCGGATTTACAGCGCGCCGCAATCCCGAGGACAGCTACCTGCACGAAGTCAGTCTCATGCTGGCGGAGGAACGCCGCGCGCCAGCGCCGCAGCATTGGATGCCGGGTGACTGGGCAACGGCCGGCTAACGTTTACTGCGTGACGTGGCGGTACATCCGATCGACGCGGTGATGATGGCGGCAATTGCCACCCACTGAATCGCCGTCAGTTGCTCGTTCAGAAATGCCAGCCCCGCCAGCGCACCCATGGCGGGCTCCAGGCTCAGCAGAATACCGAACGTCCGCCGTGGCAGGCGTTTGAGCGCCACCATTTCCAGGGAATAAGGGATGGCGCTAGATAATATGCCGACCGCCAGCCCTGACGCCAGCAAGGCCGGACTGAACATCGCCGTCCCGGCGTGGCCCAGCCCAAACGGCAGCGCGACCAGCGCGGCCATCGTCATGCCCAGCGAGGTTGCCTGGCCGCCATGGGCGCTGCCCGCCATCTGGCCAAACACGATATAGAGCGCCCAGCCGACCCCCGCGGTGAGCGCGAAGCCGATGCCGACCGGGTCCAGGTGCGTGGCGGCTTCACCGAGCGGAAGCAGCAGTATCAGTCCGGCGACCGCGCAGCCGATCCACAGGAAGTCGATGGCGCGCCGAGAGGACAGCACGGCAACCGTAAGCGGGCCCGTGAACTCGATCGCAATCGCCAGTCCAAGCGGAATCGTCCGCAGCGACATGTAGAACAGCAGGTTGGTGCCGCCAAGCGCCGCGCCGTAGAGGGCAATGGCGCGCGCATGCGCACCCGAGAGCGGGAAGCGCCACCGCCGCCAGACGCAGATCAGGATCACGGCGGCAAAGCTCACCCGCAGCGCCGTGGTGCCTTGCGCACCAATCGCGGCAAACAGGCTCTTGGCAAACGATGTGCCGATACAGAGCGACGCCATCGAGCCGATCAGCGCCAACACGGCCAACAGGCTGTCACTTTGCTTGATGCGCGAGAAGGGCAATTCTTGTCCTGGGTAAAAGGACCCCGGGCGGGGCAGTGCGGCATCATGCCTTAGCGCGCCCCGGGCTGCCATACACAGATGGTTGCACGGGTCACTGTACAGTTGCCCGCGTTGCAACAATTTTGCGTGACGGCCGGCTGGAGCCTATCGTTTACGGACACATCCCTCGGAGTTCTCCATGGAATCGCCCGCCGCCCGTCGTCATGTGGTCATAACCGGAGCCGCTGGCGCGCTGGGTCGCGCCGTGGCCAGCCGTTTCGCGGCCGATGGCGCCCGGCTGGCGCTGATCGACCGCGACCTGCAACACTTGCAAAGTGTCTTCGCCCATCCCGAGCCCGACCACGGCGGCACGCTGCTGCACGCAGCCGATGTCACGTCGGACACCGCCATGGCCCCTGTTGCTGCCGCCATCCTTGACGCCTTCGGCACGGTCGACGTGCTGGTGCATGTGGCGGGCGGCTTTGAAATGGGTGAACCTACCCATGCGATGAGCCGGGAGTCCTGGATGCGCATGATGGATCTGAACGCGTGGTCCTTTGTTGCGGTCACTGGGCATTTCATCCCCGCCATGATCTTCCAGCGGCGCGGCAAGGTTGTTGCCGTTTCGGCGCGCGGCGCCTTGAGCGGCGCGGCGACGATGGCCGCCTACGCGGCATCGAAGAGCGCGTTGCAGCGGATGGTGGAAAGCCTGTCGCATGAAGTGCGGGGCTCCGGCATCAACGTCAACAGCATCGCGCCAAGCATCCTCGATACACCGGCCAACCGCCAGGCCATGCCTGCGGCCGACCATACGCGCTGGGTGTCCACCGGTGCGGCGGCGCGCGCGGTGGCCTTCCTGGCGTCCGATGCGGCCGAGGCGATCCATGGACAGCATATGGTGCTGGATGGGCTGAGCTGAGATTCGCTTCAGGTGACCAGGCGCATGCCGATTGAACGGGATGCGCGCCGGTCGAAGGTGGCCGTTTGCTTGCAGCCGATGGCCTGGCAGTTTCGCAGGATCAGACAGTCGGCAAAGCTGGCATTACTGCTCGCAAAAAGGTGCAGCGCAGACGTTACCGCTACGCTGGACTCCACGTGGAGATCGTAGCTATCAAGCAGGTATTGAACGATCTTCTGGATCTCGATTCGCTGTGACTTGTGGCGACAGTTCATGACCCATATGAGCTCCACGAGCGCGGCGACAGGAACATA
>Ga0213878_10000577_pt1 | contig 13465 bp, 8 predicted proteins | sample VelepicoBEBS_R02_FD_161053 | JGI IMG/M metagenome (GOLD analysis project Ga0213878, IMG submission 161053) | Vellozia epidendroides bulk soil microbial communities from rupestrian grasslands, the National Park of Serra do Cipo, Brazil - BS_R02 | ecosystem: Environmental > Terrestrial > Soil >... | reverse complement strand
TCGCGGTGCTGCACGCGCCGACCGACGCGCCGCGCGCGCAGCGGTACGCCGCGATGTACTCGCAGCTCGGCACCGAGAACGTCGACCCGGCGCTCGCGCTGTATCAGGACCGCCGGCTCGTCGCGCACGCGAAGTACGCCGAGGGCCGCATCGAGCAGACGCTCGGGCGGCGGGAGCCGGCCGTCACGGCGTTGCTCAAAGCGTACTCGATCTACGAGTCCGCCTCGTTCCGCTACCGGGCGTCGGTGACGGCGTCGGCGCTGGCGGAGCTGACCGGCGAAGCGAAGTGGCGCGACGCGGGGATGCGGCACGCCGCCGCCTATCCGGATTGCCCGCTTGCGACGCACGCCGAAGAGGCGATCGCGCGCGAGGACGCGATGCCCGCACAGCTCTCGGCGCTGCAGCGGCAGATCGCGCGCGCGCTCTTGAGCGGCGCCGACGTCGCGGAGCTCTCGCGGCGGTTCAGCCGCAGCACGTTCACGATCGAACGCCAGATCGAAGCGGTGCAGGCCGCGTTCGGCGTCGCCTCGCGAGCGGCGTTCGTCCAGGAAGCGCGGAAGCGGCGACTGGCATGATCGCCATGGTGGTCGCGGCGGGTGTGGCGGCGACGGCGATCTGCGTAGTCGGGGTGCTTTTCGCACTGCTCCGCCGCGCTCGCAGCCGCGCAGCGGCGGCGCTCGCGGCGACCGCCGAAGCGGTCGAGAAGCGGCTCGACATTCTCGAGACGGTCGGCGACGGAATCTACATCGTCGACCGCGACCTGCGCCTCACGCTCGTCAACGAGGAAGCGGAACGGCTCCTGCGCGTCTGCGCCGGCGAGCTGGTCGGGCGCAAGCTCGAGCACGTCGTCGACCCGCTCGCCTCGGAGCTCGTGCCGGAGATCCGCGAAGCGCGCCGGACGGGGACGACCGTCGAACGGCTGCACGCGTTTCCCGCGACCGGGAAGTGGGTCGAGGTGCGCGTCCACGCGGCGGCGACCGAGACGCTGGTCTCGCTGCGCGACGTGACGGAACGAACGCGCGCCGAGCTGCGCCTGCGCGAGAACGAGCAGCGCTTGCGGCTCGTCACGCAGCACGTCGACGCGGTGCTCTGGACGACCGACCGCGGCGGGCGCTTCACCACCGTGTCCGGCGGCGCGCTGGAGCAGCTCGGGATCGCCGCGGACGAGCTGATCGCGCAGCCGCTGAACGCGCTGGTCGGCGGCGACGTCCTGGGCGGCGTGCTGGCCGGAACGCCGGCCCGCGTCGAGAGCGAGCGCGCGGAGCGCTGGCTGCGCCATCACGTGGAGCCGCTCATCGACGCGGAGCGCAACGTCGTCGGTTCGGTCGGCGTCTCGATCGACGTCACCGAGCTGAAGCGCGCGCAAGAGCGCTTCTTCGACGCGGCACACCGCGACCGTCTGACCGGCTTGCCGAACCGGCTTTCGCTCGAGCAGCGCTTGGCCGACACGGTCGCCGCGGCGACGCGCGACGCGCGCTGCTTCGCGGTGCTGTTTCTCGACCTCGACCGTTTCAAGACGATCAACGACACGCTGGGCCACAGCACCGGCGACGACGTCCTGCGCGAGGTCGCGCAGCGCTTGCAGAACGCGGTGCGCAGCGGCGACGTCGTCGTGCGGCCGGGCGGCGACGAGTTCATCATCCTGCTGCCGCGCATTCACGAGCCCGACGAGATCCAGCTCGTCTCGCAGCGCCTGCTGCGCTCGCTGGCGGCGCCGGTGAGCGTGCGCGGCCGCGAGCTGCACGTCACGGCGAGCATCGGCGCGGCGGCGTTCCCGGAACACGGCAGCGACGGGGAGTCGCTGGTCGCTCACGCGGACGCCGCGATGTACCGTGCCAAAGGGATGGGCGGCAACCGCTACGCGATGTACGACCTGTCGATGAAGTCCGCCGCGGTCGACCGGCTCGCGCTCGAGAACGAGCTGCGCGGCGCGCTCGGGCGCGGCGAGCTCGAGTTGCGCTATCAGCCGATCGTCTCGCTCACCACCCGCGAGCTGATCGGCGCCGAAGCGCTGGTGCGCTGGCGCCATCCCGAGCGCGGCACGATCCTGCCGCAGGTCTTCATCGGGATCGCCGAGGAGTCGGGCTCGATCGTCGCGATCGACCGCTGGGTCCTGCGCGAGGCGTGCGAGACGGCGGCGCGGATGCGCCGCGTGATCCCCGACTTCCGCATCGCGATCAACGTCTCGTCGCGCGACTTGCGCGAGCCCGATCTTCCCGAGCTGGTCGCTCGCGTGCTCGACGACTACGCGCTGCCGCCGAACGCGCTCACCCTGGAGATCACCGAAAGCATCTCGCTCGACGACTCGGTCCTGCCCGTCCTGCGCAAGCTCTACGCGCTCGGCGTCGACGTCGCGATGGACGACTTCGGGATCGGCTACAGCTCGCTCTCGTACTTGAAGCGGCTGCCGATCACCGTGCTCAAGGTCGACCGCAGCTTCGTGCGCGACATCGCCACGGATCCGTACGACGAGGCGATCGTGACCTCGATCGTCGCGATCGCGAACGCGCTCGGCATGCGCGTGATCGCCGAAGGCTTGGAAGACGAAGCGCAAGTGCAGCGCGTCGCGGCGCTGGGATGCACGGGCGGCCAGGGCTTCCGTTTCGGCAAGGCTGAGCCGGTCGCGGCGCTCCTGCAGTACGCGGCCCGGCCGAACGTCCCGCGGCTGGCCCTCGCCTGAGCCGACAAACGTCCGTTCGACGACGCGTTCGGATGTGATAGAGTGATGCGTCACCTGCGGGTGGCGTCATCCTTGCGCGATCTTTCGAAACACCGACGATCGACCTCGCGCGCTCCGTTTCGAAAGAATCGAATGCAACCGACTTTTGACGCACTGGGCTTGAGCCCGGTGTCGCTCCGTGCCGTGCGCGAGCTCGGCTTCACCGTTCCGACCCCCGTGCAAGCGGCGGCGATCCCGGCCGCGCTGGCGGGCGGCGACGTCCTGGCCAGCGCCCAGACCGGAACCGGCAAGACCGCCGCCTTCGGCCTGCCGCTCCTCGAGCGGCTTGCCGCGCTGCCGCGCAAGCAGACGCGCGCTCTGATCCTTGCGCCGACCCGCGAGCTCGCGGCCCAGATCGCCTCGCATCTGAGCGCGCTCGGCAAGGGAACGAACCTGCGCGTCGCGGCGGTCTACGGCGGCGTCGGCTTCGGCGGCCAGCGCGCGGCGTTCGCGCGCGGCACCGAGATCGTCGTCGCGACGCCCGGCCGGCTCATCGACCTCGTGAACCAAGGTGCGGCGCGGCTCGGCGGCGTCTCGCTGCTCGTCCTCGACGAAGCGGACCGCATGCTCGACATGGGCTTTCTGCCGGCGGTGAAGCGCATCGTCGCGCAGCTTCCGGCTGAACGGCAAACGCTGCTGTTCTCCGCGACGATCGCGCCGGAGATCGAGAAGCTCGCGCGCGAGCTGATGCGGGATCCCGTTCGCGTCGAGATGGCTCCGCAGCGCACCGCGACGGCCGCGAACGGAATCACGCACACCGCATACACCGTTCCGCAGCAGAGCAAGACCGATCTGCTCGTCGAGCTGCTGAAGGACGCGAACATCTACAGCGCGATCGCGTTCACCCGGACCAAGGCGCGCGCCAACCGGCTCGCGCTCGCGCTGGAGAAGCACGCCGTGCCGGCGGAGCGAATCCACGGCGACCGCTCGCAGGCGCAGCGCACCCGCGCGCTGGCGGATTTCAAGCGCGGCAAGGTGCGCGTGCTGGTAGCGACCGACGTCGCGGCGCGCGGGATCGACATCGCGGACCTGGGGCACGTGGTGAACTTCGACGTGCCGATGGTCCCCGAAGACTACGTCCACCGCGTGGGACGGACCGCGCGCGCCGAGCAGACGGGCGACGCGATCACCTTCGTCTCGCACGAGGAAGAGCGGCTTTTCCGCGACATCGAGAAGGCCGTCGGCCGCCGCATCGACCGCTCCAAGGTCCCGGTGCTCCCTGCGCGCGACCTCCACGTCTCCGAGGGAAACCGTAGTGTCGACCGCCGTCCGAAGACTGCGGCTCGGGCCGGAAACCGCAGGGGACGCTAGCCCTTTTCGCCTAAAACGCGGCCCGTGACGTTCTTTATGGCCGTCACGGCCGCGCTCGCACTCTCAGCTTCTTCGACGCACGCGAGCGCGGTTCCAGACATCCGGGTGATCCGAACCGTTCCCGGCGTACACAAGCCGCGCTTCGTGCGTTTGCGCTTCGACGCCGTGGTCTTCGGCATCCGCGGGACCGACGAGCTGCTCGTCGATCTCGCGACCGGGCGCTTCGCCGAACGCACCGATGCGGGGCCGGCGAGCTCGTACCAAGGCTTCGACGGCGCGCGCGCGTGGTCGAGCGATGCGACCGGGCTCGCGGAGATCGCCGACGCGGCCGAAGACCGCTCGCTGGTGCTCGCGACCTCGTATCTGCTCGCGGGCGCGCGCCGCGCGCCGCGCGCCGAGGTGCTTTCGGCGACCCGGCGTTTTCTGCGCGAACGCTTGCGGTATCGCGGCCTGGCGCGGCCGATCGACGTGCGGATCGATCGTTCGACCGGGCGCCTCGCCGGCGCGGAGCTGCGCGCCGGATCCGAGCGCACGACGCTGTCAGTCGACGCGTACGGCAGCGCCGGAACGCTCATCGTTCCTGCGCGCCTCCGCAGCCACTCCGATTTCGGCGAGGTGCGGGAGACGCTGCGCAGCGTCGAGCTGCCGCGCGCGGCGGCGCGGAACGCGTTCGCGCCGCCGCGGCCGCCGAACGACACCACGCTCGCCGGCGTCACCACCGTACCGCTCGCGATGTATCCGGACGGCCCGGTGGCGACGATTCGCATCGACGGCGGGCCGCCGCTTCACGTGCTGGTCGACACGGGCTCGAGCTGCACGCTGACCGAGTCCGCCGCGCGGCGCGCGAAGCTGCGGCTCCTCGGCCGCGCGACGAGCGGCGGCGTCGGGCCGCACCTCGTTCCGACGCGTCTCGCGACGGCGAAGCGCGTGCGCATCGGCGGCGCGGAGTTGCGAAACCAGCCGGTGGAGGTGATCGCGGAGCGCGATCTCGCCGCCGGCGGCCGCACCGACGGCATCATCGGCTACGAGCTGTTCGCGCGCCTGGCGGTGCGCTTCGATTTCGAACGCCGCACGATGCAGCTCGCGCGCGGGGCGGCGGCGCTGCGCCCGCGCGGAACGCGCGTCCCGTTCGTGCTGACGGGCGGACAGCCGCAAGTCGACGGCGCGGTCGACGGCTTGCGCGGCCCGATCACGATCGACACCGGGAGCGGGTACGGCCTCGACGTGACCTCGCCGACGGTGCGCGCGCACGATCTGGTGCGCCGCTACCATGCGACCGAATACGAGTCTGCGGCGAACATCGGCGGTTTGCTGGCCGACTACCGCGCTCGCGCACGCACGGTGCGCCTCGGCTCCGTCGTCGTGCACGACGTACCGATCGCGCTCGATCTCGGCACGTCGGGCGCGCTCGACGATCCGAGCACGATCGGTAACGCCGGGCTCCCGGTCCTGCGCCGGTTCGTCGTTGTGCTCGACTACCGGGGCCGCGCGATGTACCTCGAAACGCGGCGCTGATTCAGCGGCTCGCGCTCGCGGCCGGGCTCGCCGCGAACGCGGGATCGCCGAGCTGCCAGAGCAGGAACGCGAACTCGTCGGTCGCGAGCTGTTGCGCCTGCGCGCGCGAGCTGCCCAGGAAGCCGTGACCGGCGTCGTAGTCGACGCGCAGCAGCACCGGCTTCCCGCTCGAGGTCGCGGCTTGCAGGCGCGCGGCGAACTTGCCGACGATCCACGGCGCGACGCGCGGGTCGTTCGCGCCGGTGATCGCGAGCACCGCCGGATACGGCGTGTGGTCCTTGACGTGCAAGTACGCGTCGGTCGCGTAGAGCGCATCCCAGCCGGTCTTGTTCGTGATCGTACCGAACTCGGGGATGTTCGCGGGCCCGCCTTCGGCGAACTCGTCGCGCACGGCGTTCGTGTCGCCGACGACGTCGAGCGCCGCGGCGAAGAGGTCCGGATGCTGCACGATCGCGTTGCCGATCGTCACCCCGCCGGCGCTCGTCCCTTCGCCGGCCAGCTTCGCGGGCGAGGTGTACTTGTGGTCGATCAGGTAGCGCGCGCAGGCGACGAAGTCGTCGATCGTGCGCTGCTTCGTCGCGATGTGCGCGCCGAAGTGCCAGTCCTCGCCGTACTCGCCGCCGCCGCGCGGGTGGCATTCGGCGAAGACGCCGCCGCGCTCGAGCCACGCCAGCCGAGTCGCGGAGAACGCGGGACGAATGACTATTCCGTACGCGCCGTAGCCGTCGACGAGCGCCGGGTGCGAGCCGTCGAGCGCGGCGTGCTTCTGCAGCACGATCGAGAGCGGAACCTTGGTGCCGTCGGCGCTCGTCGCCAGCACTTCCTGCGAGGTGATCGCGGAGTAGTCGGGATCGTTCTGCTTGCGCAAGCCGGTGTCGAAGACGGTGCCGTTCGGCGCCGTGCGGAACCAGCGCGACGACTGCGTCCACGACTGTTCGACGAACGTCGCGCCGGCGATCATCGGATCGGTCGAGACGCCGCCGACGGCGCCGGCATACGGCAGCGTGACCTCGCTGATCGCGCCGGGCGCGCCGTCCGCGCCGACGGCGAGCCGGCGCAGCTTCGAGAGCCCGGCCTCGAGATCGCGCAGATAGAATCCGTCGCCGGCGAGCGAGGCGTCTTCGATGACGCGCGCGGAAGCGGGGACGACGACGCGCGCGCTTGAGAGCGAGCCGTTGCGCAGATCGAGCGCCAGGATGCGGTGGCGCGGCGCGTTCTTGTGCGAGGTGAGGTAGACCGTGTCGGCGACCGCGGTCGCGCCGAGAACGGCGTCGGCGTAGTCGGCGATCTTGCGCCACGGCGCGCGCGCGTTCGTCGCGAGCGCGGCCGGCGCGGCGTAGAGCTGCAGCTCGTTCTGCACGCCGTGCGCGACGACGGCGAGCGCCCAGCGCGAGCGCGGCGAGACGCTCACGACGCCGACGTCTTCGGGGCCGAGCGGGATCCGCGGCGAGAGACCGTAGCCGAAGATCGCCGGATCGCGGTCGGGATCGCGCCCGAGCACGTGCAAGCGGGTGACGCCTTTGGTGTCGCGCTCGCTCTGCGGCGCGTTCGGCCGCGCTTTCGGCGTGCGGAAGTAGTAGAACGAACGGCCGTCGTCGCGCCACGACGGGGCGACGTAGATCGCGCGGTCGATCACGTCCGGGAGCAGTTTGCCGCTGCGCGCGTCGAGCACGTGCAGCACCGTCTTCTCCGAGCCGCCTTCGGAGACGCCGACCGCGACGTACCGCGCGTCGAGCGAAGGCGAGTAGTAGTCGATCGTGTAGTGCTCGTTCTTCGACCTCGCGAAGCGGTCGGGATCGAGGACGAGCCGTTCCGCGCCGCCCGCGACGGCTCGCGCGTAGAGCCGCGTCGTGTTCGCGCCGGCCGGGCGCTTCTGGTAGAAGTACGTGCCGCCGGCGGGCTGCACGTCGGCGACCGTCTCCGTCGCGTTGTCGAGCTGCGCGATCCGCTGCGCGAGCGCGGTGCGGCCCGGCAAACCGTCAAGAACCTGCCGCGTGTACGCGCTCTGCGTCTTGAAGTACGCCGCCAAGCCCGGATCCTTCGGATCCTCGAAGTAGCGGTACGGGTCGGTGACGGTGACGCCGAAATGCGTTTCGGTCACGGGCCGAACCGGCGGCGGCGCCGGCGGGCTCGGCAGCGCCGCCGCAGCGAGCAGTCCGACCGCGGCGACCGAAAGGGCGAGACGAAGCGTGATTGCGGCGCGCATGCGCACGTTTACGCGCCGCCACCGGAATTCTCCGCCTAATTCGATAGTTACGGTCCGTCGGGCGACCGTTCAACCGTGCTGTAGTCTTTAGAAGCGGCGCGCGCGGCCTCCGAACCGCGCCCGAACGAAGTCCTCGTTGACCCCTTCGCTGCCGCGCTTTGCACGCGCCTTGGCGAGCAGTGCGGGCGGCGGCGTGAAGCCTGGCCTCGACTCCACATAGAGTGCGGGCGGAAAGGGATCGTTGGGATCGCTCGCATTCGGATTGGGGCGGCGTTCGACGACGCCCAGCTTTCCGAACGAAGAGATCATCGTCTTGAGCTGCTCGCCGTACGGCGCGTCCAAGTTCAGATTGTAGAGCCAGTTGATCCGCGTGTTGAACGCGGCGACGCGCTCCGACAACGGCCGCTGCGCGTTGACCACGACGTTGTAGTCGTCTTCAGTCAAAACGTGATTGGGTACGCGCGATGGCCAGAACGACGGCAAATACGGATCGACCTTGGGCACGTAGCCGGACTGGCAGCTCGCGGTGTCCGTCTGCCACGGAACCGCCATCCATTTCGTGATGTCGCCCGGACCGCTTGCGGCGAGCGGTCCCGTGTCACCGAGGACGCGCTGCGGCGTCAGAACCTCGCCGTAGTCCGGATCGGCAAGATCCGAAGGCCGCTCGCGGAAACGCGTTGCCGAACGGTACATCATCGGCTGTCGTGCGATCCACGTCATCTCACAGCCCGGGTGGAACGGGCCTCCCATGCACCAGTGCAGCGCCGCGCGGTCGAGCGTCTGTGGCTGTTCGGCAAGCGCAACGTCTTCGAAACGTTTCGGCTCCTGCGGCGGGTTCGACGGGTCGTAGTCGCCGTCGAAGTCACCCTCGCACCAGCTCTTCAGATGGCGCCGAATCGTCTTCGTGTAGGTGAACAAGGCGCGCGGCTCGTCGTCGAAGCTGCCTGACGCATCACCGTAGATCGGCGGCCAGCGAAACGGTGGTTCGGCGCTCGACGGTGAGTCGGGCTGGCGAAATTGGTAGTAGACGTCGCGCCGCAGCTCGGCATAGAGATCGTCGCCGCTCTCCGGCTTCGGCGTGCCGAGCTTGCGCAAGAAAGCCGGTTCATCGAAGTCGTACGCCCCGCCCCAGCCGTACCGCGTGTAGAAACCGAAGTTCACCCACTGCGTCTGCGTCAGCTGTTGGAAGAGCGGCAAGATGTGCCTGTAGAAGGAGGTGCGCTCTTCGGCATTCTCCCACGTTCCCGTGCCGATGTTGGCGTCGTAGACGACGTCGTACATCGTCTGCGGTGAAACGATCTCCGGCGCGTAGTTCGGTGGGGCCGTCACGACCCACGCGCCGTCGGCCTCGATCCTGCGCTGACCGATCTTCACCGTCGCGTGCACCGGACCGTCCGAGACGTCGTCGTGCCAGCCGGGACTGTTCGCGAACGCGATGGGCTCGGCGTCGCCGTAGAGCGACTCGGAGACGCCGCGGCCGCCGAGAAACTCAAGCCGTCCCGCCGCGTCGGTGCGCAGCTCGCCCAAATACACCGGCTTACCGAAGAACGAACCGCTGCACCGGACCGGTCCGGCGTTCGGGCCGTCGATCGACTGCCGTTTTGCGTCGATCACGAGCTTCGCGCGGTCCGCACCGGTGATGTCGGCGTTGCGGCGCGACGCGGACTCGGTCAAACCGCGCGGCGAGTCGACGGCGAAAAGGTCTAGCGCGAAGCGAAAGTCGTACCAGGCCGACTTCTTGTTCGCGACGTGCACGTGCCAGACGATCTCGCAGTCGGGCGCGGTCAGCTCGGCGACGGGCCGATTGTCTTTGTCGTAGCCGTAGACCCGAAAGCGAGCGGCTTGGCGCTTGAGCTTTCCCTGGGCGTCCTTGTAGCCGCCGTCCGGCGGTGCGGTCGGGTACGGCAGCTCGGGGCCGACGAAATACTCGTCGCTGTTGCCGATGCGCGCGATCCCGATCGCCGGATGGATCTTCGCGCTGACCACGTTTTCGAGCATGGACACACCTTCCGATAGCGAACGACGGGCAGCAGGATGACGACGAATGCGACGTCCGGCGATGGAACCCCCGTCGATCCGATCGCCGGGCTGGTGAAGCAGTTCATCACCGACTATCAGGTACCGCGCATTCTCAAGGGCGAACGGCCGGCGTTGCGCGCCGTCTTCCAGCAGTATCACGGAACGGCGCACGGAACGTTCAGCGTGCTGCCGAACCTGGCCCCCGAGCTGCGCGTGGGCGTGTTCGCGCACGAGGCCTTTCCAGTGTGGGTGCGGTTCTCCGCGGACCCCGGCAGCAACTACGTGAACGGGATCGGGATCAAGCTCTTCGGCGTGCCGGGCCCCAAGCTGCTGGAGCCCGACGCGCCGACGCAGGACTTCCTCATGCAGAACGCGCCGCGCTTCTTCGCCGACGACGCGCAGTCGATGTACGATTTCGGCGAGAATCCGGACACGTTTCCGAAGCGCGCCGAGGCGGACGCGATCCTCGCCGAGATGAACGTGCGGCGCGGCAGCGTGCTGAAAATCGCGTATTGGAGCGGTCTGCCCTCGCGGTTCGGCGCCGGCCGGTACGTGAAGTACAAGCTCGTCCCCGACGGCGCCGACGAACCGCCGGCCGGCAACACCGCGCCCGACTACCTCGCCGAAGACCTGCGCTCGCGGCTGCGCCGGGGCGAGGCCCGCTTCACCTTTTGCGCGCAGTTCCAAACCGACCCCGAGAAGATGCCGCTCGACCGCGCGACGGTGACGTGGGACGAGTCCGCTTCGCCGCCGGTTCCGCTGGCGACGTTGCTGCTGCCGAAGCAAGATCTCAAAGCGCGCGGCAGCGACGAGTATGCCGAAAACCTCTCGTTCAACGCTTGGCACTCGTTGCCCGAGCACGAGCCGGCCGGCAGCATTCAAGCCGCGCGGCGCGTCGTCTACGCCAAGGGCGCGGAAGCACGGCGCTTCGCGAACGGCGTTCCGAATTTCGAGCCGCGCGCGCCGCGTCCCGACGCGCCGCCGTATCCCACCGCACCGGAGTAGCGCGGAGCTGCACGCGCACGACGTCGTCGTGCTCGGCGGCGGTCCGGCCGGCGCCGCCGTCGCACGGGCGCTCGCGCTGCGCGGGCGTGACGTCGTCGTGCTCGAGGCGAGCGCGTTCGACGGCCCCCGCTACGGCGAGACGCTGGCGCCCGAATGCAACCCGCTGCTGCGCGAGCTCGGCGTGTGGGAGGCCCTCGCGTCGAGCGCCGTCGAGTCGCCGGGCACGCTCTCGGCCTGGGGTTCGTCCGCGCTCGGCGAGACCGACTTCGTGACGAACCGTCACGGCAGCGGCTGGCACGTCGACCGCAACGCGTTCGACCGGCTGCTGTGCGACGCCGCCTCGCGCGCCGGCGCGGTGGTGCGCACCGGCGCGCGCGCGACGCGCTGCGAGCGCGAGGCGCGCGGCGGATGGCGTATCGAGCTCGGAAGCTGCGAGATACTGAGCGGACGCTTCGTCGTCGACGCGAGCGGCCGCAACGCGACACGGCTCGGTGCGGACGACGAGCGCATCGTCGACGACGTGCTCGTGGCGATCTTCGTGCGGGTCGTCCACGAGCGCGAACCGGCGTCCGACTTGCGCACGCTCGTCGAAAGCACGCCCGACGGCTGGTGGTACTGCGCGCCGGTACCGTCGGGCCAGACCGTCGCGACGTTCGTCACCGATCCGCCGACGTACGCGAACGAAGGGATCGCGCTGGCCGAGCAGCTGGTGCGCGCGCCGCTGACCTGCGCGCGAATCGGCGCGGCGCGGATCCTCGCGATTCATGTGGTGCAGGTTCCCTCGTCGGTTCGCGCGCCGGCCGCGGGCGCCGACTGGGCCGCGACCGGCGACGCCGCGGCGGCATACGACCCGCTGTCCGGGTTCGGCATCGCGAAAGCGCTGCATGACGCGCGTCCGCTCGCCGCGGCGGTGGACCGCGCGCTCGGCGGCGACGGTTCCGCGCTGAGCGCCTATGCCGACGGCGTGCGGCGCGCGTTTGACGCGTATGCCGCACAGCGCCGCTCGTACTACGCGCTGGAACGGCGCTGGCCCGAGCGCGCGTTCTGGAAAAACCGCGGCGCGCGCCGGTAAACCCGGGCGCGCGCCGCTCAACGGTCGTTCTCGTGCTAAGAAACGCGCGCTACGGGGTGAACGTGCAGGCGCTGACCTTGTTCGAGTACTCGCGCTGGATGTCGTACGTGTAGCCGCTCAGGCTGACGTTGCCGTAGCTGCTGCGGCAAAGGTCGCCGATCTCGCCGCCGTACTGGTTGTACCACGCGAGGTTCGTCTGGACGTCCGGATCGGTGATCGTCTCCGAGTACTCGTGCGAGAGCGTCGAGAGCGTCGAGTCGACGACCTTGCCGTTCGGCGAGGAGCAGCCGTTGATCGCCTGGTACGGCTCGACCGTGTAGAGCGTGTGGCCGATGTCGCTGAAGTCGACCGCGCCGTGATACGCGCAGTAGCCCCCGTTCTGCGCGTAGCAGCCGCCCGCGCTCTGGCTGCACTGCTGCACGCCGGACTGCAAGAAGACGTGATAGATCTTGCCGTAGCCGGTGCCGACGCTCGAGGCGACGGCGTAGACGATGTTGTAGATGTCCTGGTCCTGCAGCGTCCCCGAGGTGTTGTAGTTCACCTGGTAGCCGGCGGCGTACGGATACCGGTTGTTCCCCGTCTGGCCGACGTACTGGTCGAGGACGTGGACGAAGGTGCTGCCGGCGAGCCGGCTGAGCGTGGTGCCGGGCGAGGTCGAGCCCCAGCACGTGCCGGCGCAGTTCACGTAGAGGTTGTACGAGCTCGCGCTGGTCAGATACGGTCCGCCGTAGTACGCGAGATCGTAGATGCCGCCCGTGCGAACCGTGCGGCCGACCGACATCGTCGTGATCCGCTGGCCCTGCAGGGGCAGCTTGTAGGCGGCCGCGTGTGCGACGGACGAGCGCGGTGCCGAGCTGACGTTGAGCGTCTGGACGACGCGTTCGTCGCCCTGCGTCGCGCCGCCGGGCGCGGTGACCGGCGGCTGCTGGACCGGCGCGACGGCGGTCGTGCCGCCGCCGCCCGAGCAGCCGGCCAGACCGCTCGCCAGGATCGCGATCGCCGCACCGGCGGCGGACATGCTGGAATAGACCCGCTTGCGGGAAAACATAAGAATAGACGACTCCAATCGCTTAGAAGCGGTTCGAACGAGTACGCCGGGATCGCCCACACCTGGTAGCACACCCCCGGCCGACGCGACAAAATCTACATGCGATCAAAGTCGTCCTTCCGAGAAAGATCGCAGCCGTGCATTTTGACGCGCGAATGTGATCCGCGCACACTTGGTGCCATCCGGCAGGAGCCGGCGTTCAGCCGGCAGCCGCTATCTCGCGGACGCGGCGCGCGATCTCGTCGGCGTAGTGCTCGGCTTCGTCGTCCGATTTGCCTTCGGCCCACACGTTGACCGCCGCTTCGGTCGCGTCGGGAAGGACGAGCACCCAACCGTCCGGGCGCGGCAGCCGAATTCCGTCGAGCGTCTCGACTTTGCCGTTGCCGTGCGCAGCCTCGTCGTGCAGCGAGCGCATCACCGCGCCCTTGCGGTCCCACGGGCAAGGCACGACGCGCCCGGCGACGTGCCAGGCCGGAAGCATCGCGACCAGCTCGGAGAGCTTGCGGTGCTCGGCGGCGAGCAGCTCCATGATCTTCGCGGTCGCGTAGATGCCGTCGAACGCGGGCTGGA
>Ga0213878_10000576_pt1 | contig 13471 bp, 11 predicted proteins | sample VelepicoBEBS_R02_FD_161053 | JGI IMG/M metagenome (GOLD analysis project Ga0213878, IMG submission 161053) | Vellozia epidendroides bulk soil microbial communities from rupestrian grasslands, the National Park of Serra do Cipo, Brazil - BS_R02 | ecosystem: Environmental > Terrestrial > Soil >... | reverse complement strand
CAGGGAAGACGAAAAGAGAAAGGGGCCTTTTGGCCCCTTCATGATGCTACGCGGATGGGTTATTTTGCAGCGTCAGCAGCAGGCCGTCGCGGCGCATCGCAGCGGCTTCTTCTGGCTGGTGCAGCCTGTCCAGCGCATCGGCAAGCCAGGCATAATCAAACGCGTCAGGACGCTGTTTCAGCGCCGCGCGGAAGGCGAGGGCCGCCTCCTGCCATTCGCCGTGCTTCATCAGCGATTGTCCGAGCGTGCTCCACAGCAGCGGGCGGTCGCCCACGGTTTTAATCTGCTGACGCAGCACTTTTTCCAACTGCTCCGGGTTATTGGTTTTGAGACGCGGAATTGGTGCCAGCAGGCGATCGTCATAGTGGCGCTTCAGACCGTCGATAACGATCTGCTGGGCGGTGTTATGATCGTCACATTCGATGAGATGCTCCGCCATGGCGACCTGCAGCGCGACGTCGTGGCGTGTTTTGCGGCTCTGGTTTTTCCACCAGTTACGCAGTCCTTCGCTACCCTGATCGGCGCGCGCCTTATCCATCAGCCCAATCCAGGCTTGCTGTTCCAGCGCCGCGCGGTGGGCATCGTCGGCGACATTGGCTTTGGCCATTGACGGGATAATATCGAGGATCGAACTCCAGGCGCCGGTGCGGGTATAGGCCTGCCCGGCAAGACGCAGCGCTTCCGGATGGCGTGGCGCTATCTCCAGCAGCTTATCAACGCCGTGGCGCGCAGCGTGGTTTTCATTGCGCGCCAGCTGCAGGCGTACCCGGGTTATCTCTACCGGAATCAGGTCATTACCGGCGATTTCCGCCGCGCGCTCCAGGTGCTGGTTGGCGCGAGCTTCGTCACCGCGTTGTTGCGCGGCTTCGGCGGCGAGCAGATAGTTGACTACCGGCTGTTCGGCGTGGTCGGCATTTTTCGACATCAGCTTCTCGACCTGCTGATAGTCGCCTTCCGCCAGCTTCAGCAGCGCCTGTTCGGTTTGTTTACGCGCGCGACGACGCTTACGGCCGACAAACCAGCCGCGAGTGTGGGCGCCGGTACGGAAGAGGCGGCGTAAGACCCACTCGATGGCGAACAGGACGGCCATGGCGAGGATCATAATGATCACAAGGCCAGTGACGCTGGTTTCAATGTTATAGGCATCGGTTTGGATCAGCACATAACCCTGGTGGCCCGCGATCATGGGGCCGACCACGATCCCGGCGATCAGCAGTGCAAAGAGCAACAATACTTTCAACATGCTTATTCTCCTTGCGGCGCGGCCGGCGCTTCAGATGGCGCGGGTGCGGGTGCAGGCGCGACGGTTGTCGGCGCTGCCGCAGGCGCAGGTTGCGCCAGCAAGTTACGCACGCGAGTCTGCATCAGTTTTTCCAGAATTTGCTGGCTCTGCAGGGTTTCCGGTACGTTCATGTTGATGCTCTGCTGGCTGAGTTTATCCACTTCATCCAGGAAGGCTTTGGTCGTGGCGTCCTCGGTGTCGTAGTAAGCGCGCACCCAGGTAGAGACGTTATCCAGCGCCTGTTTGTAGGTTTCTTCCTGATGGCGGGGAACGGCCTGAGCCGCGACCAGCAGGCGGGAGCGGATATTCTCGCGCAGGTAGATGTCCTGATTCGGCGCCAGCAGGGGAACGGCGGTTTCATCACGGCGACGGATAGTGATAAAGCTGTCCATAAAGTTCTGCCAGCTCTTTTGCAGGTTCACGCGCCATTCGCTAATGGAACTTGAAAGCTCGTTGCTGTCCGAATCCATCGGCGCATCATCGTCGTTGTTGTCCGCCAGACGCAGATTATCAATCTGGTTCGACAGCTGATTGACCTTCAGGATAATACCGTCGTAATCCACCTGGGATACCGACGACAAGCTGGCGATGTCGTCAGTGATGGCGCGACGGGCGTTGATAAGGCTGGGATCGTTCATGTCCGCCAGGCTGGCGTCGGCGCTTTTCAGCAGCGCGGCGGCGGTGGTGACGTCCTGATCGCTCCACAGCTTGCGTCCGGCCAGTTTGACCAGAAAATCCGCCTGTGCGAGCAGCCAGGTTTTGGCATCACTGCCGGAAATTGTGGCGACTTTCTGCTGGATTTCACCGAGCTGTTTGCTCAGGGCGTCCTGCTGGCGTTTGGCATCGGCAAGCTGCTCCGCCTGCTGCTTAATCACGCCTTCCAGTTCGTTTTTCTGCGTTTCCTGCGCCTTTTGCAGGGCGGTGACCTGATTAACCAGCACGTCGTTGGCGGTGGTTTGATTGACGCCTTGCTGCTTCATCAGACTATACAGACCAACGCCCGCAGCCAGCGCAATGGCGATGGCGACAGCGCTCAGGACAAGGCTGGTTTTATTGCTGCCGTTTTTTTTCTCAGCATGTTCCTGCTGTGGCGAAGTGTCCACGGCTTCCCTGGTCTCTTCAACCACGGCGGAGTTGTCTTTTTGTTCCGTCATTATGGCTTCCAATTATGAGAGTTATATATACCCAAATAACTTAGGGTATAGCACGCAGCAGCGCGTCGTTGTCGGCGCTATCAGCCACCTGAATATCCTTCCAGCCCAACTCGCGGGCCAGACGGGCGAGCCGCTCGCTGACGACCACCATTTTGCACTCCAACAACCAGCGTTCGCGATACCACGGCGGGATCAGCGACCAGAGTTGTTGTAACATTTCCCCGCTGGTGGTGACCAGCGTCGTCACCCCGCGCGCTTGCCAGCGCATGGCTTCTTCTGCGCCGTCATAGTGTCGTGGAGTACGTTGATAACATTCACAAAACGTCACATCGGCGCCGCGGGCGCTCAGCGTATCGCCCAGCAGTTCCCGTCCGCCGTTGCCGCGCAGAATCAGCGCCTTTTTGCCCGTAATATTTTGTAATTCAGGTAATTGTAGCAAGACTTCGCTGATTTCCCGATCCAAAGGATAACGAACGTCGATGCCGCTGACGGTATGCAGCGCCAGCGCGGTGGTGCGTCCGATGGCGAAGTAGCCAGGCTGCGACGGCCAGCGCTGACCGGACTGCTGCAACTGCCCGTGGGCGAAGTCGACGGCATGCTGCGACAGGGCGAACAATAAATCGCCTGCGCCCAGCGCGGACATCGCCTGCGTGAGGCCGGGAAGGTCGCGGCCGGGGGTAAATTCAATAAGCGGAAAGCTCCAGGCCTCTCGCCCCAGCGCCTGCAGACGGCGGACCAGTTCTTCTCCTTGTGGAGAGGGGCGAGTGACCAGAATACTCATTGCGGGGCTTCTCCGTTATACACGTCAGCGAGGATCTCGCGCGCGCCATTGTTGAGCAGTTCTTCGGCAAGCGATACGCCAAGGCGATCTGCCTCTTCCGGCTTGCCGCGGCGCTCTCCGAGCACCATACGGCTGCCGTCCGGAGCGCCAACCAGCGCGCGCAGCCACAGCTCACCGTCGTGTAATTCAGCATAGCTACCAATAGGCACCTGACAACCGCCCTCCAGGCGGGTATTCATGGCGCGCTCTGCGCCGACGCGGACCGCGGTTTCCGGATGGTTCAGCGGTGCCAGCAGGGCGCGCGTGACGTCATCATCCAGTCGGCACTCGATGCCGACTGCGCCCTGGCCGACGGCGGGCAGCGACTGTTCTGGCGACAGAGCCTGGCGAACACGCGATTCAAGGCCAAGTCGTTTCAGACCGGCGACAGCCAGGATAATGGCGTCGTAGTCGCCGTTATCGAGTTTGCTCAGGCGCGTGCCGACGTTGCCGCGCAGAGAGCGGATCACGAGGTCCGGGCGCTGTGCGGCCAGCTGGCACTGGCGGCGTAAACTTGATGTGCCAACGATGCTGCCGACAGGCAGCGCATCTAAGGAGGCATACTGATTTGAGACAAACGCATCGCGAGGGTCTTCGCGTTCGCAGATGGTCGTCAGGCCGAGTCCATGCGGGAACTCGACCGGCACATCCTTCATCGAGTGAACGGCGATGTCGGCGCGATGCTCAAGCAACGCCAGCTCCAGTTCTTTGACAAACAGCCCTTTTCCACCCACTTTGGCCAGCGGAGTATCAAGGATGACATCACCGCGGGTGACCATGGGAACCAGTTCAACCTGTAGCCCCGGGTGACACGCGACCAGGCGGTCTTTGACATAATGTGCCTGCCATAGCGCCAGGGGGCTTTGCCGGGTGGCAATTCTTAAAACTTTGTCTAACATGCTTGTTACCGTCATTATCGTCTACTAAGCATCCTAACATTGTTGCCATAAGGATGTTAGTTTTCACCGATTTCCGAATTTTGCATAAAAAAGCGGGACGAGCCGTATTAAGGAATTTACACGTTGCAAACGGTGCTAGACTTGTATGTAGCGCATCTTTCTTTACGGTCAAACCGCAAGGTGTTAAATTGATCACGTTTTAGACCATTTGTTCGTCACTACTACGCTAACTATCTCTGACGACAAACGGGAACGGTTCTTGTTGAAATACTGAAAACCCCTATCTCATGCGCACCTGTGGCCTGGACGATACGGCGGTTTTGAACATCAGGCGATATGTCTTGTACCTCTATATTGAGACACTGAAACAGAGACTGGATGCCATTAATCAATTGCGTGTGGATCGCGCACTTGCTGCCATGGGGCCTGCTTTTCAGCAGGTCTACAGTCTACTGCCGACATTACTGCACTATCATCATCCGCTGATGCCGGGTTACCTTGATGGTAACGTTCCCAAAGGCATTTGCCTCTACACGCCTGATGAAACCCAACGCCACTACCTCGACGAACTTGAGCTGCATCGCGGCATGCCGCCGCAGGAGACCGCTAAAGGGGAACTGCCGATCACCGGCGTGTACTCCATGGGCAGCACCTCCTCGGTCGGGCAAAGCTGCTCTTCCGACCTCGACATCTGGGTCTGCCACCAGGCATGGCTGGATAACGAAGAGCGTCAACTGCTGCAACGTAAGTGCAACCTGCTGGAAAGCTGGGCGGCATCGCTGGGCGTTGAAGTCAGCTTCTTTCTGATCGACGAAAACCGTTTCCGCCATAACGAAAGCGGCAGCCTTGGGGGTGAGGACTGCGGTTCCACTCAGCATATCCTGCTGCTTGATGAGTTTTACCGTACCGCTGTGCGCTTGGCCGGGAAACGTATTCTGTGGAATATGGTGCCGTGCGAGGAAGAAGAGCATTACGACGATTATGTCATGACGCTTTACGCGCAGGGCGTACTGACGCCAAACGAATGGCTGGATCTCGGCGGGCTTAGCTCGCTGTCGGCGGAGGAGTACTTCGGCGCCAGCCTGTGGCAACTGTATAAAAGCATCGACTCTCCGTATAAGGCGGTGCTGAAAACGCTGCTGCTCGAAGCCTATTCCTGGGAATACCCCAACACGCATCTGCTGGCGAAAGACATCAAACAGCGCCTGCACGACGGCGAAATTGTGTCGTTTGGTCTCGATCCTTACTGCATGATGCTTGAACGCGTTACCACCTACCTGAAGGCGATTGATGACGACACGCGCCTTGACCTCGTACGCCGCTGTTTCTACCTCAAGGTCTGTGAAAAACTGAGCCGCGAGCGCGCCTGCGTCGGCTGGCGTCGCGAAGTCGTGGGGCAACTGGTGAAAGAGTGGGGCTGGAGCGAAGAGCGCCTCGCCATGCTGGATAACCGGGCGAACTGGAAAATCGATGAGGTGCGTAAAGCGCATAACGAACTGCTCGACGCGATGATGCAGAGCTATCGTAACCTTATCCGCTTCGCGCGTCGTAACAACCTGAGCGTATCGGCAAGCCCGCAGGATATTGGCGTGCTGACCCGTAAGCTGTATGCCGCGTTTGAGGCGCTGCCGGGTAAAGTGACGCTGGTGAACCCGCAGATTTCCCCGGACCTGTCCGAGCCGAATCTGACGTTTATCTACGTGCCGCCGGGACGCGCCAACCGTACGGGCTGGTATCTGTACAACCGCGCGCCGAAGATGGAGACTATCGTCAGCCATCAGCCGCTGGAATATAACCGTTATCTTAATAAGTTGGTGGCCTGGGCCTGGTTTAACGGCCTACTGACCTCGCGCACTCGCCTGTTTATTAAGGGCAACGGTATTGCCGACCTGGCAAAACTGCAGGAGATGGTGGCGGATGTGTCTCACCACTTCCCGCTGCGTCTGCCGGCGCCGACGCCGAAAGCGCTGTACAGCCCGTGTGAAATTCGCCATCTGGCGATCATCGTCAACCTGGAATATGACCCGACGGCGGCGTTCCGTAATCAGGTCGTTCATTTCGATTTCCGCAAGCTGGACGTCTTCAGCTTTGGCGAAGAGCAGAATTGCCTGGTCGGCAGCGTTGACCTGCTGTACCGCAACTCGTGGAACGAAGTGCGTACTCTGCACTTCAACGGCGAACAGGCGATGATCGAAGCGCTGAAAACGATCCTCGGCAAAATGCACCAGGATGCCGCGCCGCCGGACAGCGTCGAAGTCTTCTGTTACAGCCAGCACCTGCGCGGCCTGATCCGCACCCGCGTGCAGCAGCTGGTTTCCGAATGCGTCGAGCTGCGTCTTTCCAGTACCCGCCAGGAAACCGGGCGCTTTAAAGCACTGCGGGTCGCCGGGCAAACCTGGGGACTGTTCTTCGAACGTCTGAACGTCTCAGTGCAGAAGCTGGAAAACGCCATCGAGTTTTACGGCGCGATTTCGCATAACAAACTGCACGGCTTGTCGGTACAGGTCGAGACCAACCAGGTACAGTTGCCGCAGGTGGTGGACGGATTCGCCAGCGAAGGGATCATCCAGTTCTTCTTTGAAGACACCAGCGATGACAACGGCTTTAACATCTATATTCTCGATGAAAGCAACCGCGCTGAGGTGTATCACCACTGTGAGGGGAGTAAAGAGGAGCTGGTGCGCGACGTCAGCCGTTTTTATTCGTCATCGCACGATCGCTTCACCTACGGCTCAAGCTTTATTAACTTCAACCTGCCGCAGTTCTATCAGATTGTGAAAACCGATGGCCGCGCCCAGGTGATTCCTTTCCGTACCCAGGCGATTAGCGCAGCCGTTCCGGCAAACCAGGAAGTGACTGCCCCCCTGCTGCAGCAGTATCTCTCTTAGCATTATCGGTCTTGATAGACCTTGGCATCATCCATAAAATCGAAATATATACTCTGGTTCAGTTCTTCAGAAGTGGATAGTGTGAATTGTTACGCACAGGCAAGCGTAGTTATAACGCAGAATAACTTGGGAAAATACAAATCAATAGCAAAATTAATCAATTGTACGGCTTCGCACTCCCGCGCTGTTGTCAGTGCTTTTACCCAAGCTCTCTGAATAGATATTTTTTGGACATGTCTGCAGCATGAACTTTGTAATTATCACATGTCTATCAGCTAAGGATAGTATGAATGTTAATATATCGGCCGAATTATCCATAAGCATCCAGTAAAATTTTTTATCTATAATTCTATATTCTTAATGTCATAAATTAGCATTTATTTCTTTTATTTCTTTCTTTAAAAAATCAACGAATGCTTTAACTCTCGCTGATAGATGTCTATTTTGAGGGTAGAGTATTGAAAATTGCCTTGTTCGGCCTGAGTAATTCTTCAAAACTTCCACTAATTTCCCACGGTAAGATGATGATTCAGCAATAAAATGATATGTTTGAAATAATCCGCCATTTGATACAGCCCAGTTTACCGTACCTAAAACATCATCAGATACGCTATAACAACTTTTAATTGGCATATCAATATCATTACCCCTCTCGTCTTTAAAAACCCATGGCCTGGGTTTACCTGTGCTGGGTAGTATAAATGTAATGCAGTTGTGATTACAAATATCATCTAAAGTAACAGGTTCCCCCCATTTTTTAAGATAATCTGGTGAGGCAAAAATTCCTAGTGTAGCGTCTTCAAGTTTATGTGCGATGAGTCTAGAATCCTTAGGTTTCCCTAATCGGATTGCCAGGTCGAATCCGTCATCAACAAAGTCTATAACTCTATTTGATATACTAATTTCGAGTTCAATCTGTGGATATTGTGACTGAAACTTTGAAATTAAGGGTAAAAGTCGATGATGTGCGTAAGGAGTACCAACACTTATGCGCAAATTTCCGCTCAGAACTTTTTGTGTGCCCGTAATCAAGCGTTCTACTTCAGCGATCTGTTCCAGTGCTTGCTGGCATTGCCTACGGTAAATTTCACCTTCAGTTGTAAGTCTGATGTGCCGGGTAGTTCTGGCAAACAGCCGAACACCCAATCTCGACTCAAGTCTGCTTATCGAGCGACTGATTGACGCTGGCGTTAAGCCTAAAACTTCAGCTGCCGAACTAAAACTGTGAAGTTCTGCTGCTTTACAAAAGATTTCTATACTGCCTAATTGTACTGGATCGAAGCTTCTCATTTATTCATTCGTGTAATAAGTGAATTGTGATAATGATACTTTATTATCTTTTACTATTGCAATAGAGTCTGCCTAACGGCGATTAGCTGGTTTCAATCTGTTGCACACGAATCTCCAATATTGAAAAGATAGGTAAAAATGAAAAATACATTAAGAAAAATTGTAACGATTGCTCTCTTAGCAGTTAGCGCAACATCTGTTGCTGCAACGAAAGGGGAGGTGTTAGTTTTGCTTTCAAGTGAAACAGAATTACCTCTACAGAACGGTAAAACCTTTCCATCTGGTTACTATTTAAATGAATTTGGTGTGCCAGCAGATGCGCTCATTCGTGCAGGTTATCACCTCACTATTGTAACCCCAAAGGGTAATCAACCTCAGCCAGATAAACGTTCCATTAAGCCAGTATACTTTGGCGGAAATGTTAAAGAAATGGATAGGATACAAAAGGTTGTAAATGGTATAACACAACCTGGAAATATAAAATCCCTCAAGTCAGTTATTTCTAATGGATTGGACCGTTATGACGCAATTTTTATTCCAGGCGGCCATGCTCCATTAATTGATCTTTCAAATAATCCAGAAGTAGGTACGTTGCTTCGTTATTTCCATAAAAATAGTAAGCCGACAGCGGCTATTTGTCATGGTCCAATAACCCTACTTGCTGCTCAAGATGATCCAAAAGGGTATGAAAATGGATTAGTTTCAAAACAAAACATCGGTGCAGATAATTGGATTTATAACGGATATAAAATGACTATTTTTGCTGATGATGAAGAGAAAGCATTCGAATCTTCCTTGAACGGCGATAAACTTCGTTATTACCCAGCTAAAGCAATGGAACTCGCAGGTGGATCAATGATTTTCTCACCGGCATGGCAACCAAATGTAGTTGTTGACCGTGAATTGATCACTGGCCAAAACCCTTACTCAGATCATCTTATTGCTTCAGAATTACTGAAAGCACTTAATACACGTAAATAATTTAATAGCTAAAGGATAAAGGTAGAATATGTCATCTAAAGTATTAATGATTGTCACATCCAGGCAGTGTCCCTTAATTGCATAATCTTTTGTAAAACAGTCTGATGCAACCCAGTTTTACCATCGCCAGATAATTTCTCGCTGTTTTGTCGTAGCGTGTGGCGATGCGACGGTATTCTTTCAGGCGACCAAAGCAACGTTCAACAACGTTGCGATTGCGGTAGGCATCATGATTGAGCTGTGAACGACCATCCGTCGCCATTTTCTCATTTGATTTGCGGGGATGACAGTTTTTATACCTTTGTTTTTCAGTTCGTTACGTAAAGCATGTCCGGAGTATAATGCCGATCGTTTAAGGGTACTTGAACGATCCAGCCAGTGAGAGACAATCCGGGATCAGCCCTCTGATTCCGGATTTTTTTATGTCTGAGCACAATGCTTTTTCCCGCTCGCTTGATCCTGCATGGATCCATCAGGCACTCACGGTCTGTAACAAGGCCAGCATTCGCCGCCGCCTCCCTGCTGAGCAGGCTGTCTGGCTTGTCCTGATGATGGGATTGCTCCGCGATTTGTCCATTAGATGTCTGCCATTACCTGGATGTCGTTCTTCAGCCTGATGAAGGCTATCAGAGCCTGGTACACAGCGTTCTTACCGCTGGCCCATCGTCTGTCAATGCTGCTTTTTTCCTTGAGTGGCAACAGGCTGGGACTCTGACTCACTGGCTGACACTGGTAAAAAGTAAGCATCGTTATAAAGTTATCGAACACTACAGCGATTATGACATGCTGATTGAGATTCCGGTTTCTCCGCAGGCGCGCAGGGCAGCCCCCCATTTGCCATCAGTATGGAGGGCAAGAATGGTGAGTTATGTCAGCGGCAGCAATAAAGGGAAATTGAGCTGGGTTACGGAGAGCTGAAACAGCGGCAATTAAAGGGTGAGGTCACGCTGAGAAGTCGTTTTCCGGAAGGTGTGAAGCAGGAGTGGTGGGGGGAGCCTGGTGGCCTACAGTGTTGGGCGCCGCGTTTACCTGGCTGGGCGATAAACTGTAGCTGTATATTATGAAGAGCAAAAATGACCAGCAATCCCAATCCGCGAGACTGGCACAATGGGAAGTGCCTGTCGCGTATGGCGATCGGGTATCGGCAGGAGCGTTACCCGATCAGATGTTCTGTCTTGCTGACGAGTAATGCTTTATTAACGAAAACGTACCGCTTCGCCGGCCTGTTGGCTGGCGGCGTGTTCCAGCAGATCCCAGAAGGTTTCGCCGCTGCGATCGCAGACCCACGCATCGTCTTTGAGACTGAAGTGGTAGCCGCCCTGGCGGGTCGCCAGCCATACCTGATGCAGCGGCTCCTGGCGATTGATAATGATTTTGCTGCCGTTTTCGAAGCTTAAGGTCAGCACGCCGCCGTTAATCTCACAATCAATGTCGCTGTCGCCGTCCCAGTCATCCAGACGCTCTTCAATGGTGAGCCACAGGGCGTCGGCAAGGCGATGAAATTCACTGTCGTTCATTTTTATTTCCCATTATTGCGTGATGGCGGCAGTATAACGCTAAACGCTTGCTTTTACGTCTTCTCCTGCGATGATAGAAAGCAGAAAGCATCAACTACAGGCACTTTAGAATGAAGAACGTTTTTCGACCTTTGGTCATGTTGACTGTGCTCTTTACCCTTGCCGGTTGTGGTTTGAAGGGGCCGCTTTATTTTCCGCCAGCGGACAAGACGGCGCCTCCGCCGACGAAACCGGTCAATCCGGGGACGCAAAGCGCGGAACCAAGCCGCAACGATCGTGGCGATACGGGTGGACCATCACAGGTCAATTATTAATACTGAGCCGCTGTTTCTGCGTGTATGGAGTTGATGATGCAGTTCTCTAAAATGCATGGCCTCGGTAACGATTTTATGGTCGTTGATGCGGTAACGCAGAATGTGTTTTTTTCGCCGGAACTGATTCGCCGCCTGGCGGATCGGCACCTTGGCGTGGGGTTCGATCAACTGCTGGTGGTTGAGCCGCCGTACGATCCCGAACTGGATTTCCACTACCGTATTTTTAACGCCGACGGTAGCGAAGTGGCGCAGTGCGGTAACGGTGCGCGCTGCTTTGCCCGGTTTGTACGCCTGAAGGGGCTGACCAATAAACGCGATATTAATGTCAGCACCGCCAATGGGCGCATGGTGTTGAGCGTCACCGACGACGACCTGGTGCGGGTGAATATGGGCGAACCTAACTTTGAACCCTCGCAGGTGCCGTTTCGCGCCAACAAAGCGGAAAAGACCTATATTATGCGGGCGGCGGAGCAGACAGTATTGTGCGGCGTTGTTTCCATGGGCAACCCGCACTGCGTGATTCAGGTCGATGATGTCGACACCGCAGCGGTAGAGACGTTAGGACCGGTGCTGGAAAGCCACGAGCGTTTTCCGGAGCGCGCCAATATCGGCTTTATGCAGGTGGTGAAGCGTGAGCATATCCGCCTGCGCGTTTTTGAGCGTGGCGCCGGGGAGACGCAGGCTTGCGGCAGCGGCGCCTGTGCGGCGGTCGCCATCGGCATTCAGCAGGGGCTGCTGGCCGAAGAAGTACGCGTGGAATTACCAGGTGGGCGTCTTGATATCGCCTGGAAAGGTCCGGGTCAACCGTTGTTTATGACTGGCCCGGCGGCACATGTCTACGACGGATTTATTCATCTATGAAACTCATCGGGGAAGAACAGCAGACCGAACTTGCCGCGCTCGACGATCGCGCGGTCGTCGAGTATCTGCTGCATCATCCTGACTTTTTCATTCGCAATGCGCCAGTGGTTGAGCAAATACGCGTACCGCACCCGGTACGCGGTACCGTTTCGCTCGTGGAATGGCACATGGCGCGAGCGCGCACGCACATTAACGTGCTGGAAGAGAATATTTCTCAGTTGGTGGAGCAGGCTACCGCCAACGAGAGCCTGTTCTACCGTCTGCTTCAGCTGCAGTCCCGGCTTGCCGGTGTGGATAGCCTGGAGGCATTTCTTAACCAGTTTCATCGCTGGGCAAGAGAGCTGGGGCTGGCGGGTGCCTCGGTGCGGCTGTTTGCCGATCGCTGGCGTATCGGCGCGCCCTCCAGATTCACGCAGCTGGCGCTTTCCCGCCAGGCGTTCGAACCGATTCGTATTCAGCGCCTGGGCCAGGAGCGGCACTACCTCGGTCCGCTCAACGGGCCGGAGCTGCTGGTGGTGATGCCGGACGCCAAAGCGATCGGCTCGGTAGCGATGTCGATGATGGGCAGTGATGGCGACCTTGGCGTAGTGCTGTTCAGCAGCCGCGATGCGCACCATTATCAGCCCGGACAGGGCACCCACCTGTTGCAGGAGATTGCGCTGCTGCTGCCGGGGATGCTGGAGCGCTGGATTGAACGGGTATGAACGACTCGCCGCTTTCCGCCGCTGTTGAGCGCTTCCTGCGTTATCTGGGCGTTGAGCGCCAGCTCAGTCCCATGACGCTACTGAATTATCGGCGTCAGCTTGATGCCATCATGGCCCTTGCCGGTGAAAGCGGCGTGGCGCGTTGGCAACAATGTGATGCTGCAATCGTCAGGAACTGGGCGGTACGCAGCCGCCGTAAAGGGCTGGGCCCGGCAAGCCTGGCGCTGCGTCTGTCGGCGCTGCGCAGTTTTTTCGACTGGTTGGTCAGCCAGGGCGAGCTTCCGGCGAATCCGGCCAAAGCTGTCTCTGCGCCGAAAGCGCCGCGTCACCTCCCTAAAAATATCGACGTCGATGACGTGAACCGTCTGCTGGATATCGATCTTAACGATCCGCTGGCGGTGCGCGACCGGGCGATGCTGGAAGTGATGTATGGCGCTGGTCTGCGTTTGTCTGAGCTGGTGAATCTCGATCTCCGCCATCTCTCGCTGGAATCCGGTGAAGTGTGGGTGATGGGCAAGGGCAGCAAAGAGCGTCGCCTGCCGATTGGCCGCAGCGCTGTACTGTGGTTAGAGCATTGGCTCGATCTTCGCGGCCTGTTCGGCGCTGAAGAAGAGGCGCTGTTTTTGTCTAAGCTTGGCAAGCGTATTTCCACGCGCAATGTGCAAAAACGGTTTGCCGAGTGGGGGATCCGGCAGGGGCTCAACAGCCATGTTAATCCGCACAAGTTGCGCCATTCGTTCGCCACGCACATGCTGGAGTCG
>Ga0213878_10000575_pt1 | contig 13511 bp, 11 predicted proteins | sample VelepicoBEBS_R02_FD_161053 | JGI IMG/M metagenome (GOLD analysis project Ga0213878, IMG submission 161053) | Vellozia epidendroides bulk soil microbial communities from rupestrian grasslands, the National Park of Serra do Cipo, Brazil - BS_R02 | ecosystem: Environmental > Terrestrial > Soil >... | reverse complement strand
TTCAACCACGGACGAAGTGTTGTCCGGAGTGAACCTCCAGGGCAAACGGATCTTAGTTACGGGCGTTTCGGCTGGAATTGGTGTGGAGACAGCGCGTTCTCTAGCAGCCCATGGCGCACGGGTCGTGGGTGCCGCCAGGGACTTGACCAAGGCAGAAGCGGCCACGACTCAAGTCCGAAAGGATGCGGCGAAAAACGGCGGAAGCTTCGAACTGGTCGAACTCGATCTCGCCCATCTGAAGAGCGTGCGTGCCTGTGCCGACCAACTCGTAGCCAAGGGTGAACCATTCGACCTGGTCATCGCAAACGCGGGCGTGATGGCTACGCCCTTCGGGCATACCGCAGACGGCTTTGAAACGCAGTTCGGTACCAATCACCTGGGCCACTTCGTTCTAGTCAACCGGATTGCGCCCTTGATGGGAGCCGGATCACGGCTGATCAACGTGGCTTCCTCCGGTCACCGGTTCTCCAATGTTGACCTGGACGATCCGAACTTTGAGCGGACGCCCTATGAACCGTTCGTTGCTTACGGCCGATCGAAGACGGCGAACATCCTGTTTGCCGTCGCCTTCGACGCGCAGCATCGGGAGCACGGTGTACGGGCCGCGGCCGTACATCCTGGAGGGATCCGAACGGAGTTGGCCCGTCACCTGGACCCGGCCCAAGTGCAATCCATAATCGAGCAGCTGAATAAGCAGCAAGCCGCAGAGGGTAAGGCGCCCTTTCAATGGAAGACGATTCCGCAAGGAGCTGCGACTTCAGTATGGGCCGGCATTGTCGCGCCCGCTAACGAGGTAGGCGGCAAGTACTGCGAGAACTGTCACGTCAGCCATATCGTAGCGGACGACGTGGCCATCAACCCCATCACTGAAGGCGTACGGGGATATGCGCTCGATTCCACCATCGCCGCGGCGCTCTGGAAGAAAAGTGAGGAGATGGTTGGAGAGACTTTCTAGATGATGACCTCAGACTTAGGCATGCTTACCTAGTTTCTCAAGTTCGATTTGGAGCTTCTCAAGTGCTTGGTTCTGGAGGTCGACAATCTCAAAGAGCTTTACGAGCGGCAGCTTAATGTCTTGGTCGATTATCTGATCTGTCATTGCTTTGAACGGACCATGAATAAAACCTTTAGCTTTGAGAATTACGGCACCTGATTCGGCGATATTTACGTTGGTTCTCGACATCTTGCCCGGATTCTAACACGGACCCAATACTCCGTTGCAATGCAAATTTCGGAATCCTCTGGGGTCAGCCGTTTACTTTCCTGGGGCTCCGCCCGACTGTCGCCGGGCTTCACCCCAGGCTATCTTGTGACCGCGCCTTCGGCGCTCAAGAATGGGTGCTTGGACGCAGCCGTGACAAGTGATCGGCAGTCCAAAATTCGTTAACCGGGAGATCGAGGCTAATCCTGTCCGCATGCGCCAGAGCTCGCGCGTTTCCTTGATAGACTCCTCTATGATAAACTAAATCATAGAACACGAATGATCTGCCACCTGGAGAACAGCCTTCCGCCACTAAAGCTCTATCTCGAAGATATCGAGATTATCATTACGTTGTTTGCTCGGCTCCACCCAATCGAATACGTTTGCGCTGACAAAGAGATTTTCGATACTGTAGCCGAGCTATCAAAAAAACAGCAGCGCAACTTTCGGGAGCTCGGCATTCACTCCACGGACAATACCACGCTACGCATTCGGACTAAGGGAAGCATTCTAATATCAAAAACGGGATCGCCGACGAGCCCTGAGCCGCTCCTCGATGGAGATCCAGACGCTCTTCGCGAGATCAACACCTACCTCGCACAACGCACTCACTACTTGCTATATTTACTACCCGTTACTGTCGAGGTTCTCCGTTTTTGCAGTTTCTTAGCGCTCGTACTAGCATTAAATTCATCGTTAAAGTTTTTTCCACATTTGAACTTTCCATTGCCGTCTGACCAAATGATCGTATTCGGGTTATTAGCCTCTTTTATATTGTTCGCATGTGCAAAGGGTCTAAAATTTGTTTTGTTTAATTATTTCGTCATTATCCCTAGGTACCGAGTAGCGTAGCCTCTGTCGCTCCTGCGAAGCTTGACGATTTTTATTCATGGGGTTCCGCCCCGATCTTTATACGCAAGTCGATTGAGCGAACCGCGAAGCGGTTTAACAGAACAGCCCAGGCCTTCGGGCCTGGGAAAGTTCCATCGAAATCCGCCCTGAAAGAGGCGACCGACAGGAACGGGTGAAAATGAATACCTTGCGATCCATGTCGAAAGACCATCGCATTCGGACGCCCTTTCAGCCCCTCCAACCCGCGCGCGGGTGCCTTTCACTATACGCATTCCGGAATGACTGCCTTACGAGGGCGAGTTCCTTGTGGCAAAAACCCAGGCCTGGAAGGCCTGGGCTATGGTCTCTAACCGTTTCGCGGTAGGGCGGCTTCGCCCCTGATTTCGACTTGTGCATAAAGCCCCCCAGGGCTCCCATCCGGCTATCCGGTGACCGCGCCTTCGGCGCTCAAGAGCGGCCACCACGCTAAAAATTGCTGTGGATGATGCGGCACGGGAATAAATTCGCGGATCTTTTGTCTATTTAGTGAGCGCATCACTCGACCCATCTCAGCTGAGACGATGGCTCTGGAGCAACAGGAGAACCACTTGAACAGAACACCCCTCAAAAACGCCGTGGCGTCGACGTCACGATCCCCCTCAACGGACACGACTGAGGCTGACCTAATCAAACAAAACACAGTCGTGCGATCTTCCTTCCATCGAACGCGCGCGCTTTGCGCGGTCATTACGCTGGTGACGCTCCAGGTGACCACGGCTTTCGCTGCCCAGACCTACCTCATTACCGACCTAGGCACATTGTCCGGAGCAACCAGCGCTTCGGCAGCGGGCATCAATAATAACAATCAAGTGGTTGGCAGCTCGGGGCTTGATGCTTTTCTTCTTTCCAACGGAACAATGCGCGATCTCGGCAATCTCAGCGGCTCCAGCTCCGCTGCCGCGCTCAATGGCGTGGGAGACGTCGTTGGGTCCGCATCCACCTCGACCGGGACTCATCCATTTCTTTTTCAGAACGGCAAGCTTTCGGATTTGGGAATTCCAAGCGGCTTTAACAGCGGCGCCGCAACTGGCGTGAACCGTAGCGATCAAGTCGTCGGTCAGTTGAACGGCGGCAGTCGACGCCAGGCATTTAGCCGCGCGTTCCTATGGCAAAACGGGAGCGGGTTCACAGATTTAGGCACACTCGGTGGCCGGTCTGCTTCCGCCACGGGCATCAACAACACTGGGCTAATCGTAGGATCGTCGTTGAACGCGAGTGGACAGAATCACGCGTTCGTTTGGCAAAACGAAGCCATGCACGATCTCGGAACTCTTCCGGGCGGTACGTTTAGCAGCGCCGCAGCGATTAACGACGCAGGTGCGATCGCTGGCAGCAGCGATGGTGGCAATTTTGGCTCTCATGCGGTGATCTTTCAACAAAGCGGAGGGGGTATAACCGACCTTGGAGTGCCTGCCGATTTCACCTCCAGCTCCGCCAACGCCCTAAATAACAAGGGCGTGGTGGTCGGCGCTGCATCGACGGGCAGCTACCGTGCCGTCTCGCATGCGTTCGTCGCGCAAAATGGCTCAATTACAGATCTGAATCGGTTGATACCTGGCAACTCAGGTCCGTGGGTTTTGCTTACGGCAACCGGTGTGAACGATGCTGGTGAAATTGTCGGCACCGCGACATACAACAGCACCGAGGAGCGCGCATTCCTGCTCACGCCGACAACTCAACCTACAGTGCCGGCCGTGCCAATTCACTTGGCGACAAATTCCGCTAATGCCGTGGTGGGATTGAGCTGGGAAGGGAGCGTCGGCGCTACCAGCTACAGTGTGAAACGATCAAATTCGAGCTCCGGGCCGTTTTCAACGATTGCTAGCGTCACCACGACAACCTTCACGGACAATGCAGTCACGAATTGTTCGCTGTACTACTATGTAGTCAGCGCTCAGAACTCGGCTGGTGAGAGCCCGAACTCCTCCAGCGCAACGGGCGCTCCGCAGTCTGTTCCGGCTGCGCCCAGCAACATGACTGCCAGCCCGGACACCAATCCAAGCCTTGAGCTCGGCAGTGCAGTCGATTTGGCATGGCAAAACAATGCTGGCACCTGTTTGGAAGGCAACGTCATCGAGAAGTCAACCGATGGCGTGAATTTTCAGATATTGGCCACGTACCCGCCCTTTCAGAACACCGGCACGGATGGATTTCTTAATTCGGGAACACGCTACTATTACCGGGTGCGAGCCCAGAGCAACGGTGGTGAATCTGGACCTTCGAATGTCGCCAGTGTGGTTGCACCGTAACTATTCCTGGGGTTCCGTCCCTGGGGTTCCGCCCGGCTATCGCCGGGCTCCACCCCAGGCTATCCTGTACCGCGCCTTCGGCGCTCAAGAGCGGAGTTGGACGCCTCCGCTTAAAGGCGGCTAAACCTGAACTCCGAAGTCGAGGAGTAGTCGTCGTCGTTCATCACGCGCCGCGTGATCACGACCAGAGGGCAGCAGGAACTTTAACAGCGTGTTGGGCTGCTTCCCAAGCAATTCCGGCGGACTGTCGAGCCTGTCTCAGCACTATCAACGGTAATTTTCTCCGCGGAGAAATTAAACCGGGACGATCCGTGTTCCCGATTTGCCTTCGATTATGGCGCGAATCTCTTCGGCAGCGCCGATGATTCCTATCGAGTGCGGTGTGGACTCCACGAAGTCAGCGACCGCGGCCACCTTCGGCTCCATACTCCCTGCGCCGAACTCGCCGGATTGGATATAAGCGCGAGCTTCGTCCACGGTGACGGTGTCCAACCATCGTTGATCGGGCTTGCCGAAGCGGATTGCCACACGCGGCACGGCGGTGGGAATGAGCAGCATGTTTGCGCCAAGGTCGTGCGCGAGCAGGCCAGAGGCCAGGTCCTTGTCTACGACGGCCTCCACGCCGATCAGTGTCCCGTCGGGTTGGACGGCAACCGGGATTCCACCACCACCCGATGCCACGACCACAACGCCGGATTCCAGGAGCGTGCGGATGACTTGGGTTTCAACGATTTTCCGCGGACGAGGCGAGGCCACCGTACGTCGCCAGCCGCGGCCCGCGTCTTCCTTGACGGTCCAGCCTAGTGACTTGGCCATCGAACTCGCCCTGGCCGCGGTCAGGAAAGATCCAATCGGTTTGGTCGGATGCTGGAAGGCAGGATCGTTGAGATCGACGACTGACTGGGTGACGATGGCAACGACAGGACGCGTCAGTCCTCGTCGGGTGAGTTCGTTTGTGAGCGCCTTGACGAACATGTATCCAATGGCGCCCTGCGTGTCGGCGACAGCGTAGTCTATAGGTATCGGATCCACTTCGTCTTGCGAGAGCTCGGACCGGCGCAGGATGAATCCGACCTGCGGTCCGTTGCCGTGCGAGACCACGAGCTGCCAGCCCTGCTCGATCAAATCCACCAAGTGCGGAGCCGTGCGGGTGACAGTCTCATACTGCTGCGGGATGGAGTCGTGCTCCGCGTCGGTTATGAGGGCGTTGCCGCCGAAAGCAACTACGGCGAGCCGGCTCACGAGGCACCTTCCTTCCCGTCCAGAATCCCTTCAACTTTTTTGGCAAGCGCGGCAATAGCGCCGTTGAAGCATTCCATCGGTGCCGTTGTGATGCCGGCGCCGATTTGGCCGACGCCGGCTTTCTTATGGGCGATCCCGGTGTTGATGATCGGCAGCACTCCCGAGTCAGCCACGAGCCGCGCGTCAATTCCGGCGGGCGTGCCGCCGAAGTTGAGAGCGGGCAGCGTGAACGCGGGGTTGCTTCCGAGTGTAATCGAGAGCATCCGCTTGCTATTTGCGGTGGCATCCGCTGGAGTGCCACCGACGAACTGCACGATCGCTGGCGATGCCGCCATGGCGAATCCACCCAACCCGTTGGTCTCGGTGATGGCGGAGTCGCCGAGGTCCGGCGCAGCATCTTCCACAGTATAGCCAGGGAAATAGAGCCCTTTCACCTGGTTGGCGCGAGCCTGGAACCACTGGTCGCCAGTGCCGCTGAGGCGGATGCCAAAATTGACACCATTCCGCGCCATCACCGTCACCATGCTGCTCCCGGCAACTCCGTGAGCCGCGTCCGACATCGATTTGCAGGCTGCCATCGAGATATTGAGGAAGAAATGGTCATTTCCGGCGACGAATGCGAGCGCCCGCTGAATGGCGCTGCTTTCGAGCTTTGAGTTTAGGAGCGACAACGCGAGCCGCTTGAACAACAGCGCGGACGCGGCTGCGTTACGGTTGTGCAGTTCATCACCCATGTGTAGCGCTTGCGCCATTATCGGTTTCAAATTCGCATCGGCCAACCCCCGCACCGCAACCTGCATGGTGCCAAAGAATTCGGTGCCCAGCCAGCGCAACCGTTCAAGGACTTCGGGCGAGTTCGCGCCAAAGCGGAGCACCTTGCCCAAACCCTCGTTTAGGTTGCAAAAGGCTCGGTTCCCAGCGGCGGTGTTTTCTACAACCCAGACCGGCATCGACGGGCTCATTATCCCGGCCATCGGCCCCACCGCTCCGTGCGCATGGCACGGCTCCAGAGCCACCAGACCGCTGGCAGCCAGCGCTTCCGCAGCCTCCGGAGTGTTCGCCCAGCCCTCGTAAAGAATGGCACCGATGATGGCGCCCTGCTGCGGACCGCACATATCTGCCCAAGCGATTGGTGGTCCCGCGTGCAATATCCGGCGCTCACCGGTTCCGAGGCCGGGGATGGCATCACGGGCGAGCACGAGATCCGCGAGACGCGGCTGCGCCGCAAGGTAGCGCTCGAAAGCCATGCTGTTGGCGCTTTCGATGCGCGGGTCGCCGATCAGGCCGGCCAGCGTCCAGCCCAGGGCCGCATCGGCTCCCGCCGGAGGCGCCCAGCTCAGGTGAGTAACATCGCCACCAGCAGCGGCGATGTTGTTGGCGAAGCCTTGCAAGCCGAGGTTCACAACCTTCAGATCTTGTTGGAACAATTGCTTCATTTCGTTGCTCCCTTCCGTTCGGAAATCAGCGCGGCAGACCACACCGCGGCTTCCGCATTTGATGACGCCACGAAGACGCCGGCGGATTGCAGCCCGGCGACAATGGCGGCGCGGTTTTGCGGGTCCTTATCGGTGCCGCAGACGTAGCCGATAAACGCCACACACCGCCCCTCGGCCTCGGCTTTCGCTTTCGCTCGGCCGATGGAGCCGATGAGCCCGATCGTCGGGTCGAGAGATGCCCCGTAGCCGAGGACCACATCGAAGAGCACCACCGCCGTCGACGGATCGGCGATCTCCTCGCGAATGCGAATGTCCCGTAGCGAAGGGTCGATCATCGGATGCGGCCGCCCTTGCGTGAACTCGTCGTCACCCATATCGATGATTGTGTGTTCCACGCTCTTGCCAACGTTCTCGAGCTTGCGGTTACCTGCGGTGGGGGCGTTGGAAAAGGCCGTGATGCCGGCGGCCGCGTGGATCAACTGCGCCTCGAAGCAGAACGTTCCACCGGAAAAAATGCCGCGGACATAGCGCTGGCCCGGCGCCATCGCCCGCGAGATCTCTTTGACTTTTCGCTGCGTTTCGTTGTCAACTTGGATGGCCTTCCGCTGCGGATTCTGACTTTTCACAAGGGCCACGGCCATATCCGCCGCCTGCGCGAGGTAGTCGGCGCCGTGGATGCCGTTGCGCGTTATCGAAGCGGCCTCGGCTCCGAGAAAAATCGCGACCACCGGCTTCGAGCAGGCTTCCGCGGTTCCCAGGACGGCCGCAGCAACATCGGGCGCCGGCGGCTTCGAGACCAATACGATGACTTTCGTGTCCGGATCTTCATTGAGCGCCTTCAAACCCTGCAACATGGAGATGCCGCCGATGGCTGCGGCGAGGTCGTGTCCTCCGGTGCCGAGCGCCTGCGACACGCCCGAGCCAAGTTGGTGAACGCGCACAGTCACTTCCTGCATGCCGGTGCCCGAAGCTCCGACGACTCCTATCGGACCACGCCGGATCACGTTAGCAAAACCGAGCGGAACACCGTTCACGATCGCCGTGCCACAATCCGGACCCATCACAATAAGATTCCGTTCCTTCGCGAAGCGCTTCAAGGCCAGCTCCGATTCTACAGGCACGTTGTCGCTGAATATCATCACGTCCATACCGAGCCGCAGCGCCTTCATCGCCTCGGAGGCGGCGTAGTCGCCCGGCACGGAGATCAGGACAAAGTTGCGAGCGGGATCTTTGGCGACCGCCATCTGAATGCTCGTGATCGGTTGCTGGACGCCGGCACCTCCGTCGTCACCACCGCCCGCTTTCGCCGAGAGCAGTTCATCGGCTTTTCGCAATGCCTCAGTGCAAGCCTCATCAGTGCCCGACACGGCGACGACCAGATCGTTTGGGTGAACCGCGAAGTCGCCCAACCTCGCCCGGGCGAGGTTTTCTACGTTGGTGGCGGAGGCCATGACGACCGAGGCCGCCTCGATACCTGGCACAGCTGATACCTTAGCCGACACGGTCATCAGCGAAACCGAGTCTTTATATAGATTAGGGTAAGAGCGTGAATGGACACTCATATAAATTGGTGTGAAAGCGCGAATGTGAAGGTCATGCCGCGGCCCTCTCTCCGCGCGGGATGAGAAAGGGCGGAGCAACTGCCAGCAGGCCCATGCAGGTGTCCGCACCGGAAGTGACACCAGTCTCAATAACGCGTCGAATCGAGTTTAAAAGTTGCTGCGGATCGGGATTCCCAAGCAACGCCAAGATCAGTTCATGAACATCCCGGCTAAAAAGCCCGTTTGCGGCCTGGCGGAGAAGTTCTCCGCTGATGTCGGTGGTCGCCCCGAGAAGCGGGAGCATTGCCCGGACAAGCGACTCGGCCGCCCTCGCGCCCGGTGCACCTGAAGCCGGGGAGTTGAGCACTGCCAGAATCCCGACCAGCACGTCGTCACCGGATGGCGTGGAACCCGGCCCCCGGCCGACGACTTTAGCGAGCACATCACCGAGGGCAGCCGAAACCTCCAAGGCCGACTTAACGGCCTGTGCCATTCGGGCGGAATCGTACCAGGACCGATCCGACGCAACTCTCGCAACGGCAGCAAGCCGACCAACCAGACCCGGTTCGGCCTTCTTGTGGGGAGCAGGCAGCCAACGCGGAGCCGCACGACAGTCGAGGACCCGGCAACTGCTGCCCGACCCGATGCCCACGAAACCTGCTCTGGCGTTGACCGGGTCGCCGCTGCGTAACCCGAGAATATCGAAGTTTGCTGACGCTACCCGAATGCCGAACGGAAGGTCAGCCTTGTCTGCGGCCAAGAGCGTCCACATCTCCGCTCGAATCATCAGATTCACAGCGCGCGCGAAGACGCTGTGAACAAGACCGAAGCCAGCTGAGTCCGCGTCGATGGCATGGCCCACTGACAGGGCTTGGATTCGGTCCGCCTGGCTCATGAGATAGTTTTGATGAAGTTCTCGCAATTGGACAAGATCTTACAGCGCAGTTCCAGGTGGCTTCTTCTACTATCTTAGAGGAGACTGACCGCATATGCGTTACCTTGTTGCGGCACGCGTTAAGTCCGGAAGGGCCTCGGCACTCGCCCGAGCCATTGATGAAGGGACATTGGGTCGAGGTTCCGTCGCCGGGGATGAATATCTCGACGACATGGAACACGCCCGACTCGATGACGATGGCACTGTTCGCTGGGTGGAGGTTTGTTTCTGCCCGACGCCACTGGCAGAAGAACGCCCTTACTGGGAGGAATACTTTGAGCTATTGAGCATTAAAGACGCGCACTCGCGTCGAGACTGCCGCGACCTGAACGGCCAGGAAGCCTGGGCCTGTTGCAATTGCGATTGCACAAGGCAACTCGAGCGATGGCTTGCCCAAAGAGGCAACCCGTTTCTCAAACGGCTCATGTCGAACACACACGAATGAGAACCTGCGGGTTTTGCCGGTGACCCGAGTGCAACGGATACATTCGTTGGGCCGAACGAAGGTCACGACAGCGCGATCATCAGCACCGGAGTGACCGCCTAGCCTGCATCGCTCACAAATCTTTAGAGATTTTTGAGCGATGCAGGCTATGGCAGCTAAATCTCCAGCTACGCTGGCAAATTCCGCTGCTTTTTGCAGAGAAGAGTTTAAAAACGGTTTGTTTCGAATTCATAATTGAAAACAGGCTCATAAGCAGACGCCCAGCGTCTGTTTATGAGCTTTCTAGCCCGCAATGAGCGCGTCGATTCTCCCAGTGCGTGATTTTTGCGGGCTAGTGGGCACTGACAATTTCGACCTATATCGACTATGACGGCCAACTTGCCCGGGATCACTATATTTCGAATACAATCTCCGGTGGTGTAAGGATAAGTTTGTGAAGTCTGAAGCGACGTGTCGCACGAAATATGCCGAAGTCGTTTCATCTGTTACATAAAGTTCACCTGCGCATTGCCAGGTTAAAGAAGTCTCTGCGTCAAGTCATAGTTAGTAACCTTTCATTTTCACGTCGATGCCATCCGATAGTCGTCTCTCCTGGCGTTCCTGGCGCTCATCCAAGGCATTGGACGTCACAGGATCTCAAGCGGGCTGTAGCGCCAATTTCAGTGTGTTTATCAGCTTACCACTTGCGACCCGCACGGAATCTCGTCCGTTATCGCAACCGCCACAAAACCCATAAGAGCCGGCAAATTTGATTCTAAAACGGGGCTCAATTCGGGCGAATATTCTGACGTGCATTGAGTTTTATTTGTATGTATCCCCGATTTCACAATCGCATTGGCAAAGTGTGCGCGTTAGTAGCTTCAGACAGTCCGCCCTCGTTTAGGTTGGCACGTCTTGCCATGTGAAGTCACCCAAACTCATCGATCGGAATCCGTCAGGAAACTCAACTAATGCACGAACTCGAAAGGGCGGCCTATATATCTCTTGCCATTGGCATAATGCTATTTGTTTTCTTCCTAGCATGCTCGCAGTCGCACTAGACGAACTGTCAGGAAGAGCTGCTATCTTTCTCATGGTGGACCCTGGATCACTCGTGCGGGCTTAAGGCTACCAACCAAACCGCGAAGTATCCGCCCTCAGCTGACCATCCGCCATCTCTCCATTCCGGCTGACCGCTCCCATTTCAGGGCGTAGAACTCTTGGGGTCAGCCGTTTACTTATGACACAATTCTTTTAGATCTCGAAAGACTGAATCTCGTTGCCGTTGCTGGCCCAATCGCCTGTGGGAATAACTTGTTGTCACATCAGCTTATGGGGCCGCATAGTCTGCTTGAAAAGCATCACGGCCGCCAAAAAAGTTGTGGATGACGTCAGCTTCTTCGACCAGACGAGGGGCTGGCGACTACTTGCGAGTTATTACAAATCTTCTGCCGCTCCTTCAGAGCTTGATCAATTTTTTTCTATTCCTGGGGTTCCGCCCGGCTGTCGCCGGACTCCACCCCCAGGCTATCCTGTGACCGCGCCTGCGGCGCTCAAGAACTTGACTGCCCGTCGGCTCCTACCTCTTGGTGACCTGTATGCTCGTTCTTATCCGACGCTGCTCAAGAAATTTGCGGCAGGCTAAGTGTACGGAGCGAAGCGCGCCACTAGAAACGGGTGCGTCAGGGATTTCTCGTATGCGCGCCTTCTGGCGCGCCCTCATGGCGTCGGTCGCGTTCATGGAAATTAATCCTTTTGGTCGAGTTTTCGAGGAGAACAGATCGCGTTAATCAAACCGCAGCACAATTACCCGATCGGGTGACTGTGGGCTATCCAGGTTCGCAATCGATCCAGAGACTGGATGTAGAGATTTTCTAGTCGTGGGGTTCCGCCCGGCTGTCGCCTGGCTCCACCCCAGGCTATCCTGTGACCGCGCCTTCGCAGAAACGCTCGCTCCAAGCCGCGGCCCAATCAAGCCGGGATGCATGGCAGCGTGAACTGAAAGACCGCGCCTTGTGGCGCGTTAGTTGTTATCATTACTTTCTCCCGTCACGGACTGGCAATGCAAACCGGAAAACTGACCCTTGGCCTGTATTCGAGGCCCAGAGGCGTCCTCCGTGTGCTTTCACAATCGATCGGCTGATGGCCAGGCCCATACCAAGTCCTTGCGGCTTTGTGGCGACCGAAACTGCGTTTGCGACTTTGAATGGAGCGGGATAAGGAAGTCAGCGCATGTACGGGCCATTTCACCGCCTCAATGACTCGCCCGACAACGTTCGTAAGATTCTTGACTCGGGTGAAATCTGGGGCATGGCACCGCGGGGCATTTTCCAGAGTGATATTCCAAAGGTAAAGGCTTACGATGGCGAACTTCCTTCGGGCCAAACGGGTATCGAGTTTGAGACCGAGGTAAAACCGGATAGCGGACACGTTCCCGGGAAGCCTACCTGGTCGGTGAAGCCTAAGCGTGCCGGCGTTGTTCACGACGGAGATTGCGCGAAAATCAAGGTGCGCGTCCTCCGACAAACGGTTATTGATTAGCAGGGATATGCCAAAATATCTTTCTCGGACCATTCAACAGATCCCTCTCGAACAGATGGCGCGGGGCTTGGCACGCCCTGTAGCGACGCTCATACTTGAACCTGCCGAGATTACGAGCCGGTCTGGGTTAACGTTCGAAACCGCACACGACGATCTCGATGAGCTGCAAGCCGCCGTTTTCCGTGTCGCCACGGGGCAAGAGTTTGCTTTGGTTCGTCATCGCCACCAACCACAACCAGGGACCGATATCCTTATCAACGAGACGTCGCGCGATTTGGGAGCCGCTTTGCGCGATGCGCTGCAGGGTTTACAGTTGGAGCCGCGAGAACTCCGCTGGACTCATCCAAAAATAGAAGTGACGAAATTGAAGCGGAGTCCTGATGTGGGGAATAAAGCGGCTGAGATCCAAAAAACCATTGAGTTGACTCCCAAATCTTCGAGGGCGATACGGCCAGCGGTCCGCGAGCTCTACATCGAGCAGCGTCCGGACGGTACGTACGCAGTGCGTTGGGGTGGCGCTCAAAGGGCTAGCGCTATAAAGCCTACTCAGAGCAAAGCGATCGAATGGGCAAAGGAGCATCATCCCGATGTCCACCCACGCGTCGAGCGTGTCCGAAACACCGACAAGGGTGGCCACGATAAGCGGCGCAAGGGGCGGTGAAGTTCAGAACCACTTTTTCTCTCCCAGGGCATCCTTCAAGACAAAGGGTAAACTCGATGATATACGAGCCACAAGGTCCGCTGCTTCCGACCTATCCGCCGCCTCGATTGAGAAACGTTTCGCTTAGCGATACGATATGCGTGCGCATTTCTACACGGTTTGAGCCACAGGCGTTGTTGCGAGGCCTCTGCCGCTCCTGCAGAGCTTGATCGCCTTTTTTCTATTCCTGGGGTTCCGCCCGGCTGTCGCCGGACTCCACCCCAGGCTATCCTGTGACCGCGCCTTCGGCGCTCAAGAACGGAGGCTTGGGCGCACGCGCTAGCGAGAGTCAAAATCCAATGGCCGAAGGTCCTGAAACGACATTCGCTGGCGCCACTTCGAAATGTCTGTT
>Ga0213878_10000574_pt1 | contig 13528 bp, 13 predicted proteins | sample VelepicoBEBS_R02_FD_161053 | JGI IMG/M metagenome (GOLD analysis project Ga0213878, IMG submission 161053) | Vellozia epidendroides bulk soil microbial communities from rupestrian grasslands, the National Park of Serra do Cipo, Brazil - BS_R02 | ecosystem: Environmental > Terrestrial > Soil >... | reverse complement strand
ACCCCGGAAACAGTAAGCAGTAATCAGTCGAAGCATTTAAGCGATCAATCGCCTAGAAAGGCATATTGATTACTGACTCACTGATTACTGCTTACTTTGAAAAACGAGCTTGCACGCCCGAGAGTTTACGAGCGTCACTCGATCGTGACTAGAGTCCCAATGGGTGTCTGGTCGAACACGGTTTTGGCAATCGTCTCTTCCCCGATACGGATACAGCCGTGGCTCGCTGGCCGGCCGGGGTTGACTCCTTGATGGATGCCATATTCGCTGAATGACAGACGGAGGAAATAAGGCATCGGTACCTTATAGATGGTGGACCTCTGCATCCGTATCTTGTCTGTGACCAGGTAGTGACCGGGAGGAGTGTCGTAGCCTTTACGCCCCGTCGAAATCTTTCCCGTAACCAAGGCGGCGCCATCCTTGTAAAGCACGACCTTTTGGTGGCTGAGGTCGATCAAAATGGAGAAATGGGCTGAGAGCGGATCCGTCTCCATTAGCCGGCTAGCAAGCTCAGGGTGTTCCATTCTTGCGGCATACTGAGCTGGGACCCAACCCCATTGCGATTTCTCGAAGAGTTTCGCTCCGTGCGCGAGCAGGCTGGCACAAACATCATCTTCGCCCAGGCTGGCTGCGAGAATCAGCGGTGTCGCTTTAGTCTCTTCTGCAAAATAGTGAAATAGTCGGTGCGAATGCAGGTTCAGATCGGTAAGACGGGCCGGTGTTAGATCGACTATACCATCCGGATTCGCATGCACCTCGAGCGCATCGGTGCATTCTTGTGCGTTATTTGCGAAAACGGCTTCTTCGAGCTGATGCTGACGAAACTCTGCCGCTGCCTTCGTCGCGTCGTCGCAACTGGAGCTAAGTACCAAATAGAACAGCAATATACCTGGTGTCATAGGTCGTCTGGCGACCCCAACTGACGATATCGCCCGTACCAGTACCAAATAAAAGTGCCATTTGAGCCATTAGTAGATGGCTACCAATGGCTTGTACACGGTAGCAGTCGATAACGTCGATAGTTGATCCCCCAGAACACCTCCGTAATAGCCTGATTTGAGGAATGGACTCCAGAACAAAAAGGAGTTCGAGGAGTTGCAAGGAGGAGGAGTCAGGAGCCAGAATTCAGAATCCAGGAGGTGCGGCGACTATACCAGCGCCGTGCAAAAAGTAGCTGGCGATGAGAACAGTCAGTACTGAGTTGCCCGGCGAGAACTGCTTGCGTAACTGATTGCTGCCTAACTGATTACTTGGGAAGAGATTGCTCTAGTTCCCACGTATTGCTTTGGGCAGCCCGCACTTCCTGGCTCCTGAATTCTGGCTCTGACTCCTCTTGCTTGAACTCTTTGAACTCCTGAACTCCTTTCCTCCATGCGGATCGTCGATTCTCATGTCCACTTTTATCCTGAAGAGGTATCGACCGACCCGGTGAAGTGGGGTAGAGAACATCGCGAACCTTGGTGGACTGGGTGCGTTGCGCCGGTTGGCCGCAGATCGGTCCAGGGTTGGGCTAGCGCGGCGGTCATGCTGCGGGACATGGACCGCGCCGGTATCGAAAAATGCGTCCTGCTGGGTTGGTACTGGGAAAACCAGGAAAGCTGCGATCTGCAAAACGGCTGGTTCAATGATTTAATTAAGGCGCATCCAGATCGGCTCCTGGCTTTCGCCGCGGTTCAACCAAGGGCGAAACAAGCGGCTTTGGACTCGTTGGAGCGGGCGCTGGATGCTGGCTTTTGCGGCATCGGCGAGTTATTTCCTCAAGCCCAGGAATTTGCGTACGACGACCCGTACTTTTCGCGCGTCTTGCAAATTGCAGCTGAGCGCCGCACGCCGGTAAATCTACACGTCACCGACCCACTGATTCCTACCAAGGCGGTCACCCGGGCCACGCCGCTGGAGAATTTCGTACGGCTGAGCATAGATTTCCCTGGCGTTAAGCTGATTCTGGCACACTGGGGCGGCGGTCTTCCATTCTACGAACTAAACCCTCGTCTCCGCGAAATTCTACGAAACGTCTCGTACGATTGTGCCGCTTCCCCGCTCCTCTATGACAGACGGGTCTTCCGGCAAGTAATTGATCTGGTGGGCGCTGACCGAGTCTTATACGGCTCCGATTATCCTTTGCTCTTGTATCCCCGGGAACAGCAGGCGCCCGAGTTCAAACGATTTCTCAACGATCTGGTCACAGCCGGTCTAACTGCCGAAGAGCAGGAGAAAGTACTCGGCAAAAATCTGCTGCGTTTGGTAGGACGTGAAGACTAGTATTGGCTCTGATCGTCGTCGGTCTGCGATTCCCAATCCTTCTTTATGTTAGCCTTCTTCACTTGACCGGGTTTCCCTGAAGGCTTGAATTTGTAGGCGTATACCTGCCAATGTCCGTCCAGTTTTTCCACGGAGACGTATTCATCGCCGGGCGTTGTCCCCAGAAACGATGTACGAAAAACGAAGTTGATTTTATCGGGTTCATTGGCTGCACCCGGTAAATTCTGGGTGTCTCGTGAGACCAAAGCTCTCATCACCGGTATCCCGTAGGTCCCGCGGTGATCTTGCATCTCTTTAACCCAAGCATCCGTGGACGTACTCGCCTTGAGCGGCTTCGCAAAGTGCCCAAGGGCATGATCGAAATCTGTATCATCGCAAAGGGTTAAAAACCCAGTTGCGGTCGAGTAAGCCGACGCCTGCTGCGAAGGAATGTCTCTTGCGCATCCTTGGATAAAGACAAATGCAGCCAGGGGCAGCGCCCATCGGGTGATCTGATTCATCGTGACGATTCCTCGCTCTCAGCCAAGGTGTTATGCGGATGACGGATATCCCGCGCCTCAGCGATGTAGACGGTTTCGTGGGCGATATGTTCGGCCAGATAAGTGATTTCCTCGAGGCACTGAGCAATCGCCATTAGGTTGACGTAGGTTCGCGATCCGAAAGGTTGTTCCTCGAGGCGTTCGGTAAAGCATTCCACAAACTCGCGTCCTGTGGCCGCTAACGATTCGGTTCTCCCTAATACCCGACCCGCGCCTAGCGTGTCCACATCGCGAAACGCGACGATGGCCTCGCTGAAGAGATGAATCACGCCATCAAAGTGAGTCAAAAGAGTCTCTTGCTCATCGGCCGGAGAGGGGGCCTCGGCTAATTTCCTCGAGCGCCGAGCAATTGACACTGCGTGGTTAGAGGCTCGTTCCAAGATGTTACCTAGTTTAATCGTTGCCAGCACGGTGCGCAGATCGGTGATCATCGGCTGGTAACGCATCAAAATGTCCGTGCCCAGGCGATCCACCTGTTTCTCTAAGAGATCAACTTCATCGTCGTCCGCGATAACGGCAGCAGAAAAATCCTCGTCATGTTCCGCGAACCCTGCCCGGGCATTGGCCAAATTACGACTTACCAAATTAGCCATCAGCGTTACGTCTTCTTTCAACGTATCCAGTGCCTGGTCGAAACCAGGTAGATGATGCTTGAGGCTACTTTCTGACATGCGGAAAGCGTAATGGTTTTAGTGGCTTTTCGCAACGCTGGGGAAGGAGTAGCGTTTCGATTGGTTTGGTCAACCCCGGCGGGCAGAAGCCAACTCCGCATCGACCTTTTTCTGCCAATGGCCGATGCTCTTTTTGTAAAATCGGGCGTGGCTTGCGCCCCAGCGCCCCATCTCTCTGAGAACCGGCTGGAGGCTTTTGCCGCGCTCGGTAAGCGAATACTCCACTTTTGGTGGAACGACTTTATAAACCTTCCGGTGAATTAACCCGTCTGCCTCCAACTCGCGAAGCTGCTGCGTCAACATCTTCTTGCTAGCTTCGCTGACCAATTGCCGGAGTTGGCCGAACCGAAGTACCTGGTTCGCCTCGATGTGATAGAGCAGCAGCGGTTTGTACTTCCCGCCCATTACCGCCAGCGTGATCACTACGGGGCAAAAAATCGGTTCGTTACTCGAATCGCCAGCCGTCTCTGTTCCTTTGGTTTCCAATTCAATGATAGGTTACAAAAAGGTGCCTAGTTGTCAAAATGTATCCAAGGTGACAACGTCTTGCCTATGAAGATTTTTCTCGTGTTGGCGCATCCCGAACCTCACAGCTTCAACGGCGCTTTGTTCCGCCATGCGCAAAAGCTCCTGGCCGGCGCGGGCCATGAGATCAAGACATCCGAGCTGTACTCGATGGAATTCAATCCAGTGTCCAGCCGCCACAATTTTACTAGCGTCAAGGATCCGGATTATTTCAAACCGCAAATAGAGGAGATGTTTGCTACGGAGGTCAACGGGTTTGCGCCGGACGTGGAGCAAGAACTCCAAAAGCTGGAGTGGTGCGACCTCATGATCTGGCAGTTTCCTCTCTGGTGGTTTGGTGTTACCCGCGATTCTCAAGGGTTGGGCCGACCGGGTACTCGCGATGGGGCGCGCTTACGGCTATGGTCGCACGTACGATACCGGTGTGTTTCAAGGGAAACGTGCTCTCCTGTCATTGACCACCGGCGGCGGCAACGAGCACTACCAAACAGGCGGATTTAACGGCAACATCCACGGCATTCTTCGCCCGATCCAAAGAGGGATTTTTGAGTTCGCAGGCTTCTCAGTTCTGGCGCCGCATATCGTCTACGGTCCGGCTCATATGACCGACCTCCAGAGAGAGGAAGCACTGGCAACCTATGCCCGACGTCTTAAGTCTATCGTCGACGAGTCGCCTTATGCGGTCGGAGCGTATTAACCCCCTGCAAATCTTGCTCAGGCGAGCGGATGAAGCCGCGAATGAGGATGTCGCTATCGAACCGCTCCAGTCGAGGGTCATGCAGAATCGTAGCTGAGGCATTGTCACGCACGCCTTCGCCGCCAAACGAAGGTTTATCGCCGCCAGTTAGCATGGGAGCAAAGAAACTCCATACTTCGTCGATGAGGTCTGCGTCGAGCAATTCACCAAGGACCTCGCCGCCGCCTTCAACCAGGAGGCGGGTTACCCCTCGTTTGCCTAGATCGAGCAAAATTTCGTCCCATGATTGGTCGCGATAGACTAAGGTGCGTTCGCGGAAACCGTCTGTTAGCAGCCTGGATTCTGGCGGCAACTCACCCTTGCGGGTTACAATCGCGCGCCATGGCTGTCTGGCACCACGAACACCGCGAACCGTTAACTGCGGATTATCTCGGCGCAGCGTTTCGGCGCCGATCAGAATGGCATTCACCGTTGCCCGTAATGTTTGGGCTCTCCGATGCGCGGGCGCTCCGGTTAATTTAGTCGACTCGCCTGGCGGGCGGGTAGTCCGTCCGTCCAGCGATTGAGCGATTTTAGCAATAACCCAGGGCCGGCCTGAACTGATCCATCGATCAAAGCCAACATTCAGACGCCGGCATTGGCGCTCAAGGACGCCGGTGGTGACTCGAATCCCCGCTGACCGCAGGAGCTCGATTCCTTTCCCTGCGTGGGCCGGATTGCGGTCGATCGCGCCAATTACAACTCGTCCGACCCGCGCTGCGATAATCGCGTCGGTACATGGCGGAGTCCGGCCGAAAGTAGAGCACGGCTCTAAAGTGACATAGAGTGTCGAGTCACGGAGAGCGGACGCCGGCGCTCGTCCGAGTGCTTCAATCTCAGCGTGTGGTCGACCAGCCTTGCGATGGTACCCCGTAGACACCAATCGCAAGGCCTTTACGACGACAGCTCCGACCGCCGGGTTAGGGCTACAGCGGCCAAGTCCTTTTTCCGCTTCGCGTAGCGCGATCCGCATCCAGTTTGAGTCGGAGTCCATAGTGCTGGGTTAGAACGTGCCACACCAGCGAGCTATTCACGAATGGGACCTATGAGACCCATGGGACCTATGTGTTGCTGCGCTCCGAAACCGCCAGTTTACAGCCCGAAAAACTGTCGTATGCGGAACAGAAAACCCTCTTTCGTCTGGTTGATTGGTGCTGTCTCATTGTTGTCTTTCCAGTTAGCTAACTCGGTTTCGAGTAGCGACTGGCGAGCTGAAAGAGTTTCGCTAAGGTGGTCCGCTAAGCGGGGATCTTGCTTCAATAGATCACGCATGGCGGACTTATCGATCTCGATAATATCGCAATCCGTTTTAGCGGTGACGCTGGCCGTACGGGAGCTTCCGGTCAACAACGAGATCTCGCCGAAGCATTCGCCGCTGACTAGTTCGCTGAGATCTGATGTCCGGCCGTCGCGTTCCACGGTAACTTGGGCCATACCGGACGAGAGCACATACATCGATCCGCCGGGATCGCCTTGAGAAATAATCTTTTCCCCTTTCCCGTAGCGCGAATGCCTTGCGGATTTGGCCAACGTTTGAATTTGCTCGGCCCTCATGTCCGCGAACATCGGTTGGGCTTGAAGCAAGACCGAAACCTGGTCCGTAGGTTCGGTCTCTTTCCTGGTCCGGATCTCCACGACCCGGGTCGGGTACGAAAACGGGATAGCGCGGCCATCAAGTTCATACCAGATATTTGTTCTGACCGTATCGCTGATTTCCGGGAACCGGCGGGCGTCATCGACCCAGTATTTTAACTCGTAGCGAATGCCGGAGTCATCGAAGTTCATCAAATACGCGACCGGCGCCGGATGGGATAGGACTCCCGGGGCAGCTGAGCCCGCGCGAACCAGGGCGTCTTTGACTTGGTTGGGCGGAACCCCATACTCGACAGAAACGCTGGCCCGAGCGGCGTGTATCGGCGTCGGGCGATAAAGATTCACAATCGTCGCCTTGGCTAGCTGGTTATTTGGAATATCGAAGCTGGCAGCGTCAAGATTTCGAAGGCGTGTCGTCCGCCAGTTTACCTCGATTACTTCAACGTGTTTTCCGTCCACAATCAGCCACTCGCCGACTTGAAAGGATTTCCCCGCTTGGAGTCCAATCCCGGCGAATATGTTCCCGAGCGTCTCTTGTAGCGCTAACCCGAGGACCAAAGCAATCAACCCGGAACCGGCTAAGAGACCGGGAAGGGTGACGCCATAAAACGTGCTCAGGCCAGAGAAAAACGCGGTCGCAATTAAAAGGAGCGTCGTGATCTGAGGTAAAAAGGGAGGGATTCGAGCCTGTTCGCCGGGATACCCAAAGATCGGCCAGAAATAGCGGTAAAGCAGAGCATTAACCGGAAAGGCTGCGAAAAAGAGAGCGACGATTCCAATTAGACCTTGCCCCGGGAGTTCAAAGTGGAATAGAGCGCTGGCGATGACGACCGCGGTGGCAGCGATAAAGATCTGATAGGTCCACCCTAAGCCGACTCTGAACCGGCGTTTAAGCAGTCTACCGATCAACAAACCGGCCAGATAAAATACGATAACAGCCAACAAAAACAGCGCTTCAGGTTCCGCTGCCGTTAAGAACGAATTGATTGGGTTTGGCTGTCGCAAAAAAGAAAGTGCTATTTTAGCCATAGCATGCAGACAAAGGCGAACTGAAAGAAAGCGCCCGGACCTGGCTCCTAGGAGCTGGTTAACGCCGAGTGTTCGGAACGTAAGAACACATAAGTCCCATGTGTCCTATAAGTCCCATCCGTTCGCCCGTTGCACGCGCCTTATACTGAGTCTGCTCCACCCCCGCGGTGTCCCCTCCTAGCTTCTAAGAAACGAACTTTGTCCAGGTGCTCCCGTTTTTCGCGCTGGCGACAGCCGTGGCGATGAAAGCCATCCCGAGGACTCCGTCCTCGACCGTTGGATAGTCGACATCCACTGGAATCGGTTTTCCTTCTTTCACCGCTTCGATCGCACGGGCAGCTTCCAGATAGATGTTCGCGAAAGCTTCGATGAACGCCTCCGGATGCCCGAACGGAAGCCGGGTAAACCGTTTCGCGATGTCGCTGACGTAGCTGTTCCCTCGACGATAGATCTTTCGAGGTGCGTCAGGGTATTTGACGATCAGCTCGTTCGGATGTTCCTGATGCCATTCCAGTGAGGCTTTCGTCCCGTAAACGCGGATGCTGAGGTTATTTTCTTCGCCCACTGAGACCTGTGACGCGTAGAGTACCCCGCGGGCTCCGCCTTGATAGCGAAGTAAGAGGTTGCCGTCGTCCTCCAGGCGTCTCCCGGGGACGAAGGTGGTAAAATCAGCACATAGCTCGTCGATCTCGAGCCCGGTGATATAACGGCCCAGATTCTCCGCATGGGTGCCGATGTCGCCTATGCAACTCGAAGCTCCCGTTCTGGAAGGGTCGGTGCGCCAAGCCGCTTGTTTTTGGCCTTCTGCGTCGATCGGTTGAATCAGCCAACCCTGCGGGTACTCCGCTACGACCTTGAGGAGTTTGCCCAAATCACCGTTTCGAACCAGCTCCCGCGCCTCTTTGACCATGGGATAGCCGGTATAATTGTGAGTCAATGCAAACACTTTGCCGGTAGACTTGACGAGGTCGCGTAACACTTTTGCCTCAGCCAGATCGTACGTCATCGGTTTATCGCAAACGACGTGGAAACCGGCTTCCAGAAAGGTTTTGGCGGGAGGGAAGTGTACGTGGTTCGGTGTAACGATCGACACGAAGTCGATGCGTTCACTCTCTGACAGCTTAGCCTCTGCGGCTGCCATTGTTTCATAGTCAGGGTACACTCTTGAGGGATCCAGCCCCAGGTCTTCACCGGAAGCCCGAGATTTAGCCGGGTCAGAAGAAAAGGCTCCCGCCACAAGCTCAATACGTCCGTCCAGGCGAGCCGCCATCCGGTGCACAGCGCCTATGAAGGCGTCCCGGCCTCCGCCCACCATTCCCATCTTTAGTTTTTGGGTCATAAGGTTCTTATCTTCCTCGTGATGCTCGTGAGTCAGGCCTTCTTGCGTTCAAACGCCGCATCGAACGCGGCTCGGCTCGGTGCAAAATCGTATGACTTCACATTGCAGCACGATTCCGTTGCTCCGTGGATCCGGTCCATCCGGCCGTCTTCCCATTCGATGGAAAGCGGTCCTCCGTAACCGATGTCATTTAGCGCCACGATAATATCCTCGAACCGAATGTCTCCGTGTCCGATCGAACGGAAATCCCAATAACGCCGGTAATCGCCAAAATCGGTATGGCCACCGAAAACGCCAACGTCTCCGGTGCCATGGCCCCACCAGGCATCCTTCATGTGACAGTGATAGACGCGATCTTTGAACTCTCGAATGAACTTCACGTAATCGACCCCCTGATACCCCAGATGTGACGGATCATAATTGAAACCGAATCGTCGATGCTGGTTGACGGCTTCCAGGGCTCGATGGGCTGAGCCAATGTCGAAAGCGATCTCGGTTGGGTGAACTTCGAGCGCAAAGTTCACGTTGTATTGCTCGAACACATCCAGAATCGGTAAGAATCGGCGTCCGAAATCGTCGTAGCCCTTTTGGAGATAATCTTGGCTAGTGGGCGGGAACGCGTAACAGGCGTGCCAGATGCTTGATCCGGAGAAAGCGTTGACCACGGCGGGAAAATCAAGGTCTTGAACCGGCTTGGTATCGATAAAGTTCCGGCAGGCACGAGCGGTCAACTTCATTTGCTCGGCTGCGCGCTGGCGAACAGCTTCCGGATCACCATCGCCCCAGATCTCGGGCGGCAGAATTGCCTTATGCCTTTCATCGATCCGGTCGCAAATCGCTTGTCCAACTAGATGACTGGAGATCGAAAACGCCGTCAGGCCATTTCCAGTTAAAATCTGCCAGCGCTCATTACAATAATCCTTGGATTCAGCGGCGGCCTTAACATCGAAATGGTCGCCCCAACAGGCCAATTCAAGGCCGTCGAAGCCCATCTTTTTTGCGATTGCTGCGAGGTCCTTTAAGGGGAGGTCGGCCCATTGGCCGGTGAACAAGGTGACTGGTCTAGCCATTGCGGAAGATTAAGAAAGTTTGGGGGTTGAATTAAATGCTACTAGACGTTTCATCATCAAAATCCGCAAGTCGATCGATAAGGAAATCGGCGGAACTCTTGTTTGAAAATGAAGATATCGGATCCGGATCGGATCAGGGCTCTATTGCTTGGTCTTGGCGATCACGTTCGTCAGTGCTTGATGCATGCCCGGCGTGAGAGTGACCCCGCTGAATTAGCCACGATTTCGCGGGAGAGCATCGCTGATACCATCTATGGCATCGATCGGATCAGCGAAGATGCGATCACCGAGTGGTTCCGCGAGCACTGGCCTTCGACGATTCCCGTGGAGCTGGTTATGGAAGGTGTCGATCCCCGGCATCCCGTTACCTTTCCAGTAAAAATTCCCTGTGAACAAACCGAGGCGAAAATTATCCTGGACCCGGTCGATGGCACTCGGGGGATCATGTACGACAAACGGGCGGCTTGGTTTCTAGCGGGAGTAGCGCCGCAAAGGGGCCCGGCGACCAGGTTATCTGAGATCGAGGTCGCTGTGATGGTCGAGCTGCCGACGACGAAACAATGGCGAGCGGACAGATTCTCCGCTATTCTTGGTCGCGGGTTTCTCAGCGATTCCGTTAATATCCTGACCGGCGAGATTCTGCCGCGTTCCGTAACGCCATCGCATGCCGGTGACATGCTGCATGGGTTCGGATATATCTCGCGTTTTCTCCCCGCCGGCAAAGCGCTGACGGCTGCGATCGAACAGCAGTTGTGGGATCGGCTTTACCCGAGCACAACCGGGAAGGAAGTGATCGTGTTCGAAGATCAGTATATCTCAACCGGCGGCCAATTCTGTGAGCTGCTGTTGGGACACGACCGAATGATCGCCGATATTCGGCCCCTGGTTTTCAAGAAGCTGGGTATCCCGTCAGCTCTTTGCTGCCATCCCTATGATGTGGCGGCGGCACTAGTACTAGAAGAAGCCGGGGTCACATTAGAGTCTCCCGACGGTAGTCCGGTGGATGGTCCCCTGGATACGACCTCGCCGATTTCATGGGTAGGCTACGCCAATACTGAATTAGCCGCTCATATCCGACCTGTTCTCAAAGCTGTCCTAAAGGAGATGCTTCTTGACTCATAACCTTCGCTCGAATCGTGTATCCTAGCGAGCGGCAGGGCGTACAGCCGGATGGGACCTATAGGACTCATGGGACTTATATGACGGGTGTCTCATAGGTCCTATCAGTCCCATAGGTCCCATCCGTCATCGGAGCCCATCGTGGCCACCACCCCGAAACAAATCATTTGGTTACCCGTAATTTCTTGCCAGATTTCTTTGCCTCATCGAACAACCCATCCCCCCTTTATGGAGAAGCTTGGATCTGGTTTTATTACCACCACAGACGACGTCGACCGCCTCGAATTTGATTGGGGAAAGATTCATTTCCTCAGTGAGCCCCAGGTAACGAATGCTGAGCGTTTCAGTTTCGGGATCGTTGAACTTGCCCAAGGACAAGGGCACGCCCGACACAATCATCCCGGCTCAGAAGAGATCATCTATGTCGTTTCCGGACAAGGCGAGCAAATGGTGGACGACCGACCTCCGGCTAAGGTTGGCCCGGGAGCGAGCATCTATATCCCGGCCGATATTTATCACTCTACCCTTAACACCGGGAACGAACCAATGAAGCTCATCGTCGTTTACTCGCCGGCCGGTCCCGAACGGTTGCTGCGGGAAATTCCCGGCTGCAAAGTTACTGCGCCTACAGCGCAATAACATGACAGATGACAAATGACAGATGACAAATTGCGCACTGGAGGGTGGGGACAAGTAATCATCACCTCAAGAAGCGCCATCTGGTCGACTGGCTGATTCCACTAATCACCGATCACACTCGAAGCGCTTGGACGTTGCTGACGGCCCACCTTTCACTTTTCACCTTTCACCGATTCTCGTTCCCCCATGCCCAAAACGATCTGTATCATCGGCGCCTTTGATACTAAGGGCGAAGACCATGCCTTCTTGCGTCAGGAGCTGCTTAAGCTCGGTCACCAAGTTCTGACCATCAACGTTGGTGCACTGGGTACAACCAATTTGTTTCCGGTAGATTTCGAAGCCGGCGCAGTACTGAAGTCCGTTGGCGTCGATTTGGATCAACTACGTGCCCAAGGGGATAAAGGGGCGGCAATGAAAGCGCTCGACCAAGGTGCACCGCTGCTGGTCCAAGAGTTATACGAGCAGGGAAAATTTGACGGCATCATCGGTATGGGTGGGTCCGCTGGTTCAGCGATTATCTCGTCTGCGATGCGTTCATTGCCGATCGGCCTACCCAAGGTATTGGTCTCAACCGTGGCCTCCGGTGACGTCTCCTTTTATGTCCGTGGTAAAGATATCACGATTATACCGTCGATTGTTGACGTGACCGGACTGAACCGAATCTCGCGATTGATTTATGCGCGCGCTGCCGGCGCCATCTCTGGCATGGTCCAAAATGAGCCACCACCGATCGGCGCCGATCGTCCTATCATCACCGCCTCGATGTTCGGTAACACGACCGATTGTGTAAACACTTGCGTGAAGGCATTGAGCGACAAAGGCTTTGAGGTCCTGGTGTTCCACGCGACCGGAGCCGGCGGTCGAGCCATGGAGACATTGGTTGCGGATGGTTTGGTGGAAGGCGTGTTAGATATCACCACCACAGAATGGGCGGATGAACTTTGTCAGGGCGTTTTCAGCGCGGGACCGGAAAGACTCGATGCGCCCGGTCAACGGGGTATACCTCACCTGATCGTTCCTGGCTGTGTCGACATGGCCAACTTCGGTGCGCCCTCAACGGTCCCGGAGAGGTTTCGCCAAGCTAAACGACTTCTCTATGAATGGAACCCGTCGGTAACGCTGATGCGGACCAATGTGGACGAAAACCGGCAAATGGGGGAGATCTTTGCCAGGAAAGCGAATGCTGCCACCGGCCCGGTTGGGTTCCTGATTCCCCTGCGCGGCGTTTCGATGCTGGACGGCGATGGTCAGCCTTTTTGTGATCGGGAAGCGGATCGCGCCATGTTCGATGCAATCAAAGCCAAGGTTAAACCCAGTATACCCATTGTTGAGGTCGACCTGAATATCAATGACCCAGCCTTCGCGGCTAAAGCCGTGGAGATGATGCTCGAGCTGATGAGCCAACGGAAAAAATAACAACCTAATTTCACCGCGGAGGCACAGAGGTCACCGAGATAGGATTGAGATCGTGATGACGAAAACAAAAAGGTCACAACTTTGTGATCTCTGTGTCTCTGTGGTGAATTTGTAATATGGCGTTTACCAGAGAACAAGTCCTTAAACGGTTACGGGCGGTCATGGCCGAAGGCCGGCCGATTATCGGGGGCGGAGCCGGGACTGGCATCTCGGCTAAATTCGAGGCTGTTGGTGGTGTTGACCTGATCATTATCTACAACAGCGGCCGCTATCGCATGGCCGGACGCGGTTCGTTATCCGGTTTGATGCCGTATGGTGACGCGAATGCCATTGTGATGGAAATGGCGAGCGAAGTTCTCACCATCGTTACAGATACTCCGGTGTTGGCCGGAGTTTGTGGAACCGATCCGTTCCGCCAAATGCCGCTTTTCTTAAGAGAGGTGGCTGACGCCGGGTTTTCCGGCGTACAAAATTTCCCGACGGTCGGCTTAATCGATGGATTGTTCCGCCAGAATCTTGAAGAAACCGGAATGGGCTTCGGTCTGGAGATCGAGATGATCCGGTTGGCTCACGAGATGAATCTGTTGACC
>Ga0213878_10000573_pt1 | contig 13540 bp, 13 predicted proteins | sample VelepicoBEBS_R02_FD_161053 | JGI IMG/M metagenome (GOLD analysis project Ga0213878, IMG submission 161053) | Vellozia epidendroides bulk soil microbial communities from rupestrian grasslands, the National Park of Serra do Cipo, Brazil - BS_R02 | ecosystem: Environmental > Terrestrial > Soil >... | reverse complement strand
TCGAAGGGCCTCTGCCGGCGGAGTCATTTGATGTTCGCGGAGTTGCGCCTCAAGCAGTGCGCTTACCGCGTCGATGTCTCTCTGATTAGCCAACCGAACTTGAATCTCAGGCGTACCGATCATATGGACCTCATGACGGTGAGAGCTGGTTTGGGCTGGTTCTATTCCGGGTTATGCTCTTCTGCTATCAGCATGCAAATCGGTGGCGGCTATGATTCGGCGGGAGCGCATCACTCCATCACTCCATCACTCCATCACTCCATCACTCCATCACTCCATCACTCCATCGCCCCGTCACTCCGCTCGGTGCCGGATCCCCACTGCATCTGCAACCAAGAAATAGCAGGCAACATGGAGCGCGTGGCGAAATTCGCCTCTGGCGATACGGCTCATCACATCCACCGGAGACGCAAACTCGAACTCAATATCCGCCGTGACATCCATCAATTGTGGTCCTGCTTTTGTCAGATCCGTGGCAAAGAAGGTGTAAACTCGATTGGTCTGTCGAGCCGGGTTGGGATATAAAGGTCCGCCAATTTGTTGCCACTGAGCAGCAACGTATCCTGTTTCCTCCTTAAGTTCCCGTTTGGCTGCGGTAAGGGGATCCTCGCCGGGATCGATGCCGCCGCAAGGCAGCTCCCAACCGAGCCAGTCAGCGGGGTAACGGTACAGCCGGGTCAGCAAGATCGCGCCATCGGCATCGACGGCGACGATGTGGACCCAGTCTTTTTCCTCGAGAACATAAAAAGGAGCAACAACATGGCCACCCGGCAGCTCGCACTCATCGGCATAAAGCGAGATCCATTGGTCTTTGACCAATTCTTTACGACTCTTTCTTTTCCAACGCTTCACAGGTTCAGGCACGTTATTCAAAGCTGACGAACCTTAGCGGGCAGTGGCAAACAAGCCAGCGGATTGTCGAGCCCTGGTCACCCAGACCGCAGCGCTGTAGTTGTTTCAAAAAGTTATACGGAAGCCCCCAGCGACGTTGGTGATTGGGCAAAGCGAGGATTTTAGGCACGAAGCGCTAAAGCCGCTTTGCGGCTTCAACGTATAGCCAGCAATCTCGTCGGACCCGACCATTGCTAAAACAATCAACAAGGTCCCGGTCCGCGCCTTTTGCTCGAACACGCTCTTTCGATCTGAAAAATTCGCGGTGGTAAAGGACTAGGCGAAATGGAGGGACTTTTCCGCGTGCAAAGCGGTTTGCTGTTTCCAGCTGGGCTCGATCCTGTCCAACAATTCAGCTCCTCCTTCGACAAACTTGAGTTGCTCCGAACTGTCAGCATTCATCGTCTCAACCCATCTTTCTTTCTTACAATCTTCGCCTGTTCGCCGAGAAGCTGTGGTTGCTCCGAAATTGCACTCCGCCATCAATCGCCCCGATTTTGGATTTCCGGACGAGTCTCGATGACTTGATTCGCCTCCACAAAATTAATCGCCAGCTGCGCAAACTCGGCCGGCTTCTCCAGGTACAAAAGGTGTCCGACTCCGTCCATCACGATACGGCGGGCGCCAGGAATCCCTGCTTCAATTGCACCGGCGTGAGCCTGAACCTCAGGAATCTCAGCAGCACCGGTGATGATCAGAGTTGGAACCTTAATCTCATTTAACCTGCCAATGGCCGGTTTTGGCGCCATGATCATGTCGTTCGCCTCATGGGTCATGTCCTGCGGATTGGCCGTGAGCAACTCAAGCAATTTCCGGCGGGCGCTATCATTCTGCGAGCCAATCAGAAATTTGTCTTTGGACCACTCGCTTATCGCACCTTTCACGTCCCCCTTTTGGAGCAGCCCATACGCTTCCTTGCCCCGATCAAGGAAATATTGGGTATAAGGCATCCCACTGAGAAGCGGCCCAACCAACACCAGTTCTTGCACGAAGTCGGGACGGGCCAGAGTAAAATCGACCGCCAGTTGTCCTCCGTGGGAGCTACCTACCAACGCGGCCCGGCTCAAGTGAAGATGGTGAAACAAAGCCGTCAGGTCATCGATCTCGGAATACCAGGAAGTGGTAGCAGGCGATTTTCCAAATCCGCGCCGATCGTAGCGAACGGTGTGGAAGTGCCGACAAAACTCCGGCCACACATCGTTCCAAACCGCTGAATCGACGACTCCATCGTGAATCAGAACCACCGTCTGACCGCCGTGATTCGACTCCTCGTAGTAGAGCTTACCTCCATCTACGTCGACAAACCCGGTTGATGCCGGGGTCGCGGTCCCAGTTTCTTGCGCCGCTTCCAAATGAGCTACCGATGAAATCGCCATCAGACCGCAAAGAAAGCGAATGCAGAAGGAAATGTTCTGGGGGATCATTTAACAGGATTGATTAGTCTGGGTCCGTGATTAATCGATCATAAAATTTAGCGTTACAAAACCAAGCTCGGAATCCCCTTAGAATGGACATAAGACAAAACGACCCTAAGCGCCCGCAGGTCGGCGGCAGACCAATTAGCCAAGGTGTGCGCATCGGCCACGTACATTTGAAAGTGGCGAACATCGAGCGAGCACTAGGATTCTATTGTGGGGTACTTGGGTTTGAGCTCATCGCCCGTTTTGGCGACGAAGCGGCGTTCATTTCGGCCGGAGGTTATCATCATCACATTGGTCTTAATACTTGGGAAAGCTACGGCGGTTCGCCGCCCCCACTCGGAACGACCGGGCTTTATCATTTGGCCATTCTTTATCCGACTCGGGCTGAGTTGAGCGACGCGCTCCGGCGCGTGATTGATGCTGGTATTCGGCTCGATGGCGCCTCTGATCACGGAGTAAGCGAAGCCCTTTATTTGCGCGATCCCGATGAAATTGGAGTCGAGCTCTGCTGGGATCGTCCGCGCGAGAAATGGCCGCATCTACCGGACGGACGATTACATATTTTCACCCGAGCACTCGATCTGGATAGTCTATTAGCGGAAACGCCAGAAGAACCGCGAATGGACACGAACGAACGCGAAGAAAGGCCTTAACCGCAGCCCCGAAATTCTCCGGGGTGAAATGAACGCAGATTTACGCAGATTTAGTTCAGGGCACAGGGCGTGGTGCCGGGCGAAGTCTAACTTCTGCTGCGCAGCGGCTAAAGACAATAGCCCAAGGCCTCGCTAAGATAAGACGGGAATAGCCGCAAAAAGGCGCAAAAAAGAGCGAGATAAGAAGCTGCTAAAGTAGGCGGAACTTCGAATGCGAGTCTTGGGCGAATAATCGCGATTACCTTTGATTTAATCCCTTAATTTCTTCGGTTTTTTTTGCGCTTTTTGTGCCTTTTTGCTGCGATTCCTTCTCTGCGATCTTTGCGTTCTTTCGCGGCTATCCCTGTCTGTGTCTTATCTTAGCGCCTATGGGCTTCAGCCCGGGGCTATGATGTTTAGCCGCTTCGCGGCACGCATTCAAGAAGCGCCGAGATCACCGTGAACGTCGGGAGCCTGTTTCCGCGCTTCCAGATCCTCTTTATTTCTTACCGCGGTGATCGCGCTGGCGAGCACAACACAACCAATGCCGCTGATCTGCCGCAGGCTCAGTCGCTGAGCGAGGATCACAAAACCAAGTACAGCAGAGATGGCGGGCTCCATACTCATGAAAATCCCGAACGCCCGCGTGCTCATCTTTCGGAGCGCCATCATCTCGAGAGCATACGGGAGCAGCGGAGTAAGCACAGCCAAGCCGATAGTAGACACAAACGGTGCAACCGCGAGAACATTGGGCCTGGTAACAAAGCTGACTGGGATTGCGGCGACGGCAGCGACCATTAGTGCGATCGATAGGCCTTGCAGTCCAGGGAAAGCGGCCCCCACTCTCTTCATCAGTAGGATATAGGCGGCCCACCCCAGCGCAGCCGCGGCTGCAAAACCGACTCCGAGCACATCGACACTCCAACGCGCATTTTCCCGAGTCAAAAGAAACACCCCGATCCCGGCAACTATCGCCAGCACTAAATGAATGAGCTTGCGCGCGCCAATCAAAGCGACCCCTAAGGGTCCAAGGAATTCGATCGCCGTCGCCGGACCCATCGGGATACGGGAGATCGCAACGAAGTAGCAGATTGTCATAGTTGCTATCACGACTCCCAAGCTGGCGCCGCCGAGCCATTGACGAGGGGTTAATCGGCTGAAGCGCGGCCTCACAAACAAAGCCAACAATATCCCCGACCAAAAAAGCCGCAGTGCGGTTGTTGTTGCCGGTCCGATAGCGGCCATCACTGGCACGGCAAGCGCCGCTCCAAGTTGGACACAAACCATGGAACCGATCGCCATCAGTTCAGGCGGAACACCACGACCGATCGCGACGATGCGACTTCCGTCTGCAGCCACCGCAATCTCGTTGTCGCCGGGATTTTTTTTTCTCATTCGTTAGCGCCGACCGAAATCGAGCAGTTGCAGGATCTCGCTGCGAAGACGTAGAAAATCCGGGTGACTCCGGTCTCGAGGCCGCTCCATATCCAATTTGATCACCCGGTCGATGCGGCCAGGACGCGGGGTCATGATCAAAATGCGATCGCTCATATAGATCGCCTCATCGATGTCGTGAGTGATCAACAGCATGGTGGTCAGGCGAGCTTGCCACAACCGCAGCACTTCGTCCTGCATCTGCATCCGGGTAAAAGCATCCAGGGCTCCCAGCGGCTCGTCCAGTAGAAGGACTTTGGGATGGGTGATCAGGGCTCGGGCCAACGCAACTCGCTGAGCCATCCCGCCAGAAAGATGATGAGGGTAGACATCGGCAAAACCCTCGAGCCCTACCAGACGGATAAAGTCATCGACTTCGTGATTCTTTTCCCGCACAACACCGAGTGCAACCAGACCGGACCGGATGTTCCGCCGAACGGTAAGCCAAGGAAATAAGTTCGGATCTTGAAAAACCAGGCCGCGCTCGGCATTCGCTCCGGTGATCACCTCGGTGCCAATGCGAAGTTCCCCAGAGCTCGGAAAATCGAGTCCGGCGATCAGGCGAAGCAGGGTAGACTTCCCGCATGCGCTCGGACCTATAATAGAAACGAACTCGCCGGCAGCGATAGAAAATGAGACCCCATCCAATGCCAGCGTACCTTGATTGGTGCGATCTTGGGCAGCGAAATCCTTAGTTACGTTGGTGACGTCCAACGAAGAGCCTTCTTTGGCAACGCCGCTGACGAGTGTTGCTACCATTTTATCACGCCTTTTTGCCAGGCAAGCACGTGATCACGTAGCTTGAAAAGAGCCGTCATAATGGTCGAGAAAAACGCCGCCATAATCAGTAGGGCTGCGTAGACTTTTCCGTACTCCGCCCACCCTTGCGCCCAACTCACATACCAGCCCAGGCCAGACTTCACACCCACGGTTTCGGCGACCACCAATGTCAAAAAGGAAGCTCCCAACCCCATAAACAGCCCGATAAAGATGCTCGGCATGGCGGCTGGAATCGCGACGTTGAAGATGAGATAACTTCGCTTGGCGCCAAGAGTCCGCGCGACATCGAGGTAAGAAGCACGCGTGTTAGAGACTCCGGATGCAGTTAGCATCGTCACGGGAAACCAAACGGCCAGGGCAATCAGGCCAATGGCGGAGAACATCGCGGATGGAGAAAGGACCATGGCCAGCGGAATCCATGCTGTCGCCGGGATGGGACCAACGATCTTTAATATCGGCATTCCCCAATAACGGGCGTAAGGGAACCATCCAATACAAATCCCGCTGATTAAACCCACCGCGACGCCCAATGTGTAACCGCCCAAAAGCAGGACCAGCGAATGCCAGGTACTATCAAAAAGCACACCGCTGTCGTTCACCAGGCTAGATAAGACACCGGCGGGACCAGGAAAGTAAGGTAACGGGAGCCAATGGAGCACTGATGTCACTAATTCCCAAGCGACCAGACAAAAGACAGCGGCAGTGATAAGCGGACACGAGTCTCGCATCCAGCTGCGAAGTCCGGACCACATCGGTTGAACGGCGATAGCAATAAGGGCGGCAATAAGCAACCCGCTCAAGAAGTAGGTGTACAAAAGCGCTTCTGGTGGCGCCTCGTCCGCGGCCGCGAACCAATGCAGGCCAAGCGCGATTACTCCTGCAAACGGCAAAGCCAACAGAGTTAACGACCGCACTTTCTCTGCGGACCTTTCCTCTCGTTTTTGCGGCTCAGGCGGCACAACCGCGCTGTTAGCGTTTGCTAATTCCTTCACTTTAAGTGCACCGTCTCGCATAGAGAGATGACACCGCCCGGCCATGGCCGGATCAGTTGGTCCGGCCTCTGCCGGACGCGAGCGAAGCGCCCATATCTGGATTCATACGGGTCGATCCGCCTGGGCGGAGGAAAAACCGCCAACTGGCCACGGCCTGAAGGGTTGCGTCGAAAATGGGCTGGCTGCTTCGTTGCTCGTCGGCTACGTATCGATTCAGATATGCGCCCTCCTCGCGCCTCGCAGGCAGCCCATTTTGAACGCAACGGTGTCATTATTATATGCGAGACGGTGCACTATTCCGGTGAACAACACGACGCAAGCGTCGGGTGACTTCCATTCCCTGCCAATTCTGCCCTCACCCGATAGATCTCGTCCGGCGGGACTTGGCCTCCGGCAACCTTATTCACTTGCAGGCCCTGGAGCCACTCATCCGACACCCCATCCAAATGAACGAAAGCCTTTTTTGCTAAGGCAGCTACATCCGTTCCCGAGTTCAGCATCCCGGCGGCCTTCATTTGCGTAGCCGCCGAGTTCACCGCCGCCTCAGCGCCGGAAACACTAGGAACATAACGCAAATGCGAGAGCGCCAGTGTGTTCAACTCGGGATTTGAAGCGAGATACTTTTTATCGACAGATAACCGGGCTGCAGCCGCCGGATTCTCCTGAACCCACTTAGCACCTTTAAGCAACGCCCTGGTAGCTGCAGCTGCCGCCTTCGGATTGTTAGCTAAAAACTTCCCGCTCACCACAACCGCACAACAATATTCATCTTTATAAGGAGCATCGGTGGCTTGATCGGCGACATTCCGCACTTTTCCGTCGGCCATCAGCAACGTTCCGATCGGTTCGGAATCGGCTACGGCATCGACCTGGCCCTTCTCCAGCGCTAAACCTAGTTCCCCGGCCGGGTATACTGCCCAGGTGATTTCGCGGCTCCCATCAATCCCGTTAGCGGTCAGGACTCGATTCGCAAAAATGAATGGTGGGGTTCCCATTCCCGGCACGCCAATCCGTTTTCCACGAAGATCCTGCACGGTCTTGATCTTACTATCCGTCGCCGTTTGCACCCGCAGACAGCCCGTGTGAACACCCGCCGTGAACTTCACATCCAGCCCCTGCTCGATTGGCTTCAACAAATACATGATCAGATGGTGCGTGATATCGAACCCGCCAAGCGCAAGCACATCCTTATATTTCGACCACTCGCACTTCACCAGTTCGGGATCCAGCCCCTCCTCCTTGAAAAATCCGTTTTCGACTGCAGAAAAAATGGGCGCCTCACAAGTAATGCCGATGTAGCCGACCCGGATTTTGGTAAGGCTTCCGCCAGCCGTCTGAGAATCTGCGCGGCTATCGGTTCCGTTCCCGGTGAGCAGCAGGGCGCCGATGGCCGCAGCAGCGGCGAATTTGAGCGAAGTCATAGGGCACTATTTGTAACCCAGAATCAGAAAGAAAAGCCGAAAAATAATAATAAAATTGTCATGCTGGTGGAGCGCTGCCTCGCTTGCGAGGCCGATCGGTCGGACACTTGCTGGGGCGAGGCTCCCGAATGGCCGATCCCAAAAACCAGCGCCAAGAAATCATCAGGATGCCCCGCGCCGCATTAGGCCTGTGATCTCGCCGAGCCGCGGGTCTAGGATCTGCCACCGCATGGAGCGTGAACACCTATGAAACTGCGGCTCGGCAAGCGTCTTGATTTAAGCACATGCAACGAACGTGTTGAGCGCGTCACCTTCGACAAAGCCGTTCAGTCATTCGGGAGCCTCGCCCTACCAGGCTCCGACCGCATCGGCCTCGCAAGCGAGGCAGCGCTCCACGGCTGCTGCTTCTCACTTCTCACTGCCAGGGTCCGTTCGACAATCGTTTCGCGCAGAATCTCAGCCAGACGGTTCACGACGGCGGCCCCACCGCGTTTTTTCCGACACAGGTTCAGCTGTACTTTCGGTAACACCGGAAGCCCTGAGCTGGCCGGTTTCAAAACGGCTAATGAACGCGGAAGAGCAATCGTGGTACGCAGGGTTACACCTAAGCCGGCTTCCGTTGCTGCCCACAGACCCGCAAGGCTTGGGCTGGTAAATGATAAGCGCCACCCAACACCCGCCTGGTCTAGAGCGGCGATTCCGGCGGAACGGAACACGCATGGAGGCTCAAAGGCGATCAGGGGCAGCGGCTCAGATCCGAGACGTTTTGGGCCGTCCCAATCAGGGCGACCAATCCATACCATCGGCAGGTCAAGCAGTCGTTCGACACGAATCCCATCGTTGTCGGCGCCCCAGGCAAGCGCCAAATCGAGTTCTCCGTCACGAATTCTCTCAATCAACAGAACGTTTTGTTCGGCGCGTACTTCAACGCGCACTTTCGGATGAGCGCGCGCGAATCGGCCCAATAAGCCGGTCAGCCAACCTTCTGCGAAGTCCTGAGGAATTCCGAGCCGTACCCAGCCTTCGGCTTCTCCATCGCGCAGTCCATCGATTGCCTCATCGTTCAACTCGAGAATCCGTTTCGCGTAGCTCAGCAAACATTCTCCGGCTGTCGTTAAGGATAGACCGCGACCGGATTTCTCCAGAATCGGCTTTCCCACTTGTTCTTCCAGACGCCGGAGCTGCGTACTGATCGCTGACTGTGAACGCCCTAAACGTTTCGCTGCCTTCGAAAAGCTTCCTAACTCCAACCCGGTCACGAACGTCCGCAACACATCCATATTAAGATTGGTACGAGGAACCATAGTTCTATTTTATTGATAGGTAATATACTAAACTTTCAAATTGTGGAATTATCTTCGAGCTTTAAGGTTCCTTCGTCAATCAAAGTCACCATTCAAAAAAAGGACTTACAAGCCATATGCCACTCGTTCGAATCTCATTGCTCAAAGGTAAATCCCATGACCACATCAGGGCGATCGCGGATAGCGTTCATCAGGCACTGACCGAAACCTTCGAGGTCCCAGCCGATGACCGTTTCCAGCTCGTTGATCAGTATGAGCCGGGAGAATTTATTTACGATCCTGGCTACATGGGGATCCAGCGCTCCGAAGACGTTGTGTTCATCAGTATCACCTTTAGTAATTGGCGAGACACGGCGACAAAGCAGCGGCTTTACAAGCGCTTGGCAGACTTGCTTTCGGCAAACGCTGGATTGCGACCTGAGGATGTCCAAGTGATTCTCTCGCCGAATACTCGAGAGGACTGGTCATTCGGTAATGGTCTGGCCTCTTATGTGAAGGATGTAAAGGAAGCGTAATAGACTGAAAAAAGCGGGGACGTCACTGCGGCCCTAATCCGACGGGCCAATGCGTAGCTCCGTAGGAGCGGAATCTTTATAGCTACGGCGTTCATATACGGGCCCAGCTCCGTTAGGAGCGACATCTAAGAGCATCTGCCGCGGTGTGGCCAACATTCCCGACAACGATGTCGCTCCTACGGAGCTACCCCGCTCTTCTTTGCGTCGCGAGCTATAAAGATTTGACTCCTACGGAGCCACTTTTCATCGACCTTCAGCCCCAGTCCAATGATCTGGCATAGCGACAGAACTGGCGGCGATGGAGGGCTTGCCGAGGGTTGCCTGAACACAAATCACATTCATACTGGAGCATGTCGATGACCGTCTTCGTCACAGGGGCAAGCGCCGGTTTCGGTGCCGCGATCACAAAAAAATTTATTGATGAAGGAAATCGCGTGGTGGCTTCGGGGCGCCGGCAAGAGCGCCTGAAAGCGCTCGCCGGTGAGCTCGGAACCGATCAACTGCATACATTGGTGCTCGATGTTCGAGATCGTTCCGCGGTCGAACAGGCGGTTAGCGCCTTACCAGCGAAGTTTGCGGAAATCGATGTGGTGGTGAACAACGCCGGCTTGGCGCTTGGACTTGAGCCGGCCCACAAAGCCGACATCGAAGCCTGGGAGCAGATGGTCGATACTAACGTAAAGGGTCTAATGTATGTGACTCGCGCTATCCTTCCGAGCATGGTTGCTCGCAACCGCGGTCACATTGTGAACATCAGTTCGACGGCGGCAAATTATCCGTACCCGGGCGGCAACGTCTACGGCGCCACCAAGGCTTTCGTACGCCAGTTCTCGCTCAACCTGCGCGCTGATTTACTCGGAACTAAGGTGCGAGTGACCGACGTCGAACCTGGCTTGGTCGGTGGCACCGAATTTTCGGTTGTGCGTTTCAAAGGCGATAAGGACAAAGCCGCGAAGATCTATGATCAGGCGGATGCGCTGACCGCCGAAGATGTAGCAGAAACCGTCTATTGGGTAACGACTCTGCCGGCTCGGATGAATATCAACACCATTGAGCTGATGCCAGTGACGCAGTCTTTCGGTCCCCTGGCCATACACCGGGCAGGATAGATCCCCCGAGTTTTAGGTTGTAGGTTTTAGGTTTTAGGTTCGAAGTTATAGATCGTCGTATGCAAGAAGCCCTTGCCTCCAACCTCCAACTTAAAACTTCCAACCTAAAACCTAAAACCCCGTGCTATGCGCATCGCTGATCTGGAAACACCGGCTTTAATCCTTGATTTGGCAGTGCTCGAACGAAACTGCGCTGCCATGGCTGAGCGGGCGAAACGCCACGGAGTACGTCTAAGGCCGCATATTAAAACAGCAAAATCCGCGGAGGTCGCGGCCATCGCGACTCGGGGCCAGTTCGGCGGCCTCACGGTTTCAACAGTCGCCGAAGCCGCTTACTTTGCGGCGCATCAATTTCGCGATTTGACGTATGGGGTGGGAATTGCGCGCGATAAGATTCCGGCATTGGCGGCCATTCAACGGGAGCACGGCGCCAAGATTAATCTGATTTTGGACAGCGTCTCGGCGATAACCGCTGTAGAAGCCAGTGCCGCAAAGGAACAATCAGTCTTTCCAGTGTTAATCGAGATCGACACCGGCGGCCGCCGGGCTGGGCTCGATCCCGAAGATCCAGAACTTCTGGCCGTAGCACAAGCCGTGGCTGAGTCAAAGTCGCTGAGACTTTCCGGTGTGCTAAGCCATGCCGGACACAGTTACCATGCTCACGGTCCCAATGAGATCCGGCGGGTTGCAGAACAGGAACGCTCGGGCGTAGTCCGGGCAGCTCAACGTATTAAAGCAGCCGGTTTGCCCTGCGAAACGGTCAGCGTGGGGTCTACTCCAACCGCAGTTTACGCGGAACGATTGGATGGTGTCACCGAGATGCGACCCGGTGTTTATACGTTCTTCGATCTTGATCAAGTCGGACTCGGCGTATGCATCGAGGACGATATCGTCGTGTCGGTGCTTGCCACCGTCATCGGTCACAATCGGCGAAGTAACCGGATCCTGATTGATGCCGGTGCCCTCGCACTTTCCAAAGATTTAAGTGCTTCGGAGTTTACTCAGAATATCGGTTACGGCTTGATCCGCCCAATGCGTGGCGCCGTTCTGCCGCCTGTACACCTGTTTGTTGCAGAAGTGCATCAGGAACACGGGCAAATTGCTGCGGCCAAGGGCGAACTGCCTTGGGACGATCTCCCTATCGGCGCTAAGGTACGGGTCCTGCCGAATCACGTCTGCCTGACAGCAGCTCCGTTTGATCGATACCACGTCGACCGCGGAGAGGGTTTGGCTGAGGTTGAATGGGAGAAGATTCGAGGGTGGTGAAGTCCAGGATATCTTTTGTAGACTGCGCCAGGTTATGGAGCCCTCGAGCTTGCGCTTTTCGTTTTAGCAACCGCTGGTCTGGCTTTCTTGCCGCGGCCGAACACCGCGTTGACAATCGCTTTCGCCCTAGTCTCAGCCATCGGCGCTTCGCTCGAGTTTAAAAGCCGATCGACGAGAGTCAAAAAACGTAGTCGCTCGCCGCTCCATTTGTGCAACAGATAAATCTCTTGACCTCGCTTTACGGTCTCAATCATTTTTTCGGGGTGCCGGAAGACGTACTCGATCTTGGCCGCCAGATCGTCGGCGTCGCCCACCTCAAATAGCACTAGTTCTGCTGGACTGAAATAGTCCAGGACTCCTCGAGTCCTCGGAGCAATCACTGGTTTCCCTTGAGACAAACACTCGAAAATACGGGTTGGCATATTAATTTCGGTGAATTTGTTCCGCTGATTCGGAATGATGCAGACATCGCATTCGCCAATCGCTTGAGAGATTTGCTCCAGAGTCTTCGGACCCATGTATCGAATCAGCTTAGCCAAGCCTGCGGCCTGCGCAGATTCAAGCACCTGCTCCAGGAATGCGGTACGCTCGCCGAAGATTCTTAATTCTGCTGCTGGGATTGATGCTCTTAATGTCCCCAGAGCTTTCACAGCAATGTCTAATCCATTCCTTTCAACTGCTGACCCGTGATACATTACGATGAAGGGCTTTGCCGTCGGAGACGCCTGGATCGATGGCTGACGCAACGGGAAGATTTCTTCGTCGGGAGAGTTCATAACCACGGTTATCTCTTTGTCCCTACAGCTTCGGCTCAAAAAAACCCTCCTGCTTGCCTCGTTGGCCGTGATTACGGCGTCCGCAAAGCTGATACTCCATGCCTCAAGCCTCCTGAGCAACCCGATCAAAAAGTTAGCTTTCCGTCGCCCAAAGATGGTTTCCATCAGCTCGGGCATCGGATCATGTAAGTCGAGGATGACCTTAGCACCAAGCACTCTTGGCGCTAAGGCACTGAACACAAGCACATCTGGCATATTGTGGACATGCACAAGATCGAATCGTGCTCTGTTGGCACGACGCCCCAGAACGGCGCCGGCAAGCAGAATAAAGGCCCCATAATGAAACAGGTAGGCTAGCTTTCCGCCGCGGTCGCGTTTAAGCGGAAGACGGGTGATACTCACTCCGTTGAAAGTTTCATAGCGGGGTTGAACATCCGTCTCTCGGAGGCAAATAACTTCGACGCTGGCCCCCTCCTGCGCTAATGCTTCTGCCGCGCGCCTAACGCGGGGATCCCAAGGATAATTTGAAAAAACTACCTCCGCGACGCGTTTACCGGTGAGACGAGCGGGACCCATTTGAGATTTGTCCGGTTATCTATAAACGCGACTCGAAACTTTTCGCCGAGAGAAAAGTCTCAACCCATTCGAGGTCACGCGCCCGGGGAACTGGGTATTCCATTAAGCCTTGATCTTTAGTTTGGTCTACTCAGCGAGCGACAGAATAAATGACAACCTCCTAAGATTCACATTAGCATTTGGTAATACTTGGCCGCCTTCGCTTCGGGATGCCAACATCAGAATCGCCCCAGGCAGGGAATGGAAAACTCTGGCAAATCGCAACCCAAGCGTTAGAGATGTGTCTCCGCCTGTCGATTAGCTCTGGGAGCAGTTTCCCGATGCAAAACAACCGGTGAGGCAGGGATTCGAACCCTGGGTACCCTTTTGGGGTACAACGCTTTAGCAAAGCGCCGCTTTCGACCGCTCAGCCACCTCACCAAG
>Ga0213878_10000572_pt1 | contig 13567 bp, 11 predicted proteins | sample VelepicoBEBS_R02_FD_161053 | JGI IMG/M metagenome (GOLD analysis project Ga0213878, IMG submission 161053) | Vellozia epidendroides bulk soil microbial communities from rupestrian grasslands, the National Park of Serra do Cipo, Brazil - BS_R02 | ecosystem: Environmental > Terrestrial > Soil >... | reverse complement strand
CGCAGCAGCGCATAGACGGTCAGGCCCACGATGCCCAGCACGGTGATCTCGCCAAGCGTGTCGAAGGCGCGGAAGTCGACCAGCATGACGTTGACCACGTTGCTGCCGCCGCCCTCGGGCAAGGCCTTCTCGAGGAAGAAGGGCGAGATCGACAGCGGCGCCTGGCGGGTCAGCAGCGCGTAGGACAGCGCGGCCAGGCCCACGCCTATGGCCAGCGCCAGCACCAGGTCGCGGCGGCGACGCCAGCGCGTGCGTGCTACGGTGCGCGGATCGTCCTGCTCGAGGCGCTTGGGCATCCAGCGCAGGCCCAGCAGGAACAGCACCAGCGTGACCACCTCGACGGTGAGCTGCGTCAGCGCCAGGTCGGGCGCTGAGAACCAGGCAAATGTAAGGCACATCGCCAGGCCGACGATGCCCAGCATGATCAGTGCCGCCAGCCGGTGGAACTTGGCCTGCGCGGCCGCGCCGACCGCACAGGCGCCGGCGATGACCCACAGCAGCACGAACTCGGGCGTGGCCGGCACGCGGGCACGGTCGCCCCAGGTCAACGGCACGATGAGCGCGGAGCCCAGGCCCGCCAGGCCGGCGATGGCCAGCATCGCAAACAGCTGCGGCTGCAGCCGGCGCGTGCCGAGCCGGCGGACCAGCGCACGCGCGCCGGCCGAGACGCGGGCCAGCGCGTGCTCGAACAGGCGCTTGCCGTCCAGCCCCTGCAGCAGCGGCGTGCTGCGCGCCCGGCGCTGCTTGAAGCGGTCGGCAAAGCGCAGGTAGACGAGCAGGCCACCCAGCGTCGCCACCGCGCTCATCAGCAGCGGCGTGTTGAAGCCGTGCCAGACCGCCAGGCTGTACTCGGGCAGCGTGCCGCCGACCACCGGCTGCGCGGCCAGCGCCAGCACAGGCCCGATGGACCAGGCAGGCAGCGTGCCGACGACCACGCAGGCCAGCACCAGCAGCTCCACGGGCACGCGCATCCAGTGCGTCGGCTCATGCGGGTGGCGCGGGCAGTCGGTGGCCGGCGGGCCGAAGAACACGTCGTGGCCGAAGCGCAGCGAATACACCACCGCGAACACGCCGGCCAGCGTGGCGGCCGCGGGCAGGCCGTACTCGATTGCCGGATGGGCGCTGACGTAGACGGTCTCCGCGAAGAACATCTCCTTGGAAAGGAAGCCGTTGAGCAGCGGCACGCCGGCCATTGCCGCGCAGGCCACGATGGCCAGCGTGCCGGTGATGGGCATGAAGCGGAACAGCCCGTCGAGGCGGCGCATGTCGCGCGTGCCGGTCTCGTGGTCGATGATGCCGACCGACATGAACAGCGAGGCCTTGAAGGTCGCGTGGTTCATCATGTGGAAGACGGCGGCCACGGCCGCCAGTGGGCTGTTCAGGCCAAGCAGCAGCGTGATGAGGCCCAGGTGGCTGATCGTCGAGTAGGCGAGCAGGCCCTTGAGGTCGTTCTGGAACATCGCCACATAGCTGCCCAGCAACAGAGTGACCAGGCCGGCGCCGCCGACGATCCAGAACCAGGCCTCGGTGCCCGACAGCACGGGCCACAGGCGTGCCAGCAGGAACACGCCGGCCTTCACCATCGTGGCCGAGTGCAGATAGGCTGATACCGGCGTGGGCGCCGCCATCGCATGCGGCAGCCAGAAGTGGAAGGGGAACTGCGCGCTCTTGGTCAGCGCACCCAACACCACCAGGCCCAGCGCCAGCGGGTACAGCGGGTGGGCGCGCACTGCGTCGCCGGCCCGCAGCACGGCGTCCAGCTCGAAGCTGCCGACGATGTGGCCCAGCAGCAGCACGCCGGCCAGCAGCGCCAGCCCGCCCGAGGCCGTGACGGTGAAGGCCATGCGGGCGCCGCGGCGGGCGTCCTTGCGGTGCGTCCAGTAGCCGATCAGCAGGAAGGAGAAGACGCTGGTCAGCTCCCAGAACACGACCAGCTGCACCAGGTTGCCGGACACCACGACGCCCAGCATGGCGCCCATGAAGCCCAGCAGCAGCGAGTAGAAGCGCGCGGCCGGGTCGTCGGCCGACAGGTAGTACCGGGCGTAGACGATGACCAGCAGGCCCATGCCGCTGACCAGCATCGCGAACATCCACGCGAAGCCGTCCAGCCGCACGACGATGTCCATGCCCAGCGTGGGCAGCCACGCAAGGCGTTGCGAGACCACGGTGCCGGCGCTGATGTCCGGGTACAGCGCGGCCAGTTGCAGGCCGACCACCAGTGCAATGGCCGCGGCCCACAGGGATTCGAGGTTGCGGGCGCTGGTCGGCAGCAGCGCAGCGATTGCGCTGCCGATGAAGGGCAGGGAGAGCAGCAGGAGCAGGGACATCGTCGCGGAGTCTACTTTCGGCCCCGGGGCGAACCGACGAGGTCGGCGGGATTCAGTCCGGTCCGAGGCGCGAGAACCGCGGTGCAGGCGCCGGCTGCCAGTGGCCGTCCTCGGTCTGCACGAAGCTGCCCCTGGCCTGAGCATGCGCGTGCAGCGGCGCCTCGGCCAGCGTCAGCACCGGCGCGAAGCAGACGTTCGTGCCCTCGAGCAGCACGGCCCAGTCGTCGCGAGTCTTCTCGTGGATGCGGGCGGCCACGCGTGTGCGCAGCGCGGGCCATTGAAGGCGGTCCTGCTGGGCCGTGGGATCCACGTCGTCCAGTCCCAGGCGCTGCAGCAACTCTGCGTAGAACCGCGGCTCCAGCGCACCCAGCGACACGTGGCGGCCGTCGGCGCATTCGAAGCAGTCGTAGAAGGGCGAGCCGTGCAGGAAGAAGTTCTGCGCCGGTTCGTCGCTCCAGCGGCCCGCCGCGCGCAGCGAGTGCAGCAGGCTGGACATCAGGCCCACACCGTCCACCATGGCTGCGTCCACCACCCGGCCGCGGCCGCTGCGCCGGGCTTCCCATAGCGCGGCCATCAGCCCGAAGGCCAGCAGCATCGCGCCGCCGCCCATGTCGCCGATCAACGTGGCCGGGACGCTGGGCGCCACGCCTGCGCGGCTGGCGACTGACAACACGCCGCTCAGGGCGACGTAGTTGATGTCGTGGCCTGCCGCCTGCGCCAGCGGACCGGTCTGGCCCCAGCCGGTCACGCGGCCGTAGACGAGGCGGGGGTGATCGGTTGCGAAGGCTTCCGGGCCCAGGCCCAGGCGTTCCATGACGCCGGGGCGGAAGCCCTCGATGAGCGCGTCGGCGCCCGCGATGAGGCGGCGCGCCTCGGCCATGTCCTGGGCCGTCTTCAGGTCCAGGCAGAGGCGCCGCTTGCCGCGGTCCAGCGCGGTGCCGGTGTCCAGCACCTGGCCGCCGGGGCGCTCGATGACGACGACATCCGCGCCATGATCGGCCAGCAGCATGCCGGCCAGCGGGCAGGGGCCGATTCCGGCCATTTCGATGACACGGAGACCCGTCAGCGGGCCGGCTGCAGGAGTGGCTTGCATCGGACAATGCTCGCATGGTGCGTCACGAAGCAAAAGCGACACGTACCCCGCGGGGGCGAAGTGAAGCCGCTGCATGCTGCGCCCGCGCACCGGGTGAGGGTCTCGCCCTGGTACGCGTCGCAGCGTCGGGCAGCAGGCCCCTGGTCGTGGACGGAGACCTCCGCGCCCGAGGGAGTTGTCAAGGGCCCTCAAGGCAGCGAGGGCTGTCTGGCGGGGCGCAAGCACGAGGGCCGCAACATGAAGTGAAGCCAGCAGCCTCGTCACATTTGCAACCCGCGGGCCGAGCCGCTCATGTCACGGTGATGACAGCATTGCTCGCGCAAGAGCCGAAGCGCGCTGGGGGCTGCTTCGAAAGCCCGGGCTTGCACCGACTGCGCGGGACGAGCCGCTGCTCCGGCAAAACTCCTGCTAACGGGAGATCTGCGCAATGCTGCGAGCCGACGGATCACCGGCAGGCCGTGTGCGGGACATCCGCATGCACGGCTTGAAATGGGGCGCCGGCTTTGAAACTGGCCTGCGGGCCTTACCAGGAACCAACTTCCACCTATGAACAAGGCCTTCACCAAGGAATCCGACGCCGCCGACGATGACGACGGCGATGGCCCCTCGCTGCCAGCTTTGCCGGCCGGTACTCGCAACTACATGACGCCGGAGGGTTATGCGCGGCTGCGCGCGGAGTTCATGCAGCTCATCGACGTGGAGAGGCCCAAGATGGTGGAGACGGTGTCCTGGGCCGCCAAGAACGGCGACCGATCGGAGAACGGCGACTATCTCTACGGCAAGAAGCGGCTGCGCGAGATCGACCGCCGGCTGCGCTTCCTGACCAAGCGGCTGGACATCGCCGAGGTCGTGGACCCCAGCGCCCACTATTTGTCGGAACAAGTCTTCTTCGGCGCGACGGTGACCTATGCCAACGCTCGCGGCGATGAGAAGACCATCACCATCAAGGGCATCGACGAGTCCGACAGCCTGGCCGGCGAGGTCAGCTGGATCTCGCCCATCGCGCGCACGCTGCTGAAGGCGCGCGTGGGCGACGAGCTGCAACTGGTCACGCCGGTGGGCGTCGAGAGGATCGAGGTGGTGGACGTCCGCTACCCACCGCCTACGGCTTGACGCGCCAGACCCGCTGCACCGGCGGCGTGCGGCGCAGCACGCGCAGCACGTCGGCGAGGTGCAGGCGGTCGCGGACGGCGATGAGCAACGTCATCTCGGCCGTCTCGCGGAGTTGCGCCTCGTCGCTCATGGAGATGTGCGTGATGTCGGCCTCGGCTTGGGCCACGGCCTGGGCGACCTGTGCCAGCACACCCTTGCCGTTGGTCATCAGCAGCGCGATGCCGGCTTCGAAGCTGCGCGCAGGCTCCTCGGCCCATTCGACGGGAATCCAATGCTCGCGGTCGCGCTGGAACAGGCGCCGGCCCACTGCGCATTCGCAGGTGTGCACGATGAGGCCCTCGCCGCGGCCGAGATAGCCGCGCACCTCGTCGCCGGGGATGGGGCGGCAGCAACTGGCCAACTGCACCGACGCGCCCTCGCTGCCGTCGATGGTGATGCCGCGCTGCTCGACGGGTGCGGCGGCGAAGCGGCCCAGCGTCAGCGCCAGCGCGCCCGGCTTCTGGCCCTGTTCGGCCATCAGCCTGGCCAGCTTCTTGGCGATGATGGCGGCGATCTTGCGGCCGGCACCGATGTCGATGAAGAGCTGTTCGGTGTTGGCGTTGCCGGCCCAGGCGGCCAGATCCTGCCAGAGCGGAGCGGCGGGGTCGTCCAGCTCCAGGCTGGGCAGGGCCAGGCCCTCGCCGCGCATGGCCTGGGCCAGCATCTTCTCGCCCAGCTCGCGCGATTCCTCCTGCTCCAGGTCCTTCAGGTAATGACGGATCTTGGAGCGCGCGCGGCCGGTGCGCACGAAACTCAGCCAGGCCGGGTTCGGGCTGGCGCCGGGGGCGGTGATGATCTCGACGATGTCGCCGCTCTTGAGCTCTGCGCGCAGCGGCACGGCCTCGCCGTTGACTTGGGCGGCCACGCAATGGTCGCCGACGTCGGAGTGGATGGCGTAGGCGAAGTCCACCGGCGTCGCGCCCTTGGGCAGGGCCATGATCTTGGACTTGGGCGTGAAGACGTAGATCGCGTCCGGGAACAGGTCGATCTTGACGTGCTCCAGGAACTCGTTGGCGTCGCGCGTCTCGTCCTGGATGTCGATGAGGCTTTGCAGCCAGCGCGCATTGGCTTGCTGGGCGATCAGTGCCGAGGTCTGCTTGCCGCGGTTCTTGTAGATCCAGTGTGCGGCCACGCCCTGTTCGGCGATCTGGTGCATGCCCTCGGTGCGCAGCTGGAACTCCAGCGGCGTGGCCAGCGGGCCCATCAGCGTCGTGTGCAGCGACTGGTAGCCGTTGTCCTTGGGCGTGGCGATGTAGTCCTTGAAGCGCCCGGCCTGCGGCTTGTAGAGCTGGTGCAGCACGCCCAGCGCCGTGTAGCACTGCAGCGGCGCCTCGGTGAGGATGCGGAAGCCGAAGATGTCGCTGACCTGGGCGAACGACAGGCCGCCCTTCTCGCGCATCTTCTTGTAGATGGAATAGACCGTCTTCTCGCGCCCCTGCACCTCCACGCGCAGGCCGGCCTTGGCGAAGGCCACGCGGATCTCGCCCTCGATGCGCGACACCAGGTCGCGCCGGTTGCCGCGCGCCTTGCCGACGGCCTTGCTGAGCACCGCATAGCGCCAGCGGTGGAAGTACTGGAAGGACAGGTCCTGCAACTCGCGGAAGGTCTGGTTCAGGCCGAGGCGGTGCGCGATGGGGGCGTAGATGTCGAAGGTCTCGCGCGCGATGCGGCGTGCCTTGTGTGGCGCCATCGCGCCCATCGTGCGCATGTTGTGCAGGCGGTCGGCCAGCTTGATGAGGATGACGCGCAGGTCGCGCGCCATCGCCAGCAGCATCTTGCGGAAGGACTCGGCCTGCGATTCCTCCTTGGTAGAGAACTGCAGCTTGTCCAGCTTGGTCAGGCCGTCGACGAGGTCGGCCGTCGTCGCGTCGAACTTCTCGATCAGCTCGGCCTTGGAGACGCCGCAGTCCTCAACGACGTCGTGCATCAGCGCCGCCATCAGCGCCTGGGCATCCAGCCGCCATTCAGCGCAGATGCCGGCGACGGCGATGGGGTGGGTGATGTAGGGCTCGCCGGTGGCGCGCTTCTGGCCCAGGTGGGCCTCGTCGGCGAACTTGTAGGCTTCACGCACGCGCTTGACCTCGGCCTTGCTGAGGTAGCCGAGCTTGGGGGCGAGGGCGTCGAAAGAGGCTGCCTCCGCCGGCGTCGGCGGAGCCGCCGGGCGCAGGCCGGGCAGCGTGAACCAGGCAGTGAGGGAGCGTTGGGCCATGCGCCCGAATTTATCCGATGCCGTGATGGTGCCCCTGGTCCAAGGAGTACCTTGGCCGGTCCACCAAGGGCGGCGTTGCCTGCGGCATGGCGCCGCGAGCACATCGCCACGGCGTGTCGATTCGGGAGCAGCCGGCGCTCGGCCCGGAATCCGCAAAGCAAACGGGCGCCCGAAGGCGCCCGTTTTGCGAGGAGGGGGGTCGCTTAGACCGGCACTTTGCGCAGCATCTCCACGCCGACCTCGCCGGCAGCGATCTCGCGCAGCGCGGTCACGCCGGGCTTGTTCTTGCTCTCAATGCGCGGGCTGTGGCCCTGGCTCAGCATGCGGGCGCGATAGGTGGCGGCCAGCACGAGCTGGAAGCGGTTGGGGATCTTGGTCAGGCAGTCTTCGACGGTGATGCGGGCCATGGTGTTCCTTGTGATGTGCGCGATCAGGGCAGATCGAGCGCCTGAAAGACGGCCGAGCGGTTTCGGCGCTGAGCCGCGTATTTTAGCCGCTGCGCGTGGACGATGGTTTTCAGGTCGAAGACGGCCGTGTCGAACACCGCGTTCACGACCACGAAGTCGAAGTGCTTGGCCTGGGCCACCTCGATGCGGGCGTTGTTCATGCGCTTGGCGATGACCTCGGGCTCGGTGTCGCCGCGCCGGTTCAGCCGCAGGCGCAGCTCGTCCCAACTGGGCGGCAGGATGAAGATCAGCACGGCATAGGGGAAGAGCTGCTTGATCTGCAGGGCACCCTGGTAGTCGATCTCCAGCACGACGTCATCGCCATGCTGAAGTCGCTCCTCGATGCCGGCGCGCGAGGTGCCGTAGAGGTTGCCATGCACCTCGGCCCACTCGAAGAACTCACTGCGCCCTGCCATGGCGCGGAACTCGTCGGACGAGATGAACCAGTACTCTCGGCCATGCTGCTCCTGGCCGCGCGGTGCGCGCGACGTGTGGGAGATGGAGACGGCCAGCTTGGCGTCCAGCTCCAGCAGGGCCTTGACGAGACTGGATTTGCCGGCGCCGCTGGGGGCGGCGACGACGAAGAGATTGCCGGGATATTCCATGTAATAGGGGGACCTGTTCGACGCCCGGGCCGTGGGCATCCGGTGCGGGTTCTAGGGCGCCACTTTAGCCTGCCGCCGCCTAGGGCTGCCGGTCCCCTTGGGACTGGCGGGAACAGAAATACTGTATATATTGACAGTATGCCGCCTTCTCCCACCCGCATTGCCGCTGCCCAGCCAGCCCTGGTTCCGCTCGACTCGATCAAGGGGCGCGGCAGCGCCACGGCCATGCCGCACCGTTTCGAGACGCGGGAGCGGGAACAGTACGACGACGGCTGGGGTTCGCTGGACCAGGACGCCGCCGAGGAACATCTTGCGCCGGCCACGCAGATCATCGAGGAGCGGGCCCGGACGATCGTCACCCGCAACCAGTCGCCGGACATCGCGTTCGACTACTCCATCAACCCTTACCGCGGCTGTGAGCATGGCTGTATCTACTGCTTCGCGCGGCCCACCCACAGTTACCTCAACCTGTCGCCGGGACTTGACTTCGAGACCCGCATCGTGGCCAAGGTGAATGCGGCCGAGCGCCTGCGCGAGACGCTGGCGGGTGCCCGGTACGAGCCGCGCTCGCTGGTGCTGGGTACGGCGACGGACGCCTACCAGCCCGTCGAGCGCCGGCTGGGCATCACGCGCCGAATCGTGGAAGTGCTGGCCGAGACCCGGCATCCCTTCTCGGTCGTCACCAAGTCCTCGGGCATAGAGCGCGAGTTGGACCTGCTCGCGCCCATGGCGGCGCAGGGGCTGGTGTCGGTCTACCTGTCGGTGACGACGCTGGACAACGAGCTCGCCCGCATCCTGGAGCCGCGCGCTGCGGCGCCCGCGCGGCGGCTGCGCACCATCCAGGCGCTGGCGGAGGCGGGTGTGCCGGTGGGGGTCAGCGTGTCGCCCATCATTCCCTTCATCAACGAGCCCGAGCTGGAGCGCATCCTGGAAGCCGCTGCGCAGGCCGGCGCCAGCAGCGCCTTCAGCATCCCGGTGCGCCTGCCCTGGGAGGTGAACCCGCTGTTCCAGGACTGGCTGGCGCGCCATTTCCCCGAGCGCGCCGAGCGCGTGATGGCTCGCATCCGCGACATGCGCGGCGGCAAGGACAACGATGCCCGCTTCGGCACGCGCTTCACCGGCGAGGGCATCTGGGCCGACCTGCTGCGCGCGCGGCTGCGCCGGGCGGTGGCCAAGCTCGGGCTGCGCACGCAGCGGCGCCCGGTGGAGCTGGGCCTGTTCAGGCGGCCTGCGAAGCCGTCGGCCCCGTCTGCGCAGGGCTGCCTGTTCTAGCGGCGCTGTGCGACGATCTCTGCGCCGATCTGCCCGAGGGCAACCTGGCGCATGACGGCGCCGCGCTTGACAGCCTCCTTGGGCATGCCGAAGACGACGCAGGAGGCCTCGTCCTGGGCCAGCGTATGCGCGCCGGCCTGGCGCATCTCAAGCAGCCCCGCCGCTCCGTCGTCGCCCATGCCGGTCATGATGATGCCCAGCGCGTTGGCGCCGGCATTCTTGGCGACGGAGCGGAACAACACGTCCACCGAGGGCCGGTGGCGGTTGACCAGCGGGCCGTCGACGACGTCGACGTGGTATTGCGCACCGCTGCGCTTGAGCAGCAGATGCCGCCCGCCCGGCGCGATCAGTGCGCAGCCGGGCACCACCCGGTCGCCCGAGGCGGCTTCCTTGACGACGATCTCGGACAGGCTGTCCAGCCGCGCCGCGAAGGCGGCCGTGAACTTCTCTGGCATGTGCTGCACGATGACGATGCCAGGGCAGACGCGTGGCAGCCCGGTCAGCACCTGCTCCAGGGCCTGGGTGCCGCCGGTGGAGGTGCCAATGGCGACGATGCGCTCGGTGGTTTTCACCATCGAGCTGGGCGAGCTGGGCGAGCTGGGCGCCAGGATGGCGTCGGCGTTGAGCTTCTGTGTCACCGGTGCTGCCCGGCCGGCAGCGCGCGCCGCCAGCTGGCGCACATTGGCCCGCGACGCGGCTCGGACTGCGGCCACCAGCTCGTCGCCCGACTGGAGCAGGAATTCCTTGAGACCGATGCGCGGCTTGGTGACGATGGCCACCGCCCCGGCGGCCATGGCCTCGATGGTGGTGCGTGCGCCCTGCTCGGTCAGCGTCGAGCAGATGACGACAGGCGTCGGCCGCTCGTCCATGATCTGGCGCAGGAAGGTGATGCCGTCCATGCGCGGCATCTCGACGTCCAGCACGATCACGTCAGGCCAGTTCAGCCGCATGCGCTCCCGCGCGAGCAGCGGGTCGGCGCAGGCCGCGATGACTTCGATGCCGGGTGCACGCTCGAGCAGACCGGAGACGACTTGTCGCACGACGGCCGAATCGTCGACGACCAGGGTTCGGATGGGTTTCATATTGAGTGAGGTCCTGATGCCGCCGCGGGGCGGGTGAAGGGCGCGGACCGAAGCTCCGCCAGCCGCGCCTGATGGCTGCGCAGCCAGGCGGGCAATTCGTCGCCCGGCATCGCGCGCCCGATCAGCCAGCCCTGGCCGACATCGCAGCCGTAGCGGTGCAGCCAGGCCCAGTCGTCCAGGCTCTCGACGCCCTCGGCGACGCTGGTCAGGCCCAGGCGCGAGGCCATCTCGATGGAGGACTGCAGCATCACGCGCAGGTGCTCGTTGGCATGGGCACCGTGCACGAAGCTGCGATCTATCTTCAGTTCCGTGAAGGGAACGCGCGCGAGCTGCTGCATGGAGGAGAAGCCGGTGCCGTAGTCGTCGATGGACAGGCCGTAGCCCGCCATGCGCAGCCGCGCCAGCGTGCCGAGGGCGAGGCCCTCGCAGCTGATCAGCGCGTTCTCGGTGACCTCCAGCACCAGCTGCTCGGGGCGGATGCGCGCGCCCTGGACGATGGCGTCGATCTCGCCCACCAGGCGGCTGGAATCGAGCAGCTTGGGCGACAGGTTGACCGCGACGGACAGCGTCAGCCCGCGCGCCTGCCAGCCGGCCACGCGCGTGACGGCCTGCTGCAGCACGGACAGCGTCAGCGCGTGGATCAGGCCCTCGGCCTCGGCCACGGGGATGAAGCGGTCAGGCGTCACCGGGCCGGCCGCATCGTCGCTCCAGCGCGCCAGCGCCTCGACGCCGCGGATCAGGCCGCTGCGCACGTCGACCTTGGGCTGGAAATAGGGCTGGATGGCGCCCCTCTCGATGGCCAGGGCGAGCTGGGACGGCTGCACGCAGACCAGCTGGCCATCGTGTCGGTCGGCGGGGGCCTGCAGGCAATCCGCCAGCGCCTCGCTCAGCACCTCCAGCGTCAGCGGCTTGTGAGCCGCGCGCGACACCTGCTGGCCATGGGCGCGGGCCATCTCCAGCACGGCGCTGACGAGGGTGGACTCGCGTGTCGACGCGACGACGAAGGGGATCCTCAGGTCGCGGGCCTGCAGATGCTGGATCAGCTCGACGCCGTCCATTACCGGCATGTGCAGGTCGATGACCATGGCGTCCGGCAGTTCCGTCAGCGTCTCCAGCAGCGCCAGTGCCTCGGCGCCGTTGGCCGCCTGGTGCACCCGGCCCACACCCAGCAGCTGCAGCAGGCTGGCCAGGTGCGCGCGCTGCACACCGCTGTCCTCCACGATGAGCACGGCCTTGACGCGGCCTTGCAGGCTCCCGTTCATGCCTCCTCCAGCTGTGAGGGCCGGGTCATGCCCGGCCGCGCCGGCGCCATCTCGGCCTGGCGGGCCCAGACGTCGCCGGAGGCGATGTCGAACAGGATCACCCGGTGACCATAACCGTAGAGGCAGCTGGACACCAGCTCGATACCGAACTCCTGCAGCAGCAGCAGCGCCGCGTCGCCGTTGCGCTGCCCTACCTGGTGGCGCATCTCGGTCCAGCCGGGGAACATGTGGGCGCCGCCGAAGACCTTGGCCTCGCAGTCGCGCGGCTCTATGCCGCGCCGCTCCAGGCCCTGCAGCATCAGCAGCAGCGCCTCGGTGCCATAGCGCGCGTCCAGCGGGGCCTGGCGCAGGTCGCCGCTGCGGTCGGGGCGGTCGGCGAGCAGAAAGTGAGACATCGCGCCGACGCGCGAGCGTGCATGCCACAGCGTGATGGACACGCAGGAGCCGAGCAGGGTGCGGACGCGATGACGTGCGTCGCCGACGAAATGCTCGCCAGGCGCGAGGTGGACCAGCCGGCGTTTCAAGGCTGGCCTCCAGGCTTGCGATAGACCGACGGCGCCACGGCCGTCACCTGGTCATTGATGCCGTTCAGGTTCTCCGAGTGGCCGATGAGCAGATGGCCGCCTGGCTTGAGCACGCTGAGCACGCGCGAGACCACCTGCCGCTTGGTGTCACCGTTGAAATAGATCATCACGTTGCGCAGGAAGATCAGGTCGTAGCCGGCGGCCTTGGGCAGCGATTCCATCAGGTTGAGATGGCAGAACTGCACCCGGTCGCGCAGCGGACGCTGGATCAGCAGCGAGCCCTCATGGTCGCCAAAGCCGCGCAGGCAGTAGCGGCGCAGATAGTCCAGCGGCACCTGGCGCGTGCGCTCCAGCGGGTAGTGGCCGGCGCGTGCGCGCCTGAGCATGCGGGTGCTGATGTCCGAGCCCATGACTTCCCAGCCCTGCGCGCCCATGATGTCGTCCAGCACCATGGCGATGCTGTAGACCTCCTCGCCACTGGAGCAGGCGGCGCTCCACACGCGCAGCGGCCGGCGCACCTCGACGGCGTGCTGCGCATGCTTGCGCAGCAGGTCGAAATGCTTGGGCTCGCGGAAGAAATAGGTCTCGTTGGTGGTCAGCAGGTCCACGGCGACCTGCAGCTCGCCGGGCGCCTGCGTGCCCAGGATCAGGTCCAGGTAGGCCGCGAAGCTCTCGCAGCCATGCGCCGCCACGCGCTTGCTCAGGCGGCCGCTCACCAGGGCCTTCTTGGAGTCCGACAGCGTGATGCCGGCGGCGTCGAAGATGAAGTCCCGGAAGCGCGTGAATTCCTTGTCGGAAATCGTCACGGTCATTTAGGGTTCCAGTCAGGCGGCATCCAGCAGACCCTCCGGGGAGGGGCGGGCCAGGCCCGCCAGTTCGTCCAGCGATAGCGTTCGCGACACTTCCAGCAGTACGACGAACCTGCCGCGCACCTTGCCGATGCCGGCGATGAACTCGCGCTTGATCGAGGCCCCGAAGCTGGGCGCCTCCTCGATCTCGTCCGGCGGGATCTCGATGACCTCGCTGACCGCGTCGACCATGACGCCCAGTACCGGGCTGTCGCCGCCATCGGCAATCTCGACGATGACGATGCAGCTGCGCCGCCCGGCCGTGCTGGCCGGCTTGCCGAAGCGCAGCGCCAGGTCGACGACCGGCACCACGGCGCCGCGCAGGTTGATCACGCCGCGCACGGCGCGCGGCATCATGGGTACCTCGGTCAGGCCGCGGAACTGGATGATCTCCTTGATGGACAGGATGCCGATGGCGAAGGTCTCGCCGGCCAGGCTGAAGGTCAGGTACTGGGAGGGCAGCCCGGAGGCTGCGCGGGTAGGCGGGCTCATGGAGGTTCCTCAGAAGCGCGCGAACTGTGTTTCGTCTATGCCCAGGTCGTCGTCGTCGGCCTGCGCGGCCTGCGCGGAGGCATGGCCCAGCTTGCTGCGCCGCGGCGCGGCCGGCTTGCTGGACGCGCGCCGCAGGCTCTGGCCTGGGCGGCTCGCGCTTGCCAAGCCCTGCGGCATGCCCAGCTTGAAGAACCCCATGGCCTGCTGCAGCTGCTCGGCCTGGGAGCTCATCTCCTCGGCCGTGGCGGCGAGCTC
>Ga0213878_10000571_pt1 | contig 13571 bp, 11 predicted proteins | sample VelepicoBEBS_R02_FD_161053 | JGI IMG/M metagenome (GOLD analysis project Ga0213878, IMG submission 161053) | Vellozia epidendroides bulk soil microbial communities from rupestrian grasslands, the National Park of Serra do Cipo, Brazil - BS_R02 | ecosystem: Environmental > Terrestrial > Soil >... | reverse complement strand
CGCCTGTCGATTAGCTCTGGGAGCAGTTTCCCGATGCAAAACGCTCGGTGAGGCAGGGATTCGAACCCTGGGTACCCTTTTGGGGTACAACGCTTTAGCAAAGCGCCGCTTTCGACCGCTCAGCCACCTCACCAAGCACGAGTCGGGAGAGTATTCCGACCGGGATCGGACGTCAAATTAAAGAATAGGCGCTAGGAGGCTAGTTCGTGGAGCGCTGCCTCGCTTGCGAGGCCGATCGGTCGGAACCGTTGGTAGGGGGGCGAGGCTCCCGAACGGCCGAACGATTTTACCGAAGGTGACATTGTTCGGAGGGTGTACTTCGGGTGGCTAGGCCTAGACGCCTGCCGAGCCGCGGTCTATGGCGTGTTCTCGCTTTATGCGGTGGCACATCCTAGACCAGCGGCTCGGCGAGTTTAAAGGCCTAATGCGGCGCAAGGCATCTAGATCATTTCTTTGCCCTGGCTTTGCGTATCGGTCAGTCGGGAGCCTCGCCCCACCAACGGTCCCCCGACCGGTCGGCCTCGCAAGCGAGGCAGCGCTCCACGGGGCTGCCCTCCTAACTCCTGGATTCTGACTCCTGGCTCCTCTCTTTTTGCAACTTTCCGCCGCAGTGCTGTGTACTGCCGATGAAACCAACGCTTTCCAAGGATTAAATATGCAAACCAAAATCATCGAATTTCCGCCGAAGACATCAACGGCTTCGCGATTAGCTTTGCGCGCTGCGGTGCTCCACACTGCGGACCGGACCGACTGGATACTGGCTCTCTGGCTGGGAGTTTGGGCGGTTTACGCCACCGTCGAATGCATTGGCCAACTCGGCTTTCTTAAGGTCTACTAACTTTAACCGGCCTCATTTTTGGCCACATGCAGTTCAATGGTAAACGCCGCGCCCTTGCCGCTCATCGGGATCGATGACCAGGTTGCCAGCGGTCTCGACGCTAGAATGGCTGAAGTCCAGGAGTTCGAGACGTTCGTCCGTAACTACCAGAACATGGTTTTCTCGGTAGCGGCAAGAATTGTGGGCAACCCGATCGATGCGCAGGATATCTCTCAAGAGGTTTTTATTAAAGCATATGAACGGTTCGATGAATTGAAAGAGAGCGGCACAGTCGGCGGATGGCTAAAGACCGTCGCTACTAACCTATCAATCAATCATCTAAATCGTTACCGGGCGAGATGGCGGTTTTTCTCTGAGGAAGAAACCGAGTTCGAAATACCGACTTTCAGTCCGCCGACTGACGATCGCCGCGAGTTGCTTGAGCTGGCTATCCAGAAGCTACCCGACGCTCAAAGAGTCCCTTTAGTGCTCTTCCATTTTCAGGACCTGTCCTACGACGAGATCGCCGACAAACTCGGGATCTCATTAGCTAAGGTCAAGACCGACATCCATCGAGGCCGAGACAGCCTCCGCAAGATTCTAGTTAAAACATCATGAAGGAACCGAACGAAGATTGGTTAGATCAAGAGCTTAAGCGTCTCCCCGATTTGGAAGCGCCACCCGAGCTTTTGCCGAAAGTGATGCGTTCGGTTCAGAGACGGTCTGCTCAACGCTGGCTGCTGTCCATTTTCCGGGCGCACCTACCACTTATAAAGAACTCCTGTTTGGGTTTCGCTTTGGCTGTGGTGGTGTTGGTACCACTTTTTAACCCAGGAGCAGCGCTGGTTGATTTCTTGGCCCGCTCACCCTTCCTTCATTTTCTCGGCAACATGTTGGATGTCGGGCGCACGATTCTGGGCAACCTACGCATCTTTGAACTGCCGTTGGGATGGCTGGTCGCTCTGGTGGCCGGCTTTAGCTATTTAACCTGCATTCTCGCCGCGTCGACGGTTCGGCATTTGGCGACTGCTAAACGATCATGAATACCAAATTCCGTTTCCGAGCCCCAGCGCTTTGCCTAGGCCTGGTGTTAGCGGCTGTGCTCGGCGCTCAATCACTAGTCGCTTCCGAGCCGACGCCGGCATATCCGGCAGAGACTGTCCAACTACGCCATCCGATAATCGGAGACAAATGTACATCAGAGGCCGGCTGCCTTGGACAAGTGCCGGGCAACATCCTCTCTAACGTTACCACTACCGCCCTTGAACAAATCGTTAACTTGTACCCGGTCTCGCATGGCGCGGCTCCCTTTACTAAGATCCGCCAGCATTATCATTCCGGCGACCAGGTTATCACCGGACGTACCTATGAGTTGCGAGCCGGTGAGTCGTCCGAGGGTGACGTCGTCGTGATTCACGGGCATGCCCGCATCGATGGAGTCATAAACGGTGATTTGGCCCTAATCGGTAGCGATGCAGTAATCAGAGGCACGATAAACGGCGACATGGTCGCGGTCGCATCGCAGGCCCGTTTCGAAGAGGGGGCCGTGGTGAACGGAGATTTCAGCTCTGTGGTTTCAGCAGTCCAACACGATAAAAACCTTCAGGTCAACGGCAGCCGGGTTAACCTCGATTTCTTACCCGCCGCTACAGCCACTAATCTCGGCCAATGGCTTACCGGCACTATCTTTTTTCTACGACCTATGTCTCCCGATTCATTTATTAGTTGGTTCTGGGCCCTGTTAGTCTTGGGGCTCTGTCTCGCGATAGGCCATTTCTTTCCCAAACCTGTCGCCGAAACCGGCGCCATCCTGCGAGGACGAGCGCCGGCGTCGTTTCTGTGCGGCTTAGCCATTGTGCCAGCCGCAGCGCTCCTTTGTTTCTTATTGCTAATGACCGTCATCGGCGCGGTAGCGATACCCTTGGTGATAGCAGCGGTTTTCGCTCTGGCCGTGGTCGGAAATGCGGTGGTCTTTCAACTGATTGGCCAGCGTGTCGCTCCTGGAATGAGCAACCAGAAATATCCGACACTCATCTGGATCGCTTTGGGAGCAGTCATATGCTGGGTCGCTTATTGTATCCCGGTGGTCGGGTTTCTGGCCGGCAGCATCGTACTTCTGGCTGGCCTTGGATCCTTCAGCTTGTACTTGATTGACCGCAGTAGAAACCGCGTCCCGGTTGCTCAGCTCCCGGCAGGCACTCCGGCTCCGGTTCAATCGCCTAAACCTACGGCTCCTCCTGCCCGGCTGACTGCACCTTTAGCGGTGGCTCGAACGACGCCATCCGCCACTTTCTGGCCGCGGCTCGGCGCTAACGCGATCGATTTGGTAATTATCTTCGCGCTGATTTCCTTATTCCATGTGCATCGAGTAATTCTGCCGGCCTGGGTCTTGTATCGCTTCGCGATGTATGTTTGGCGGAGTGCCACCATCGGTGAACTCGCCCTGAATCTTCGCGTACAACGTTTCGACGGTACTTTGATCACCGGAGATTATGGCACCGCCGTCGTTCGCGCCCTGAGCAGCCTGCTATCCCTGCTACCGTTAGGTCTAGGATTTTTCTGGACGCTCTTCGATCCGGCGCGTGAGACCTGGCACGATAAGATCACGAATACGCAAGTCGTTTCCACTCGTCCAACCGCACCACCACCCACGCCGCCTGCACCGCCCGCGCCGCCTACTCACGGCCCTGAGTCCGGGCCAACCCAGCCGGTACCGCCTGCACCTACACCCGGACCTGGTCCTAGCGAACCACCGGCTGGACACAAGCCGGAATCCGGCCCTACCGAACAACCACCGGCAACGCCCAAACCGGATTTCACTCCAGTCGAGCCACCGCTAACGGAGCATAAACCGGAGGGATCGGGAGAAGAGCCACGCCAGTAATTGGTAGGGCGAGGCTCCCGAACGGACTGGACGGTTTCGCAGAGGATAAGGACATCGCGCGGAGTAGTCGTGGGTTGGGTCTATCGCCCGCCGACGTGTCCGACGTAGCTTCAGTGATTTTACAGGTCAGCTTGGATGCCTGGGCGAAGTCGGAGCCGTGATTGAGCGCTATACCACGGCTCGGCGGGTTCTTAGGCCTAATCTCTCCTGCGGTTGATCATCGCGAATTCTCCCTGATATAGATCCCAGGCCATTCGGGAGCCTCGCCCCAATATGCCCACCATATTGCACCTCTTCCCCGTTGCGCCCTTTGCGTCCTCTGCGCGAGGCTCATCCGCGGTAACTACGGATCGCGGGGACGCGATCCCTCCCATCGTCGCCTCCCAAAAACTCCAATTGCCACTCGCAACTCTCCACAGGATGGGCTCTGTTTAGGGCACCGAATCCCGCATGTATCCTGAATCTCTTGTAATCATCGTATTGCTAATGGTTCTTCCATCCAATCTGCCAGCCCAAACCCCTCCTCAAGCGCCCCAGCATCCACATAAGATCACGCAGAATTCGACGACTCGGAATGACCCGTTCTTTTGGTTACGCGACCGGAACAATCCCGCTACGCTGAAATATCTCAACGCCGAGAACCAATACATGGATGCGGTCATGAAGCCCGTAGCCGGCCTGCAGCAGAAGCTTTATCAGGAGATGCGCGGCCGGATCCAAGAAGCGGATACTTCGGTCCCTTATCAGATCGATCAGTACGATTACTACGACCGGACCGAGACCGGGAAACAGTACGGGATCTATTGCCGAAAAGAACGGACACCGGCATCGACTGAAGGACCAGAAGAGATTATTTTGGACGGGAACAAGCTGGCTGAGGGGTGGAAATATTTTCATCTCGGTGCTCTGGGTGTTAGTCGGGACCATCATTTGCTCGCTTACTCCACTGACACCAGCGGCAGCGAAAAGTTCCTGTTGCGGATCAAGGACCTGGCTTCCGGTAAACTCCTGCCAGACACCATTAAGAACACGGCAGCATCGATTGCCTGGGCGAATGACAGCCGAACGCTTTATTATCTTCAGCTCGATGCCGCCAACCGGCCTTACCGGCTTTTTCGCCATGTGCTTGGACAAGATCCTAAGAAGGACACGTTGATATTTGAGGAAAATGATCAGCGTTTCGAACTGAGCCTGGAGAAGTCGAGAAGCCGAAAGTTCATTTTCCTGGTCTCGGAGAGCGAAACCACAACTGAGGTGCGTTATCTGGACGCAGATGATCCGGCGGGCGATTTCCGAGTCTTAAACCCGCGCACCCAAGGGGTCCTTTACCAAGTGGACCATTCTGGTGATCGCTTTTTCATCGTAACCAACGATCAAGCGGAGAACTTTAAAATCGTGACGGCGCCGGTCTCAAACCCGGGCCATCAAAATTGGACGGACTTCGTGCCCTATGATCCGAAAGAACCGGTCGACGCGCTGGAGGCATTCGCCCATTATGTTGCGGTGGTAGTCCGGCGTGATGGTCTCCCGGCCATCAAGGTATATGATCTTGATTCAGGCACTAGCCGGTACGTGGATCTCCAAGAGCCCACCTATGATGTCGATTTTGGGGACAATCCCTCTTTTGATACGACCCAGCTTCGGCTGGAATTCAGTTCATTGATCACACCGCGATCGGTCATTGACGTCAACCTCAAGACCGGAGCTGAGACCGTAAAGAAACGGACTCCGGTGTTAGGCGGCTTTTCGACCGAAGACTACACTGAAGAGCGGGTATTCGCGACTGCTGCCGATGGAACCAAAATCCCCATTTCGTTATTTTATCGCAAAGGATTGGTTAAGGATGGGTCGGCCCCCGTCTTTATCGAAGGTTACGGGGCCTATGGCCTGACTGAGGATGCCGACTTCAATGCCAACTACCTTTGCTTAGCCGACCGTGGATTTGTGGTAGCGCTCGCTCACATCCGCGGCGGTGGCGAGTACGGACAAACTTGGTACCATGCTGGACGGCTACTAAATAAGAAGAACACTTTCACGGATTTCATCGCTTGCGCAGAATATCTCCTACAGGGGAAGTATGGTTCTCCCAAGAAACTGGCGATTGGCGGCGCTAGTGCCGGCGGGTTGTTGATGGGCGCGGTAATGAATATGCGCCCGGATCTTTTCACGACCGTGGTTGCCGGAGTGCCGTTTGTCGATGTGTTAAACACGATGTCGGATCCTTCCCTACCCTTAACCGTTACCGAGTATGAAGAATGGGGGAATCCGAATGACCCAACCTATTTCGACTACATCCGTTCCTACTCGCCTTACGACAACGTGGTCGATAAACCGTATCCGAACCTTTTCGTGACTGCGGGTCTGAACGACAGCCGGGTGAGTTATTGGGAACCCGCCAAATGGGTAGCAAAACAGCGCGCACTGCCTCATCAGGATCGGCTTCTTTTAATGAAGACCAATCTGGGCGCCGGCCATATGGGACAGAGCGGAAGGTTCGACCGTTTGAATGAGCTTGCCGCCGAATACGCATTCGTTTTGAAAACGTTCGGCATGGCAGAGCAAAAGCCCTAAGGTAACGTCCTTTTTTGCCCGTGAATCCAAACCCCTGGCAACCGAAAACTATTGCTTGGCCGAGAATCGAAGGTTCTCCGACGCCGCTGGGGGTCACCTACATTGCCGAAGAGAAAGCATTCAATTTTGCACTGTATTCTCAAAATGCTCGAGAGGTGACCCTTTTGCTTTATGGCGCCGATGATTTCGTAACCCCTCTGGCCGAACATTGGCTAGAGCCGCTCGCGCATAAAACAAAACGGGTTTGGCACTGCCGGCTACCGGAAGCAGAGTTGGTCGACGCAGCTTACTATGCCTACCGCGTGGATGGGCCGGCGCCGCAGGAGCCGAACCAATGGCATGCGTTCGATCCAGACAAGATCCTTCTGGATCCTTATGCGAAGCGGGTTTTCTTCCCTCCTGGCTTCAGTCGCGCGGCCGCTTGTCGCGCGGGCAGTAACGCTGGACGCGCGCCTTTAGGCGTGATCCGCCCCGAACCTGGTTCCTCTATACAGTTATCCGGTCCGTCTTCGCTTAGCTACGCCGCAACCCACTCGCGGCCGCGCCATTATTCAGATGCCATCATTTATGAGCTGCATGTGCGAGGCTTCACGGAGAGCGAATCGCGCGGCGTCGCGACAGAGAAGCGCGGCACGTTTGCTGGTCTGATCGATAAGATCCCTTATCTGCAGGACCTGGGCGTTACCATCGTTGAGTTGATGCCGGTCCATCAGTTCGATCCGCAGGAGAATAATTTCTGGGGTTATATGACCCTGAACTTCTTTTGCCCCCACTTGCGCTATGCGGCCAATCAGCAAGCCGCTATCGCCGAGTTCAAACAGTTGGTGTCCGCTCTACACGCAGCTGGTATTGAGGTCATCTTGGACGTCGTTTATAACCACACCGCAGAAGCCAATCACACCGGGCCGAACTATTCTTTTAAGGGGATCGACAATGCCAGCTTCTACTTAATGACCCAGGATCCGGAGCAACCATACGCGAACTTTTCCGGGACCGGGAATACCCTGAATGTAAGTGACCCATTCGTCCGGAACCTGATCCTCGATAGCTTGCGTTATTGGGCGACCGAAATGCAGGTTGATGGGTTCCGATTCGACCTTGCCTCGATCTTGACTCGGTCTGAGGACGGTTCAATGGATTGGGAAGATCCTCCTCTGCTTTCGGCTATTCGCACGGATCCGATTCTTGCGGAGACCCGTTTGATTGCGGAGCCTTGGGACGCAGCCGGCGCCTATCAATTAGGGACCGGTTTCCCGGGGATGTTTTGGCATCAATGGAACGGTCAGTTTCGGGATGATTTGCGCCGGTTTGTTCGCGGTGACGCCGGTATGGTTCCCAAGCTCATGCAGCGGCTTTATGGCAGCGACGATCTGTTTCCAGACCGGATCGAAGAAGCCCGGCGGCCGTTCTACAGTATTAATTACGTGATCTCGCATGACGGGTTCACGCTCTACGATTTAGTGTCGTATAACGAGCGGCACAACGAGGCGAACGGGCACGACAACGAGGACGGAACACCTGATAATTTCAGTTGGAACTGTGGGGTGGAAGGTGACGACGGCGTTACCCCGGATATCGCTGCTCTCCGACAGCGTCAGGCGAAGAATTTGTTTTGTCTCCTGATGCTTTCGAACGGCGTGCCCATGTTCATGGCCGGAGACGAGTTCCTGAACACCCAAGGCGGAAACAATAACCCCTACAATCAGGATAACCCGACGACCTGGTTGAATTGGAACCGGTTACATGAAAACGCTGGATTCTTCCGTTTTTGCCGGGTGATGATCGCGTTTCGTAAAGCGCACCCCAGCATCTGTCGGAGCCGTTTCTGGCGTGATGACATCCGTTGGCGTGGAGTCGGCGCCTCGGCGGATCTTTCCTACAACTCCCACAGCCTCGCCTACTACTTGAAAGGCGGAAGCCTGGGTGATCAAGATCTGTACGTCATGATCAACGCTTTCACCGAGCCGCTCGTCTTCACGGTCATCGACGGGTCATACAAGCCGTGGTACCGCGTCATCGACACCGCTCAAAACTCGCCGCACGACATCTGTGAGCCCGGCCAGGAACAACAAATGTTCGGTGTCCACTACACTGTTGGGCCGCGGTCGATCGTGGTGTTGGTGCAGTAGGAACGCCGGGAACGGGCAGGACCGCCGGGATCGCGCGGGAACGGAAAGCCTCGGAGGGGAGCCGCATTCCGCGTCCCTTTACCGCGGACGAGATTTTGCGTGCATGGCTTGCCGCGTCCGAATCGCGTTTTAGCCGCGGCTCCCTTAATCGTGTGGCAGCCCCCTAATCGTGCAACCCCCCACGACATGGCATGGTTTCCGGGGCGTCGCGGTTGTGGGCTACGAAATTCGTTGCTCCAACTCCTAGGTCGAGGACAGCTCACGGCCCTGCACGCCAAATGCAACGCCGTCTGGGTTCTGGTACAGCGGCCTTTTCCAACCGTCTTTCGTTCCCGGCGGTCCAGGCGTTCCCGCTTCGATCCAACTGCTTACAGCTTACTGTATTTGTGGGCAACGGCCGCCACCCAGCGGTCGTTGCCCACGCTTGCGCTCATCCACCCGGTCTAACTACATCCTTGTGAAGTCCCACACTCGGTGCACACACCACAGGCACCGGCCCGAATCACCTTCGAACTTCCGCAGTGAGTACAGGTAACATCCATATACATGTTACCCAGCGCCTCGCGCACTCGCTCCGCATGCGAATGGGAGTGGCCATTGCTCGCCGGGATCGGTAACCCGTCGGAGTTTGCCCGATTGGTGATCACGTCAATAATCTCTTTTTCCGCCGTTCTGGGCAATTCCGCCACCGGCCGGTTGACCGCCTTCTTCTCGATATCGCTGATCTCGCGCATCGGCAGATCCGGTTGGGCACGGTTCGGTGAGATTGCTTCCTTATAGCCCGCGATAAACTGGCAACCTAACCAACGGAAAACGTAATCCGTGATGCTGGTCGCGTTCCGAATATCAGGGTTTTTGGTGAAACCGCTCGGCTCGAAGCGTTGATAAGCAAACTTCTTAACCAGGCTCTCTAAGGGAACCCCATATTGCAGCGCTATTGATGTCAGTGTCGCGACGGTATCCATTAGCCCGCCGATTGTGCTCCCTTCCTTTGCCATCTGGATAAAGAGCTCACCCGGTTGCCGGTTCTCATAGAGACCGACTGTGATGTACCCTTCATGACCGGCGATCTCAAACTTGTGGGTCAACGACACCCGCGTATCCGGCATGCGTTGACGAGAGGGCTGTTGCAGAGTCGACATCTCGCGCTCGAGCTCGCTAATCCGGCCCAGCAAACGTTTGATCTCTTCTGACGGCGCTTCGGCTGCAGTTACAGTCTCGCCGCTGCCCATGTCCTTGGTCTTCTTGGTGTTCAACGGCGCTGAACGTTTGGAACCGTCTCGATAGATCGCGATCGCTTTTAACCCCAATCGCCATCCTTCGATATAGGTTTCCATGATCTCCTCAACCGTGGCCTCGTTGGGCAAATTAACGGTCTTAGAAATCGCACCGCTCAAGAACGGCTGACATGCCGCCATCATCCGCAGATGTCCGAGATAATGCAGACTTCGCTTGCCCTTGAACGGCTTAAACGCGCAATCGAAGACTGGCAGATGTTCCGGCTTGAGCCCACTGGCAATTACCTGGTTCGTTTCTGGAATGACCACGTCTTCGATGGTGTCATGCTCGTTGATATGGGCGAGAATGCCTTCGATCGCGCTGTCGGTATAACCAAGCTTTTCTAATGCCGGCCGGACCGTTTGGTTTACGATCTTCAACATTCCGCCACCCGCTAAAAGCTTGTATTTAACGAGCGCAATATCCGGCTCAATTCCCGTGGTATCGCAGTCCATTAAGAACCCGATCGTTCCGGTTGGCGCTAACACGCTGACCTGCGCATTTCTGAACCCGGATTTTTCTCCCAGACTCAGGGCATTATCCCAGGCTTTGATCGCCTCGGTTTTCAAGTCCGCAAATTCGATCGAACCTTGAATTCGGTCGCAGTATTCGCGGTGCAGGCGGATAACCTCCAGCATTGACTCAACGTTATCCTTTGCCAACGGCTTCGGCACTCCGGTTGCCCGCGCATCATGATAACCGGGGAAAGATCCAACGACTTCGGCGATCCGGGCGCTATGAGCATAGGCTTGCCCGGTCATGATCGCGGTGATTGAACCAGCCAGAGCTCGTGCCCCATCACTGTCGTAGCCCAAGCCGTAACTCATTACCAACGCACCCAGGTTCGCGAATCCTAACCCCAAGGTCCGGTAGATATGGCTGTTCTCCGCGATCTCTTTGGTCGGATAGCTCGCGTTATCCACCAAGATCTCTTGTGCCGTGATGAAGATCCGGACCGCCGCCTTAAACCTTTCGACATCGAAGCTCCCATCCGCCGCCTTGAACTTCATCAGGTTTAACGACGCCAAGTTGCACGCCGTATTATCTAGGAAGAGATACTCCGAGCATGGGTTTGTGGAGTTCTGCCGCGCGGTTCCTTTGCAGGTATGCCAACGGTGGATCGTGGAATCGAACTGCATTCCGGGATCACCGCACACATGGGTGCCTTCTGCGATCTTCCGCAGCAGGGTCTTGGCGTCCTTCTGTTCGCACGGTTTCCCGTCTAAGACCCGGCGGGTCCACCATTCTTTCCCATCGATCGCTGCGTCCATGAACTCGTCGCTGACTCGGATCGACAGGTTCTCGTTCTGGTACATGATCGAGCCATAGGCGTCTCCATTGTAACTACCGTCATAGCCTTGCTCGATCAGTGCCCAAGCTTTCTTCTCTTCCTTGGTCTTGGCTTCGATGAACTCCTCAATGTCCGGATGCCAATCCTTGAGTGTATTCATCTTGGCAGCTCGCCGAGTTTTGCCGCCGCTCTTCACCACGTTGGCCACCTGGTCGTAAACCTTCAGGAATGAAAGCGGTCCACTCGGACGTCCGCCGCCGCTTAATTTCTCCCGGGTACTACGCAAAGTCGACAAGTCGCTGCCTGTACCGCTTCCATATTTGAACAGCATCGCTTCGCTGGTGGCCAGACGCATGATGTCTTCCATCGTGTCATCCACGGATTGGATGAAGCATGCCGATGCCTGCGGATGCTCATATTGAGTCGCCGCTCTTTCCGCCTCATCGGTCGCTGGATTGAAATAAAAGTTGCCTTGCCCACAACCCTTACCGACGCCGTACTGCTGATAGAGCCCGACGTTGAACCAGACCGGACTGTTGAACGCTCCGTGTTGGTTCACGCATAGCCACGTCAATTCATCGTAAAAGGTTTCCGCAGTTTGAGCGTTGGAGAAATAGCCGTCCTGGATGCCCCAGTCCGTTATGGTTCTAGTCACCCGATGGATGAGCTGTCGAACCGAGTTTTCTCGCCCGCCCTCAAACGGGTTCGTCCCGTGCGCTATATCGCCGTAAAAGTACTTCGAGACCGCTATCTTGGTCGCCAAAGGACTCCAGTTTTTCGGTACCTCCACGTCCTCCTGCCGGAAGATGACCTTACCGCTATCGTCAGTGATTTCCGCTGTCCGTCTTTCCCATTCGACGTCATCCAGAGGAGCCTTTCCTTTTGTGCTAAAGACTCTCTGAAAGGTCAGTCCCTTTTGCCGTGCCGAACGCGATCCGCGCCCACGCACCTTGAAATCGCTGGCATGCACACCTGACTTTAATTTGATCATCGCAGTACTTGCTAGGGGGGTTTGTTTTTTTAGCTGCTCACAAGTTGTCAATAACGTGGTCAATATCTTGTGCCCTAGTTGTGATTATTTGGTGATAACCCCAGCCTGTAGAGCAGCGTCACCAATATGAACACTATATGTTGTGTCAGTAAAGAAAAAACGACTTAAAGCACGAGATATTATTGCCTGGGAGAAACCTCTCCTAGAAGAGGTGGAAAAATTGAGGAAAAATGGGGCCTGAGGCACCCAGATTAGGGTGATTTTGGGTGTCCCGAAGGGACTAAATAAAGGTAGCCAGGCATGAAATGCCTGGAATGTCGAAAAACCAGGCCCGTCCCGTAGGGCACGGTATGACCGTTTCTTGGCCCCTGCTGCGCCGCGGGCTCGCCCCCTCATTTTTTGCAGGTTTGGCAATGCGTGCGGTTGATCAAACCCACGCTTGCGTTATGAATCGCGCGTCCCGTTATCACGAATCACACCGTACCCTCCGGGACGGTTCTCACGGGGCGCGCTTTCCAGGCATTTCATGCCTGGCTACCTTCACAAAGTCCCTACGGGACAAACGCGACGATCCCGCACGTATTAATTCGCAGCCGCCGTGTTCTTATGGCCAACAGTCACTGTAGGGTCAGGCGGACCAACTCGCTGGCTCTGAATGATCGGTGACGGGATACGGTAATCAGTAACCTTGGACACTTCAGCCGTCTTGGCCGCAGCATCGGCCGCTTTAGAAACCTCACTAACCTTGGCCTCCGCCGCTATGTTCTCTCTGGCTGCGATGGTCCGCGGTGGTACATTTTTCGCTACCGGCTCTTTCCGAAGTAGAGCCGGCGAGTTTTGGGCTAGCAACGATACGTTTTTATCTGCTTCTTTGACCGCTCGTTTCAACGGGTCTTCCAAGATCGCCACCGGAGTACCGACATTGACCCAATTGAAAACCTCGATCACATCCGCTGACCGCATTCGGATACAACCAAAACTGGCCTTACGCCCAAGAAACGCCTCCTGAGGCGTGCCGTGAATGTAGATACAGCGCTGGTAGGCGTTTCGATTTGCTTCTTCTAAACCACGAAGCCAAATGATGCGGCTAACGATCGGATCTCGCCCGGGGGCATTCGCTGGTAGCACTTCGCCTGTTACCTGACGCCGCGAAAAAACGGCGCCGGCTGGAGCAGAAGCTCCGATCTTCCCGGCGATCTGAAGTATGCCGGTGGGTGTCCGCCAGCTTCCCCAATTGTCTCCCTCACCGTAGCGCGAGGTCGAAATATGATATTCTTTGTAAATCTTGCCATTGACGACAACAGCGAGCTTTTGATCGGAAACGCTCACGACCAACTCCACCGATGGCGCCGGTACTGGAGCAATGGTCACGATTGGTCGGGCGGACGAAGCTGCCACATTCGGAGATGCTGCCGGACTCGGCGACGCTGCTGCTGTGGTGCGAGAGTAGTAGGTTCTGGCGTACGTGGCCACAGCGCTAGAAGTCTGAACCGGCGATGGCGACGGCGAAGCCGTTACTTGACTTCCGCTCACCACCGGAACGGCAACAAGCAGACTCAAGCCAACAACAAGAAGCTGAAGATGTACCAAGGGTCTCATTTAGCGAACAG
>Ga0213878_10000570_pt1 | contig 13576 bp, 10 predicted proteins | sample VelepicoBEBS_R02_FD_161053 | JGI IMG/M metagenome (GOLD analysis project Ga0213878, IMG submission 161053) | Vellozia epidendroides bulk soil microbial communities from rupestrian grasslands, the National Park of Serra do Cipo, Brazil - BS_R02 | ecosystem: Environmental > Terrestrial > Soil >... | reverse complement strand
TCATCCGTTTCTGGACAAGAGCCGATGGGATGCCGACCACCTGCGCTACGGCGGTCCCCTCACCAGCGCGTCGCTTCGCGACCCCGACGAAGTCAACATCATGCCGGAGCGCCTCGCGGGACCCTACGGTGACGGCCGGCCGGAATCGTATGCGTTCTTGAAGGCGTTCATGCACGGCGATCGCATCGTGACCGTCTTGGTCGCAGTACATCGTGAGAAACGGTATGTCATCACGTCGTACCGACTCGAAACGGCTGAGACCGAAGACCGGATCGATGCCGAGCGCCGCCTTGGGGTGACGATCTACACTCGTCTGCCTCACTAACCAAAGCAAGAAGCCGACCTCACGATCGGCTTCTTGCTGGGCGATGGCCCGAGTTCGCCTTGCGGCAGCCCGGCTGATTACGCCGCCATTACGCGGTACGCCCGAGCGGGTGTCCCCGAGGGGTCCTACAGCGATGATACCCCAACCACATTCCCTTTTCCTGCGACCTTTGTCGGACGCGGGTCGATCGCAAAGACTTAGGCGGTCGAACAGCTGTTCGGTATTGTGCCGAACCATAGATGGGATCCATAGCCGGGGCAACATATCTGGATGAGCAACAGAACCAAGCCCCCAAACCGCGCGACGAACTGCGCTTTCACCAAGGCCGTCGGATAGACGATCGACAGCTTCCAGTACGGTCCCGGCCCAAGAATGAAGCTCAGCGCGAAGGCCGTCCATCACTGGGAGTGTACCTGCATCTCTACTTCTTCACCCGTCTCATCGGCCGCGTAGAGACAGGCCGACCGTGCAGCAGGAGACCCGGCCTTCGAGAGCTTGGAGCGCCGCTCGGGCGTGGAGATCCACCGGGGCAAACCAGGCGATTTCTCTTGCGACACCGATAAGGTCGGCTGGCAGAAGATCTTCATCTATCTCGATCATGCCGGACTCGCATACGCCGCGAAGCGGGCGCTGGTTGCAGAAGACGTGAAAATAACGCACGTAACTCCGACCGGAGCCAGGCTCATCGCTTCAACGTACGCGCCGATGGGTCATCGGCCGTTCGATGCTTCGCACAGACACACGTGCTACCGACGATGACGGCAATCTCCAAGGCGGCTCCGGAGAACGATGCAGTAATTCTCCGGCATCGGCTGGGTTCAGCCGGCCGGCGGAGAATCCTCGCCCGGCACGACGCTAGCCTCTGCGTTTCTGCCCAAGCGGGCCCATTCGAACCGCTAAATGGTGGCTGACATTGCGGAGCGCCTCAGTCGGTACCTAACGGGCTGAGCCCGTCACCCGGGCCGATGGTGAGAACAATGGCACCGCGTCGAGCCTCCGGCCTGCCGCCCGCGCGATCGCCGAGCTGATCGAGAACCGTAACACCGCCGCCGCACGGCGGCAATCGCGAGCGTGCAGGATGGTCGTATGGACGATCTCCTCCGCATCGCCGGCCACGCGCACTCGTCGCTTCCGCTCGACGTGCTGACCGCGCTCACGCTCCTCTCCGTCGCGCCGTTCGTGCTGGTGCTCACCACGTCGTTCGTGCGGATCGTCGTCGTGCTCTCGCTGGTGCGCTCGGCGATCGGCGCGTCGGCGCTGCCGCCGAACGCGGTGCTGACCGGCCTGGCGCTGGTGCTCACGTGCGTCGTGATGACGCCTACGTTCGAGGCGGTGCGGCAAGACGCTATCCGGCCGTACGCCGACGGGAAGCTGACGCAGTCGGCGTTCCTCGACCGCGCGAGCCGCCCGCTGCGCGCGTTCATGCTGCGGCAGACGAAGGCGCGCGATCTCGCGGTGTTCGCGCGGATCGCGCACCGGCCGGCGGAGGAGTCCGCATCCGATGCGCCGCTGACGGTGGTGATCCCGGCGTTCGTGGTCGGCGAGCTGCGCTCGGCGTTTGCGATCGGCGTCGCGCTGTATCTGCCGTTCGTCGCGATCGACCTCGCCGTCGCGGCGATTCTGATGGGACTTGGGATGGTGATGCTCTCGCCGCCGGTGATCTCGCTGCCGTGCAAGCTGCTGCTCTTCGTGATGGTCGACGGCTGGGCGCTGGTCTGCGGCGGCGTCGTGCAGAGCTTTCGCTGACGCCGCGCGCGTCAGAGCTCGCCGCGGATCAGCAGTGCGCCGATCGCGACGTACCAGAGCGCCTGCGCGAGGACGACCACGCCGAGGGTATGCGGATCGAAGTTCCCGGTGAACGCGACGACGGCGAGCGCGAGCACGGTCGCCGCGATCCCGCCCGCCCCCGCCGCGCGCACGATACCGCGCTGGCGCACCAGCCCGAACGACCAGAGCGCGATCGCGGTCGAACTGGCGAGCAGCCACGTCTTCGTGGCGATCTGGATCGCGGCGGCGCAGACGGTCAGCAGCACCAGCGCGGTGCGGACCGTTTGCGGGTCGGCGCTCGCGAAGCGCGCCGCGATCGCCGGGATCAGAAAGCCGTCGATCAGCGCGGCCGCGATCGCGGGCCCGGTCCCGACCGCGTACGCGATTAGACCGGCCAGCACGCCGGCGTCGCGCACGCCGCGGCGGAGCGCGAACGCGACGAGCCCGAAGAGCAAACCGCACGCGGCGACGATGACGGCCGCGTGAACGGCTCGGTCGAGCGGCGCGAAGCGAACGACCTGCGCGAGCACGTCCGACCGGCTCGTCGCTCGCGTGATGGTCGGGTGGTGCGCGATCGCCGCGACGGTGAGCGCCGACGAGAGGACGAGAACGATTCCGGCGGCCTTCGCTCGGGACGGGGCGCCGTTCGCAGTGGGACGATTCGAATCCAAGCCGATGTACCTCGCGGGTGATGCGGTCTCGACCGTAGCAGATTCCGGCGTGAACGAGATGGAAGATCCGGCCGCGGTGTCCGGTTCCGGACATCGGCGCGGGAATGTCCGGGACCGGCGCGCCGGCCGCACCTACCACGCGCTGCTGTCGGCGTTCCGCGACGAGATGTTCGAGCGCGGTTACAGCCGGATCACGGTGCGCGGGATCATCGGCCGTGCAAACGTCGGGCGCTCGACGTTCTACGAGCACTTCCGGAGCAAGGAAGACGTCCTGCGCGAGAGCGTCGCGCCGATCGTGACGCCGCTCGCGGACGTGCTCTCGCGCCGGCATTCCGCGGAGCGGCTGCGGTTCGTCGTCGAGCACATGTGGGCGATGCGCGAGCGGACGTCCTCGGCGATGCTCGGGGCGACTCGGCCGCTCGTCGTGCGCGTCTTGGCGGAGCTGCTCGAGGAGCGCCTCGCCGAGATCTCCGCGGAGCGCGGCGGGCGGCCGCCGAGGATCCCGCTGCGTCTCCTCGCCGGCGCTCTCGCGGACGCGCAGATCGAGCTGCTCGGGGGCTGGATTCGCGGCGACGCGGCGGCGCCGCCGGATGCGGTGGCCCAAGCACTGATCGCCATGACGACCGGGGCCGCGCAGGCTCTGCTCGGGGGTTCGTAGCGACGTTCGCGTCCAAAGCCAACGATGCCGTGCGTGGTGGACAGCCGCGCGGCGGTGGCCGCGCAGCCTGCGGCGAAAGCGGCGGCGTGCGCATCTCGGAGAAGCTGGGGACGCGGCGGCCGTTCTTCTCGTTCGAGTTCTTTCCGCCGCGCGACGACGCGGCCGAGCAGAACCTGTTCCGGACGATCGAGACGCTCAAGCCGCTCGATCCGGGGTTCGTTTCGATCACCTACGGCGCGGGCGGCTCGACGCGCGTGCGCACGGTCGAGATCGCGAAACGGCTGCGCAGCGAGGCCGGCTTCGACGTGATGGCGCACGTGACGTGCGCCGGCGCGACGGCCGACGAGCTGCGCGCGCTGCTGAAGGACCTGCGCAAGTGCGACATCGAGAACATCATGGCGCTGCGCGGCGATCCTCCGCGGGGCAGCGAAGCGTTCGTCGCGGTCGAGGGCGGGCTGCGCTACGCGAGCGATCTGGTGACGCTGCTGAAGGCGGAGTTTCCGTTCTGCGTCGGCGGCGCGTGCTATCCCGAGAAGCATCCCGAGGCGCCGAGCCTCGATGCCGATCTCGCTGCGCTCTCGACGAAGGTGCGCGCCGGTGCCGAGTTCCTCGTCACGCAGCTGTTCTTCGACAACGCGCGCTACTTCGAGTTCGTCGAGCGCGCGCGCAGCTGGGGGATCCGCGTGCCGATCCTGCCCGGGATCATGCCGATCACGAACTACGACCAGATCGACCGCTTCACGCGCCAGTGCGGTGCGGTCATCCCGCCGAGCCTCCGCTCCGCGCTCGAAGAGCGCCGCGACGACGCGAACGCCGTCGTCGATCTCGGCGTCGCCTACATGACGCTCCAAGTCGCCGATCTGCTCGCCCGCGGCGCCCCGGGCGTCCACTTCTACACCCTGAACCGCTCGCCGGCGACCCGCGCAGTCGTCTCTGCGCTCCTCGCCGCCCGCCGCGCCTGGTGACGAACGACAAACGCTGATCGCGCGGTAACGATTCGGCAACACGGGGTCGGTACGATGGGCGCGTGGAAGCGTTCGATGGGCTGCTGCGCGATGCACTGATCGTTACCGCGCTGCTGACGCTGCCGGTGCTGCTGGCCGCGACGGCGGTCGGGGCATGCGTCGCGATCCTGCAGGCGGCGACGCAAGTGCAGGAACAGACGCTGACGATGCTGCCGAAGATCGTCGCGGTCGGCGCGATGATCGTGCTGTTCGGGCGGTTCGGAATGGAGCTCTGCGCGCGGCTGTTCGGCGAGGTCGTCGCGCGCATTCCTCAGCTGGTGCACGGATGAACGGCGCTTCGGTCGACACGACGTTTTTGCTGGTGTTCGCGCGTTCGGCGGGGCTCGTCGCGCGGGCGCCCGGGTTCTCGCATCCGTCGGTGCCGCCGGTCGCGCGGGCGGGATTCGCGCTGGCGCTTGCGCTCGCGGTGATGCCGTCGGTCGCCCCGGTTCGTGGGCTCGGGCTGGTCGCGCTCGCATTCGCCGCCGCGAGCGATGTCGCGGTCGGTGCGGCGATCGGGTTCGGCGCCTCGCTGCTGTGCGACGGCGCGTATTTCGCCGGGCGCACAATCGACGACTATCTCGGCGTGCGCGGCAGCGTCCCGGGCGCGAACGTCACCAGCGCGCAGGCGTTCGGGCGGCTGTGGTCGTCGGTGTTCCTCGCGGCGTTCGTGCTGCTCGACGGCTGGGTCCCCGTCGTGCGCGCGTTCGCCGACTCGTTCTCGCACGTCGTGCCCGGCGGCATGGTCGCCGCGCACGCGTGGATGCGCTACGCGCTCGCCCTGCCGGAGACGATCCTTCGCGCGGCCTTCGTCGTCGCCGCGCCTGCGATCGCGGTCGCCGCGGTGCTTCAGCTCTCGCTGGCCGCGGTCACGCGCGTCGTGCCGCGGTTCTCGAGCTTCACGCTCGCCTTTCCGGCCGTCTTTGCGGGCGCGTTGCTCGTGACGCTCGCCACGGTGCCGCTGCTCGCGCCGCTCGGCGCGCGGCCGTGGCTCGTGCTGCCGTGGGGCGGCGTGCCGTGAGCGACGCCGACGAGAAGCGCCACGAAGCGACACCCGCGAAGCGGCGGCGCGCCCACCGCGAAGGCAACGTCGCGCGGTCGGCGGAGCTGACGAGCGTCGCCGCATTCGGAGCGGCGGTGGTCGCCGGAGTCGCCGCAATACCGTTCGGTGCCGCGGCCGCGATCGCGGCGTTGCGCGAGGCGACGAATCACATAGCGATCGGTGCTATCGTCGCGCTGACCTGCGCCGCAATCCTGCCGCTCGCTTCAGCGGCGTCGGCCGGCACGTTCGTCGCGTTCGCACAGACCGGCGGTCTGCATCTCACGCCGGTTCATCTCGATGCCAAACGTCTCGATCCGGTCGCCGGGCTCAAGCGCATGTTCGGCGCCGACGCGGTCGTCGCGCTCGCGCGCGCGGCGCTCGCGTTCGCGGCGGCATTGCTCGGCATCGTCCCGATCGTGCGCGACGCGATCGCCGCCGGTCCCGCGCTCGGCTCGCCCGGCGCCGCGGCGGCGTTCGCAGGCGCCGCCGTGCTGCGCGCCTGCGGTACCGCATTCGCGGTCGGTGCCGTGTTCGCCGTGGTCGACTACGCGCTGGCGCGCCGGCGCTGGCTGCGCGGGCTGCGGATGTCGTTCGAGGAGCTCAAGCGCGACGCGAAGGAGAACGACGGCGATCCGCACGCGCGCGCCCGCCGGAAGAGCGCGCACCGCGCCGTCGTGCGCGGCACGGTCGGGCGGACGCGCGAGGCGTCGTTCGTCGTCGTCAACCCGACCCACGTCGCCGTCGCGCTGCGCTACGCGCCGCCGGCGGTTCCGGTCCCTGAAGTGCTCGTGCGCGCGGTCGACGATGCGGCGCTGCGCGTGCGCGCGATCGCGCGCGAGCACGGCATCCCGGTCGTCGAGGACGTCGCGCTCGCACGGCTGCTGTACGCGCAGGGGGAGTCCGGGCGCGCGATCCCGCCCGAAGCGTACGTCGCCGTCGCGCACGTCGTCGCCGCACTCGCTCGCGACGGGCTGCTTGCGTGAACGCACGTCTCACCACCGCGTTCGCCGTCGCCGTGCTCGGCGTCGTCGCGATCCTGATCGTTCCGCTCCCGCCGCCGCTGCTCGACGCGCTCCTGGCGCTGAACGTCTTCGGCTCGGCGCTGGTGCTGTTGATCAGCCTGCGCGTCGAAGAGCCGCTCGAGTTCTCCGCGTTCGCGCCCTCGCTGCTGCTCGCGACGCTCTTCCGGCTGGCGCTGGACGTCAGCGCGACGCGGCTGATCCTCACCGAGGGCCACGACCCGGGCGGCGTCGGCGCGCTGATCCCGGCGTTCGGCGCGTTCGTCGTGCGCGGGAACGTCGTCGTCGGGCTCATCGTGTTCGCGATCCTGATCACGATCCAGTTCGTCGTGATCGCGAGCGGCGCGCAGCGCGTCGCCGAAGTGTGCGCGCGCTTCACGCTCGATGCGATGCCCGGGAAGCAGATGGCGATCGATGCCGATCTGCACGCCGGGATGCTGGACGCCGAGGCCGCGCGCCGCAAGCGCGCGCGCGTGCAGCGCGAGGCCGACTTCTACGCGGCGATGGACGGCGCGGGAAAGTTCGTCAAGGGCGACGCGATCGCGGCGCTCGTGATCGTCGTTCTGAACCTGCTCGGCGGCGTGCTGGTCGGCACGCTCTACCACGCGATGGCGCCGCTGGAGGCGGTCGAGACGTTCGCGATCCTCTCGATCGGAAACGCGCTGCTCACCACCCTTCCGGCGTTCCTGATCTCGACCGCGATGGGACTGATGGTCACACGCGTCGCCGGCGACGGCGCGCTCGGCGTCGACTTGGCGGCGCAGCTGCTCGCGCGGCCCGACGTGCTGCGCGTCGCGGCCGCGCTCGTCTTCGCGCTCGCGTTCGTGCCGTCGTTCCCGGGGCCGCTGTTCGCGGCGCTCGGAATCATCGCGTTCGGAGGCGCGCTGCTCGCGGAACGGCACAAGCGCCTCGCCGAAGCGAACGCTCGCGCCGCGCACGAGCGGCGCCGGCGCGAAGCCGTGCGCCGTCCGGAGACGGCGTTCGGGCTGGTCGGCGTCGACGCGCTCGCGATCGACGTCGGTGCCGATCTCTTTCCGCTGCTCGCGGCGCCGAACTGCGACGCGCTGCTCGACCGCGTCGCCGACGTTCGCCGCGCGCTCGCGGCCGAGACCGGGATCGTGATCCCGGGCGTGCGCCTGCGCGACGACGCGCTGCGCGATCCGCGCACGTATGCGATCCGCGTCCGCGACTGCGCCGTCGCCGAAGGGATCGTGCGTCTCGACCGGCTGGTCGCCGTCGCCGCGCCGGAGATCCTCGAGCGGGTCGGCGGCGAGCCGACGACCGAGCCCGTCTACGGCCTCGCCGCGCGCTGGATCGCCGCCGCCGACCGCGAGCGCGCGCAGGCCGCCGGCGCGCTGACGTTCGACGCCATCTCGATCGTCGGCTCGCATCTCGCCGAAGTGGCGCGCGCGCACGCCGCCGAGCTCTTCGGGCGCCAGGAGCTGCAGACGCTCGTCGAGCACGTGCGAACGTTCGCGCCGAGCGTCGTGAAGGACGCGGGGACCGACGCGCTCCCGAGCGCGCTCGCGCACCGCGCGTTCGTGCACCTGCTCCGCGAGCGCGCGTGGCCGCGCGATCCGGTCGCGGTCTTCGAGGCGCTCGCCGACGCCGCCGCGACGACGCGCGACCCGCGCGAGCTCGCCGAAGCGGTGCGCCGCGCGATCGTCCCGCAGCAGCTGCGCCGCGAAGGGACGCGCGCGCTGCGACCGCTGATCCTCGCGCCGGCGTTCGAGAGCGAGCTCGTGCGCATGTGGTCCGCGGACGGCGCTCTCGCGCCCGATCCGCACACCGCGCTGCGGCTGCGGGAAGCGATCGCGCGCTATGCGAGCGACTCCGCGTTCGCGCCGCACGCCGTCGTCGTGACCGCGCCGCTCCGCCCGCTGCTCGCGGAGTTCCTCGAGCGCACCGTCCCGGGCGTCGCGATCTACGCGTTCGCCGAGCTGCCGCCGGCGCTCTCGCTCGAGCCGGCCGGCGTGCTCGGTGACGAGGCATGTTCACCGCGGGAGGCCGCGGCGCTCCGGGAGTGAAATGACGCGATTCCGGGCCGCGCAACCGGATAGCCACTGATCGTTACGTCCCACGCACGGAGTGCATCGTTCGAAATGATGCCCTGTCTCGCTGCCGTCAACTCCGACGATCTTCGCGATTGGCTGCTGTTCGCGCCGATTCAGCCGCCGCACGGCCCGCATCGAGGCGGCGTCGCGGGCTGGCTCGACGAGGCGGGACGCCCCGCGTTCGTCTACGGCGAGATCACAGGGTATGTCTTGACGTGCGCTCGTTTCATCGCACGTCACCACGACGGCGTCCCGCTACGACGCCGCGTCGACGGCGCCGTCGCTTGGCTCGACGCGGTGTGGCACGACGCGCCGCCGCCGACCCGCCACTATCTCGGACCCGCCGAACCGGACTGGCGCAACGATGCGGTGTTCTCGTTCGACGGCGCGATGATCGTGCGCGGGCTCAGCGGCCTCGAGACGGCGCCCGCGCGCCGCACGCGCGAGGCGGCCGAGAACACGCTGCTCGCGCTCGTCGCGCCGGACGGCACGCTGCGCACGCACGTGCCGCGCGCGAACGCCGCAACGCTCCCCGACCGCTGGTCGACGACGGCGGGGCCGTTTCAGCTGAAGACCGCCGCGGCGATCCTCTCGGCGCAGACAGCGGCGCCGCTGCGCGCCGCCGCAGAGACGACCGCGCGCAGGTGGATCGGCTGGTATCCCGCGCACGAGCTCACCGGCGAGCTCCACCCGCTGCTCTACCACGTCGAAGGGTTGCTGTTGCTCGGCGGGGCGCTCGCCGAGGCCGCGCCCCGGTGGCGGCTCGCCGCCGAGATCTTCGACGAGATCATGGCGCGGCAGCGCAGCGACGGCGATCTCCCGTCGTCGTTCTCCGACGAGCGGGCCGAGCCGCGCTCCGACGTGACCGCGCAGGCGCTGCGCATCGGCACGCTCCTCGTCCAGGCCGGGTATCTCCCCGGCCGCCGGCTGCGCCGGCTCGGCGGGCTCGCGGACGCGCTGCGCGGTTACGCCGATCCGAGCGGCGGCGTGCGGTTCCGCCGCGCCGACTCCGCGCCGCGCCACGTCAACGTCTGGTGCACCGTCTTCGCATATCAAGCGCTTTCGCTGTTCGAGCGCGCCTGCGAAGGCGCGGCGATCGACGAGCGGGTCCTCGGCACGATCGCGTGACGACGGCCGGGCTCTCGCCGGAGCGGACGATCGATCTGCGAACCGGCGACATGCCGGGCGTGCTGTGGATCGAGCTCACCTCGAAGTGCCCGTTCGACTGTATCTTCTGCACGCGCCGGTCGCTGCGCGGCGACGGCCTGCACATGGACTTCGACCTCTACCGCTCGCTCCTCGCGGAATTGGAACGCCCTTCGGTCCTGCGGCTGAACTACTCGGGCGAGTCGCTGCACCATCCGCGGATCATCGAGGCGATCGAGCTCGCCGCCGCGACCGGGGCCGTCACCGAGCTGGTCTCGGCGTTCGCGACGTTCCCCGAGCGCGGGATGGAGCGGTTGGTGCGCAGCGGCCTCGACCGGCTCACGATCTCGCTGCACACGCTCGACGAGGCGCAGTTCGGCGCGATCTACCGCCACATGTCGGTCGCCGACATGACGCGCAAGATCGAGGCGCTGCTGCGCGTGCGCGACGCGCTCGGCAGCCGGAAGCCGGCGGTCGATTTCGCCGTCGTCGCGATGCAGCGCAATCTCGCGGAGATCCCGCGCATCGCCGCGTACGCGGAGTCGCTCGGGATCGCGCAGCTCTTCGTCCATCCGGTCATCAGCCGCGATCCCCTCCCGGTGCGCTTCGACGACGAGCTCGACAAAGGGCGGCTGCGACCGCAGTTCGTCGCGGCGCTCTCGCGCACGGTCGCCGAGACGTGCGCGCGGCATCCCGGCCTGAAGATCGACTTCTCGACGCCGGAGCTCGAGGAGCGGCACGAGCTCGACGGTGTCCCGCGCCATTTCACCGGCCGGCTTCCGCGCGGCGCGCGCATCCACTCGTGCGATCAGGATCCGTGGGACACCGTGCACATCCTCGCCGGCGGCGACGTCGTCGTCTGCGAGGTGCGCGACAAGATCGTGCTGGGGAACCTGCGCGAGCGGACGCTGCGCGAGATCTGGCGCGGCGACGAGTACCGGCGGTTCCGCCGCGACTACGTCGAGGGCCGCATCGCGGAGTGCCGCAGCTGCCCGTACAAGATCGCCTATCGCCCGACCGCGTCGAACGGTTCGATCCGCTTGGACGACGGGATGGATCCGCGGCTGCTGCGCGGCTGGTATCCGCCCGAGCCCGGGATCGTCTGGAGCATGGAGCGCGCGCTCGCGACGCTCGCGCCGGCCGGTGCGGCGAGCGCGCTCCGCGTCGAGGGGATTCTGCCGCCCGCGAACGCCGGCGGCCGCAACGAGCTGGTCGTCGCGTCCGACGGTGCGGCGATCGGGACGATCGTCAACGCGTCCTCGGAGTTTCTCCCGTTCACGGCGGAGCTGCCGTTCAACCCGCCGCTCACGGCCCCGCTGGCCTGCACCTTCAAGACCGCGAGCCTGTACCGTCCCGCCGACCACGGCAGCCCGGACGTCCGCGCGCTCGGATTCGGGCTGCGGCGGCTCGAGCTCGTCGCCGCGCCCGTGCAGGAGCAGCCCGCGCCGCGCGCCCGGCCCACGCCCGCCGAACGGCGCCGCGCGCGGGGCGTCCTGCGGCTCGCGGCGGCGGTCCGGATCGCCGGGGCGGTCCTCGCGCTCGCGCGCCGGGTCCCGCGCCGGCGCCGGCCGCCCGCGACCGAATGGCGCCCCGGGATCAGCATCGTGGTCCCGGAGCGCGCGAACGCCGCGCTGCTGTGCGACGCGCTGGGGCACGCGCACCGCGCGGCGCGCGCGACCGGCGAGCCGTTCGAGGTCATCGTGGTGGTGAACGGCAGCCCGCTCGCCGATTACCGCGAGGCGGTCGAGCTCTTCCCGGAGATTCGCTGGCTGCACTCCGCCGAGCCGCTCGGCTTCGCCGCCGCGATCGCGCGCGGTCTGGGTGAAGCGCGGTACGACGGCGTCTACCTGCTGAACAACGACGTGCTGCTCGAGGAGGACGCGCTCGCCGCGCTGCTGCCGTGGCGCGCGCCGAACGTCTTCGCGATCGCCTCCCAGCTCTTCCGCGCCGACGGGACGAGGCGCAGCCAAGAGACCGGGTGGGCGGATTTCACGCTGCGCGGCGGGACGGTCTCGATCCACGACGCGTTCCCCGACGACGACGGGCTCGTGCGCGGCGGGCTCTACGCCGGCGGCGGCGCCTCGCTGTTCCGGCGCCAGTACCTCGAGCGGCTGCGCAACCGGCGCGATCCGTACGCGCCGTTCTACTTCGAGGACGCCGAGTGGGGGATCCGCGCCTGGCGCGAGGGATACGAAGTCCTGTTCTGCCCGGACTCGCTCGCGCGGCACCATCACCGCGCGACGATCGCGAAGTTCTTCACGCCCGGCGACGTCGACCGCATCATGGCGCGAAACCAGATGCAGTTCTTGCTGCGCAACCTGCTCGACACGGCCGACATGGGAGACTTCCTCGCGCGCGCGCGCGATCCGCAGCGTTGTCCCGATCGCACCCTGAGCGAACTGACGAGCATCCCCAACGCGCTCGCCATCGCCGCCGCGCAATGGCAGCGCGGGCGCGCGCCGTGCGCCGACGCGCCGCTGCGCAACCTGCGCCGGAAGTTCTACCCGGCGCGGGATCCCGAGGCGGCCGCGAAGCCCGTGCTCGTCGTCGCCTCGCCGTACGCGGTCTACCCGCCCGCTCACGGCGGTGCGATCCGCATCGCCGAGCTGCTGCGCTCGCTCGCGGCGCGCTACCGCGTGGTCGTGCTCAGCGACGAGGAGCGGCTGTACTCGCAGCAGAGCGCCGCGCACTTCGCGGGCCTCGACGCCGTGCATCTCGTCGGCGGCCGGCCGGCGGAGCGGCCGTCGGACGTCGGGCGCCGGATCCCGCGCATCCTGAACCATACGCACGCGGCGTTCCGCGCGGAGCTGCGCCGTCTGCTCCTTTCGTACGAGCCGGCAATCGTGCAGATCGAGTACGTGGAGCTCGCCGCCGCGGTCGAAGAGCGGCGCGACGGCGCGGCGTGGTTCCTCACGCTGCACGACGCGCTCTTCAGCGCCGACGGGACGAGCGAGGACGACCGCTTCGAGCGCGCGCTGCTCGAGCGCTACGACGCCGCGATCGTCTGCTCGCCGGAAGACGGGGCGCTGGTGCGCGGCGTCCCGGCCGAAGTCGTCCCGAACGGGACGCGGCTCGCGACCGTGCCGTACGTCCCGTCGCGCGGAAACACCGAGATCCTCTTCGCCGGGCCGTTCCGCTACGTGCAGAACCTCGAGGGGATCCGCGAGTTCCTCGAGACCGTCTACCCGGTGCTGAAGCGGGCCGTCCCCGACGTTCGCGTGACGGTGCTCGGCGGCGACGGCGCGCCGGAGATCGCGCGCGGGATCGGCTGCTTCGACCAGCCCGGCGTCGAGGTCCGCGACTACGTCGCCGACGTCGCGCCGCTCCTCGAACGCTGCGCGCTGACGATCAACCCGCAGTACGGGATCCGCGGCTCGAGCATCAAGCTGATCGAGTCGGTCGCCGCCGGGCGCGTCTGCGTCTCGACGCGCGACGGGGCGCGCGGTTTTCTCGACGCGGGCTACCCCGCGCTCGTCGTCGTCGACCTGATCGCCGATTTCGTCCCGCCGCTCGAACGCCTGCTGCTCGACGAGCCGTACCGCCTCGCGCTCGAGAAGCCCGACGCCGCGATGCGCGAGGCGACCTCGTGGGCGTCGTCGGGGGACCGATTGCTCGAGGTGTACCGGCGGTACGGCGCGCCCGGTGGCTGAGCGCGCGGACGCGGACGCGGCGTTCTCGTACGATCTGATCGCCGAGATCTACGACGACGACATGGGGCGCAACGTCGGCGACGAGGACGTCGCTTTCTACGCCCAGCGCTGCGCCGGCGCCGGCGGGCCGGTGCTCGAGCTCGGCTGCGGGACGGGGCGGATCACGCTCCCGCTCGTGCGCGCCGGGAACACGGTGACCGGTCTCGATCTCTCCGCGCCGATGCTCGAACGCCTCGCCGC
>Ga0213878_10000569_pt1 | contig 13600 bp, 14 predicted proteins | sample VelepicoBEBS_R02_FD_161053 | JGI IMG/M metagenome (GOLD analysis project Ga0213878, IMG submission 161053) | Vellozia epidendroides bulk soil microbial communities from rupestrian grasslands, the National Park of Serra do Cipo, Brazil - BS_R02 | ecosystem: Environmental > Terrestrial > Soil >... | reverse complement strand
ACCGCTTCGGGCGTGAAGACAGCGGCATAAGCAGCGGGATCGCGGCTCTCTTGTGCCTCACTAAGCGCCTTAAAGATCGCGCCGATCTTCTGGGTTGTCTCTGGATCCGCTACGTCGTTTTGTTGGCCGTAAATCGGTAAAGCAAAGCTGATTGCGAGCCCTGCGAGGGGAACTACTAAGCGTCTTTTCATTGTCTTCTCCCGGTGTCTCGACATCGTTTGTCGTCTAACGACCTATTGCAACAATACCAATGGATGCCTTGCCCGATTCGCCGTCAAGGTGAGCTAGATCGCTAAAAAATTGATTGCAGAGGTTTGACCCCGGCGCTCGGTAGTGGGGCGCGTCCGGAGATGCATCCTGGTCAACTACGTTTGATCAAGGCGGTCAACTCCCCCGATAAGATCGTTGCGTGGCTGTAGTGTAGTCGCTGCGCCCACGGCCTCACTTGGCGCCGGGGATGCAGTGGGAGTGGATATAGTCGTCCAAGTCTCGAATTCGAAACAGGCGTCGTCCACGAATTAGAACCGAAGATATTTCGCCAGCACGCACCATCCGGTCAATCGTAGCCAGCGAGATTCGCAAGTAATTCGCAGCCTCCTGATAAGTCAGCAGCGGCGACGTGATTGCACCAGATAACTTCTGCCGTTCCACGACGATAACTTAGCAGAGTCGTTGAGAACCGATTTTCTCGAAATTGCCGCCGCTCGTGCACTCGTATGCACCGCAGTGCGCTTTTGTGAGCTGACGATTTGCTAGAAATTTGCGCCAAACGTTGTCAAATGAAATTTTTCGGGGGTCCTTCTCCAGTCTCTGTCAGGCTAGATGCGTGATCCGCAAGGATCAGAACGTTCCGAGAAAAAACTCGGTCCTGAGGAAATAGGGATAGAAGACATGCACGACGAGTCACCGCCTGCGACGCCTTTTCCGTCTCCAAGTGGCACTTTGCTCGAGCAAGCCGCCACGAATGTGCCGAACGGTCAGCTGCGGATGTGGATGCACGCACTTCCTAGGGCGATTCGACATTATCTAAGTCGCTGGCAGCTTGAGTGGACTGGAGAACCACTGTAAACAGGACCTTTGAATAGCAATAGAATGTCGTGAGGCTGGCCAGGTTGCCCCATCTGGGGGATCGCTTTCGGCATTAGGCAGCTGCTTGCATCGGAACCACGTTCTTTGATCTGGCAGGCCCCCGCGCGGCCGCAAACTACCGAGTAATCGCTGGTTGCCAACGCCCTGTCATAGTGAACATCTTAATAGCTCGGACGTTTCGCGATTGCTGCGAGCCAGCTCCGTAGGGGCGACATCTTTATAGCCTCGACCAAACAAAACGCGTGCGGCTCCGTTAGGAGCGACATCTGGTCTTGAGCAGAACCAGCTTGGATGAGCAGAAGGTTTATGCCGCTCCTACCGGAGCTGGTCGCGTTTTTGTCATTTTATCTATAAAGATGCGGCTCCTCCGGAGCCAAGATTTCAGGCGTCACCTGCCCTCGTTTCTCGCGCCAGATCTTAAGCAAAGTCCGTTGATCTTGTCACATTCTCCCACCTATCGAACTCGGAGTTCAGGCTCTGAAGCTTCTCGCGAACGAATTTCAGCGCGTCATCCCCAAGCAAGAGATGGGTCGGTGGATTCGGCGCGTCTATAATTTGCAGTAAAACTTGCGCGGCTTTGGCAGGATCGCCTGGTTGTTTACCGCTTTTATCCTGACGCGCTTTACGGACTGGATCCATTAGCTGGTCATAATCAGAAATAGTGCGGTCCGTACGAATCATCGATCGTCCAGCCCAGTCGGTGCGAAACTGTCCCGGAGCGATTGCGCTTACCCGGATTCCGAACTCTTTGACCTCTTTGCTCAAAGTCTCGGAAATAGCCTCCAGGGCGAATTTGCTGCCACAGTAATACCCAATTCCTGGCATTGTGATGTAACCGCCCATCGACGTGACGTTGATGATGTGCCCGGCTCGGCGCTCCCGCATGAATGGTAGCACGGCCTTCATCACTGCCACCGCCCCGAAAACGTTGACCTCAAATTGACGGCGAAGTTCAGTCAGTGGCGATTCTTCAATGACTCCTTCATGGCCGTAACCGGCATTGTTCACGAGAACGGATATCGGTCCAATCGTCCGCTCGATTTCGTCTACCGCCGGATCAATGGCGTCAAAATCGGTGACATCGAGAACGATGCCCTTAGCGTACCCTGGCTTTTCCGATTCGAAATTTTTGCGTGCGTTTTCGTCGCGCAAGGTTCCGACCACCAGATGCCCGGCGGATAATGCCGCACTGGCGAAAGCGCGACCAAGTCCGGAGCTAACCCCTGTGATTAGAAAGAGTTTTTCCTTGTTCATCGGGATATGCTCGCGTTGCTCGCTCAATCTGTCTAATATATGGAGCGGATCGGATCGATTGGTTTTACAACTGGCTATGGAACTACGTCATGTTCGCTATTTTCTCGCGGTGGCTGAGGAACAAAACTTTACTCGGGCAGCCAAGAAGGTCGGTATTGGCCAGCCTCCTCTCAGTCAGCAGATCCGAGCGTTGGAAGATGAACTCGGGACGCCACTCTTTCACCGTCTTTCGCATGGGGCCGAGCTGACCAGCGCCGGCAAAGCGTTTTTGCCGGAAGCGCAGGCCATGATGCGGCAGGCCGAGCGAGCGAAGAAAATAGCTCGACTCGGCGCGAAAGGCCAAGTGGGTCAGCTTCGAGTCGGTTTTACTAGCTCAGCCGTCTTTCGTCCTATCGTGCCCCAGATCCTTCGAGACTTTCACCAGAAACATCCGGAAGTTGAGTTGTCTCTCACCGAGCACGACACCTCCGACCTTCTGAAACTCCTCACCGAGCAACAATTGGACGCAAGTTTCATACGGCCCGGTCCTCAAAATCCGGGAGGATTCGATGTACACCGATTTAAAGATGAATCTTCGAAGGCGGCTTTACCGCTGGGGCATCCGTTAGCAAAAAGGCGAACAGTGAAGCTCTCCGCTTTATCTCATGAGCCTTTTGTCATCTTCCCACGTAAGGCTGGGCCCAGTCTTTTCGACGGGATTATTGAATCATGTCGCCGCTCTGGTTTCGATCCTTTTATCGCTTATGAGGCTCCTCAGATCTCTTCCGCTCCGAATCTCGTCGCCGCTGGGCTAGGAGTATCTATTGTGCCACTATCAATCGCCGCTCAGATTCGGGTTAAGGGTGTCGCTTATCTACCCATTGCCGGCGAGTCGCCCGCATTCGGCCTCGCCTTAGCCATCCGGGCAGACGAGAAGTCCGCCGTCGTTTACAATTTCCGGAGCCTGGCTGTCTCTTCTGCGAAGCTTATAGAGAGAGCATAGGAGCGAATGGGCGATACGGCGAATGGGCGAATGGGCGACATCAGCGTAGGCCGGGCACGGACGTTTCGCGATGCTGCGAACCAGCTCCGTAGGAGCGACATCTTTATAGCCACGATCAAGCGAAACGCGTGCAGCTCCGCTAGGAGCGACATATAAATCGTCTGTTCGTCCAAGCTGGTCCGCTCAAGACCAGATGTCGCTCCTAACGGAGCTAGTCGCGTTATTGTCATTTTGTCTATAAAGATGCGGCTCCTCCGGAGCTAGGAATTCAGCACCGCGACAGGTTTTGTGATCGTGCCGTGAAATCCATCTTTTATCTGCGTAAATCTGCGTCCATCTGCGGTTCGTCTTTTTTGTGTTTTTTGCGCTTTCCGCCTTCGCCAAGCCTGCGGCGCGACAGGTTTTTTCGGCTATTTAGGTTTTCCGGCCGGCGGCTCCACACTAATTCCGAGGATCAAGAAGGTCGCTTCGGATATCAAACGCTTGCGGACATTTGCCGGCGCCTCGGCCGCCTGCAGTAAGAGCCCGGTAATGGTTGCCATCAGGATATCCGCTAGATCTTTTACCGGCGCCTGCGGGGTTCTGCCCAGTTTCGCATACAACTTCTCCAGCACACCGATCAAGGAGTCTCTAAAATTCCGATTCAGCTTCGCATAGGCTTTCGCGAAAGTTGCGTCCCGAGAAGCCTGCAGTGCGAACTCAACGGCGAGTTGGGCAAAGTCGAAATCGGACTCCGGACCGGACTGATGGTTTCGAATTGCTGACAATAGTTCCTCGGCCGACATCTCCTGGGTCACAAGACTTTCCAGGGCTTCAATATTCCGGCGCTTGCTCGATTCCAGCAGTGCCAGGAAGATGGCCTCCTTGCTCTCGAAATTGGAGTAAAAAGCGCCTTTCGAGAACCCCGCGTTCTCAGCAATCAGATCGACCGATGCCTTCTCGTAGCCGCCTTGATTAAATAATTGCTCGGCCGACCGCAGCAGTTTGTCCTTGGTCTCCTGCCGTTTCTCTTCTCGAGTTAGTCTCCGCCTGATCGCTCCTGGCACCTTTCAAGCATAGCTCTGAAAAAAACCGATTGCAATACGGATACCATTCAGTATTTAAATACCAATCAGTATAGATAATGGAGTTAAACAATGCGTATTTTTGTCACTGGAGCCACAGGTTTTATCGGTACAGCGGTTGTGAAGGAATTGCTCTCGGCGGGGCACCCAGTCACCGGCTTGAGCCGCACCGCCAACGGAGCCGAAAAGCTCCAGAAGTTGGGTGCTAAAGCGCGAGTGGGTAAACTCGATCAACAGGTGCTGCTTCGGGAAGCGGCTGCTGATTCCGACGGCGTCATCCACACCGCTTTTATCCACGGGCTAGGTCATATGGATCTGATGACCCGCCTACGTTTATTCGCCGGAGCGCTTAATGGAGGCATCATGTCGAGCTTCTTCCGAATCCTTCTTCAAACTGAATCGCGCGCGATTCACGCTTTAGGTTCGGGTTTGGCAGGTTCAAGCCGCCCTCTGATCGTGACCTCCGGCGTCCTGATGCTGCCCTCAGGAAAGATTTCCACCGAGGAAGATAACCATGTAAAGGATGTCCCGAACCGTTCGTTTTCAGAGACCGCCGCTCTGGATTTAGTTCCACGCGGGGTCCGCGCCTCGGTCATTCGACTTGCGCCGACCGTACATGGTTCCGGCGATCGCGGATTTATTCCGCTCATCATCAAAGCCGCCCGTAAGAAAGGATCTTCCGTTTATATTGGTGACGGCGCCAACCGCTGGCCGGCAGTCCATGTCCATGACGCAGCCAGACTCTTTCGGCTTGCCCTCGAAAAAGGAGAACCTGGTGCCAAGTACCACGGCGTTGACGAGACCGGCGTTCCCTTCCGCGATATCGCTTCCAAGATCGCAGCCAAGCTCCAAATTCCCACATCGAGTTGCCCAACGCACAAATCTGCTACACATCTTGGGTTTCTCTCGAGCTTTGTGGGGCTCGACAATCCGTGTTCTAGCGAGTGGACTCGGCAAACGCTTGGCTGGGAACCTACCGGGCCAGAGCTGTTAGCCGATATTGACCAACCGGATTATTTCAAGATTTAAGGCGTTAAGGAGAGAGTGACGGCTTAAAACGGATGCCCAGAAAGGAACTTATCTGAACATCAGATGTTCGAAACAGGACATTTTTCTGTACTTGAATTGTCCAGAGTTTTGTTAAGACGCGACCCTGATCCTGTTTTCCTGCCAGGTTATTTTGTGAAGCTAGTTCTATCGTCCGTGTCCAGATAGTCGCACAGTCTGCTTTTGACCGGATCAATACCAAGGCGGGCGCATTCTGAAACAAACCAATCCCGGTCTTCGGGATCTTCATAGGGCTGGATTGCTTCGACCGAATCGGACCAGGCTTTGATTTCATCGGCCGTTTTTGGAATTCCGTTCTGATCTAGCCAACCGGCGACTTGTTCGTCAGTCGCTCCCGACGCCAGGAGGCTTTTTACATCCTCGGCTTGGACCCCTTTAAAGCTGAAGAGCATATTATCTAGCGAACAGTTAAAATGATATTCGCCCATCGTCCCGTTTATGGTTGCGCGGCCTTTATCGGCCATGCGAGCCAGGACAGCGTAGCCCTTGACGCGTTGACATAAACTGCGAGGCGCTTCTTTTGTAAGATCTTTTGCGCTTATCATGACGTTGTTCTCCTTAGACACCAATGGTGGCAGAACAACGTTTGATGGGGCGCTGCTGTCAATTTTGCGCTTGAACAGGCGAGACAACAAGTTGACGGCTCCCCATCTTCTTGAGCAACGGCGAGAAAGTGAACGCGCTGTACAAGTCTCCGATTACTACGCGGGACCGCGGCCGACGACGCGGCAAGGCCGGGAGCTGATCGATCGTGCAACCTCTGGAGACTCAAGCGGAATAGCCGCCATCTGCCAGGAGGCTGGCGCCGGTGATTAGACTTGCTTCAGGACTGGCCAGCTAGGCGGCGAAACTGGCGATCTCATCGACGTGGCCATAACGTTCCAGCGCCATGTGCTGGAGATTGCCCGGGGCGCCAGGGCCGTCTGCCGGGTTCATCTCGGTATCGACGGGACCTGGCTCAATATTGTTCACGGTGATTCCGCGTGGTCCGAGGTCACGAGCAAGGCCTTTGGTAAAACTAACTAGCGCGCCCCTGGTTTGTGCATAGACCGATCCGCTTGTTTTTTCGTAGTACGGTGTGACCTCATTGCCCTGACCATTCGAAAAGATGCGGGCAACCTTATACGTCATTCGACGTATTGATTGCTTCGACACTAGGTGCTAGCGAAAGAAACGGCATGGCTTTGGTGAAAGCCAGGTCGTGTGAAATCAAAAAGAGAGGAATTATTATGCCGAGCCCCGAAGAGCGCATTAGCGAGCTTGCACCGTATTTGTCTTGGCCCATCTATAGGCCACCGAGGGGAGATCCGATAGGGATGGAGTACGAGATCGAACATGCTGATCCAGAAATCCGGAATCAGCTGATAGCGGTGAGGCTAGAGACAGTCGCCGCTGTTTACAGCGCAATAGCTGAAGGCGCGGCCAAAGCCGCGAAGATCGCGGCCAGAACCAACGTCTAGTCTCGGATTGCCTATGCTGTCCGCGCTGACTATCGAGCCCAAGGCGTCTGTGCGAACTCGCCCGGATGTGGTGCTCGTTGGTTATCAAGATCAGGGCAATCTCGGCATGGGATACCTAGCGGCTATGCTGCAGGAACATGGTCGTACAGTGGAGATGATCGAGATCCGAGATGGCCCTGAGCGAATCGGCGCTCATCTTCTCTCGCGACAACCGTTGGTGGTAGGGTTTTCGCTTATTTTCCAATATTTTCTTCCCCAATATCGCCGCGTGGCCAGCTACCTCCGGCAATTCGGAATTAAAAGCCATTTCACTATCGGCGGTCACTACCCCAGCCTTTGTCACGAGGAGCTGCTTTTGAATTTCCCTGAGATCGACAGCGTGATCCGCTACGAAGGAGAGTTAACTCTGCTCCAGTTAGTAGACCAGCTTAGTAAGGGCAGCGATTGGCGTCAGGTCGATGGGATAGCCTATTTAGGCAAAGGTCAAGTCGTCGAAACCGAGCCTAGAGCGCTCATTCCGGATCTCGATTCGCTGCCCTTCCCTTATCGCCCCTATAAGGCAGAGCAGATTGGCGGGATTCCGACGTTACCCCTGTTGGCGAGTCGAGGCTGCGCGCGTCGCTGTTCCTTCTGCTCTATTCATACTTTCTACCGAACAGCACCGGGCCGGGTTGTCCGCGTGCGTAAGCCCGCCAAGGTGATCGAGGAAATGCAACTCCTGCATAACGATTATGGGGTGCGCGTTTTTCTCTTCCAGGACGATGACTTCCCGATCTGGGGCAACCCCGGTCGGCGCTGGGCAGCTGAACTCGTCGAGCGCTTGCATGATTGCGGACTTGCGGATCGCACCATTTGGAAGATCAGCTGTCGCGCTCAATACGTCGAGGCCGACCTGTTTTCCGAGCTGCGCCATGCCGGCCTATTTCTCGTCTACATGGGGATAGAATCCGGGGTCGAGGCGGGGCTTGAGTTGTTGCACAAACAGATGACCATCGAGGACAATCTCTCCGCCGTACGAACACTGAAGCAACTCGGGATTTTGTTCTCCTATGGGTTTATGCTCTTCGATCCCTCGAGTTCATTCGAATCTGTTCGGCAGAATATAAAGTTTCTGCGCCAGATCGTGGGAGACGGTTCAGCGGCGGCAAACTTCTGTCGAATGTTGCCGTACGGCGGCACACCTATCCGGGACTTGCTTGAGAAGGAGGGACGTTTACGTGGAGACCTTACCCATCCCGACTACGAATTTCTTGACGTTCGTCTTAATGAGTACCACCGCCTACTGACCGAAACCGTGCGTCCCTGGATTCACAACCAGGGCCTCTCTTATCAGCTCAGTTATGCATGGGACGAGCTTGAGACTATCACAAGATTGATTCCAGGTATTCAGGGAAATCTATCTTATCGAGCTGCTCTGCGGTCCTTGACCGAGGAAAGTAACGAGCGGTTGTTCCGCTTGGTAGAGGAGTCCTCGTTTGCCTTTGAGCGCGGTGATCAATCGGTGCTCAATCCAACTCCGGTGAAAGCGTACTGTAACGAGACGACCGCACGACTGATCAGTCTGCGTAACAGTTTTATATCAGAGAATATCTTTCTGCTAATGGACGCAGCCAGCTCGGGTTGCGCCCATGGTCCGGTTCTGACGCCTCAGATCCATTGACTGACCCCTTTCTGTTCTCTTCAGGATCAGCCGAAAACTGTTGCGGTTCACACCTACTTTAGTGTGATCTCGCGCAAGATTTTCGTCCCGTAGATCTCTCGCATCTCTACGCGCTTTGCGGCGAGATCTTTCGAGGCTTGCTCGAAACTTGATCCGAATACCTTTTGCAACGCCGCATCTTCCTTGGCCCGGAGGTCGTCTAGGGCCGCCATGTTTTTAAGCTCGACCATCAGGATCAGTTGGAAATCCTGCGGGTTGGCCGCCTCCCCATAGAGGATCTTCGAAGAGAGGATGTAGCCCACTTTCTTCCCTTCGTCCGCCATAGCCTGCCAAGAGGTCTTAAGACTCTTAAGATAGTCGTCTTCCAGACCGGTCTTTAATTTAATGAACGAGATAAACCATACGGATCCCTCCGTGTAGGGTGAGGAGTCTTGAGCCTTGCTCGGCTGTGGAACGCTAGCGAACAAACAAAAAGCAAAAGCCAGGCGAGCTAACAACTTTGTGGTCGTTCTCATAAGAGCCTTCCATCAAGAAGGCTTTTCTCAGCGGCGGCAATACGTCATTCGACGTATTGACACACACCACAACCAGGGCATGGCGCTAGTCTCCACGGAATCGGATTGGGGACGGGTCAATAGTTGAAGCTAGAGAAATAGGGGTCGCGTCGTTAGGGGCCGTTGCCCAAAAAGCAGGCATGAGCGTCGACTAGGGACAGGTCAACTGTTTCGGCTCTCGCCAAAACCAGTCTTCTCTAACTGGAAAGCTGTCGGGCTGAAGATAGTTGACCTGTCTCCCTCCCATCAAATCGGTTGGGTATCCACTTACAGTGCGGATCTTGCCGCTGCTAAGGCCGGTTCGATCCGCGATCTTTCAATGTCCGGTCCGCGATATAGGCGCTCTGGGATTTGAGCTAATTTTGATTCTAATACTTTCTTTGCTGTCAGACCGTAGAACTCTTGGAAGCTCATAATGAGCGGTCGCCATTTGTCCGGGTCCACACGGTCAGGGTCGCCGTCCATCAGGATCGACTTTTCAAGATGAACCCGAAGAACACGAACTTCGATCACTAAGATTTTACCTTTCTGGGCCGCATCATTCTCAGCCAAACTCGTGATGGACTCTACCTTTGCCTCTAGTTGTACCGGGCACTCTTTAACCCGCGGCGCGGCTACCGTCTCTGAGGCTTGCGGAGTCAATTCGGAAATGCCGAACTTTTCCCGCTCGAAACGATACCCCCTTTGAAGCTTGCCCTCGGGAACCGGATCAGTACCCGTTGTACGCGCAAGGTGGTTAACCGATTCCGCCAGATCGACGGATGGCAAATTAAGAACACATTCGCCGGTTCGGCGCATGTTTAACGGCGTTTTTGATACTCCGGAAAGCCCAAGCACACAACGCCAACCCAGCCAAAATGCCGAGGACATCGGGGCGAGATTATACGAGCCATCCTCATTCACGGTGCTGATGAGCACCACAGGCGTTCCAAAGTATAAGATCGCAGGTTCACTTCTCAGATGCATAGTTGAATTGTTTCCACTTACGATCAACGTAACGAGCGCGGATCCAATGTCTGGCCGTTTCCGGACGCCTTATTGGATGAGCCAAGGCGAGGACGCAAAGTTCAATTCGGCAACAGACCGTTGTGCCTCAATCGAAGATAACAACGCCGGTAAAAACCGAGAAAATAGGTTCACGTCTTAAACATGTAACCTTGTTGTTGATCGTTTAAGGGCGTGACCCTGAATACCGCTTCCCCATTCGCTTCGGCCATAGCCAAGAAGCGTGCAGCCCGGGTGTTGATTTTGGCTACCTTTCAAGTGGCGGATTCTCTCGGCCCGATCCACCATTGAGAACGACCAAAGCCCGAAAGGCTAGCGGATGAAAACCAAGACCCTGATTGGACGCCTCACCGTCGCCTGGGCGACGGTAGTCTTGTTTTTCTTTTTTGGTGACCGTTGGCTTACCGGTATCAACTCTGCTGTTCAGTCAACCCTACTGTTCGTCTGGCTTTTTGCAGTCATCCTGTGGTGTGCATTAGGGGTAGTGGAGGAAGCAGAGCATCTTGCCGAGCTCCTTCACGAGCCACTCGGAACGCTCATTCTCACGCTCGCGATTGTTATTATCGAGGTTGCATTGATTAGCGCCATGGCGCTTGGCGGCAAGTCCTCTCCAACACTTGGACGTGATACGATGTTCGCCGTTCTGATGATCATCCTGAACGCAGGCGTCGGGCTTTCTCTGCTGTTAGGTGGCCTGCGGCATCATGAGCAAGCATACAATTTACAAGGAGCCACGGCTTACCTTGGAATCATCATGCCGCTTTCGGTGATCGCGCTCGTTCTGCCGAACTTCACGCAAGCGGGTCCCAGTGGCGGCCTCTCGACCATCCCAGCGGTGTTCTTCTCGCTCTTTACGGTTCTTCTGTATGGGATTTTCCTGGCGATCCAAACTGGACGCCACCGAGATTTCTTCGTCGAACCGGGCTCTAACAAAGAAGCGGTGGTTGCCGGCCCAGAAAAGCCTCACGCGAGTAGCCCGCCGGCCGGTGAAATCGGGCGCCATACGTTCTTGCTCGTGATCTCAATATTGCCAATCGTGCTTTTGGCTAAACAACTTGCCAAGCTGATCGATCATTGGGTCGCAGTGCTCGGTGCCCCGGCGGCACTTGGCGGGCTGCTCATCGCTCTAATCGTGTTTACGCCGGAAGCGATTACCGCGCTACGGGCTGCGCTCGAAAACCAACTGCAACGCTCGATTAATCTGTCTCTCGGTGCTCGCGCAACCACCATCGGTCTTACGGTTCCCGCTATACTCGGCATCGGGATTGCCACCGGCAAGCCCGTGATCCTGGGTCTTGATCCCAGCGGGATGACTCTTCTTATTCTTACGCTTCTGCTCAGCACACTGACTTTTTCCGGACCGCGCACGACTGTTCTCGAAGGCTCAGTGCATTTGATCCTGTTTTTCGTTTATATCGTCTTGATCTTCAGCCCGTGATAACGGTTACGGAATCGCCAAACCGCACTGATTAAACGCCTCACCTAAAAGCAATTCGGGCGGCCTTGCTTTGAGGAGAGAAGGGATGCAGGTGAACAGGGAATATGTCGAGATCTGCCAAGAATTGGGCTGCGCTTAAACATGACCACCACCTCTCATCGAATTTTTAATCTGAGCGCGGCCTTCGCTTTAAGCTTCCACTGGTGGGTATGGCTGCTCTTTCTCTTGGCCGCATCTCTACCTGACCAACTGGAACCAGCTAAACGAAGGCGATCACGCTTTCGATCTCACCGAGGATTCTTCCACACCTATTCAGTTTGGGTCATATCAGGACTGGCAGTCTTCTGGCTGCCGGCAGCAGCTTTCAGGGTTAGCGGCGTTCCAGTGGTCTTCGATGCCGGTGTCAAAATGTTCATCTGGCTCTTTCTAGCTGGAGTGCTGTGCCACCTGGTGGCCGACACCGGCAGTGTTCAAGGGTGCTCTATCTTACTGCCGTGTCACTGCGGCCAGTTGGGCCACTGCCGCTGTCACTGGTATACCCGTCGCCTATCGCTGAAATGGTATCGTACGGGAGAATTCTCCGAAACCGTCTGTCTTTGCCTATTCTGTGGTCTCTGCGCTGCGGTTGCGGCCTGGCGATGGAAGCACCATTTCGACTTCACTTAAAATAAATGTGGTCCGCATACGAGACCCAAGCCTCGCGCAGAGGACGCAAAGGGCGCAACGTCGTCCCCGTATGAGTCCTCATGTCCCCCGACCGGCGCCCTTCGCCCCAACAATTGATCTGTCCCCTTTTGACGACCCTTGGATTAGGGTGAAATGGCGTTGTTGCTAGGTTCGACAGCGCCATGATCGGGAGCTTGATCCGCCGAAGATTACCCGAAAGTCACTTCACTGATGAGACCAAAAACGTCATCACGCTTGCTATGGGTGTGGTAGGAACTTTGACAGCCTTGGTCCTCGGTCTGCTGATCGCCACGGCAAGCGTTACGTACAATACCAGGAGTCAGGAGATCACGACGCTAGCCGCTAAGATGATCCAGTTAGACCGGCTGCTACGGCTTTTTGGACCGGATGCAGACGATGAGCGGGAACTGCTGCGTAATTATCTGACCATGAAGCTGAAGGATCTTTTTCCTGATGGCCATACTAAGCCCAACCTGGACAATCCTAAGACCACTGTCCTGTTCGAAGAACTAGAGGACCGGCTGTCGGCAATGGAGGGACACAGTCCACACCAAAAGTGGGTGCTATCGCAGGCTAAGGCACAGGCCACCGCAATAGCGGAGTTGCGCTGGCTGCTAGTTGAGCAGGACATACTCGGAATCCCGGTTCCAGTTTTGATCGTAGTCGTGTTCTGGCTTTGCCTGCTATTTATGAGTTTCGGCCTGTTCTCAGAGGAACGAACCAGAAAAAAGACAAGAACAGAGAACAGAGATCACCGCTGTCGCTCATAGCTCCTACTCGAAATCCCTCTTATCTTTGGGAATCGGATTGGGGACAGGTCAATGACGAAAGTTAGACGGGGGCACTGCGGGGCTTCGTTAGAAGTCTCGGTGAGAGGTTATTTGATCCGCTTGCGAATGCTCAGGTTTAGGAGTTCGACCAAGACAGCAAACGCCATCGCGAAATAAATATAGCCTTTCGGAATGCGTTGATGAAGACCCTCGGCAATTAGCACCACTCCAATTAGGACCAGGAAGCTCAAAGCCAACATCTTGAAGGTCGGATAACGGTCCACAAACGCACTGATGCCGGCTGAGAACGCGATCATGACAATAGTGGCCAGGATAACGGCAAGGATCATGATCGCGACTTCATCGACCATGCCGACCGCAGTAATCACCGAATCGATCGAGAAGACGATATCGAGCAATAGGATCTGGATGATAACGCCGGCAAACGAGGCAGTGGCCCGAACTCCGGCGCTCTCTTTTCCCGCCGTCATTTTATGATGGATTTCGAGGGAGCTCTTACCCAGCAGAAACAAGCCCCCCGCAATAAAGACCAGATCGCGTCCGCTAAT
>Ga0213878_10000568_pt1 | contig 13687 bp, 13 predicted proteins | sample VelepicoBEBS_R02_FD_161053 | JGI IMG/M metagenome (GOLD analysis project Ga0213878, IMG submission 161053) | Vellozia epidendroides bulk soil microbial communities from rupestrian grasslands, the National Park of Serra do Cipo, Brazil - BS_R02 | ecosystem: Environmental > Terrestrial > Soil >... | reverse complement strand
CTTTCGCACGAACGCCGCGAGTACGAGATGGTAGCCCCGACCGCCGCGCTCGTAATTCACGACGCAGACGATCGAACTGCATCCGGCGATGACCAGGCGCCGCTGCGGGCTCTTGTCCATGATCAGATCCGTCGCGTTCCAATGGCCGCCGGGTTCCGCGAGCGCCCACTCGTCCACCGCTTCTCCGAACTTGCCCTCGCGAATTGGGGCGGGCAGATCCTCGACGCGGTCGATGGGCTCCAGCCGATCCAGCTGGTCCATCACGATGTCGGGAGCGTGGAGCGGCTCATTCGCCGCTCGCACGAGCGTGGTTTGCAGAGCGAGAAGAACGGCGGCTACAGCAGCAGCTCGGCGGAAGATGAGGACACCACGCATCAGCTCAGCCTCATCACATCGTCGCTCGCGTACCAGTCGACCGGATCGTCGAGGCCGACGATGACGCTCTTGGTCGTGGTGTATTCCCGGTAGCCTTCGAGGCCGGTCTCGCGGCCGATACCGCTGGCTTTCATGCCGCCCCACGGGAGCGACGGGTCGATGCGGTGGTGATCGTTGATCCAGATGATGCCGCAGTCGAGGCGCTCGGCAAGCTTCATACCGCATGTCGCGTCAGCGGTCCATATCGACGCCGCCAACCCGAACTCGATGCCGTTCGCGATGCGGACTGCTTTGTCGAGGTCGCGGTACGTCAGCACGCACGTGACCGGGCCGAAAATCTCATCTTGTGCGATTCGCATCTCCGCGCGAACGCCGGTGAAGATCGTCGGCTCGTAGAAGAAGCCGTCGACGTGCATCTTGTCGGGACGGCGGCCGCCGGTTGCGATCGTCGCGCCTTCGGCGCGGCCGATCTCGACGTAGCGCTCTGTGCGCGCTAGTTGCGGCGCTGAAACCAGCGGGCCGAGCTGCGTCGCGAGATCGAGCGGGTCTCCGATGCGGATCCCGCGTGCGCGGCGCACCATGCGCTCGACGAGAGCGTCGTGCTGTGACTCGTGGACAAGGATGCGCGCGCCGGCGACGCACGTCTGTCCCGACGCGATGAAGGCGGCGAAAACGGCGCCCGCGGCGGCACGGTCGAGGTCGGCATCGGGGAGCACGATCACCGGCGTTTTGCCGCCGAGCTCGCACGTTACGCGAACGAGGTTCTCGCCGGCGAGCCTCGCGACGGTCCGTCCCGTTTCGGTGCCACCGGTCAGATCGAGCTTGCGCAGGCGCTTGTCGCTGCACAGCGCGGCGCCTGCCTCTGCGCCGAAGCCGGTGACGATGTTCACGACGCCGTCCGGGATGCCGGCGTCGCGCGAGAGCTGTGCGAGAACGAGCGTCGTGAGCGGCGTGTACTCGGACGGCTTGACGACGACGGTGTTGCCCGCGGCGAGCGCGGGCGCGAGCTTCTTCGTGAGGATCAGCAGCGGATGGTTCCACGGCGTGAGCTGGCCGACGACGCCGAGCGGGATGCGGCGCACGTAGTTCAGGTACGGTCCCTCGAACGGCGTCACCGCGTCTTCGGCGGTGCGCGCGACCGCCGCGAAGTAACGATAGAATTCCGGGATACGGCTGAGCTGCGCGCGCATCTCGCGCAGCGGGCGTCCCACGCACATGCTCTCCAGCGTCGCGAGCTCCGGCAGCGCGGCTTCGATGGCGTCGGCGAAGCGGTTCAGGATGCGGTGCCGCTCGCGCACCGGAAGCCGCGACCAGCGCCCGTCCGCGAACGCCGCCTGGCCGGCGTCGACCGCACGCGCGACGTCGTCGGCGCCGCCCTCGGCGACGCGTGCGATCAGCGTGCCGTTCGCGGGATTGCGAACCTCGAACGTGCGGCCGTCGGCGCTCGGGCGTTCCGTGCCGCCGATGAAGTGTCCGTGAACGGCGACTCCGTCGATCGTCGTCATCATGCGAAACCTCCGGAGAGCGGGTGGGGAGATCGGCGCGCGTGCGCGTAGTGCGAGTTATGGACGCCGCCGATCAGGAACCTCCCATGCAGATCGACTGGGACGTCGCGATCCCGATGGACGACGGGATCGTGCTGCGCGCCGACGTCTTCCGGCGCTCGGACGACGGCCGGTATCCGGTGATCTTGAGCTACGGCCCGTACGCGAAAGGCCTCGCGTTTCAAGACGGCTATCCTAGCGCGTGGAACCGCATGGCGGAGCGGCATCCGGACGTAACCGCCGGCTCGACGAACCGCTATCAGAACTGGGAGGTCGTCGATCCGGAGAAATGGGTGCCGGACGGCTACGCCTGCGTGCGCGTCGACTCGCGCGGCGCGGGGCGTTCGCTGGGGTTTCTCGATCCGTGGTCGCCGCGCGAGGCGCTCGACATCGCGCAGTGCATAGAGTGGGCGGCGGCGCAGCCGTGGAGCGACGGCAACGTCGGCATGAACGGCATCTCGTACTACGCTATGAACCAGTGGTACGTCGCCGGCCTCCAGCCGCCGAATCTCAAGGCGATCTGCGTCTGGGAAGGCGCCGCGGACTTCTACCGTGACGTCACGCACCACGGCGGCATTCTGTGCACGTTCGCGCAAAACTGGTACGACATGCAGGTGAAGAGCGTGCAACACGGGCTCGGCGAGCGCGGCCCGCGCAGCCGCGTCACCGGCGCGCTCGCCTGCGGACCGGAGACGCTGAGCGAAGAAGAGCTTGCGCGCAACCGCGTGGATTTCGGCGCCGACGTCCTGGCGCATCCGCTCGACGACGAGTACCACCGCTCGCGCTCGCCGGTGTGGGAGCGCGTCACGGTGCCGCTGTTCAGCGCCGCGAACTGGGGCGGACAAGGCCTGCACCCGCGCGGAAACTTCGAGGGTTTCGTGCGCGCGGCGTCGAGCGAGAAGTGGCTCGAGGCGCACGGGATCGAGCACTGGACCGAGTTCTACACCGGGTACGGCGTGAAGCTGCAGAAGCAGTTCTTCGCCCACTACCTCAAAGGCGAGGACACGCTGCGCGACTGGCCGCGCGTGCGGCTCCAAGTCCGCCACCTGGACCGCTTCGAGGAACGGCACGAAGACGCGTGGCCGATCCCGCGCACGTGTTGGACCAAACTCTACCTCGATCTCGAGACGCGCACGCTACGGAACGAACCGCCGGTGCCGATACGCGCCGGGCACGAGTCGCGGATCACCTACGACGCTTCTCGCGACACGCTCACGTTCACCAGTGAGCCGCTGACCGAGGAGACGGAGATCACCGGCCCGCTTGCGGCACGCCTGTTCGTCTCCTCGGAGACAACCGACGCCGACGTATTCGTGATCCTGCGCGCCTTTGCGCCGGACGGCGAGGAGGTCGTCTTCCAAGGCGCGATTGACCCGCACACGCCGCTTGCGCAAGGCTGGCTGCGCGCGTCGCATCGCACGCTCGACCCCGCGCTGAGCACCGAATACCGCCCGTATCATACGCACGTTCATCCGCAGCCACTCGTGCCGGGCGAGCCGGTGCAGCTCGACGTGGAGCTGTGGCCGACCTCCGTCGTCCTGCCGGCGGGGTACCGGCTCGCGCTCACCGTGCGCGGCACGGACTACGTCTATCCCGGCCCGAGCGGCGGCCGGCTCTCGAACTTCAAGAACGAGCTCACCGGCTGCGGACCGTTCCTGCACGACGACTCGCGCGACCGGCCGGCGGAGGTCTTCGTCGCGTACAACGCGCTTCACGCCGAACCGTACGCCATGCCTTATCTGATATTGCCTGTCATCAGCGGTGTTGTGCTCGGCTTGGTGCCAAGCGCTCGGCTCGGCGAAACGTCTTAGAACGTAGCAATTGCGGAGGGTAGGGTGGCGTTTTCGTTTCCAAATACGCGGCGCGTTCCGCGATCCATGACAATCATTCCCGCATGCCCTGCGCCCGAACCGAGGACGATCGCGGCCGATAGATCTAGGCCTCCTTCGCGAACTGGGCGGTAAAGTTGTGCGGCAAGAGAATAGGGATCTACTTCTCCACTGACAATTAGATATGCGTATCTCCCTGCGGTATCGAGGCCAAGAACAGCGCGAGCGTAAGCCGGCAAGTCGCGATGCTCCATTCCAAAATGATGGTTGGGCTCGATAAGCATCGGGCCGGACTGGAGCGCTCCAAAGCACGAAGAAACGGTTCGCGCCGTTTTCGGGATGATTGATACCTTGCCATCACGTTGGGCGCAAACCACGCCCAGCGCTCGCTTTGGAGTCATATCAAGAGGTGACAAGCGATGAGCGCCGACGACAAGCAGGCCTTGCGGTGCCGGAACGGTCCCGCCATCCGAAGATCCTCCGCTGATCACGACGAGCGGATGGAGGGCTTGCGCGACTTCACGAAGCGTAAATGCTGGATAAGCAAAGGCCTTTTCGACGGCGCTAGGAACATCCACTATGCTCGTCTTTACGCTCAACAAATCCACCCGAACGATGTCTGCAAATGCGCTCGTCCCGGAGATGGGGATTCGGAAAATGACGAGCCGTGAACCGCTCTTCGTCGGTACGGCGCTCGGTGGGTCCGGCGTTCGTTCGGCCCGTTGAACGCGTGGGTTGTTTTCTTGTGTCGCTACCGCTGGCCGTTGATACGTCGCTATGGGCGATATTTCAGAATGTATCGCGCTGCAGGCCGCCTGCGACGCTCCGCATATGCTGATCAAAACTCTGATAGAAGTACTCAATACCCGCGGTGGGAACGTTGCATGGAGTGACATGTGACTACATCAAAGGCCCATTGGCCACGATTACCAGCGCGTCGATTGTTAGTTGCCCGGAGACGCGCGGTGCATCAGGCGTAATGCGGAGCGTATGCATGTTCAAACCTATTCCGGTGGAGCCCGGTATTTCCGTTGTAGCGACTTGTCTGCTGAATGGGAATTGGGTAGGTACCAGTAGACCAAAGCTGTGCGTGTCGTCAAGGGTGACTCTTACCAGAACCGTCTGCGCCGCTGAAACCGATCCTGATGATAAGCGGTACGTGGCACGCGCAATAAGATAAACGTGTTGGTCAGGCGCGGCATAGAACAACAACGCTTGCGGTAATGATCGCATGTGGGACTCGTCGAAGACGAACGTTCGGGCGTATCCGGAATCCACATGAGACCCTGTATGCAGAGCGATTTGCTGAGCAACTGTGTCGCCGACGCCGAGATAATCGTTGAGGAAATCTCGAGTGTACGTGCCCTTGCCGGCGTGTCCAATAATCAAGCCGAAAAAGAGCACAACGAAAACGACGACAGTCGCTGTTCCGGCCGTTTTTAGGTCTAGACGGTCCAGAATTTCTTTGAGCACTCGCCTCACCCCGTGGTCCGCGCCACGACCAAAGTGCCTCGTATGAGAGATTCGCGGACGTACGGACACGGTTCCTTGAAGTTGCGCCCAACATGGCGCTCTCCAGTGCTTAGGCGTCCAAGCGCACGCTTGCGGCCTCAGGCGCGAAGCGGTTCGGTGCGGTGGTAGGTGCCGTGGCAGAAGAGCAGCGTGGGCTTTCGCTCGTAGCTGTAGCGCTCGACTTGGCCCAAGAAGATCTCGTGGTCGCCGCCGTAGTAGCGGTCGACGATGCGGCACTCGAAGTGCGCGGCTGCACCGTCGATCAGCGGGACGCCGTACTCGCCGACGGCGTGCGCGATCCCCTCGAACTTGTCGCGGTGCGGCCTCGCGAAGCGCTCGGCGAGCGCGTACTGGTCCGTGCTCAGCACGTTGACGCCGAAGTGCGTCGCCGCGCGGAACGCCGGCAGGCTCGGGGCCGAACAGGCGAGGCTCCACAGCACCAGCGGCGGGTCGAGCGAGACCGAGCTGAAGGAGTTGCCGGTCAGGCCGAAGTTCCTGCCCTCCGCGTCGCGCGTCGTGATGATCGCGACCCCGGTTCCGAAGGTGCCGAGCGCGTTGCGCAGGTCTCGCGCGTCGAACGACGCGGTGGCGGGCTCGTGTGCCGTGCGAACGTCCCCCGACCAGGGTTATTTATCTAGCGATAAAATGCACCGCTCGCGGCCCGGTGTCAAGCCCGGGCCGAGCGACGAGGGAGCACCATGCCGATCTGCATCGACTGCCACGCGCACTTCCTCCCCGACGCGTTCGTCGAAACGCTCCGGAAGCGCGGGCTGGCGGACGCCCGCAAGGACGAAGGCACGCTCGACCTGGCGCGCGCGGTGTGCGGCTACGCGGCCGAGACGACGCGGCTGCCGTACTTCCCGCTGCTCTACGACCTCGACCAGCGCACCGCGCTCGCCGAGCGCCAGGGGATCGACCGGCAGATCGTCTGCCTGCCGCCGTTCTACTTCGCCTACCTCGCCGATCCCGAGCTCGGCGCGGCGATCTGCCGCGCCGGGAACGACGCGCTCGCCGAAACGGTGGCGCGCGCGCCGGAGCGGTTCGCCGCGTTCGCGACGGTCCCGCTGCAATCGCCGGCGGCCGCGGTGGTCGAGCTGCGCCGCGCGATCGAGGAGCTGGGCTGCTGGGGCGTCGAGATCGGCTCAAGCGTCGGCGGCGCGCCGCTCGACGATCCCGCGCTCGACGCCTTCTGGGCCGCGTGCTGCGAGCTCGGCGTCCCCGTGTTCATGCATCCGCACCACGAGCTCGGCGGCGAGCGCGCCGCGCCCTACTACCTCGGCAACTTGTTCGGCAACCCGTCGGAGACCGGGCTGATCGCCGCGCGGCTGATCTTCGCCGGCGTGTTCGAGCGCTTTCCGCAGCTGAACATGATCCTTGCGCACGGCGGCGGGACGCTGGCGGCGATCGCCGGCCGGCTCGACCACGGCTACCGCGTCCGTACCGAGACGAAGACGATCCCGAAGCCCCCGAGCGCGTATCTCTCGCAGATTTACTTCGACATCGTCACCCACGACGACGCGCTGCTCGACTTTCTCGTGCGGCGTGCCGGCGTGCAGAGCATCGTCGTCGGGACGGACCGGCCGTTCGACATGGGGATCGACGACCCGCGCGGCGTCGTCGCGCGCATCCCGGGCTTGAGCGACGCCGAGCGCGCCGCTATCCTCGGCGGGAACGCGCGCTCGTTCCTCGCGCGCTTCCGGTCTTCCGGCGCCGAGCCGCCTTCGTCTTCGCCGACGGCAGCGTCCTCGCGATGACGGCGGGGACGCCGTCGAAGAACGACGTCGCCAAGTTCGTCACCACCTCGTCGACGTTCTCCGGGATCTCGAGCCCGTAGATCCACTTGCGGATCCCGATATAGAAGATGCTCGCGTGCAGCGCCCACACGAGCTCGAACTCCATCTCGGTGATCGGCACCTCGGCCGGTGAAGGCATCCCGTACGCCAGCCGCACCTCGCGGATCACGCGCGTGTAGACGCGGTCGCGCACCAGCGTCAAGTAGCGGCTGTTGAGATTCATCCCGCGCAGCCCGGAGAACATGAACACGCGAATCCACTCGTAGCTGAGCACCGCCTTCGCGTAGTCGCGGTAGAACGCGACGACGCGCTCGCGCGCGGGGCGCGTGTGGTCGTCGAGCATCTCTTCCCAGCGCGGATCCCAGCGGTTCAGGTACACTTCGCGGTAGACGCGGTCGATCAGCGCGTCTTTGTTCGGGAAATACCGGTAGAGCAGCGGCTGCGTGATCCCGAGCCGCTTCGCGAGCTCGCGCGTCTGACCGCTGAACCCGACCTCGCAGAAGAACGCCACCGCGCCGCGCGCGATGAGCCGCTCCCGCTCGTCGGGAGAGAGGCGCGTGCGCCGCGGCCGCTTCGCCGCCATGGCTTATTGATATGGCGATAAGTAGGAAAAGCCCTCGCCCGCGTGAAGGATGGCGCCGGAGGATCGGCGATGAGGCTTGGCTACTTCACGATGCCCCTTCACCCGCCGTCGCGGAACTACACCGACGTGCTCAAAGAAGATCGCGAGGCGATCGTCCTGGCCGACCGCCTCGGCTTCGTCGAGGCCTTCGTCGGCGAGCACGTGACCGATCTCGCCGAGCCGGTCACCTCGTGCCTCTCGTTCATCGCCTCGCTGGTCGACCGCACCGAGAAGATCGTCCTCGGCACCGGGACGGTGAACATCCCGAACGCGCATCCCGCGCAGGTCGCCGCGCACGTCGCGATGATCGACCATCTCCTCGAAGGACGGTTTCTCTTCGGGATCAGCCCCGGCGGGCTGCTCTCCGACGCCGAGGCGTTCGGCAACCTCGACAAGGACCGCACCGCGATGTTCGTCGAGGGGATCGATCACGTGCTCGCGATCTGGGCCGGCGAGCCGCCCTACGATCTGCACGGCGACTACTGGACGATCAGCACGCAGCGCACGATGCGCCTCGAGATCGGTCAGGGCGCGATCGTGAAGCCGTACCAGCGCCCGCACCCGCCGATCGTCGTCACCGCCGTCGCGCCGTTCTCGAAAGGCGTCGTCGCCGCGGCCGAGCGCGGCTGGACGCCGATCTCGGCGAACTTCCTGCAGCCCAACTGGGTCGCCTCGCACTGGCCGAAGTACGAGGAAGGCTGCGACAACGCCAAGCGCGCCGCGGATCGCGCCGACTGGCGCGTCGCGAAGAGCATCTTCGTCGCCGACGACGAGGCGACGGCGCAGCGCTATGGCAAGGGCCACGACGGCCCGTACGCCTACTATTTCCGCTCGATCATGACGAAGCTGATCGGCAACGGCCGCCCCGAGCTGTTCAAAGCCGACCGCGGCATGCCGGACGAAGCGATCACGCTCGACTACGTGCTCGATTCGCTGGTGATCTGCGGCACCGTCGACTCCGTCGTCGAGCAGCTGCTCGCGTTCCGCGACCACATCGGCGATTTCGGGACGCTGCTCTACGCCGGCCACGACTGGGCCGATCCCGCGCTGGGAAGGCGCTCGATGGAGCTGATGGCGACCGAGGTGATGCCGCGCGTCAACGCCGCCATTGCGAGCGGTCACATGCCCGCGCGCCGCACGTCGGTGGCGTAGCGCGATGGCGCAGCGCGTCGGTCTGCTGGGTCTGGGGATCATGGGCTCCGCGTATGCCGGTCATCTGATCGATGCGCGCTTCGAGACGAGCGGATTCGACGTCGATCCCGAGGCGATGCGGCGTTTCGAGGAGCGCGGCGGGCGCGCCGCGGCCGACCAGCGCGCGCTCGCGCGCGAGTCCGACGTGGTGATCAGCGCGCTGCCGACGGTCGAGGCGGCGGACGATGCGTTCTTCGGCGCCAACGGCGTCGCCGCGGGAGCGCACGCCGGTCTGGTCGTGGTCGAGGCGAGCACGCTGCCGCTCGAGACGAAGGAGCGTTGCCGAGATGGGCTCGCGGCACACGGCATCCCGGTCCTCGACGCGCCGGTGAGCGGCACGGGCACGCAGGCGCGGGTGAAAGATCTTGCGATCTACGCGAGCGGCGAGCGCGCCGCGTTCGACGCCGTCGCGGGCGTGCTCGGTACGTTCGCGCGCGCCGTTCGCTACGTCGGCGAGTTCGGCATCGGCTCGAAGCTGAAGTACATCGCGAACTTGCTGGTGACGATCCACAACGCGGCGACCGCCGAGGCCGTCGTCTTCGCGCAGAAGGCCGGCATCGATCCGGCGATGATGATCGAGGTCGTCGGCGAAGGGGCGGGCGCGTCGCGGATGCTCGCGGTGCGCGGGCCGATGATGGCGGCGGGGTCCTACGAACCGGCCTCGATGAAGCTCGACGTCTACAAGAAAGACATCCGCATCATCGCCGACTTCGCCCGCGAGGTCGGCGCACCGACCCCGCTCTTCTCGCAGAGCGCGGTCTTCTACGAGACGGCGCTCGCGCAGGGCCGCGGGAAACAGGACACCGCCGCGATCGCCTCGGTGCTGAAGACGATGGCCGGGCTCGCACCCGACCCGTAGCCGATGGGCCTGCATTTCTACGTCCAGAACGCGCTCGGCGGACTCGCCTACGGGAGCCTGCTGTTCCTGATCGCCTCGGGGCTGACGCTGATCTTCGGACTGATGCGAATCATCAACCTCGCTCAGACGGCGTTCTACCTGCTCGGCGCGTACGTCGGGCTCTCGCTGGTCGGTGCGGGCTTGAACTTCTGGCTCGCGAGCCTGGCGGCGGGGATCGTGACGATGGCGCTCGGACTCGCGGTCTACAGCGCGTTTCTGCACCGCTACCACGCCGATCCGCTGACCTCGCTGCTGCTGACGCTCGGGTTCGCGCTGATCATGGACGACGCGGTGCTGTGGCGCTGGGGCGGCGATCCGCACTCGATCCAGCCGCCGCCGATGCTGCGCGACTCGCTGCACTTCGGCGACCTGGTCTTCCCGGTGTACTGGCTCGCGGTGATCGTGATCAGCTTCGCGATCGCGGGGCTGCTGTTCTTGCTGCTGCAGCGCACGATGCTCGGGATGATGATCCGCGCCGCGGTCGACGACGAGGAGATGGCGCGCGGCGTCGGCGTCGACGTGAACCGCGCCTTCTTCGTCGTCTTCGCGATCGGCGCGTTCGTCGCCGGGCTCGGCGGGCTGCTCGGCGGCCCGATCACCAGCGCGTATCCCGGGCTCGACGGCGAGCTGACGCCGCTCGCGTTCGCGGTCGTGATCGTCGGCGGGATGGGGAGCCTCAGCGGCGCGCTGGTCGGGAGCCTGCTGATCGGGCTGGTGAACGCGTTCGGCAAAGCGCTCTTCCCCGAGCTGTCGTACTTCACGATCTTCGTCCCGGTCGCGCTGATCATGGCGTTCCGCCCGCAAGGGCTCTTCGGCCGGAAGACGTGACGGCGCGGCTGCGGTGGATCGTCGTCCTCGCGGGGCTGGTGATCGCGCTGCTGCTGCCCCGGCTCGGCGTGCCGACCTTCTACGTGTCGCTGCTCACGCAGACGTGGATCTTCGCGATCGTCGCGATGAGCCTCGATTTTCTGATCGGCTTCACCGGGCTGGTGAACTTCAGCCAGGCCGCGCTCTTCGGCGTCGGCGCGTACGCGGTCGCGATCGGCGCGACGCGCTTTCACGTCACGGCGTTCGTCCCGGTCGTCGCGCTCGGCATCGTCTCGGCGGTCGTCACGGCGGCGATCTTCGGGCTCGTCGCACTGCGCAGCGAGGGCGTCGGCTTCATCATCATGACGATCGCGCTGAACGAGATCGTGTGGGGGCTCGCGTACCAGTGGGTCTCGGTCAGCGGCGGCGACAACGGGATCACCGGGATCGTGCGCCCGGCGGTCGGGCCGTTCGACGTCTCCGCGAACACCGGCTACTATTACGTCTGCTTCGCGTTCTTCGCGTTCTCGCTGCTGCTGCTGATGCTGATCGTGCGCTCGCCGTTCGGCCTCGTGCTGAAAGGCGTTCGCGAGACGCCGCGCCGGATGCGCGCGCTCGGCTACAACGTCTGGCTCTACCGCTACCTCGCGATGGTGATCTCGGCGGCGTTCGCCGGGCTCGCCGGCGTGCTGTTCGCCTGGTACAACCAGTTCGTCGGGCCGGTGGCGCTCTCGCTCGACCAGTCGACGCAGATCCTCATCATGGTGATCCTGGGCGGGATCGGGACGCTCTACGGCCAGCTCCTCGGCGCGTTCATCGTGGTGTTTCTGAGCAACGAGCTGAGCGCCGTGACTCAGCGCTGGGAGATGGTGCTCGGCGTCGTGTACTTCATCGTCGTGATGTACGCGCCGGGCGGGCTGGTCGTGCTCGTCCCGCGGCTCTGGGCGCGCCTGCGCGGGCGGCGCGCGGCAGCGGAAGAACCGTGAACGGCGAAGCGTGTTTGGCGCTCGACGGCGTCTCGAAGCGCTTCGGCAGCTTGAGCGTGCTCGAGGACGTCTCGATCGCGATCCGCGCCGGCGAGCGCTGCGGGATCATCGGGCCGAACGGCGCCGGGAAGTCGACGCTGTTCAACATCGTCGCGGGCGAGCTGCCGTGCACGCGCGGCTCGGTGCGCTTCCTTGGCCGCGACGTGACGCGGCTGAGCGCGCACGCGCGCGCGCGGCGTGGGCTCGCGCGCACGTTCCAGACGACGACGCTCTTCCCGCGGCTGACCGTGATCGAGAACATCGTCCTCGCGCTCCAGGCGAGCAGCGCCGAGCGGTTCGCGATGCTCGCGCCGCGCGGCCGCTACCGCGCGCGAGACGAGGAGGCGCGTGCGCTGCTCGACCGCGTCGGCCTGACCGCGCACGCCGATTCGCCGGTGGACGCGCTCGGCTACGGCGACAAGCGGCAGATCGAGATCCTGCTCGCGCTCGCGCAGAAGCCGAAGCTGCTGCTGCTCGACGAGCCGACGGCGGGCCTCGCGCCGGCCGACGTCTCGCTCGTCACCGAGATGCTCGAGCGCGAGCGCGGCGGCGTGACGATGGTGCTGATCGAGCACGACATGGGGGTCGTGTTCGACGTCGTCGACCGGCTCATCGTGCTGCACCACGGCCGCGTCGTCGCCGACGGCCCGCTCGAGACGATTCGCGGCGACGCGCAGGTGCAAGAGATCTATCTGGGCGGGAAGCTGTGAGCCTGCTCGACGTCGACGACATTCACACGTACTACGAGCACAGCCACATCCTGCAGGGCGTCTCGCTGCAGGCGAAGGCCGGCGCGGTCACCGCGCTGCTCGGACGCAACGGCGTCGGCAAGACGACGCTGATCCGCTCCGTGATCGGCTTCACCCCGCCGCGCACCGGCCGCGTCCGCTTCAACGACGAGCCGATCGAGCGGCTCCCCTCGCACGCGATCGCGCGCCGCGGGGTGGGGCTCGTACCCCAAGGCCGGCGCGTGTTCCCCTCGCTCACCGTCGAAGAGAATCTGCGGATCGGCGCGCTTCCGGCGAGGGCTGGGCGCTGGTCGCTGGACGCGGTGTACGAGCTCTTCCCCCGGCTCCGCGAGCGGCGCACGAACTACGGCGGGCAGCTCAGCGGCGGCGAGCAGCAGATGGTCGCGATCGGCCGCGCGCTGATGGCGAACCCGGTGCTGCTGCTGATGGACGAGCCGTCGGAGGGGCTCGCGCCGCTGATCGTGCGCGAACTGGAGGCGACGATGCGGCGCTTGAAGGAGACGGGGCTGGCGATCGTCCTGGTCGAGCAGAACCTTCCGCTCGCGCTCGCGGTCGCCGACACGGCGTACATCATTAGCAAAGGGCGCGTGGTCTTCCACGGCGACCCGCAGACGATTCGCACCGACGACGAGGTTCGCACGAAGTACCTAGGGATCTAGACTCACTCTCCGACGGAGGATCATCGATGAGGATGTCCATCAGGGCCAGATTCGCAGCGCTGGTCGCCGTGCTCGCGGTGGTGTGCGCGGCGGTTCCGACGCCGACGCGTTCCGCGGACGCAGGGACGATCAAGGTCGCGCTGCTCGCGCCCACCTCCGGCTCCGCCGCCGCGGCGGGCCACGACATGGTCGCGGGCTGGGATCTGTTCTGGAAGGAGCGCGGCGGAAAGGTCGCGGGCCGCACCATCGTGACGACGGTCTACGACACCGCCTCGAACCCCGCGCACGCGCTCGACCAGGCGCGGCACGCCGTCGAGCAGGACGGCGCGCAGATGATCGTCGGACCGTATCTCGCCAACGAAGGTCTCGCCGTCGCGCCGTACGGGATCCAGCACCGCATCCCGATGTTCTACCCGACCGTCTCCGCCGACGATCTCTCGCAGCGGCAGGCGAGCGCGTACGTGATCAAGGTCGCCGGCTGGAGCTCGAGCCTCCCGACGCACGCGGCCGGCGAGTGGGCGTACGAGCAGGGCCATCGCAAGGTCGTCACGCTCGCGAACAGCTACGCGTTCGGCTACGAGAACGCGGGCGGCTTCGCGCAGACGTTCACGCTGAAGGGCGGGAAGATCGTCGACCAGATCTGGGCGCCGCTCGGCACGACCGACTACACGCCGTACATCAGC
>Ga0213878_10000567_pt1 | contig 13689 bp, 14 predicted proteins | sample VelepicoBEBS_R02_FD_161053 | JGI IMG/M metagenome (GOLD analysis project Ga0213878, IMG submission 161053) | Vellozia epidendroides bulk soil microbial communities from rupestrian grasslands, the National Park of Serra do Cipo, Brazil - BS_R02 | ecosystem: Environmental > Terrestrial > Soil >... | reverse complement strand
CGCCGGTGCGTTCGGCGGGGTACGTCTGTAGCGCGCGGTACGCGCGCACGAAGACGTCTTGCGCGACGTCCTCGGCGCGTGCGTTGTCGTGCAGCATCCGTGCGACGAACTCGACGATGCGCGTGCGGTACGCGATCACGAGGCGCTCGAAGGAGCGGTCGAGGTCGCGCGCAAGCGCGCCGGCGAGCAGCGTGTCCGGGTCGGGCGCGTCGAGCGCGCACGCGACCGCCATCTCACCACCAGCCGAGGCGGACGGTTCGCTCATTGAGCAGCCGCCGTTCGGCCTCGTCGTTCCAGACGACGATGTCCTCTGCGCGGCGCGGATGCGCGAGCGCGATGGCGATCAGGCCGATGACGATGATCGTCGACATCACGATGATGAGCAGCATGGTTCCCTCCGGCACTCCTGTGCGAGTCGCCGGGAGAACACGGGAGAGGGGTCGCGCGTTGCATCGAAAGGCCTCGTGTCGTGCGACCCGGGCGGCCTCCGGCCGGTTCCAAGGGCGAGCCAGGAACGGCCGATCCGCCCGCGATAGAGGCCCGCAAAGGAGGTCCGATGACGATCCTACGATGCTTTCTGGCGGGTGCGCTGCTGATCGCGGCCGTCGGCTGCAGCCACAAGGCCGACACCCAGACCACCACGAGCACGACGACCACGAACGCCTCCGGCACGATGGGACCGAACCCCGCCGGCACGTCCGGCACGGCGGCGACCCCGTCCGGCGCGATGTCCGCGGGCGGGATGAACGGGACCACGACGGGCGGGGCGGTCAACACCGGCACCGGTCAGCCGGCGGGGTTCGACACCGAGGCCGCGGCGCAGAACCACTGCCCGAGCGACGTCGTCGTGTGGCTCAACACGAAGTCGCACGTGTATCACGAGAAGGGCCAGCTCTACTACGGGCACACGAAGCAGGGCGCGTACGTGTGCAAGAAAGAGGCGGACGCCGACGGCGACCGCGAGACGAAGAACGGAAAGTAGCGCGGTGACGGCGAGCGCGCGCTACCGGATCGGCGCACTTCTCGGTGAGGGAGCGGTCGGAACCGTGTGGCGCGCCTGGGACGACGTCTTGCAGCGCGACGTGGCGCTGAAGATGCTCAAGCCCGCGTACGCCGGCGACGAGCGTACCGTCGCCCGCTTCTACCGCGAAGCGCGCGCGGCTGCGCGGCTGGCGCACCCGAACGCCGTGCTCGTGCACGACATCGTCGCGGAACGCGACCGGCACGCGATCGTGATGGAGTACGTCGCCGGCGAATCGCTCGAGAGCGTGTTGCGCGCGGAAGGGAGTTTCGGCGAGGCGCGCGCCGTGCGCGTCGCGCGGCAGATCGCGCTGGCGCTCGCCGCGGCGCACGCGTGCGGGCTGCTGCACCGCGACGTGAAGCCCGCGAACGTGCTGATCACGCAGAGCGGCGTGGTGAAGGTGGCGGACTTCGGGCTCGCGACCGCAATCCTGCAGGCCGACCCGTCGACGACCGAGGCGGGGCGCCTGATCGGAAGCGCACCGTACATCTCGCCGGAACAAGCGCGAGGGATCCCGCTCACCGCGGCGAGCGATTTGTACAGTCTCGGCGTCGTGCTGCACCGGCTCGTGACGGGTCGTCTGCCGTTCGGCGGCGCGAACCCGATCGCGATCGCGGTCGCGCACGTCACCTCGCCGGCGCCCGCGGAGAGCGATCTCGCGCGCGAGATGAGTACTCCGCTCGCGGCGATCGTCGCGCGGCTGCTGCGCAAGGATCCGGCGGAGCGGTTCGGCAGTGCTGCGGAGCTCGCGTCGGCGTTGGCCGCGCTGGAGACCGCGCCGCGCGGCGTCGCCGCGTGCGACGCGCCGACCGAGGCGGGTTCGGGCGTCGTCTTCGTTCCGCTTCCGCGTTCGCGCGGCCGCGGACGGCGGCGTATCGAGACGGCGTGGCGGATCGTGCGCGGGACGACGACCGGGGTCGCGATGGCGATCGCCGTGATCAGCGGCGTGCGCGTCGTCTCGGAGCATCACGTCACGGTGAACGGATTGCGGCACCTGACGCTGCGGCATGCGGCGCACACCGCGCTCGTCGAGCTCGGCCTGCGGCAGCGCGCCAAACCGGCGGCGCCGTCCGATTCGCTCGCGACGGTCGAATCGGATTCCGGCTCGGCACCGCCCGGGAACTAGCGCGCCGGCCGCGATCCGCTACACGGCCTGATCCGTGTCGGAAGAGATCTCCGCCGTCGAGACCGCGGCGACGAACGCGACGCCGCCGATGCAGTTGCCGATCAGCGTCGGAACGATGAACGCGATCGCGTCGCCCCACGAGATCGCGCCGTGCCACGCGCCGAAGAACGCTTCGACCGAACCCGCGATGATGTGTCCGAAATCGCCGGCCGCGACGACGTACGTGAGGATGATGATGACGAAGATCCCGGCGTTCTCGGCGAGCGGCAGCAGCCACACCATCAGCGCGATGAGCCAGCCCGCGAAGACCGCTTTCGCCAGCAAGACCAGGAACGGATGTCCGGTCGCGGAGCGCGCGAGATCGTCGAATGCGCCGAGCGTCTGGCTCGAGAACGCACCGCCGAACGCGACGAACGCCGCGGCGACGAGCGCGGCCAGCACGTTGCCGAGGAAGATCACCGCCCAGAGCCGCGCGAGCTGGCGGCCGCGCCACGCCGTCGGCTTGTAGAACATCGGGAGCAGCGGCGTGAGCGTGTTCTCGGTGAAGAGCTGCTGGCGGCCGAGGATGACGATCAGGAAACCGACGGTGTAGCCCAACGAGGCGACGAGGTGGCGCGACGGCGTGTCGGGCATGTTCGCCTGGATCACGCCCATGGCGATCATCGAGAACGACATCGAGCCGCCCGCCGCCACCGCGGACCAGAACAGCGAGAGCGACGAGCGCTCGTACTCGTCCTCGCCTTCGCGGCGGATCGTCTCGTAGATGACGGCCGAACGCGGCCGCCGGCGCTTCTCGACCTCCTCGTGCTCGCTCTCGCTGATCGGCGTGTCGGCGCTCATTCCGGCCGTGTACCCGAACGGTGTGACGCGCGTCGGGACGACCGCCCGCTAGGGATTAGGCGCGCGGCCCGTGTAGCGGCGCCCGCGCCATTCGACACCGCGCCCGCTCAGCACGCGCAGCGTCGAGTTCACCACGATCGCCGCCGCGACCGCATGCCCGACCGGCGCGAACCACCCGAGCGCCGGTGCGATCCCGATGCGGCGCAGCCCGCGCGCGTGCACCGCGATCCCGGCCGCGAGGCAGAGCACCGCTTCCGCGGCGCGCAGCGGCCGCTTTCGGAGGACGCCGTCGACCGCGAGCGCGGCGGGAACGGCGGAGATCAGCGCGAGTGCGGCCGCGGCGGCCGCGAGCGCGCGCACGTCGCCGCCCGCGCCGGCGTACATGTTCTTGCTGAAGCCGTCCCACAGCTCGCGCAGCGACGTGTACATCCGGACGCTCACGAGCTCGCTGCCGTCCGCGAGCGCCAGACGAAATCGGCCGTCGGCTTTCAGCCGCCGCGCGAACGCGACGTCTTCGACGATCTCGCCGTGCAGCGCCTCGAATCCGCCGAGCGCCTCGTGCGCGGCGCGCGAAACGAGGACGTACTGCCCGTTCGCGAGCGCGCGCTCGCGATCGGCGGGATCGTTGAGCTGCTCGAGGCTTCCTGACGCGACGACGATCATCGCCAGGATCGCCGGCAGCACCGCGCGCTCGCCCCACGAACCCAGCTCCTGACGCGTCCATAGCGAGAGCGCGTCGATCCGGCGGTCCAGCGCGAACGCCAACGCCGACGCGCATGCGCGCGGCGCGTGGCAGGTGTCGGCGTCGGTGAACAGGAGCCACGTCCCGCGCGCGGCGCGCACGCCTTGCGCGAGCGCCCACGGCTTCCCGACCCAGCCGTCCGGTAGCGGCTCGCCGCGCACGACGCGCAGGCGAGGATCCTCGTGCGCGAGCTGGTCGAGGATCGCGCCGGTGCGATCCTCGGAGCGGTCGTCGACCGCGATCACCTCGTAGTCGTCGAGCGTCTGCGCCAGTAGTGAGCGGATGCAGCGCTCGATCGAGCGTTCCTCGTTCCGAGCGGGGACGACGACCGACAAGAACGGTCTCTCGATGCGCGCCGAGTCCGCCGGCACGCGCATCCAGCCGCGCAGCGCCGCCGTGGCGCGCGCGGCATACGCGACCGTCACGAGCGCGCACACATGCGCCAGCGTGTCGAGCGTCTTCTCGATCAGCGAATCGTCCGCCACGGCGCGGGAGCCCCCAGCACGAACGCTCGCCGCACCTCTTCGAGCACGCGGCGCTGCGCGGAGAACTCCAGCATCGTCTCGGCCTGCGCGAACGTCACCCAGCGGTGCTCGTCGTGCACGTCCGCTTCCAGCGCGACCTCCCCTTCACCGGCGTGCGCGACGAAGAACGGGACGTGCACGATGCGGTCGCGCACCGGGTCGTAGAACGCGTCGAGCTCGCCGGCCGTGAAGAGCGTCGCGATCGAGAGCCCCGTCTCCTCGAACAGCTCGCGCCGCGCCGCGTCGGTCGCACGCTCGCCGTCTTCGACCCCGCCCATCACGAACGTCCACGCGCCGGCGAACGCCCCGCCCGCGCGCCGCAGCAACAGCACCTCCGCGTCCGCGCCTTCACCCCGCAACACCAGGACGGCGACGGCGTCGGGACGGCTCCCGTCTTTCAGCTTGCTTTCGCTCGCGGCTGGGTTTCGGCGCGGAGCTGGCCGCAGGCGGCGGCGATGTCGCGGCCCATCGGCGTGCGCACCGTGACGGCGGTGCCCTGCTGCTCGAGGAGCTTCGCGAACTCCCAGATGCGCCGCTCGTCGCTGCCGCGCAGCAGCGCGTCCGGCGTGCTGTTGTACGGGATCAGGTTGACGTGGTAGAGCGGGCCCTTCATCAGCCGCGCCAGATCGTGCGCGTGCCGGTCGGTGTCGTTCACGCCGGCCAGCATCACGTACTCGAAGAACACCTTGCGGTTGGTCTTCGCGATGTAGCGCGCGACCGCGGCCATCAGGTCCTCGGTCGAGAACTTGCGGTTCACCGGCATGATCGAGGAGCGGGTCACGTCGTCCGGCGCGTGCAGCGAGATCGCGAGGTTCACTTGCGTCTGCTCGCCGGCGAAGCGGTCGATCTTGTCGACGAGCCCGACCGTCGAGATCGTGATGTGCCGGTGCCCGAGCCCGAACCCCTGCGGATCGTGCAGCAGCGCGACGGCGCCCATCACCGCATCGAAGTTCGCGAAGGGTTCTCCCATGCCCATGAAAACCACGTTGGTGATCTTCCGCCCGTCGCGCGCGAGCTGCTTGCCGAAATAGCGCGCCTGGTCGAAGATCTCCGTCGCGGTGAGATTCCGCGTGAACCCGGCCTGACCGGTCGAGCAGAAGCTGCAGGCGTACGCGCAGCCGGCCTGCGAGGAGATGCAGACGGTGTTGCGCTCGCCGTGGTGCTCCATCAGCACCGCCTCGACTTCGTTGCCGTCGTGCAGCCGGAAGAGTCCCTTCGTCGTCTGCCCGTCGCGCGAGCGCTGCACGACGACCGGCTCGATCGAGTCGAGCGCGAAGCCTTCGGCCGCCAGCGCCGCGCGCAGCTCCTTCGGCAGCGTCGTGATCGCATCGAGATCCTCGACCAGCTCCTTCGCCGCCGCGCGGTAGAGCTGGCCGGCGCGGTACTTCTTGAGCCCGTGCGACGAGACGAGCGCCGCGCCGTTCTCGTAGCCGGCACGGCGCGCTTTCTCGTCGATCCAGAGGTCTTGCGCGCTGAGCATGACGGGCTATTCTACCACGTCATGTTCAGCGAAGCGACAGGCGGCTCGGCCGAAGGCCGAACGCGACGGGTTCGGCCGAAGGCCGAATCCACTAGATCAGGACGCGGTCGATGACGTTCACGCAGCCGTTGTCGGCCCTCAAGTCGGTCGCGAGCAGGTAAGCGCCGCCGACCGTCACGCGGTCGCGGTCGTCCGTCGCGAAGGCGAGCTCACGGCCCGCGGCGTTCGCGACCGAGCCGCTGGTGATCGAGCTGTCGCCGTCGTGCATGAACACGCGGTCCTTCACCAGATGGCCGAGGAGCAGGGCGCGCAGCCGGTCCGGGCTGCTCAAGAGCGAGTCGCGCTCGGAGGCGGGCAGCTTCGCGAACGCCTCGTCGCTCGGCGCGTAGACCGTGATCGGCCCGGCGCCTTTGAGCATGTCGTCGAGGCCGGCCGTATGCACGGCCTGGACGAAGGTGGTGAGGTTCTTCTGCTGGGCGGCGAGCTCGAGGACCGTCGCCGGGCGAGGCTGGGCCAGCGCCGGCGCGGCGAGCGAGAGGGCGAAGAGGCATCCGACGAGCGATCGGCATGCGGCAAGACGGGTAAGGCGCATGGAACCTTCCTCCGGGATGGAGACGGTGCTGACGATCGATCGTTACGCCCATCCTACTATTTCCGTAGGAGTTTGTTTCGCGAGAAAGATTAAATTTTTAGGTGTTGGCGGAAGCCCGGCAGTCCGGCTAGTCGAAGAGCCCGTCTTGGCGCGGCTTTTCGGCCGCCGGGGCGGGCGTCTCGGCGAGCCGCGCGCGGACCTTTTTGAGGTCGCTCCAGACCAGCTTCTTCACCTCGGTCATGGCGCCGCCGGTCTGCCGCAGGATGTACGCCGGGTGGAAGGTCGCGATCACCGGGATCCCGCTCGGGCCCTCGAACCACTGGCCGCGCTGCTTGGTGATCGAGAACTTCTCGCCCATGAACGATTTCGCGGCCGGCGCGCCGAGCGCGAGGATCACGCGCGGGCGGATGACCTCGATCTGCTGGTCGAGGTACGGGCGGCAGTTGCGCATCTCGTCCGGGGTCGGCGCGCGGTTCGCGATGCGGTGACCGGTGTCCAGCGTCGGCCGGCACTTCACCGTGTTGCAGATGTAGACGTCCTCACGCGGGAGGTCGATCGACGCCAGCATCTTGTCGAGCAGCTCGCCGGCGCGGCCGACGAACGGGCGCCCGAGCTTGTCCTCCGTCTCGCCCGGCCCCTCGCCGACGACCATCAGCGCCGCGCACGGATCGCCTTCGCCGTAGACGCTGTTGCGGCGCGTCGCGCCGATCCCGCATTTCCGGCACTGCGCGACGACCGCCGCGGCGCGCTCCAGCTCGCGCTCGCGCTTGGTGCGCTCTTGCAGGCTCACGGCCTGTCCTGAGCCTGTCGTAGGGCGGACAACGTCCCCGGCGAGGGCTCGAGCAGCACCGCTTCGCCGAACGCGAGCACGCGCGTCGCGCCGTCGGGTGCCTCCGAGGCTTGGAACTGCAACCCGATCACGCCGTTCGCACCCATCCCCTCCGCTTTGCGCAGCAGCATCTCCAGCGACTCGGCGCGCGCGCGCTCGGCGTCGGTGAGATACTCCACCGGCGCCAGCCCGATCAGCGCTCCGATGGTGCGGAACGTCGCTTTGATCACGTTGCGCGGCCGGCTCGCCTGACCGTATGCGTACCCGAACGAGCGCACCACGCGATAGCCCTCGATCCGCGAGAACGTCGTCACGGCGTCGGCCGACAGCGCCATGTTAACGCATCAGCCTTCGGGCAAGCATCAGCACGCCGGCAGCCGTTCCCGCGTAAAGCGCATAGCGGCCGACGAGCGCGCCGGTGAGCGCGTAGTACCACAGGCGGCCGTGGTGCTTGATCCAGTACTTCCGGCGCGAGCTCTGCTTGCGCTTCTCGACGTTGTACTGACCGCGCGCCGAGCCCATCCCTTCGTGCACGGCTTCGCTCGCCGGGACGAACCACGTCTCCCAGCCCGCGTCCGCCGCGCGCTTCGCGAAGTCCACCTCTTCGTGGTACAGGAAGAACCGCTCGTCGAAGGGCCCGATCTGCTCGATCGTCGCGCGCCGTATCGCGAGCGCCGCGCCGATCGCGAGATCGACCTTGCGCGGCTGGTCGTACTGAAAATCGCGCAGCCCGGCACCGTTCGCGAAGCGCCGGAGCGGCGGCCACTCGCCCCACGCGCTGGAGCGCAGAAACGCACCGGCCCAGGTATCGAACTCGCCGACCGACTGCTGAACGCTGCCGTCGTAGTTGTAGATCCGCGAGCCGGCGATCCCGCATCTCGGATGCGTGTCCATGAACGCGACGATCTGCCGCAGCGCGCCGTCCTTCAGCTCGGCGTCCGGGTTCAGCAGGAAGACGTACTCCGACGAGGTCGCCGCGAACGCGCGGTTACAGGCGGCCGCGAAGCCGAGGTTCGCGCCGTTCTCGACGATCCGCACCCGCCCGCCGTAGCGCTCGGTGATGAACTCGCGCGAGCCGTCCGCCGAGCCGTTGTCGGAGACGACGACGTTCGCGAGCTCGGGATCCCCGTGCACCTCGCTCAGCGCGAACACCGAGTCGAGCGCGGTCGCGATCTTCTCCTTGTCGTTCCAGCAGACGACGATCACGTCGATGCGCGGCATCAGTTTTCTCGCGGCGCGAACTTGTTGCGGTTCTGCAGGTACGGCCAGATGAAGCCGTCGAGATCGCCTTCGAGCACCGCGGTCGCGCTGCCGGTCTCGACGTTCGTGCGCAGGTCCTTCACCATCTGGTACGGGTGCAGGACGTAGTTCCGGATCTGCGAGCCCCACTCGTTCGCCATCCGGTCGCCGCGCAGCTCGTTGAGCTTCGCCTCCTGCTCCTCGCGCGCGCGCTGCAGCAGCTTCGCGCGCAGGATTCCCATCGCGACGTCGCGGTTCTGCATCTGCGAGCGCTCCTGCTGCGAGGCGACGACGATCCCGGTCGGCAGGTGGTAGACCCGAATCGCCGACTCGGTCTTGTTGACGTACTGCCCGCCCGCGCCGCTCGCCTTGAACGTCTCGACCTTGAGATCTTCGGGCTTGATCTCGACGTCCGCGTCGCCTTCCTCCATCTCGGGGACGACGTCGACCTCGGCGAACGAGGTCTGCCGCCGCCCTTGGTTGTCGAACGGCGAGATGCGCACGAGCCGGTGAACGCCGCGCTCGCTCTCGAGCATCCCGTACGCGTTCTTCCCGCGCACGATGAAGGTCACCGAACGGAGACCCGCCTCGTCGCCCGGCATCTCCTCGATCACGTGCGCCTCGTAGCCGTGGCCCTCGGCCCACCGAAGGTACATCCGCGCGAGCATCTGCACCCAGTCGGCGGCGTCGGTCCCGCCCGCGCCGGCGCGGATCGTGACGATCGCGCCGTGCGAGTCGTACGGCCGGTCGAAGTTTGCCGCCATCTCCAAATCGTCGAGCGACGCGGCGGCGCGCGCGATGATCGCGTCGGCCTCTTCCTCGGCGCCTTCCTCGTCGCCGAGCACCTCGATGATCTCGGCGGCGTCTTTGAGCGCGGCCTCGACCGCGTCGACCGCGTCGAGGTCCGAGCGCAGGTCGGAAATCCGCTTCATCACCCCGCGCGCCCGGTCGGGGTCGTTCCAGAAGTCGTCGGCGCGCGAGCGCGCCTCCAGCTCCGCTACGCTGCGGCGCTTCGAGGCGTCGTCAAAGGCGCACCTTGAGCGCGCTGAGGCGCTCGCGGGCGCGGTCGATGTCGGCTAGCTGTGCGTCGGACACGGGACGAACCGCGTTCTCCGGCGGCGCGGGACGCCCTCGTTTCCCGTCCGAACAGCGCCCACGTGAACCGAACGCTGATCCGCCCCGGCGCCGTCTTCGACGGCGCCGAGGTGCACGACGGCTGGAGCGTCCTCGTCGAGGGCGACCGCATCGCGGCGGCCGGCTCGCAGGTCGAGGCGCCCGACGGAACGCGCACGCTCGACCTGCCCGGCACGACGCTGCTGCCGGGGCTGATCGACCTGCACACCCACTTGCTGCTCCACCCGTACGACGAGCGCGCTTGGGAGGACCAAGTGCTGCGCGACCCCGAGTCGTTCCGCGTCGCGCGCGCGGTCGCCGCGGCGCGGCGGACGCTCGAGGCCGGGTTCACCACTGTCCGCGATCTCGGGACCGAGGGCGCCGGCGAGGCCGACACCGGTCTGCGGCGCGCGGTCGAGGAGGGCGTCATCGCAGGCCCGCGGATCGTCTGCGTCACCCGCGCGATCGTCGCGCGGGGCACGTACGGACCGGCCGGATTCCACTCCGGGTGCTGCGTCCCGCAGGGCGCCGAGGAGGTCGACGGCGAGGCCTCGATCCTCCGCGCGGCGCGGATGCAGATCGCGCGGGGCGCGGACTGGCTCAAGGTCTACGCCGACTACCGCTTCGGCCCGGCCGGCGACGCGCGACCGACCTTCACCCGCGACGAGCTGGCCTTGATCGTGCGGGTCGGGCACGACGCCGGCGTTCCGGTCGCGATGCACGCGACGACGGCCGAGGGAATGCGCCGCGCGACCCTCGCCGGGGCCGACACGATCGAGCACGGCAACGCCGGGACGGCCGACGTGTTCGCGCTCATGGCCGAGAACGGCGTCGCCTACGTTCCGACGCTGGCCGCGTACGAGACGCTCGAACGGCTTCGCAACTTGAGCTCCGACCATCCGTACGTCGTCGCGAAGCGGAACGCGTTCGCGGCCGCGCTCGCGAGCGGGGTCACGATCGCGAACGGCAGCGACATCGGGGTCTTCGCGCACGGTGAGAACGCGCGCGAGATCGAGCTCCTGGTCGAGCAGGGGATGGCGCCGCTCGCCGCGCTCCGCGCCGCGACGTCGGTCGCCGCACGGGTGCTGCGCCGCGAGGACCTCGGCGTCATCCGCGCCGGCGCGTGTGCCGATCTGGTCGCGGTCGGCGGCGCGCCGCACCGCGCGATCGGAGCGCTGCGCGATGTGCGATGCGTCATAGCGCGCGGCAACAGCGCGGTGCCGGGACGATGATCCATACCGCAACGTTACGCACGCTAGCCGGAATTCAGCGCCGCCGTCGAAAGAGAGTGGGGTGAGACCTCTCAAGGCGGCGATCGCGTCCGTCTTGGTCGCCGCGAGCTTCGTGGCGTCCGGATTCTTCACGTCCTCCGCGCCCGCGGCGCCGGCCGCCGCGCCCAAACGGATCCAGCTCGTCGCGCACGACGAGGCGGTCCGCGACGTGCTGCTGCGGCTCGGCGACCTCGGGCACCTCAGCATCACGGTCGCCGACGACGTGACCGGCAAGGTGAACCTCTCGCTGCACGGCGTGACGCCGGACGAAGCGCTGCACGCCGTCTGCGTGCAGGCCCATCTGCGCTGCGTGCGCGACGGGCGGACCGTCTCCGTCTCGAACGAATCGTCGGTCGTCGTCCCGCTCGCGATCGTCCCGGCCGCGCGCGCCGGCAACGTCGTGCGCTCGATGTACCCGCGTCTCTCGGTCCGCGTCGACTCGGCCTCGAACTCGCTGGTGCTCGCCGGAACCGCGGGCGACATCGCGGGTGCGCGCACGATCATCCAAGGGCTCGACGTGCGCGATGCCTCGAAGCCGACGACCGAAGCGGTCCAGCTTCACTCGCAGCCCGCCTCAGCCGTCGCCGAGCGCTTACGCGCGCTCTATCCCGCGGCGAAGATCACCGTCGTCTCGCGCACGACCATGCTGGTGAGCGCGGCGCCGGCCGATCTCACGCAGATCAAATCGCTCGTCGCCGGAATCGACGCGGCGACGCCCGTGCCCTCTTCCGCGCCGCTCTCGAGCGAGGCGGTCAAGGTCTTGCAGCGCCGGCCGCAGGACGTCGCGCGCGCGGTCGCCGCTCAGCTCCCGCACGTGCACGCCGCGGTCTCCGGCTCGGCGGTGACGGTGAGCGGCTCGCCCGACGACGTCGCGCGGGCGAAGGCGCTGATCGCGCAGCTCGATCTCCCGGCGTACGGTTCGCGCTACGTGCAGATCTACCGGATCAAGAACGTCGACGCGAGCTCCGTCGCGGATCTGATCCGCCGCTCGTTCCCCGACGCCGCGGTCACGCTCGACGCGAGCTTGAACGCGCTCTCGGTCGTCGCGACGGCCGGTGACCACATGCGGATCGCCGACGGGATCGCGCGGATCGACGGCACGGCGACCGGCGCGTCGAGCGGCGGCGATCCGGCCGGCGTCGCCCCGGGCGCCGTCCCGTCCTCGCACGAGGTGATCCAGCTCCAATCGATCATCCCGAACCAGGGCTACGGAAACGGAACGACCGCGCAAGACATCGCGCAGGCGGTGCAGCAAGCGCTGCAAGCATCCGCACCCGATCTGCGCGTCGTCGTCCCCAACGGAACGACGCAAGTGATCCTCACCGGCAGCCCGCAGAGCGTGCGGGCCGCGAAAGAGCTGCTCGCCGAGCTCGACGCGATTCCGCAGTCGGTCGTGCTGGACACCGAGATCCTGGAGCTCGACGAGAGCAGCTCGCGCAACCTCGGTCTTCAGCTCGGCACGACCTCGATCGGGACGACCTTCAGCGAGGTCCAGCCGACGCCCAATCCCAACACCGGTCAGCCCGGCCGCCTGATCGCGTTCCAGCCGCTGACGCGGACCGGGATCAGCTTCCAGGCGCAGCTGAATCTGCTGATCAGCAACGGGAGAGCGCGCGTCCTCGCCGACCCGCGCATCACCGCGCTCTCGGGCCGCACGGCGACGATCCGCGCGGGCGACTCGATCTCCATCCTGACGACGGTGGGCGGCGGCTCGGGCACGGTGGCGACGACCCAGCTGCAGACCTTCCAGACCGGCGTGACGCTGGACATCACGCCGATCATCACCAACGGCGGCGACGTCAACGTCGCGCTGCATCCCGTCGTGAACTCGCTGAGCGGTTTCCTCAACGGAGTCCCGCAGATATCCACGCGCGACACGCAGACGTCGGTGCACCTGCGCGACAACGAGACGCTGGTGATCGGCGGACTGATCGAAGAGAGCAGCCAGCATTCGGAGAGCAAGCTCCCGCTGCTGGGCGACATCCCGATCATCGGCCGCGTCTTCCGCAACCAGACCACGACCAGCACGCGCAACGAGCTCATCATCGTGGTCACGCCGCACATCTTGCGCGGAAACGAGACGACGACCGTGCCGAGCGCGGCCGGCCCGCCGGGGATGGCGGTCCCGACCGCGCGGCCGCTGCCGACGCTCCCGCCCGGCACGATGTTCCCGGCAGCGCCGCGCACGCCGACGCCGACTCCGACCGCTTCGCCGCGCGCCGCCGCGGCGAAGCCGACCGGGAAATCCGGCGACGACGCGAGCGCCTCCGCATCGCCGGTCGCGAGCGCGTCGCCGAGCCCGGGCGCTTCGCCGGTCGCGACGCCGAGCGCGTTCGCGCAGGCGAACACGTTCGTCTACGGTTCGCCGCCGCCGAGCACGTACGCCGGGCCGAGCGATGCGCCGGTGATCTTCTACGCGATGCTGCAGCCGACGATCTTCACGCCGAACACGAACGTGCGCGTCAGCGTGATCACGACGACCAACGTGCAGCGGCTGACGATCGGGACGAGCGCGACGCGGATCGGGCTCTCACCGCTCGGCCAAGGGAAGTGGCAAGGCGTCTTCGCGGCCAACGCGCTGAGCCTGCCCCCGAGCGCGGCCACCGTTCAACTGACGCTCAGCGCGGCGCGCAACGACGGCCAGAGCGCGAGCATCCAGATCCCCGTCTCGCGCGGGACGCCCGAACCGATCTTGTAGCCGGAGCTACGCTGCCGCGCCGTGGCAGCGCTTGTATTTCTTGCCGCTGCCGCACGGGCAGAGCTCGTTGCGGCCGACCTTCTCGCCGGCGGCGCTCTGCTTCGGCTTCGCCGGCTGGTCGTCGCGGTTCGTGTGCAGCTGCGTCGCCTCGTACTTCGGCGCCGGGCCGAGCAGCCGTTCCGCGGTCGCGGGATCCATCCGGGCGCCGGCGGGA
>Ga0213878_10000566_pt1 | contig 13702 bp, 13 predicted proteins | sample VelepicoBEBS_R02_FD_161053 | JGI IMG/M metagenome (GOLD analysis project Ga0213878, IMG submission 161053) | Vellozia epidendroides bulk soil microbial communities from rupestrian grasslands, the National Park of Serra do Cipo, Brazil - BS_R02 | ecosystem: Environmental > Terrestrial > Soil >... | reverse complement strand
CGTATCAAGGGCAGGGGCTGGGCCGCGCCCTTTTCCAGGATGCAGCCCGGCGCGTCATGCACGCGGCCGACACGATCGGCATTCGCGCATTGCTTGCGCACGCACTGTCGGAAGAAGCGAAAGCGTTCTACCTGCGGCTCGGACTCGACCCCTCACCACTCGATCCGATGACCTTGATGGCGACGCTCGCCGACCTGCGTTCCGCACTGAAACCGGACCCGGGCCAATCCGGGCGCCGATGATTACAATCGCCCGCACCGGAGCCTGAGAACCCCGACAACCGAGGGAGGCGGTGATGAGTTTCGCAAGCGAGTTCAAGGAATTTGCAATGCGGGGCAATGTGATCGACCTTGCTGTTGGGGTCGTGATCGGAGCCGCATTCGGGAAGATCGTGTCAGCGCTGGTCGAGTCGATCATCATGCCGGTGTTCGGGGTCCTCACCGCCGGCAACGACTTCAGCAAACTGGCTTGGCAGATCGGCCAGAACGCCAAAGGCGAAGCAGTGCTGTTGCGCTACGGCGTGTTCATCCAGTCGATCATCGACTTCGCGATCATCGCGTTCGTATTGTTCCTCGCAATCCGCGGAATCAACCGGCTAAAGAAGCCCGCGCCCGCTGCCGCCCCTCCGCCGCCGCCGCGCGAGGAAGTTTTGCTGCAGGAGATTCGCGACCTGCTCGCGAAGCGCTAATGAGCTAGAAGCCGATGCGAGGGCGGCGCGCAAGCCGCTCCTCGCTGATGTCGGACGCCAGCACTTCGTGGCGGCCGTCGATCTTGGCCTCGCCGAACGCGGCCAGCATCACGCGCCGCATCTCGCGCGGCTTCAGCCTGGCCAGGCGCTCGAGCGCGTCGGGTCGCAGATCCTCCGGAAAGAGCGCGCCCCAGCTGTGTTCGGCGCGCAGCTCGTGGTAGACGGCTTGCGCGATCCGCAGTGAAGCTTCCTCGTCGGGCGGATCGATTTCATAGACGTTCATCCGATTCAAAATGGGCTCCGGGATCGACCTCGCCTCGTTGGCGGTGGCGACCCAGACGACCTCGGAAGCGTCGATTGGGATCTCGGCGAACTCGTCGATGAACTCGCGCGCGGTTTCCGTTTCCAGCAGCGTGTACAGGCTGCCGAGCGGGTCGTACTGGTGATCGCCGCCGGCCTTGTCGATTTCGTCGACGACGATCAGCGGGTTGGCGTAGTCACCATTGACAAGTGCCTCGAACACTTTTCCGGGGCGCGAGTTTTTCCACTGCGCCGAGGATCCGGACAGAATCCATCCCGCTGTGAGCGAGCTCATTCCCACGAAGCAGCAGCCGGTGCCGAGCAGGCGCGCGAGGCGTCGCGCGAAATGCGTCTTGCCGATTCCCGGGTCGCCCAGCAGCAGCATCGGTTCCAGGTCCAAGGCGTCGTCGCTGGCCAGGCACAGCGCGAGCTGGCGCCGGATATCTTGCAGTGGCGCCTCGAAGTTGGGCATCTCCTCGATCAAGCCGTCGATGTCGGGAAGCGCCGAGGGTTTGATCGCGAAGCGCTGGCCGCCGAACTTGATCATCCGGTGGTAGACCGCGCGCAACGCTTCGTTGGCGCCGTTGCCCAGGTCCTGCAGCTCATTCAACGCCAGCTCGACCCTGGGCACCTGATAGATGTCCTTGAAACCCGCAATCGATATTGGGGTCTTGGGGGCCGGCAAGGAAGCGACTGCGTTCATCGGTAGATCCTCGTGAAGGCATTAACTGTCCCATCGGACGCTGCGCGTCCAGCTAAAGTATTGCAAGCAAATTGGCTGCCATCACGGTGTAAAAAGTAACAAGCCGCCGCGCGCGCCTGCGCCGCCGCCCGTGGACGATGTAGCAGAAGGCCCAATTAGCACTCGATCCTTCCTGCTGATAGCTGAGGGCGAATTCCGGTCCTTTTCGTTGGACTGCTAGACTCGCGGCCCCCTCTGACCGCGAGCGGTTTTCGACGATGGCCGGCCATTCCAAGTGGGCCAATATCCAGCACCGGAAGAACCGGCAGGACGCCAAACGCGGCCAGCTATGGACCAAGCTGATCCGCGAGGTCACGGTGGCCGCGCGCGACGGCGGCGGCGATCCGGGCATGAATCCGAGGCTGCGGCTGGCGCTGGAGAAGGCCTCCGCCGGCAATGTCCCGAAGGACACGGTCAACAAGGCGATCCAGCGCGGCAGTGGGAAACTGGAAGGCGCAAATTACGAGGAGGTCCGGTACGAGGGCTACGGCGTCGGAGGCGCAGCCTTCATCATCGACTGCATGACCGACAACCGCACCCGCACGGTCGCCGAGGTGCGCCACGCGCTGAGCAAGTTCGGAGGCAACCTGGGCACCGATGGCTCGGTTGCGTACCAATTCCGACACTGCGGACAGTTCGTCTTCGCGCCCGGAACACCTGAGGATCGGGTGATCGAGGTTTGCCTCGATGCCGGTGCCGACGACGTGCAGGGTGCAGAGGACGGTTCGATCAAGGTGGTATGCGCTCCAGCGGATTTCGAAGCAGTGCGCCAGAGCTTCGAGCGCGCCCGCTTGCAGCCGGAAGTGGCAGACATCACGATGAAGGCGCTGAATGAAGTCACACTCGCCGGGGAGGATGGTCAGAAGATGAAACGATTGATCGACGCGCTCGAGGACCTGGACGACGTGCAGCACGTGTATACCTCGGCAGAGATCGTCGAGTAGCCGGGGACCTGAGGACGGAAACCCGTGTCGCCGGGGCGCTTCCTCCGCATCGCCGAGCAGCGATTGCGCACATGAAACTTCTCGTGGTGGGCGGAGGCGGGCGTGAGCACGCCCTGGCCTGGACGATCGCACGCTCGCCGCGCGTGCGAAAAGTGTATGTGGCGCCCGGCAACGGAGGCACGGCGCGCGACCGTCGCCTTTGCAACGTACTGCTGTCGGAACCGAAGGCGCTTGCTGATTTCGCCGCATCCGAAGCGATCGACTTGACTGTGGTCGGTCCGGAGGCTCCCCTTGCTGCCGGCATCGTCGACACGTTCCGCCAACGCGGCAGGCGGATTTACGGGCCGACCCGCGCGGCCGCGCAGCTGGAAGCCTCGAAGGATTTCGCCAAGGCATTCATGCAGCGACATTCGATTCCGACCGCCGCCGCGCGCTCCTTCACCGAGGTGTTCGAGGCCCGCGAGTACGTGCGATCGCGCGGCGCCCCGATCGTGATCAAGGCCGACGGTCTGGCTGCCGGCAAGGGGGTCGTGGTGGCGCAGACGGTGCCGCAGGCACTGGAAGCGATCGACCGGCTGCTGGTGCAGCGTCACCTGGGAACGGCCGGAGCCAAGATCCTGGTCGAGGACCATCTGCCGGGAGAGGAAGCGAGCTTCATTGTGATGGCCGACGGCCGCCACGCACTGGCACTGGCAACGTCGCAGGACCACAAGCGCCTGCTCGATGGCGACCAGGGCCCGAACACCGGTGGCATGGGCGCGGTCTCGCCGGCTCCGGTGGTGACGCCGCAGCTGCATGCGCGCGTGATGCGCGAAATCATGCTGCCGGCGATCGCCGGCATGGCTGCCGAAGGCGAGCCCTACTGCGGCTTTCTGTATGCTGGCCTGATGATCGGACCGGATGGCGAACCGCGCGCGCTGGAATTCAATTGCCGGCTCGGCGACCCGGAAACGCAGCCGATCCTGATGCGATTGCGTTCCGACTTTGTCGATCTTCTCGAACACGCGGTCGAAGGTACGTTGGACCGCGTCGAGGCCGAATGGGACCGGCGCGTCGCCCTCGGCGTGGTGGTTGCCGCGCACGGCTATCCGGAGACGCCGCGACGCGGCGACCCGATCGCGTCGCTGCCGCAGGACGCGCAGGATTGCATGGTGTTCCACGCGGCAACGCGCCAGCAGCAGGACCGCCTGATCACCGACGGCGGCCGCGTGATGTGCGTCACCGCCCTCGGCGAGAATGTGGCTGCCGCGCGGCGCCGCGCCTACGATGCAGTGTCCGATGTGCGCTTCACGGGAATGCAATTCCGCACCGACATCGGCCAGCGTGCAATGCAACGTGGATCCAATTGAGATGACATACACCGTCGAACAACATATCGAACTGCGCCGCCTGGTCGATCTGGCCTGCTCACCCGACGGCAGCTGGCTCGCCGTGGCCGCGCAGCGGCTCGACCGCGACAAAGGTCACTACGTGTCGGACCTGTGGAGGGTGCCGCTCGACGGCTCGGCGGCTGTGCAGCTGACGCGCGGCGACAGCCGCGACGCCTCTCCATGTTTCGCTCGTGACGGCTCGCTCGCATTCCTCTCGAACCGCCAGCAGAATGGGATGGACCCGGAGGAGGAAGCCGACAAGCGCATGCAGGTGTGGATGCTGCCCGCATCCGGCGGCGAACCGCTGCAGCTGACGGATGAGCCGCTCGGGGTCACCGCGTTCCGTTTCGCGCGCGCGGCAGACCGCCTGGTGGCGTTGGCGCCGGTGCTGCCCGGGGTGCCGTTGGATGGGCAGCGCAAGGCAGGGCTCGATCGGAACAAGAACGGGCCCAGCATGCGCCGCTTCGTGCGACAGCCGGCGCGGCACTGGGACGAGTGGCTCGACGACGGCGCGCAGGCTGAAACGGTTCACGCGATCGCGTATCGGGCAAGCGCCGGTGCGCTGGACGGGCGGATCGACCTGACGCCTCTGGCCACCCGCGAATTCGCGGTGGAGCCCGAATTCGACGTGAGTGCCGATGGCAGGTTTGTGGCGATCACACGTGCAACGCTGGCGCGCGACCGCTGCGATGACACCGATGTGCTGCTGATCGATACCGATAGCGGCGCCGCGCGCGCACTCGGCGCCGGCGGCGACGCCAATTGCCAGTGGCCGCGTTTCGCTCCCGACGGTCGCACGCTATCGGTGGTTCGCAGCGTGCGCTCGCAGCGCGAGGCGCCCTTCCCGCGGCTGGAGCTGATCGACGTCGAGAGCGGCGTGCGCACGCCCTGCGCGGCCGACTGGGACCGCTGGCCGACTCAACCAGAATGGTCGGCCGACGGCCGAACGCTGTTCGCCTGCGCCGACGACCGCGGAAGCACACCCGTGTTCGCGATCGATATTCGAAGCGGACACGTTCGCACCCTCGCTGGCGCCGGCTCCGCCGCGCACGGACATATCGCGGTGCTGCCCGACGGCCGCGTGGCCACGCTGCGCTCGAGCCTGCTGCAGCCGCCGGAGGCGTTCGTGCTCGACCCCGCGCCGAAAGGACAGGCACGTGCGCTCGCCGCGCTTTCGGGACTCGATCCGACCGACTGGGCGGTGCGCGAGTCTGTCGAAGTCGTCTCGACCGACGGCACACCGATCCAGGCGATGCTTCTGAAGCCGAAGAGCGCCACCGGGCCGCTGCCGCTGGTGGTTTGGATCCACGGCGGTCCCATGGCGATGAGCGGCGATGGCTGGCACTGGCGCTGGAACCCGCTGCTGCTGGTGGCGCAGGGATATGCGGTGGCGCTGCCCAATCCGCGCGGCTCGACCGGCTTCGGACAGCAGTTCGTTCAGGGCATCTGGGGCAACGTCTGGGGCGATCAGTGCTACCACGACTTGATGGCAGTCACCGACGCTTTGTGCCGTCGACCCGACATCGACGCGCGCCGAACAGCGGCGATGGGAGGCTCATTCGGCGGATACATGGCCAATTGGATCGGCACCCAGACCGACCGCTTCCGCTGCATCGTGTCGCATGCCTGCGTCGTCAACATGGCCGCATTCACCGGGGTTACCGACCATGCGCCCGAGTGGTACCTCGAGATGGGAGGCCTGAACCCGTACCGCGACACCGAGCAGTTCGACCGTTTCGCGCCAATCCGGCAGATTGCGCGCTGGCGCACGCCTACGCTGATCAGCCACGGCGAGCGCGACTACCGCTGCCCGATCGGCGAAGCGCTGACGCTGTTCGAAGCGCTGCAGTACCACGGCGTGCCGAGCGAGCTGCTGGTGTTCCCCGATGAGAACCACTGGGTCTTGAAGCCGCGCAACATCGTGGCGTGGTATCACGCCTTGCTGGAGTTCACCCAGCGCCACATGTCCACCGGAGCGCAATGACGGCCGAAGCGATCGACGCGGCACGGGTTCGCGAGTACCTGCTCGGTTTGCAGCAGCGCATCGTTGCCGAGCTCGAGCGCCTCGACGGTGGGCGCTTCGCCGAAGACCGCTGGGACAGGTCGCCCGAGAGCATTTCCGGCAAAGCTGCCGACAGCGCCGCCGGTGCGGTGTTGGCCGGCTCCGGGATCACCCGGATCCTCGAGCAGGGACAACTGTTCGAACGGGCTGGCGTTGGATTTTCGCAAGTGCGCGGCAATCGGCTTCCACCCTCGGCCAGCGCCAACCGGCCACAATTGGCCGGGCGCGGCTTCGAGGTGATGGGGGTGTCGCTGGTGCTACATCCGATGAACCCGTACGTGCCTACGGTGCACATGAACGTGCGCTTTTTCGTCGCGCACGCCACGCACGCGGCCGACGTCTGGTGGTTCGGCGGCGGCATGGACTTGACACCGTACTACGGCTTCGACGAGGACGCGCGACATTTCCACGCGTGCTGCCATGACGCGTTGGCACCGTTCGGCGCCGAGCTGCACCCACGCTTCAAGCGCTGGTGCGACGAGTATTTTTTCCTAAAGCACCGCAACGAGGCGCGCGGAATCGGCGGCGTGTTCTTCGACGACTTCAGCGAGCTGGGTTTCGAACGCAGCTTCGCAATGACGCGCTCGGTCGCAGACGCGTTCCTTCCGGCGTACGTGCCGATCGTCGACCGTCGCCGCTCAGCCTCTTTCGGCGAGCGTGAACGCGAATTCCAGGCGTGGCGGCGCGGCCGCTACGTCGAATTCAACCTGGTGTATGACCGCGGCACGCTGTTCGGCCTGCAGTCGGGCGGGCGCGCCGAGTCGATCTTGATGTCGCTGCCGCCGCGGGTGAGCTGGCGCTACGATTTCCAGCCCGGGCCCGGCTCGGAAGAGGCGCGCCTGGCCGAATTCCTGCAGCCGCGCGACTGGGTCGCGCTGGCTTCATGAGCAACCACGGTAGAAGCGGCCTGCCTCCGATCGGCGTGCTGGGCGGCAGCTTCGACCCGATTCATGCCGGGCACGTGCAGCTTGCGCGCGACGCGATGACGCGGCTGAATCTGGAGCGCGTGCTGTTCGTCCCGGCCGGGCTGGCGTGGCAGAAAGGCCCTGCGACCTTTGCTGCGCATCGCGTCAGGATGGTCGAGCTCGCGATCGCGAACGAGCCGCATTTCGCGCTGGACCGGCGCGAGCTGGAGCGTCCCGGGCCCAGCTATACGGTCGATACGCTGGAGCAGCTGCGAGACGAATTTGGACCGTCCCGCCCGTTGGTGCTGCTGATCGGCGCCGACCAGCTGCAACGCCTGGACACCTGGCATCGCTGGCAGGACCTGGTCGGCCTGGCGCACGTCGCCGTGGCACAGCGACCGGGCCATGGACGCGATCCGGATGGAGCGGTGGCCCAATGGGTTCGGCAACACGCCGGTCGCGCCGCCGACGTTGCGCAGCGCCCGGCCGGCACCGTCGTGCAGTTCGCAATGACGCCGGTGGACTGTTCCTCGACCGCAATTCGGGCGGCACTGCAGGCCGCGCTGCGCACAGGCGCGCCCGCTCCTGCCGATCAGACGCAGTTGGGGCTCGCACCGGCCGTTCTGGACTACGTGCGCCGGAATCGGCTGTATTCGTGACGCCATGCAATTGAGCCGGCTGCAGCGCCTCGTGGTCGACGCCGTGGAGGACATCAAGGGTCAGGACATTTGTGTCTTCAACACTACGCATCTGTCGGATCTGTTCGACCGCGTGGTGTTGGTCACTGCCACTTCAAACCGTCAAACCCGCGCGCTCGCATCGCACGTGGTGGAGAAGGCCAAACAGGCTGGCGCCGACGTTCTGAGCGTCGAGGGCGAGGACGCCGGCGAATGGGTGCTGGTCGACCTGGGAGATATCGTCGTACACATCATGCAACCGGCGGTCCGCGCCTACTACGCGCTGGAGGAAATCTGGGGCGACAAGGCCGTGCGCGTGCGGCTCGCCCCCGAGAGCCGCCGTGCTTCGGGCCGACGGTGAAAATCACGATTGCCGCCGTCGGGACCAGGATGCCGGCGTGGGCCGAGCAGGCTGTGCACGACTATCTGGCGCGCTTTCCACGCGGATTCGAGGTGTCGCTGAAGCAGGTTCGGCCGCAACCGCACACCGAGCGGGGCAAAGCCCGCGCGCTGCGCGGCGAGCAGGCGGGCGTGGAGGCGGCAGTCGTTGGCTGCGACCGCCTGGTCGCGCTGGACGAGCGCGGCGCCGATTGGACTACCGTACAGCTGTCGCAGGCGATCGCGCGCTGGCGTGATTCTGCCGAGCACGTCGCGTTCTTGATCGGCGGCGCCGACGGCCTGCCGGCGCAGCTCAAAGAGCGCGCCGCATTGACGCTGCGCCTGTCGAGCCTGACGCTACCGCACGCGCTTGCGCGAGTTGTCCTGGTCGAGCAGCTGTACCGCGCCTGGAGCATGCTCGCCAATCACCCGTACCATAGGGCCTAGCAAACATAGCCGGCAGAAGGGAATAGGGGGGGATGGCCGACATCTACCTCGCATCGCGCAGCCCGCGGCGGCGCGAACTGCTGCACCAGATCGGAGTGCGCTTCGAGACGCTGCTTCTGCGCGTTGCGCCGCGCCAGCCTGCAGACGTCGACGAGACCCAGCGCCCGTCGGAGAATGCCCAGGACTACGTCGAGCGGGTGGCGCGCGACAAAGCGGTCGCGGGGCGTCGCATTCTGGCCGCGCGTACCCAGCTGTTCCGTCCCGTGTTGGCCGCCGACACCGTCGTCATCCTGGACGGCGAAGTGCTCGGCAAGCCCAGCGGGCGCGAACAGGCCGCCAGCTTCCTGCGGCGCCTATCCGGCCGCTCGCACGAAGTGCGAACCGTGGTCGCGCTGGCCGCCTCGCCGACCGGCAGTGTCGATCCGTGGATTGCCACTTCGGTGTCACACGTGACGATGCGGCACATACCTGAGGAAGAGATCGAGCACTACTGCGCCAGCAACGAGCCGTTGGACAAGGCGGGGGGATATGCGATCCAGGGTCGGGCCGCCATCTTCGTCGGGCGTCTCGAAGGCAGCCACTCGGGTGTGGTCGGGCTGCCGCTTGCCGAGACCGCGTTGCTGCTGATGCGCGCCGGCGTTCGCCTGCTCTGACGCCGAGCGTGTCGACCGAGGACATTCTGATCAACATCACGCCGCAGGAGACGCGCGTCGCGGTCCTGCTGGCGGGCGTCGTACAGGAGCTGCACATCGAGCGGGCCGCCACGCGCGGGCTGGTCGGCAACATCTACCTGGGGCGCGTCGCCCGGGTGCTTCCCGGCATGCAGTCGGCGTTCGTCGATATCGGGCTGGAGCGCGCTGCGTTTCTGCACGTGGCCGACATCTGGGAGGCGCGTCAGCAGCCCTCGGACCGCCCGCCACCGATCGAGCGGCTGCTGCATCAGGGTGACGTGACGCTGGTGCAAGTCATCAAGGATCCGATCGGCAGCAAGGGTGCGCGCCTGTCGACCCAGATCAGTCTGGCCGGACGGATGCTGGTGTATCTGCCGCAGGACCCGCACATCGGAGTGTCGCAGCGGATCGAGGACGAGTCGGAGCGAGCGCAGCTGCGCGACATGCTGCTGCGGCAGCTGCAGCCCGGGCAGACGGGAGGATTCATCATCCGGACCAGCGCCGAGGACGCCAAAGAAGACGACTTGCGAGGCGATATCGACTATCTGCACCGGCGCTGGCAGCAAATCCAGGACGCAGCCGCCAAGGTGCCGCCGCAGAGCCTGCTGTACCAGGAACTGTCGCTCGGACAGCGCGTGCTGCGCGATGTCGTCCACGACGAGACGGAAAGCGTGCAGATCGACTCGCGCGAGACGTTCGTAGGCCTGCAGGCGTTTGCCAGCCAGTACGTCCCGAACGTGGTTTCCAAGCTCGTCCATTACGACGGCGAGCGGCCGCTGTTCGAGATGTACCGGATCGACGAGGAGATCGAAAAAGCTCTGGCGCGCCGGGTCGAGCTCAAGAGCGGCGGCTACCTGATCATCGACCAGACCGAGGCGATGACGACAATCGACGTCAACACCGGCGGTTTTGTCGGCACGCGTAATTTCGACGACACGATCTTCAAGACCAATTTGGAAGCGGCGCAGGCGATCGCGCGTCAGCTGCGATTGCGCAACCTGGGCGGCATCATCGTGCTCGATTTCATCGACATGGCCAACCCCGCACACCGGGAACTCGTGTTGGCCGAGCTGAAAAAGGCGCTGGCGCGCGACCGCACCCGAATGACGGTCAGCCAGTTCACGCAGCTCGGTCTGGTCGAGATGACGCGCAAACGCACACGCGAATCGCTCGCGCACGTGCTGTGCGAACCGTGCCCGGTTTGCAGCGGACGCGGCGTGCTGAAAACCGCGCGCACCGTTTGCTACGAGATCCTGCGGGACATTTTGCGCGAAGCGCGCCAGTTCGGCGATGCGCGGGAATTCCGCATCCTGGGAGCGCAGCCCGTGGTCGACCTGTTCCTGGAGGAGGAGTCGCAATCCTTGGCAATGCTGTCGGATTTCATCGGCAAGCCGATCTCGCTGCAGGTCGAGAGCGCCTATCACCAGGAGCAGTACGACATCGTGTTGATGTGACCCCCGGGCGTTGCCCGAACGAACGTCCGAACAGCCGCGTTTTCCCGATCTGTGAGTGCTGGTCTCGACCGTTTTGCGCCACGCGCGCGCCCAACCGGCGGCGCAGTCAGCCGATCATGCGGGTGGCCGCCTCCGACTGAGCGAACTGGATCCGGTACAAGCTGGCGTACAGCCCGCCGTTTGCCAGCAGCTCGGCGTGACGCCCGATCTCGGCAACGCGGCCGGCCTCGAGAACTACGATCCGATCGGCGCGCTCGATCGTCGACAGCCGGTGCGCCACAACGAACGTGGTGCGACCGCGCATCAGCCGCTCCAGCGACAGCTGAATGTACCGTTCCGATTCCGAGTCCAGCGCCGAGGTCGCCTCGTCCAGCAGCAGCAGCGGCGCGTCCTTCAGCAGCGCGCGTGCGATCGAAAGCCGCTGCCGCTGTCCGCCCGACAGCTTCACGGCGTTTTCGCCGATACGCGTGTCGAAGCCGGCCGGCAACGATTCGATCAACGGCAGCAAGAAAGCCGCCTCGGCCGCCGCACGCACCTGCGCGATGCTTGCGCCACGGCAAGCGCCGTAGGCGATGTTGGCACCGATCGTGTCATCGAACAGCACCACATCCTGCGAAACCAGCGCGATTTGGCGCCGCAAGCTCGCCAGGCGCAGCTGTCCGATTTCGATGCTGTCGATCAGAATCTGCCCCGAGGTGGGCTGGATGAAATGTGGCACCAGGTTGATCAGCGTCGTCTTACCGGCCCCGGAAGGACCCACCAGCGCGATCGTCTCGCCCGGATGCACCAACAAATCGACGCGCTCCAACGCCGCAGCCTGCGCACCGGGGTAATGGAAGGTGACGCCGCGAAACTCGATCGCGCCGCTAGCGCGTTCGATCTCGCGCGTACCATCGTCCGCCTCGCCGGCAGAATCGATCATCGCGAACACGCTGTCGGCGGCCGCCGACATGCGCGCGATCGGGCCGTTGAGCGAGGACAGGTGGCGCAACGGCTGCAGTAGCAGCAAGGCCGATGTCAGGAACATGATGAATTCGCCGGCGGACAGTCCGCCCGAGCGCGCCTGCCACAGCGCCAGGCCGATCACGATCGACAGCCCGACGGCGGCGATCAGCTGCGTAGCCGGCGTTGCCGCCGACCAAGCCACCTGCATCTTCATCGCGAAGCGGCGCAGCCGCTCGTTGATGCGCTCGAAGCGCTCGCTCTCGTAGCCGACTCCGTCGTACACCTTGATCACGCGGCTTCCCTCGTGCGCTTCCTGCACCGCTCGTGTCAGCTCTCCCAGCATCTGCTGGTTCTGCACGTTCAGGTAGCGCAAGCGCGCGCTGAACACGCGCAGGATCCCTCCCACGAGCGGGGCGAACAGGAGCGTCAGCAGCGTCAGCGGCCAGTTGTAATACAGCAGCACTCCCAACAGCGCCACCACCGAGAGCGAATCGCGCACGGCGGTCGTCAGGACCTCGGCGGCCAGATTCAGCGCATTGCTCGCCTCGTTGATGAACTTGGAGATCACCATCCCGGAGGGGGTGTTTTCGATCGTTGCCTGAGGCCATTGCAGCAGGCGCTCGAACATGCGGCGCCGCAGCTCTACCAACACCGCCTGCGACACGCCGCTGATCTTGTAGCTACTGGCATAGGTAGCCAGTCCGCGAACCAGGAAGACGCCGACAAAGGCCAGCGGCACCCACAGGCCGGCCATTGCCTGCCGCTCGTAAAAGCCCCGGTCCAGCAGGACGCGAGTGAGCGCCGCGATCGCCGGATCGGTCAAAGCGGCGATCACCATCGCCGCCAGCGCCGCGGCGAGAGGCCGCGGATGCGCCCGCACCAGCGCGATCATCCGGCGCAGGTTCGGATCGGTGAAGATCGATTGCGATGCATCCGCCATCGCAGGTAGTGTATGCGATCGTATGCGTTCAGCCCCATCTTCCCGTGAGGGCGCCGCGCCGGCCGCACACTCTTCCGGGCCTGGCCTCGTGGTGCGCCTGCCCAACCACCTGGGCGACGCCTGCATGGCCAGCGCTGCCCTGGATCTGCTGGCCTCGCGCGGACATGCCCTGACGCTGGTCGGCCGGTCCTGGGCCCGTGACCTGTACGCGGGCTATCCCTGGCCGATGTTGCCGCTGCCGGCTGGCAGGCTGGCGCGCCTGCGAGCGTTGTACCGGTTGGCGCACACGCTAGCGCGCGCGACCCCCGCGCTGCTGCTGACGAACTCGTTCTCCTCGGCGCTGGAGATGCGGCTGGCGGGGCTGCGCCCGCTCGGCTACGACACCGACGGGCGCGGCTGGCTGCTGTCGCGCTCCTTCGCGGTGCCCGATCGCTGGGGGCGTGACATGCATACGGCCGAGTACTACCACTGGCTGGCGCGCTGCGTGATCGACCGACCGGTTCCGCCCCCAACCCGGATCGCGCTGCAACTTGCGCCGACAGCCGCGACGCACGCTCGCTGGGTGCTCGACGCCGCTGCAGTCAGACCGCCGTACGTGATGCTGTGCCCGGTCGCGATCGGCCTGCACCATGGGCAGGTAAAGGCGTGGGACGGCTTCTCCCGATTGTGCGAAGAGCTCGTCCAGCGCGGCCATCGGGTCGTGGCCTGTCCCGGCCCTGGCGAGCACGACGCGGTAGCCGCAGCAGTGCCGCAAGCGGTGTTGCTAGGCGAAACCGACGTGGCAGGATTTGCGGGGTTGCTGGCTCAGGCACAACTCGTCGTCGCCAACGACAGCGGCGCCGGGCATCTGGCCGCCGCGGTGGGTGCGCACCTGATCAGCGTGTTCGGCGTAACTGAACTGGAAAGAACGCGGCCACTCGGCGAGAACGTGCAAGTGCTCGGGAGCGCCAGCGGGTGGCCCGATTACGAAGAGGTGCGCTCCGCGGTCTTCGCTGCGCTTGCACGCTGACGCGTGCGCCGGCCGATCCGAAGCCGCATAATCGGCCGCGTCGCTTTGCGCCTCGCAACCTCGCGGAAGCCGGCAGCGTCGAACATCGACTTGGCACCGAACCACATCGTCTCGTCGGCGCAGTGCCCCGGCTTGTCGACCGGATAGGCTTCGACGACGGTGGCGCCGCG
>Ga0213878_10000565_pt1 | contig 13710 bp, 9 predicted proteins | sample VelepicoBEBS_R02_FD_161053 | JGI IMG/M metagenome (GOLD analysis project Ga0213878, IMG submission 161053) | Vellozia epidendroides bulk soil microbial communities from rupestrian grasslands, the National Park of Serra do Cipo, Brazil - BS_R02 | ecosystem: Environmental > Terrestrial > Soil >... | reverse complement strand
CTATGTGGCTCGCGTTCTACGTTCATCACCTCGACCATTTCTGGTCCGATTCTACGGGGATATTGGTATCCGTTGGTATGGCACTGCCTATCTGGCAGGGTTCGTCGCCGCTTTTTTTCTCCTGAAATGGCTCGCCCGGAAGGGCTACGGGCCTATCCGCGAGCCTCAAGTAGCCGACTTCGTCTTTTTCGCCGCCGTCTTCGGAGTTCTGGTCGGGGGGCGACTCGGTTACGTTCTGTTTTACCGTCCGCAGATGATCCTTCATCCCCTCGAAATATTTCAGGTTTGGGACGGAGGAATGGCCAGTCACGGCGGAATTCTCGGATTGGTTGTCTTCTCGTTCATCTACGCCCGCCGCCATCATATTTCGTGGACTGGAATTGGCGACAACCTGGTTGCTGTGGCCCCCCTCGGATTGATGTTCGGCCGGCTCGCCAATTTCATTAATGGCGAGCTTTATGGGCGCCCGACGACCGTGCCTTGGGCGATGCAGTTTCCTTCCGAATTGCTCGATCCCAGTTTTCCCTCCGATAAGGTCAGTGCCGTTGTCGCAAAATGCGAGTCCGTCATCCCGGCACTTGCCCAGGCGGTTGACCCGGTGAGGGCAATCATCGCTGAATCACGGACTAATCCGCAGATCCGAGAGGTACTCAGTCAATTCCTTACTCCGAGACATCCCAGCCAGCTTTATGAAGCGTTCCTGGAAGGTTTACTGCTTTTCGTCTGCCTAATCACCATCCGGCTCCGGTTCCGGCAACCAAACGGAGTCACTACCGGTTTTTTCTTTCTGCTCTACCCAACGATGCGAATCATCGGGGAAATGTTCCGAGAGCCGGATGCACCTTTAACTGGACCGTTCACTCGAGGACAATTTTTGTCTCTCTTTATGTTCCTAGTTGGAATTGCGTTCCTGGTTTATGCGTTCCGACAAAAGAAAACGCCAGCGAGCTGATCGAGGCGACCGCCAATCGTCCTCGTCCTCGATAGTTGCAAGCATGTTAGTTGTGAGACACTGATCGTCTCCGGACGTTCTCAACACATAAGTCCCATTGGTCCCATAAGTCCCATCCGTGCCGCGCCCTACCGTCGCTGCCACCAAAAACGCCCGAGCAGCGCCGCACGCCCGAAAATCGAGGACGACGACGAGGACGAGAACGATTGGCGGTCGCCGCTCAAGGACCCGGCGTCGGCGTCGCACTCGGAACAGCAACCGCCTCAGGAACCACTTGCTCCAGCTCACCCCGATGGAAGGCATCGCTAACGATCGCCAACGTTACCAGGAGGAAGCCAATCAAAAAAATGGCGCAGACACCGTATGCAAACCTGTAGCTGTGCTCCGAGGTGTTTTCTTCTGACATTGGGTCTGAGGAATTAGGCTGATCTTGCTAGTCTGGAGATAAAGCGGCCGATATATCTTTGACTTTGAGCGGGGGCCAAAGCAGGCAAAGGATCACGGGCCGGGCTTCTGGTTGAATGGACAAATCTCGAAGCCATCTCCCGCAATTGCAACCAGCGGTCCCAATCGTGGGCAGGTGCTAGCGCGATCTGGCGCAATAAACTTCGCCATTCGGTAAGAGCCCGTTCGATATCCCCGTGGCGCACGCTTTCGCTGACTAATCTGTGGCGAGGGACCTGATGCGCTACGACATCCCGCACCACCTCCGACCCTCCTGGCCCATAGGCAATGGGCAGCCCGAGCTCCAGGTACCCAGGATATTCGCCTCGCTGATAGACGATTTGGCAAACTGCACCCAGTCGTCCGTGAGAATAGGTTTCATCCAAAGAAAACCGATGCCCAACGCGAAGATTCGCCAAATCAAAAACCAGATCCTCGATCGGATAATCGGGCTCTTCGAGCGCAGCAGCGATAGCCAGACCTTCGCCCTGATTGAAAAAGCCGAAGATAATGCCGCGACGAGTCGGCACCCCCTTCTGATCTACGAGACCAAGCTGTCGCCAAGCTAAGGCCGGCGAAACTGAAAGCTCGAGAGTCTCGCAGTCCCCCTTCCGAGTGCAGGGCTGGCAGACCGCTGGATACGTCCGACGGGTCTCAGGGTTCTCCAAGGTACGTCCGTGGCTGTCTCGATAACCGGTCACTGGAAAGTCATTAAACCGGAACCGGCCAAAAACCATACCTTCCTGGACCCACTGTTCATGAAGCCGTCCTCGCATCTCAGCTTCGACTACCGGCAACACCTGTTTCAAGAATTCTTCTGGCTGCCAACCGTTGACGGCGGCTAGCAGAGGGAATCGTTCACGAAGGAGCTTGCGCAGCCATTTGGCTGGTACCCAATTTTCCTTCTTTGGTCCTGCCAGTGGAATTTCCCTGCCATATTCAAACGCCGGCCGAACCTGCGTTTGCCTCACAGGCCCGCCGCGAACTTCTCGGACGGGCTCGCCCTGAGCTTGTCGAAAGGATTGACCAAGTCTGATCTTACATAGAGCTCCGAAACCGTGCTTTTGAGCGATTGCAGCCACGGTCAAAGCGGGTCTCCAATGGCCGCTTGGCGTTCGAACCAGGAGCTCTCCCAGGCGAGCATCGGTTGCCTCGGGCTGTGGTTCCCATATCCCTTCTGGCGTGAGCATTTCCCGATCATGTCTTCGCACCAGCCGCCCCCGCTCACCATCGACTGGCAAGCCGCAGAGCGGATCGTCTACAGGCAAAGCGCTCACCGAATCTGCCGGCCCTGAGCTTGTCGAATGGGCCTTAATTGCATAGAAACGTTCGACCCCGACTGTCAGGGGTCTCGACGAAAACAATCGGGCAGTTAAGTCCTTAGCCTTCAAAAAAGGATCTTCGTCGCGCAAGACTGCTTCGCGCATCACGCCGATCATTGTCGGCCAGTCCACCGGTTCTGCCCTTCTCAGTTTGAGCGGGTGCGCGTCGTGCAGCCGAGGGATATCCGGCGTGACCAGGACGTAACCGAAGTCGTCCAGCCCGCGGCGCCCTGCCCGGCCGAACATTTGTAATAATTCGTCGGGACGTACTTGGCGTTGAAAGTTGCCGGCCTGGTAATGGGTCCCCGTCACCAGGACTGAACGCATCGAAAAGTTGATGCCAGCCGCCAAGCCCATCGTTGCCACCACCACCCGCAGCTGTCCCCGTTTTGCTAGCGGCTCAATGATGCCGGCGCGCACCGCATAGCTTAGTCCGCTGTGGTGGAACGCGACCCGATTCCGCAACAATTTACCTAGCCGGTCACCAACCAACGCATGCTGTTCCTGGGTTAGTGTTAAGGGCTCATCGAGAGGCAGGGTCGACGATAGGGCCGTAGCCAGATCTTCCGCCATCTGACGCCGGGGCGCGAAAATCAGCACTGGGCCGAGGTCGGCGAGCAACGCTCTGCTAATCAGCTTTGGCCAATAACCCCGGATGGTTCCCGGCGCCGAGATCGGTAGATCGCTCAACATCACCTCATCCAGCTGCACCGGCCGTTGTTGATGAGAGATCAATTCTGCGGATCGCCCGATCCGGCGCAACCATTCCACAACGTCACCTGGGTTTCCGACACTACCGCTCAGCAGAAGCAGCTGCGTTTCGGGCGGGGCCAAGGAAATAATGATCTCATAACTAGTTCCCCGAATCGGATCCGCTATCAGTTGATACTCATCGACAACCAAAAGCCTTGGACCGTCCCGGCGAAGAAAACGTCCCTTTTGGGTCTCCAGGGTCGCCACCACAACCCGGGCGTGGAGGTTCTCGGCCAAATCCCCGGTCGAAATACCGACGTCCCACCCTCGGGCTCGCCACTCCGCCAGCTTATCGTTGGCCAAAGCCCGGGTCGGCACCGTGTAAACTGCTTGACCCTTGAGCGACTCGTAGAGCAGCTCGAAGATATAGGTTTTCCCCGCCCCCGTGGGGGCGTGAACCACTACGTCATTTCCCTCGCGCAACAGTTTAACCGCATCCTGTTGCCATTTATCAGGGATGATCAAGTTGACCATCGAGATCCTACTTACAGTAGAATCATAGCCTATAGCAAATAGCCAATAGCCAAGGGGCGGGAGCCTTATAGTTACGCTGGGCGCGCCGGGTCCCTTGGGTCGGCCGAGGGATCTGCCATTCCGGCTTGCGCTCGGTATCGCTTCCCTTTGACTGGAGAGCTCTCGATTGAAGTGATCCACGCGGTAATCTGTCGCGTACAGGATTCCGCCAATCGGACGATGATGACAAAATGCTGCTTTAACTCGGTCAATCGGCGGCGATTCTTGACCGTTGCGATCATCGAACGGACTTCACCCGCCGAACCTCGCGCGATTCCGAGATATCCCACTAGCTCTTTCGTCGAGGAGCGTTCAAAACCCTCTGCAATATTATTTGAAGTAGAAAGAGCGGCCCGATCGAGCTGATTGCGAAATCCCCAGGATAGTGGGCAACGCTCTTCTTCCAAAAGATCAAGTACCGCATTATACAATCGAGCCACTTCTTGCCACACCGGCAGGTCTTCGAATCGCTTGTATTTATCTATGCAACATTAAATTATAACGTTGTATTATGCAAGCGCAACGCTTTACTTATGAGCTTGGCTATTGGCTATTGGCTATGGGCTATGGGCTATTGGCTATTGGCTATTGGCTATTGGCTATGCTCGCAGCCCTAACGCTGCGAGCAGTTCCCGATCCTCATCCACGCCAGGGTTGGCCGCGGTCAAGAGCTTGTTGCCGTAGAAGATCGAGTTAGCGCCGGCAAAGAAGCAAAGCGCTTGGGCTTCTCGCGACAGGCGCGTCCGGCCGGCCGACATACGCACTCGCGCTTTTGGTAAAACAATCCTAGTGGTGGCTATCAATCGGACCAATTCAAAAACGTCAACCGGCGGTTGATCTTCCAATGGGGTTCCGGGCATCGGGATGAGGCAATTAATCGGCACACTTTCCGGGGCCGGATCGAAGTTAGTTAGTACTTCTAACATTTTCAGGCGGTCGAGTTCGGTCTCTCCCATTCCGATGATGCCGCCACAACAGACAGAAATGCCCGCGGATTGAACCGCGCTGATGGTATCCAGCCGATCCTGAAAGGTATGGGTGGAAACAATCTCCGGGTAGAATTCTTCCGATGTGTCGAGGTTATGATTGTAGGCAGTCACTCCTGCTTCCTTCAGCTTCTTGGCCTCAGACAAACCGAGATGACCTAAGGTGACGCAGACCTCCATGCCAAGCCGGCTGACGTTTCGGACGATATCTAAGACTTGCTCGAACTTCGCCTCACCTTCTCGGACACCTTTCCAGGCAGCGCCCATACAGAATCGCGTGGAACCATTTTCTCTGGCTCGTTCCGCTAACTGCAAAACCGTTTCGGTCTTCATCAAACGGCCGGCTTCCACCCCGGTGGAGTAACGAGCGCTTTGGGCACAGTAGGCGCAATCTTCACTGCAGCCGCCGGTTTTAATACTCAACAAGGTACAAAGTTGCACCTCGTCTCGCGACCAGTGTTCGAGATACACCGAGCGCGCCCGGGAGATGAGATCGAAGAAAGGTTGCCAATAGATTTGCTGGAGATCGGAGAGGGTCATGCCGGTGCTTGGCGGAGTGATAGAGTGCTAGAGCGATGGAACTGAGAACCGCGAAAGGCGAACTACCAACCCACTTCTCCGGTCGACCATTTGCCGGTGCTGGAAACCAGCACCGGAAGTTCGTTCGTCATGTATTGGGTTTTACAGGTTGCCCCAATCATTTTCGCCCCGGTGGCATCTCTCCATAGATTCGACATGCTTTGTCCTGTGTAACATCCCCAGGATTGAACCGCAGCGTTCTTGGCAAATATCCCGTGATGCAGCTTTTGTTTGAGCTCGGTTTCGTGTAACCAACACTTGGACGCGCTGCCAATTTCGTTGCTGTAGTCGAACATGAAGCAGGCGCGGTTCGAATGGCCGAAATAATCGAAGGAGGCGATCTTGTATTGGGTTCGATCTTCGCCCCGGTTCAGATAATCGCACATTTCGTCCGCGGTCTTAAAATAGATCAGCTTCAGATTATAGGTCGTCCGCACCGAATCGATGATACTGAACAAGCTCTCTTTCTCCTGAGCTTGGCGACGCTTGTACCCTGGGCCATACACCAGCCAAGTGATGTAAGCGGAGGGGCCATACTGTTCACGGAGTTGAGCGATCCGGATTCGGCTGGCTCGGACAAAGTTCATCCACCAATTGTCGTGGGGTTCGATCTTATACTTTTCCCATTGCATGATTGACGGTCCGCCGGTCACGACGATGTGTTCGTCGTAGTTCTGCGCAAGTGCGGCGGAGGCTGAAAAAAAGACGATCAAGAAGATGGAGCTAAGCCGGGCCATAACGGCCCTAAGCTTGGCTCTGAGGCCGCTTCCCGTCAACAGCCACGGTAGGGACGAGCTCCCGCTAATCGTTCTCGTACTCGTCGTCGTCGTCCTCGTCCTCGATAGTGGCAAGTGTGTTAGCTGTGAGCGGGTGTCCACGACCGGACCAGCTTGGCCTGTGCTCAACATATTAGTCCCATTGGTCCCCATAAGTCCCATTCCTGCCGCGCTCTACCGTCGTCGCCGCTAGAACCTCGGAGCAACTACCCACGCGTCCCAAAATTCGAGGACGAGGACGACGACGAGTACGAGAACGATTAGCGGGAGCTCGTCCCTACCGCTATCCCAGCACGCAGCGAAACCCGTAATTATCCCGCCGGCTGGTGGGGGTATCGTCGCGGCGATGCGACAGTAACAGATCATCCGGATGTTCATTGAGCCAGGAGGCGCCTCGAAGCACCCGGCGGTACCGGCTCGCATTGGACCAGTCTTCACACCATTGCCACACGTTCCCTCCCATATCATGAAGGCCATAGCGATTGGGCGGGAAAGCCCCAACGGGGCTGGTTCTGGCGTAACCATCATTATAGCCCGGAATCACCGGCCAACTGGAACGGCCGCCCTTAGTCTCTTCTCCGCAATAGTTCCCAGACCCTGGCGGCGGCGGCCAACCCAGGCCCCAGGGATACACCCTGATTTTTCCCTTCTTCTGTTCCGGTGTGTTTCCGGGCTCGGTCCCCAATCCAACGGCACCGCTCCAATCTAAATCGGTTGGCAATCGATAGCTCATCCGAGCCGGCAAAAGTCCTAAGCCTTGTTCACGTGTGGTTAGCCAGTTACAGAAAGCGATGGCATCATCCCAACTCACGTTCACCACGGGGTGATCCGGACCCTGCTTGAAACCAGGCTCTTTCCATTTATCCGAAGCTGGGTAATCGCTGTGCTGAACAAACTGTTCGTAGTCTTGCAGCCGCGTATCCCAGATGCAGAAAAAAACTCTGGCCACCGGCACGAATCTCATACCGAGGCTGTTCTCCCACGGCTTTTCTTTCGTTGCGGTTTGGAGCGGATGACGATCCAGTCTTGGCGGTTCTACCGGCGAGGCCGCAATCGGCGCAACCGGCGGTTGCCCAACGGCTACCGGCCGGCTAGATGGAGGCGGCATACTGACCGGCGGCGGTGTTTTCAAAGCTATCTCGGGTGCTATCGGCGGTATCCGCCCTATCGGCGTCACTACGCGTGCCGGCTCCGGATACGGCGTTCGCGCCGCGCCGCTGGCAGGTTCGAGGCTCTCCCGGAGCGCTGTCCAGAAATCTTCACAGTCTTTGAACGACTGGCCGGAATTTGCGCAGGCTCGCTGCAGGACCCGATTACCCGCCTCATTCAAAGCGGAGAGTGGCGTGTATTTCGTTCCTTCAGTGTCAGCCGGGGGATGGCCGCTGAGCAACTCATAGACGAGGCGAGCGAATAAGCGGACTGCCTTCACCCCGCGAATACCAGTCTCCGCCTGACTTAACGATAAGATTCGGCTCGATGGGATGAGTGTCTGGTTACCGCGCAGCTGCCGGTTATGCAGGATCAAGGGCCCGAGGCTCAGCGGGTTTAATTTCACTTCGCATCGATCCCAATCCTCGATGCGGTTTTGACCTAGGGTGGAAAAAGTGGCGGGATCAACATCTCCCGGGCAGCAGACAAATATCTTTCGGGCGCTCACATCTACGAGACCGAGACCGTGATCGGCGATGAAGTCTAAGGTGGGCGCGATTGGCTGCAGCAGCTTCGTCACCTCTGTGATTCGGCACGCTCGCCTCCAGCGGAGTAAATCGTACAGAAGAAATCCATGGACCCATTCTCTCACTAGGAATGGCGCGGAGACCTCGCGTTCAAAGTTGAAATAGCGGAGAACGTGCGGGTCGACGGCGCTGCGAATTGTACCGATCTCGTTCTCGAGGCGGCTCAGCAGCGCGAAGTCCGCAGCGATGGTTGGATGCAACAGTTTCAGCGCTACTGCGGCTGGTTGACGTCCGGTCGCCCTCTCATCCTTGGCCAGACAAAGGCGCCCGCCGATTCCTTCACGAATTTCAGTTATAATCCGGTAGCGCTCCGCTAAGACCGCGCCAACACCAACCTGCCAATAGCTATTGGATTGGCCTGGACGTGCCGCTTCGCGAGGGGAGTGAATCGCTGGCGCCCCTCCCGAATGGGCCTGCCCTGAGCCCGCCGAACAGGCCTGACCTGAGCTTGCCGAACGGTCCGGGATGAAAGTGAGTTCTGATGCGGATTGTACCGCTGTGCCTGTGGAAAGGGACCGCCCGATTCTCGTGGTAACCGGCTGACCGGTGAGGCCGGCGATCACCTTCTCAATCGCTTCTTGTAACTCAGCCGGCGTTTGCGGACGCTCTATTGGATCCTTCGCCAGCATTCGCCGCAGTAGGTCGACCACGGCAACGGGTAAACTTTGCAGTTCACTCCAGGGCGGGGGCTTCACGGAATGTGCTACCAACAACTGGCCGACCGTACCCGTAAACGGTAGCTTCGCCATAAGCAGGTACCAGAGGGTCACTCCAAGCGAATAGATGTCCGATCGAGTATCGAGCGTACCGTCCATCTCACATTGTTCAGGACTAGCGAAGGCCGGACTGCCCACGAAGTCCTGAGAATGTGTAATCTGGCCCGCATCAGAGTCAAATGGATCAGTTAACCTGGCTAAACCGAAATCGATCAATTTGACCTCGAGGTCGCCTAAACGGTTGGCTCGCGTCATGATGTTCCCCGGCTTGATATCGCGGTGAATTAATTGATGAGATTGAGCAGCCTCCAGGGCTTGTGCGACCTGATGGATTACCAGCAACCCGTCCCGAGGACTCATAGGACCGCGATTATGGATGTAGCGCTCGAGGTCTTCTCCCTCGATAAATTCCATCGCGTAAAAATAAGCGTCTCCCTCTTCCCCAAACTGAAAAACCGTGGCCACATTTGGATGCACGATTTTGGCAGCCGCTTTAGCCTCACGAAGGAATCGTTGTTTGGCTTTACCGCTTTTCAATAAATCGGCGGCAATCAGTTTCAAGGCAACGGGCCGATCGAGGGTGGTATCGGTCGCCTTGTACGTAACGCCCATACCGCCTTGGCCCAGGCGATACAGGGAGCCATCGGGCCGGCGCAGGATGCGAAAATTAGCGAAACTCTCGGCTTGCCTTGAGCTTGTCGAATGGGCCTGTCCTGAGCTCGCCGAATGGGCCTGCCTTAAGCTTGCCGCCTCGAGCTCCTCTCCAGACTTCAACAGGGCCTTGATCTGCTGGAGCAGAGCGGGAATGTGCGCGTCTAAGTGACCTTCGAATCCGTCAACAGAATGCTTTTCCCATAGAAAATAGGAGAGATCATCGGCCGGCTGAACCGGCTCGATCCGAAAAGTGACTACCGGAAGCTTAAAATGAGCGGCGGTTTCTAGCTGTAGCCGAACGTCCGGTGAACGATTCGATTGTTGGCTCAAGATTAGCAAAAACAGCTCGGCCTCCCGGAGGACTTCACTAAAGCGATTCGTGGAAGATTGCCCTGGGGCTAAGGCCGAATCCGTTAAGAAACATTTCAGGCCGCTGTTCTCCAAGCTAGCCCGAACGGCTTCTCCAGCCGCCGCATCTTCTGTCGCGCAAGAAACAAAGACCATACTCTGCCGGTTTCGACGTGCGAACCCTCACACTCAGTGCCGGCTTCACCTCCCGCTATATATTAGTAGCGCTTATCGTCGCTAGATACTCATTTGTGCTGCAGAAAATCGTCAAGTGCTTGATGAAATTGGTCCGGCGCCTCCAAATGTGGGATATGGCCCACCCCTGGAATTTCTACCAGTTTCGCACCTGGGATCTGAGTGGCGGCTTTTTTCGCCAGCTCGGCCACATTTCCCAGGTTACGCCGCAAGTCGATCGGTGCTCGGTCCTTTCCGACCGCGGTGTGATCCTCTTGACCGACAATTAAGAGGGTAGGGACTTTTATCTCTGCAAATTCGTAACAGACGGGTTGCTCATAGATCATCAGATCCGTCAATGCGGCCACTCGAGCCCACCGCGGAAAATCACCGCTCAACGTCACCCGCAGCCGTGGTTCGACATAAACCTCCGCTTTTTCGGGCGGATAATGCACGAAGTAGCCCTGCACATACCGGCGATAATCCTCCAAAGTGGTGTTGAGCTCCTGTTGATAAAGCGCTTCTAAAGGAGCCGGCGGCACGACCAATCGATAATCTTCCAGGCCGATCGGATCTTCCAAGACCAGTGCCTCCGTTCGCCCCGGGTAAAGGCGAGCAAACCGGATTCCGAGCATCCCGCCCATCGAATGACCGACAACGACGGCTTTCGGTATCTGCAACAGATCAAGGAGACCTGCTGTGTTCTCCGCCATAAAATCGAAACTATAATGAAGGTCTGGTTTCGATGATTTTCCGAATCCGATTTGGTCCGGAACGACGACCCGAAAACCGCGATCGGTCAGAAACTTGATGGTGTCGTTCCAGTAAGCTCCCCAAAAATTCTTTCCGTGCAGCAGCAGAACGGTCCGTCCATTCGGATTTTTAGGAGGCTGGATATCCATGAAACACATCCGGACATCTTGCCCTTCCACATGAAGGTTCAGAAAGGCAGTCGGGTAAGGATATTTCAGGTCCTCAAAACAGGTTCCGAGGGGATTATCGTAATGATCCGGCAACGATTTTTCCTGAGCCATAGCCGCACCCGTTAGTATGAAGAATAAGAAGCAGGCCAGGCTTATCCGTGTTCTTGTCACGGCCTTATAAGAGGATGAACCGGGATGAATGACAAATGACAAATGACAGATCTGGTAACGAGCGAGAGCGCCGGGAACGAACGTGAACGGCAGCGAATGAGACCAATGGGATGTGCGAACACATAAGTCCCATTGGTCCCATAGGTCTCATCTGATGCAGGAACCCCACCGTGCCTCCGTACCAGCCGGCGTGACGATTTCTGTAACGCTCGCTCTTGCTCGCTACAACAACCTGGGTGCCTGATCCTCGTCTTCGAGTTTCAGGTCGGAGATTTCAGGGAGGGATGCGCTGCCGATAATCCCCTGTAAATCACCATACATACCGGAGAGGCCATCAATGACCGTCTCGATCTGCTTCTCGCGTGCGCCCCATTGTTTGATCAGCGCGCGTTTCTCTTTTTCCAACTGTTCTTTCATCCCCACAAAGGTCCGCAAGATGGCATTTACCCTTTCTCGGAATTCCGGGCCGGTTAGATAGCGGTAAAGAATCTCCATCTTTGTGTCCCGGCCCTGAGCGGATAGCCTGGCAAAGGTTAGGGCCATTAATTGCTGCCGCAGGGTGGACGCGAGAATCGGCCAGACCGTGAGATCGCAAACCCACAGTCCATCGACAAAGCCAAAATGATTTACCCCGGTCGGCAACACTGTCGAAACCAGAACTCCGAATTCCGATTTGTTGGCGATCATATCGGTCCGCAGTTTCTCCAACCAGCGCGGGTTCCAATTCTGTGCGTTCTTCGTCTCCCACGTTATAGAGCCACAGAGCCGGCCATCGGGCGACAAAACATGTTGAACTACGTCCGCACCAAAAACGCCTTTCGAGATCGGTTCGATCCGGTCTGATCCGAACCGGTTAGCCAGCTCGCGTTCCAGGATCAGCTCAAGCACTTCGCCTTGAGTTTGCTGTGAACCTTGAGTCATTCTCCGGCGCAGCTCTTCGGCAACTTGCTTAGCGTCGTCTCGTTGCTTTTCCAGTTCGCGCTGTTTCAGCCGCAACGATTCCAGTTCTTCATCAAACCGTTGCTTCATCTCCTGTTCGGCTTTTTGTAGGGCTTCGGCAGCGGCAGCCTGGCGAGCATCATTCGCAGTCTTGAGCAAGGCTTCTTGATGGCTCAGTTTTAGTTCTTCGATACTCTGCTTCAGATTAATCTCAGCAGCGTTCTTCTCTGTTAGCTGGTTCCGGATCTCCTGAACTAGTTGGGTCTGGCCGTCTATCTGGTCTTTCAGGATTTGCTCCCGGACTCTTGCCCGTTGCACTTCTTCCGTGCGAGCTGCTTGGCTGATGGCCTCTCGCTCAGCCTCGATTTGTTTGGCCAGCTTTATTGCTTGTTCCGCCTTCTCCTTCTCGAACTTGGCGCGCTCGGCCAACAGCGTTGCTTCCCGGTTCCGCCAACTGGTAATCTCCTCGGCGGACCGCTGAAGTTCTTGTTCGAGCGCTTTTTCTCGCTCCGAAAATTCGCGTCCAATCTGATCCCGGGCGCGAGCCAGCTCGCGTTCCTGCTCTTGGAGCCAGTCGTGTTGCATCCGGTGAATCGTGGATTCCGCCAGGCCTTCTCGCAGTGGGAACCGGTGTTCACTATCTTCAGGGCAGACCACCTCCTGTTTCAGGCTTATCCGGATCGGTTCATCGTCAGCGGTCATAGCGGCGGCATTCAGGCAAAAAAAGCCTCACTAAAATACGGCACCTTGAAATTTCTTGCCAACTTTTGCCGTTCCTCCCGTGTAGTTGAAGAAACAAGGAATTATTATGTCGAACCGATCCATTTTTGCACTGCTCATCACCATCCTCCTCAGTTTTCCATTGGCGCTACTGGCTCAAGAAGTCGTCCAAACCCAGAAATTCAATTATCCGCTAGCCAGTGGCGGCAAATTCACGATCGACGACGCTAATGGGGCGATCGCAATTCGTTGCTGGGACCGGAACGAGGTCGAAATAACCGCGACCAAGCACGCCAAGACTCAAGCTGACTTAGACGCGATCCGTATCGACATAAAGCCGGGAACCGGCTCTATCGAAGTCCACACCAGCTATTCTTCCCCTGGGCCTCATAATGGCGGGGTTTCCTATCAAGTCGTGGTGCCGAAAGACCTTGGCAATCTCGAAGCCAACACGGCGAATGGAAGCATTTCGGCGGAAAGCGTGAGCGGCAGAGTATCGATTAAGTCGGAAAACGGCGCCATCACCGCCACCGGTCTTAAGGGTCCGTTTTCGCTCTCCACCACTAATGGTTCCATCAGCGCTGACTGTACTGACTTGGCTGGAGACGGACTTCTTCACACCACGAACGGATCCATTACCCTAGCGTTGCCCCGGTCTGCCGACGCTCTAATCGATGCAACGACCACCGTGGGCCGGATCAATTCGAACCTATCAGCTACAAAAGTAAATAAAGGGATCGTAGGAGGAACCCTCGAAGCGAAACTCGGTGCCGGATCCCATCACTTAGAAGCAAAGACCACAAACGGCACCATCAGTTTAGAGGCAAACTAAAGAAGATAAATCTCGCAAGGGATCGTGATCTAAGGCGTTTTTCGAGTTAAACTTGAAGGCCTCAGGTAACGACCCGGCATGTCGCCACGACCTGTAATCTTCATCTCCGCCGTTAGCTGCGAGCTGAGAAGTGCCCGGCAGCAAGTAGCGAATACGCTTACCTTCTTGGGCT
>Ga0213878_10000564_pt1 | contig 13720 bp, 11 predicted proteins | sample VelepicoBEBS_R02_FD_161053 | JGI IMG/M metagenome (GOLD analysis project Ga0213878, IMG submission 161053) | Vellozia epidendroides bulk soil microbial communities from rupestrian grasslands, the National Park of Serra do Cipo, Brazil - BS_R02 | ecosystem: Environmental > Terrestrial > Soil >... | reverse complement strand
GCCGAAAGTGGCTTCGGCACCGGGCTTAACTTTCTGACGCTCTGGCAGGCGTTTGCGGCGTTTCGCACCTCGCATCCTGACGCGACGCTGCGAAGATTGCATTTCGTCAGTTTTGAAAAATTCCCGCTGCGGGCGGACGATTTACGCCTCGCCCACCAGCACTGGCCTGAGCTGGCGCCCTGGGCAGAGCAGCTACAGGCGCAGTGGCCCCTGGCGCTGCCCGGCTGCCATCGTCTGTTGCTCGACGATGGACAGGTCACGCTGGATCTGTGGTTCGGCGATATCAATACCCTTGTTGACACCCTCGACGATACCTTCAACCAGAAAGTAGACGCCTGGTTTCTGGATGGCTTCGCCCCCGCCAAAAACCCCGATATGTGGACGCCGGGGCTGTTTAACGCGATGGTGCGGCTGGCCCGCCCTGGCGGTACGCTGGCGACGTTTACCTCCGCCGGATTTGTACGCCGTGGGCTGCAGGAAGCCGGGTTTGCAATGCGCAAAAGCAAAGGCTTTGGCCGCAAGCGTGAAATGCTGACCGGCGAAATGCCGGAAGGCGTGGACAGCGCGCCGCGCACGCCGTGGTTTTCCCGTCGCGGCAGCACGGCCCGCGAGGTCGCGGTCATCGGCGGCGGGGTAGCCAGCGCGCTGCTCTCCCTCGCGCTGCTGCACCGGGGCTGGCAGGTGACACTGTACTGTGAGGACGCGCAGCCCGCCCAGGGCGCGTCGGGCAACCGTCAGGGCGCGCTCTACCCTCTGCTCAGCGCCCACGACCCGGCGCTGGCGCAGTTTTTCCCGGCGGCATTCACCTTTGCCCGCCGTTTGTACGATGCGCTGCCAGTGCGCTTCGACCACGACTGGTGCGGCGTCACCCAGTTAGGTTTCGATGACAAAAGCCAGCAAAAAATAGCCCAGATGCTCTCTCTGGGGCTGCCACCCACCATCGCCCATGCGGTGAGCGCCGATGACATCGCCAGGCTGTGCGGTGTGGAAACCGACTGCGACGGCATCAGCTATCCGCTCGGCGGCTGGCTCTGCCCGGCCGAACTGACCGCCTCGGCAATTGAGCTTGCCTGCGCGCGCGGACTGACCGTGCGCTGGCGTTCGCGCGTCGAACAGCTCACCCCTCTCACCTCCGGCTGGCAGGTGCAACTGAGCCACGGCGAAATCTGCCCGCATGCCGCCGTCGTGTTGGCCAACGGGCACCGCATTAATCAGTTCAGCCAGACGCAGCAACTGCCGGTTTATGCGGTTGGCGGCCAGGTCAGCCATATCCCGACAACGCCGTCATTGGCGACACTGCGTCAGGTGCTGTGCTACGACGGTTATCTGACGCCGCAGAACCCCAACAACCACCAGCACTGTATCGGCGCCAGCTACCATCGCGGGCAGACGGATATCGCCTTTAGCGAAACGGATCAACAGCATAACCGCCAGCGGCTGATCGACTGCTTCCCGCAGGCGCAGTGGGCCCGGGAAGTGAACGTCAGCGATAACGACGCACGATGCGGCGTGCGTTGTGCCACCCGCGACCATCTGCCGATGCTGGGCGGCGTACCGGATTATCACGAAACGCTGGCGCGCTATGCGCATCTGGCGGACAACCCGCAGGATGCCGGGGAGGCGCCGGTTTATGAGGGTCTCTTTATGCTGGGCGCATTAGGGTCCCGCGGTCTGTGCTCCGCGCCGCTGGCGGCTGAGATTCTGGCCTCGCAGATGAGCGAAGAGCCGTTGCCGCTGGATGCGCAAACGCTGGCGGCGCTGAGCCCTAATCGACTCTGGGTACGAAAGCTGTTGAAAGGTAAAGCGGTGAAGTGACAAGATATGTGCGGTTTTTTTGCCCTCTTTCCCTAAGAGAGAGGGCAAACAGCGTCAGCGGTTACTTGACTTTCGCCTGCTGAAACAGGGAATCCCACATTTCCAGCACCAGAGACTGGTCGCGCGGCGACAGTTCACCGGCGTGGATCGCTTTTTCCAGGCTCTGGGTGACTTTTGCATAAACAGCCTCCGGCGAGTGATCGTCGCCCGCTTCAAGCTCGGCGACCGCCAGCGTCAGATGGCCGCGCAGGTAGCCGCTGGCAAACAGCTCATCGTCGCTGGCGTGCTCAACCATGTCATCAATTAACGCCAGAATGCGCGATTCAAATTCTGCGATCATCTTCTTTCCTCAATTTAGATCTTCCGGCCAGGGGAAGTGTTCCGCCGTCATCGCCGGCGTTTGATAATAATGTTGTAATGCCTGAATAAAACGCGCCGGACGCGCCGGAATGCCGTCATCCAGATACGCCATTACCTGTGCGTGAACCCGGCGCTGAAACACGATACGGTCAGGTTCGAAGTCCCCTTCCAGGTTGTCGCAGCTGACGTTAAACGGGAACCCCGCCGCCACGCAAAACAGCCAGTCGAAGGCCTGCGGTTTGACTTCCACGTCCTCAAACTGACACTGGGTCATCGCATCGCGCCCATCCGGACAGTACCAGTAGCCAAAGTCCACCTGCTTGCGCCGCTCGGCACCGGCGATACACCAGTGCGAAATTTCGTGCAGCGCGCTGGCGTAAAAGCCATGGGCAAAAACAATGCGGTTATACGGCGCATCGTCATCAGCAGGAAGATAAATCGGTTCGTCGTCGCCCTTAATCAGACGGGTATTAAAATCGTCGGCAAAGCAGCCATCGAAAATGTCGATCAGTTGCTGATAGTGGTGTTGCTGTTGCATTAGTTAAGTCCCAGCCACTGAAGGATTTCCGCACCGTGGCTGTCATAAAGTAGTTTAGTGCTCATCACCGCTGAGACGACGACAATCATCGGGCGAATCAGCGTTTGCCCTTTGCTCAGCACCAGACGGGAGCCCATCCGCGCGCCAAGAAACTGCCCTGCCATCATCACAAAGCCGGTCGCCCAGATAACCTTTCCGCCAAGAATGAACAGCAGCAGGCCGCCCAGGTTCGAGGTCGCGTTCAGTACCTTGGCATGCGCCGTGGATTTCGCCAGGTTATACCCCGCCAGCGTCACAAACGCCAGCGCATAGAACGACCCGGCGCCTGGGCCGAAGAAGCCGTCATAAAACCCCACGCAGCCCCCGGCCACCAGCGCAAACGGCAGACCGTATAAGCGGCGCTGCCTGTCGTTTTCGCCAAGTTTTGGCATCAGCAGGAAATAAAGGCCGATACCAATCACCAGCAGCGGCAGGATTTGGCGCAGAATGTCGGATTGCACATGCTGAACCAGCAGCGCCCCGCTCGTCGAGCCGAGAAAGGTCATCAGGATGTTGAGCTTCTGGTCGCCAAGATTCACCACCTTGCGGCGGATAAAATAGAGCGAGGAGGAAACCGACCCGCCGCAGGCCTGCAGCTTGTTGGTCGCCAGCGCCTGAGCAGGCGACATGCCCGCCGCCATCAGCGCGGGGATGGTCAACAGACCGCCGCCCCCGGCGATAGAATCAATAAACCCCGCCAGCAGGGCGATAAAAAACAGCACCACCAGTAAAAATGGCGATACCATAAAGATGTCGACAAAGCTGTCCATTAGAGTGCGTGCTCATCCAGTAGCGCCTGGCAGGAAGGCGGCAGCGGCGGAGGCGTCTTCTTCTCAGGTTTTGTTGAGCCCGGCTTAGGCGGTTCGAACCAGCTTTGCAGCTCGGCGCCGCACCCGTCGCCAGGCGGTGGTGGAGCCTGTTCTTCGCATTCCAGGCTGCCCGCAGGGCAACGCAGGCGCACATGCATATGCGCACGATGCTGGAACCAGGGCCGTACTTTATGCAGCCAGTCGCGATCCGTACCGGCATCCAGGCACAGCTGCTGTTTGATAGCCGGGTTGACGAAAATACGCGTAACGTCGTCATCCTTTGCGGCGAGCTTAATCAGGCTGGTTATCTGCGGCGACCACAATGATGGCACCACACGTTTACCGTCGGCCGCGACCAGATCCAGCGCCTGCGGCTTCAGCAGCTGCGCGGAGGTCCAGCGCGCTTTCGGCAACTGCAGGAAAATATCCACATCCAGGCCCGTCTGATGGCTGGCGTGACCGCCGTTGAAACGTCCGCCCGCCGGCATTCCCATATCGCCAATCAGCAGCGTGCCAAGCCCGCGATTGTGCACCTGGCCGCTCAGCCGCTGGATAAACGCAATCAAGTCCGGATGACCAAAATAGCGACGCTGATCGGTACGCATCACCTGATAATCATCGGACTGGAGCGGCAGCGCATGCGCCCCTACGATACAGCCGTTGGAGAAAGCGCCAATCGACTGGGTCTCCCCGGCGATCGGCTGAGAGATTTTTTGCCACGGCGTCGCCGCGAGACTGGCGCTGCTGGCAAGCAGAGCCAGCAGCGCGATGGCTGTTTTTTTCATATTTACCAGCGTGGAATAGAGGTCACCACATCCGCATTCTGCGCGCGCTGACGCAGCAAGTGGTCCATCAACACAATCGCCAGCATCGCTTCGGCGATGGGCACCGCGCGAATACCGACACACGGATCGTGGCGGCCTTTCGTTATCATTTCAACTTCTTCGCCGAAGCGGTTGATCGTCCGTCCCGGCACGGTGATGCTTGACGTCGGCTTCAGCGCCATATGGGCGACAATCTGTTGCCCGCTGCTGATGCCGCCCAGGATTCCGCCTGCGTGGTTGCTCTGGAAACCTGCCTGGGTAATTTCATCGCGGTTTTCGCTGCCGCGCAGGCTGACAACGCCAAACCCGTCGCCTATCTCCACGCCTTTTACCGCATTGATGCTCATTAAGGCATGCGCAATATCGGCGTCCAGACGGTCAAAAACCGGCTCGCCAAGCCCCGGCGGCACGCCGTCGGCCACCACGGTCACTTTCGCGCCGATGGAGTCGCCCTCTTTTTTCAGGCCGCGCATCAGCGCATCCAGCGCGTCGATTTTTTCCGGGTCCGGGCAGAAGAATGGGTTCTGCTCGACCGCCGACCAGTCTTTAATCGCCAGCGGGATATCGCCCATCTGCGTCAGGCAACCGCGGATAACCACACCGAATTTACTCTCAAGGTATTTCTTGGCGATGGCTCCTGCCGCAACGCGCATTGCGGTTTCACGCGCCGAGGAACGCCCGCCGCCGCGGTAGTCGCGCAGGCCATACTTTTGCTCGTAGGTATAATCAGCGTGCCCCGGGCGGAAAACGTCTTTAATCGCGCTATAGTCCTGGGAGCGCTGATCGGTATTCTCAATCAGCAGGCCAATGCTGGTGCCCGTCGTAACGCCGTCAAAGACGCCGGAAAGGATCTTCACCTGATCGGGCTCGCGGCGCTGGGTGGTGTAGCGTGAAGTCCCTGGGCGGCGACGGTCAAGATCGTGCTGTAAATCGGCTTCTGTCAGTGGAATGCCCGGCGGTACGCCGTCGACGATGCAGCCAAGCGCGACGCCGTGCGATTCGCCGAAGGTCGTTACGCGAAAGAGTTGCCCAATTGTATTTCCTGCCATCACAGCTCCGATCGAAAGTGTTATTAGTCTTTGTAAATACTGAAGTGTTCGCAGGCAGCCAGCAGCTGCGCTTTCGTGAGCATAAAGACGCCATCACCGCCGTTATCAAACTCAAGCCAGGTGAATGGGACATCAGGATACTGCTCCATCAGATGTACCATGCTGTTACCCACTTCACAAATCAGAATACCGTCGTCGGAAAGGTAGTCCGGCGCGCAGGCAAGAATGCGGCGGGTCAGCTTCAGACCATCGGTGCCGGAGGCCAGCCCCAGCTCAGGCTCATGACAATACTCGCCCGGCAGGTCGGCCATGTCTTCGGCATCAACGTACGGCGGATTGGTCACGATCAGGTCGTACTGCACCTGCGGCAGATCGCGGAACAGATCGGAGCGAATCGGCGTCACATTATGAATGAGGCCATGGTCTTCAATATTCTGCTCTGCCACCGCCAGCGCGTCCGCAGAGATATCAACGCCGTCAACTTCCGCTTCCGGGAAAGCATAAGCGCAGGCAATCGCAATGCATCCGCTGCCGGTGCACATATCAAGAATATGCTGCGGCTGGCGGTTGATAAGCCCGGCGAAGCGGTTATTGATAAGCTCGCCAATCGGCGAACGCGGCACCAGCACGCGCTCGTCCACGTAAAACTCGTGGCCGCAGAACCAGGCTTTATTGGTCAGGTACGCCACCGGAATACGCTCATTCACGCGACGAATGACACGCTCGACAATCCGGTGCTTTTCGCTGGAGGTGAGACGGGCGATACGCATGTCCTCAGGAATATCCAGCGGCAGATAAAGAGAAGGCAGAACCAGTTGAACAGCCTCGTCCCACGGGTTATCCGTACCGTGGCCGTACCAGATGCCCGCCGCGCTGAAGCGGCTGACCGCCCAACGCAACATGTCCTGAATGGTATGCAGTTCATTGACTGCTTCATCAACAAAAATTTTATCCACGCTCGCCTCCAGGGCATGTCTCGCTCGAATTCGGCGGCTAGTGTGCCATGATGTCCGCGATAAATCAGCATTCTTGCATCACCAGAGAGGGGAAAAATGCGTTTTCCCTGCCCGCAACGCCGGTGAGTCGGGTAAACTGTCGCAAAGCGATACAGAGAAGATAAGATGAAGAAGAAAAACCCGCTCAGCGAGGAGGATCAGGCGCTGTTCCGCCAGCTGATGACCGGCACCCGCCAAATCAAACAGGATACAATCGTCCACCGGCCAACACGCAAAAAAACCCATGAAGTGCCGGTAAAACGTCTGATTCAGGAGCAAGCCGATAATAGCCACTATTTTTCTGATGAATTCCAGCCGCTGCTGAATACGGAAGGCGCGATAAAGTATGTCCGCGACGGCGTCAGCCATTTTGAGCTCAAAAAGCTGCGTCGGGGCGATTATTCGCCGGAACTGTTTCTCGATTTGCATGGTTTAACCCAGATGCAGGCAAAGCAGGAACTCGGCGCACTGATTGCCGCCTGCCGACGGGAACACGTCTTTTGTACCTGCGTGATGCACGGGCACGGCAAACATATTCTCAAGCAGCAGACGCCGCTATGGCTGGCTCAGCATCCGCACGTAATGGCGTTTCATCAGGCGCCGAAAGAGTACGGCGGCGATGCGGCGCTACTGGTGCTGATTGAAGTCGAAGAGTGGCAACCGCCTGAGTTGCCTTAAAAAAATGGCGGGCGCTGTGCCCGCCTTTTGGCTCAGATGGCTTTCGCCATCTTCAGATTGCAGGGACTCATCTGCCAGTTGAACACCCCTTGCCCGCTGGCATCCAGGGTGACATTGGCAATCGCAGACGTTGAGAACATCGGCGGGGTTTCGCCAGGGCACAGCTCTGACACCAGGTAGCCGACCAGCGGCAGGTGAGAAACCACCAGCACCGACGCGATACCTTCGTTGGTCAGCGCCTGCAGATACGCGCTGACCAGCCCCACATCGCCACAAGGCGTAAGCTCCGGCAGGACATCGATCTCTTTGGGCAGGTTCATACACTCCCCTACCACATCCAGCGTCTGTTCCGCCCGCAGAAAAGGGCTGACCAGTACACGTTCAATATCCACTTTTTGACCTTTCAGCCAGGTAGCCATCTGTCGGGACTCATCGCAACCACAGGTGGTTAATGGACGAACCGAGTCGCTAGCTGCTTCGAGGGCAGCGTCGCCGTGACGCATGATAAAAACTTGCATATTGCACCGCTTTTGTTAACCAGAAGCACCAGAGTAAACCGACCACAAAACAAGGTCGTTTACCCGGCGGTCGGGCATTGTGCCTTATCCATCCACTGAATGAAACGCTGTTTTTTACCTTACTGGCGTAAGTATAGTCAATCTTTGTTTACAAATTAACCACTCAGCAGCATCATCGTTTGTATGGATTTACCTTTCTTTGACCCTAATTTAACGCCTCAGTTTCGTCCTTCGGCCAAAAGGAGAGACGCTGTTCAGCCATGTTGACGACGCCCTCGCACGGCGTGAAGCGTGCGCCATATTGGGCCGCCAGACGTTGCAATGTCGCCGCCACACTTCCCGCCCCAAGGGTATCCATATAGCGGAACGGGCCTCCGAGGAATGGCGGGAAACCAATGCCGAATACGGCGCCGATGTCGCCATCGCGCGCGCTGCGCACGACCTGTTCATCGAAACAGCGCACCGCTTCGTTGAGCATCATCATCACGCAACGCTCAGCAATCTGCTGGTCGGTTAGCGAAGACTTTTGCCCACTGCCGATCAGGCTATAAATGGCCGGATCGGGTTGTTTTTTGCTTTTACGCCCTTTTGCGTCGTAAAGATAGAAACCGCGACCATTTTTTCTCCCTTTGCGATCGTCGTTCAAAATTGCGCTAATGAGATTTGCAGGCGCACTGAAACGCTCTCCATAAGCGTTTTCCAGCACTGGGATAATTTTAGTCCCGGTGTCGATGCCGACCTCATCCAAAAGTTGGATTGGTCCCACCGGAAAACCAAACTTCACCAGCGCATTATCGATTTGTTCAATGCTGGCGCCTTCCGTCAGAATGCGCATGGCCTCATTAATATAGGGGGCCAGAATGCGGTTAACGTAGAATCCGGCTTTGTCCGCCACGACAATCGGCGTTTTGCCCATCTGTTTGGCAAGCCTGACGACCGTTGCGACCGTAGTATCTGACGTCCCTGCATGCGGAATAACCTCCACCAACGGCATTTTCTCAACCGGGCTGAAGAAATGCAGGCCGATGACCTGCTCCGCACGCGCGGCATGAGCGGCGATATCGCCAATCGGCAACGACGAGGTGTTGGAGGCAAAAATCGTGTGCGGCGCGAACTGCCGTTCAACATCAGCCACCATCTGCTGCTTGAGGGTTAAATCTTCAAACACCGCTTCGATGACCACATCACGATGCGAAAAGCCGCGATAGTCCGTGGTGCCGGAAATCAGCGCCATCTGGCTGTCCCGTTCCCCGGCTTTGATATGGCGACGGCGCACCTTCGCATCCAGCAACTCCCAGCTGTATTTCAGCGCATGGTTGATGCCCTGGCTGTTAATGTCCTTGATGCGTACCGGAAGCTTCGCTTTACTGGCGAGCACAAACGCAATCCCTCCGCCCATTAAGCCGCCGCCCAGCACGGCCGCTGAGCGCAGCGGTAGCGCCTCGGCCAAAGCGCCGGGGTCCTTCTTCACGTCAGTACTGGCAAAAAAGATGCCGCGCAGAGCCTGCGACTGCGACGTCATCGCCAGCTCGCCGAACGCGCGCGCTTCGGCTTCATATCCGCTGCTGATGCCGTGGCTTAATCCGATCTCAATCACCTGCAGGATCCTCCCCGTTGCCGGGTAGTTGCCCTGCGTTTTTTGCTCCGTCTTTTTGCCTACCAGCTTAAACAGCACGTTGCGCGCCAGCGGCCCGGCAAGGAGACGCTCGCGCACCGGCAGCCGACGGCTGGCAGGACGTTCCATTTTCGCCATCTCCACGGCGGCTTCCAGGAAAATGCTGTGCGGTACCACCTCATCCACCAGTCCGGCTTTCAGCGCCTGGCGGGCGCGAAGCTGCTTGCCCGTCAGGATCATCTCCAGCGCCGTACTGACCCCGACCAGACGCGGCAAGCGCTGCGTACCGCCGGAACCCGGTAACAAGCCAAGCTGAACCTCCGGCAGACCGAGCACCGTTTTCGCATCATCGGTACAAATACGCCCATGGCAGGCCAGCGCCAGCTCAAGACCGCCGCCAAGGCACGCGCCGTGAATGGCGGCAATCACCGGAACCGACAGCGCATGGATTTCCGCCATGATCTGCTGCCCCTGCCGCGCCAGCGCTTCGGCTTCCTGCGCCGTACGACAGCTGCCAATCATGTTGATATCCGCGCCCGCGATAAAGTTATCCGGCTTCGCCGAGATAAGCACCACGCCGCGCAGCGATCGGTTGTCGCGGACTTTTTTCAGGATATCCCTCACCTGCAAGCCAAACTCCGCTTTGAGGGTATTCATCTTCTCGCCCGGCACATCAATGGCTATCACCGCAACGTTGTCAGGCCGCTCGGTGAGCGTAAATGCAGACATCATCTCCATTATTCAGCCTCCAGTACCATTGCCGCGCCAAGCCCACCTGCTGCACAGGCGGTAACCAGACCAAAACCGCCGCCGCGGCGGCGTAACTCGTTTAAGGTTTGCGTGATCATCCGCGCGCCGGTCGCCGCAAACGGATGACCGTAGGCGATGGAGCCCCCCAGCACGTTGAACTGACGCTCATCCACCTCGCCGGTTGCCTGCGAACGCCCCAATACCTCGCGGGCGAAGCGAGCGCTTGCCAGCAGTTGCAGGTTCGCCAGCGTTTGCGCTGCAAAGGCTTCGTGCATATCAAACAGGGTTAAATCCGCCAGGGTAATTCCCGCCCGTTCCAGCGCCAGCGGCGTTGACCATGCCGGGCCCAACAGCATGTCCTGCCAGACATCGATGGCGGTGAAGGCATAGCTGCGCAGGTAGCCGAGCGGCGCGAGTCTCAGCTCTTTAGCGCGGGACTCGGTCATCAGGATCACGGCGGCAGCACCATCGGTCAACGGCGTACTGTTAGCCGCCGTCACGCTGCCATGTTTGCGATCGAACGCCGGGCGCAGTTTGGCGTAATCAGCCAGCGTTGAGGTACCGCGAATATTGTTGTCCTGCCCGAAAGGTTCACGAAACGGCGCGGCATACGCGGTCATGACTTCATCAGTCAGTTTGCCTTCGGCCCAGGCCTGCGCCGCCAGTTGGTGTGAACGGTGCGCCAGCGCGTCCTGCTGTTCACGGCTGATGCCCCATGTTTTCGCCATCTGTTCTGCGGTATCGCCCATGCGCAAACCGGTGGAGTATTCCGCCACTGCGGGCGGTACCGGCATCAGGTCGCGTAAGCGCAGGCGAGAAAAAAGTTTGAGGCGCTGCCCCAGAGTGCGGGCCTTATTGACATCCACCAGCGTGCGCGCCAGCGTCTTACTGACGCCAATCGGCAACACGGAGGAAGAGTCGGCGCCGCCGGCAATACCGGCGCGGATGGTTCCGGCCATCAGGCTTTCAGCAACGTTCGCCACGGCCTGGAAACTGGTCGCGCAGGCGCGACTGACGCTATAGGCATCGGTATGAACATTCATTCCCGTACCCAGCACAATTTCGCGCGCAATATTGGGCGCTTCCGGCATTTGCACCACCTGGCCAAACACCAGTTGTTCGATAGCCTCAGGGGGAACTTCACTACGCGCCATCATCTCTGCAACGACCATTTTCCCGAGATCCACTGCCGGAACGCCGTGGAATGCCGTCGCCTGGCGTGCAAATGGCGTACGTAATCCGCTGACAATAGCAATGCGATCACCCTGACGGGTAACGAGCGGTGATGCCTGACTCATATTACTCCCCTGTTAAACATAAAATAAGTGGTCTGACCTGATAACAGTCTTAACTAATTTTTTACATTTAGCCAATCAGAGAAACGAAAAAGTGGGAGCTGAAACACAGGGAGGAGAAAAAGAAAACGCCCCGTGATGGGGCGTTTCAGGCAGGTATTAACGCAGACCGAGCTGGAAAATCAGCGTTTCTGCTTCGCAGCAGAAAACAAAGTCGATATCCAGCTGTACGCCGCCATCAACCTCTTTAAATGTTGGGGTGATTTGGCATGGTTCAGACTCGACGCCGCGAGCCTTCGCGCTCAGCGCGTCGAGAGTCGCTTCTGCATCCGCGCGGTTAGCGAAAACGCGGCTGTAGGACGCGGTACAATCGGTGTTGTCCATGATGGTGCCAACATCCATACAGCAGCAAACCGGGGTTTCATCAGCACTGCATTTACTCATCGTAGATTTCCTCTGTATATGCACCCAGGGTGCCAGACAATTAATATCCTTATTTTACGCCCCACCGTGGCCTGTCTCCAGTCGTTAATGCAGTGAACCGTGGTAAGTGACCAAAATCACAATTAAAAATGATCTAAAACAAAAATCACCCGAATGGGTGATTCATCCTGGCCGCATTTTTGCCAGCTGGATCGCGTTTCTACGATCACATTTGAAAAAACTTATAAACAAACTTGCAACATTACAGCTGGTCAGACCTATACTCTCGGCACTGGTCTGATTTCTCTGATGCTACACAGACCCTACACTTCGCGCTTCTGTTACGGCATGTAACAAATTTTGAATAAAAATAACTCAATGAGGTTATGGTCATGAGCCAGAAAACCCGCTTTACAAAGTCTGCTCTCGCAGTCGCAGTGGCACTCGTTTCCACCCACGCCTGGTCCGCAGGATTTCAATTAAACGAATTTTCTTCCTCTGGCTTAGGCCGCGCATACTCTGGTGAAGGCGCGATCGCAGACGATGCGGGCAACGCCAGCCGTAACCCAGCGCTGATTATGATGTACGACCGCCCGACGTTCTCCGCTGGTGCGGTTTATATCGACCCTGACGTCAATATCTCTGGTAAATCGCCGTCCGGTCAGAGCCTGGATGCGAACAATATTGCACCGTCAGCATGGGTACCAAACTTACACTTTGTTTCACCTGTAAACGATCAATTTGGTTGGGGCGCGTCTGTTACCTCTAACTACGGTCTGGCAACCGAGTATAGCGATAACTACGCCGCGGGTAGCGTTGGCGGGAAAACCGACCTGACCACGGCGAACTTTAACCTTAGCGGCGCCTATCGTCTGAACAGCAACTGGAGCTTCGGTCTTGGGTTCGATGCGGTGTATGCAAAAGCGAAAATCGAACGCTATGCCGGTGACCTCGGGATGATTGTCGCAGGTTCCGGCGCTCTGCCGCCTCGCCTGGCGGGTGCAGTCGCGCAGATTCCTGCCGATACGCAGATAGCCCGTCTGAACGGCAACGCGTGGGGCTTCGGCTGGAACGCAGGTATCCTGTATGAACTGGATAAGAATAACCGTTACGGCTTCACCTACCGTTCTGAAGTGAAAGTTGATTTTGACGGTAACTACAAGAGCGACCTGCCGTCCGCTTACAATCAGATCCTTGGTAACTTCGGTCTGCCAATGGGGACAAGTGGTCGTACCACTGGCGGCTCTCTGACGCTGAATCTCCCGGAAATGTGGGAACTCTCAGGTTATAACCGTGTTGCACCGCAGTGGGCTGTTCACTATAGCATGACCTACACCAGCTGGAGTCAGTTCCAGGAGCTGAAGGCCACCCACGGTAGCGAAACGCTGTTCTACAAAGATGAGAGCTTCAGAGACGCAATGCGTCTTGCGATCGGTACGACCTATTACTATGACGACAACTGGACCTTCCGTACCGGTATTGCGTTTGATGATAGCCCGGTTCCGGCGCAGACGCGTTCCATTTCTATCCCGGATCAGGACCGTTTCTGGCTGAGCGCAGGCGCCACTTATGCGTTCAACAAAGATGCTTCTGTTGACGTTGGCGCCTCCTACATGCACGGTCAGGACGTCACCATCAATGAAGGCCCGTATACGTTCCGTTCTGAAGGTAAAGCCTGGCTGTTCGGCACCAACTTCAACTACCGCTTCTGATAACACAGACGCAATAAAAAAGGTGAGCAATGTGGCTCACCTTTTTCTTTTCTCACACCGGGTTACTGCGAGTCGATGTCCTTCAGATCACCCTCAATCGCTTTCGCATTCGGGTTTTCTTCCGGCTTCAGCTTGCCGCCATTAGCGATAAAGTCATGCTGCTGGAAGTAGGCTTCACGCACCATAACGTACGGATCGGCAGACTGACGCAGCAGGCCATCGGAATCCAGCAGTTGCGCACGGGTTTCGATACCTTCGACGGCCCATTTGCCTATTGACATTGGCCATGTGAGCCACGAC
>Ga0213878_10000563_pt1 | contig 13722 bp, 13 predicted proteins | sample VelepicoBEBS_R02_FD_161053 | JGI IMG/M metagenome (GOLD analysis project Ga0213878, IMG submission 161053) | Vellozia epidendroides bulk soil microbial communities from rupestrian grasslands, the National Park of Serra do Cipo, Brazil - BS_R02 | ecosystem: Environmental > Terrestrial > Soil >... | reverse complement strand
CCTCAGGAGCTCCGATCCGTGCGGCCGTGTTACTCAAAACTAAACGATGAATACGATTGGCAGCATTGATTGCCAGCCACTGACCTAGGAGACCGCTGATCGATACTCCGCAGAAATCGACTTGGTTGATTCCCAATCGATCGAGAAGTTGAAGCAACTCTCGCCCTCTGGCTTCAATCGATACGCCAGTTGTTCCTTCTGGCCGCGGATGCGGATCGTATCGCAGCAGATCACAGCTTTTCCCGAAGGGTTCGAGCGTCGATTGCCAAAGCGCGAAATTCGTCCCTAAAGAATGGCCGAGCACAAGGACAGAGCGATTGCTGTCTGCAGTTGACGGTGAGAGAAGATAGTCGGGCCTATCCATTCTTATTCTCCAGGTCGAGCTGCCGGATCGTTCCCCGGAGGACCCGATCGATCAGTTCATTCGCGATGCCTAAGGCGTTCTCAGGCCGGAAAATCTGATCCAATGCGGCCTGATCGATAACGTTCGTTACGTTCGTGTCCCAGGCCAGAACTTCACGTAAATGACAACGTTTATCTTGAGCTCTCTGACAAGCTCGCTTTACGATTTGGTCTGCCTCCGGCTTACCCATCTGCTTGGCTAACCTGACAGCGACCTCCTCGGCATAGACTGAGCCCTGAGTTAATTCCAGATTCTCCAGCATGCGAGCCGGGTGCACTTCCAAACGAGAAAAAAGATCGTTGGACTGTTTGATGGCACCGCCGGTTAAACCCGCGATTTCGATAAGAGGTCCCCATTCGGCATGCCAGCGGCCCACCGCTCTTTCCTGTTCTTGGGTCATGGCGGTGGCAATCGTTGCCAGAAGCCCGGGGATCCGGGTGCAACCCGCCACGATCATCGTCGGTGCAATTGGGTTCCGTTTGTGTGGCATCGCAGATGAACCACCGCGGCCCTCTTCAGCTCGCTCGCTTAACTCGCCGACTTCTGTTTGCATAAGGAGGGCGACATCGCTGGCAATCTTGCCTAGACAGCCGGACAGCATCGCGCACGCGGAACAGATTTCGAAAAAGCGATCGCGCGCGGTGTGCCAGGGGATTGTTGGCTCGGTCAATTCCAAGCGTGCGGCTAAACGAGAAAGCACTGAGAGCGCTTCTTGTCCGCTTGCTGCCAGTGTGCCGACTGCCCCGCCAAACTGTAAAACCAGGGCTCTATCTCGCACCTCGCGCAGGTAGGCCCCGCAACGGGTTAGTTGATCGAGCCAATTCGCCAGTTTAAACGCGAATGTGATCGGTCGGGCCTGCTGCAGCAGTGTTCGACCAATCATCACCGTCCCCCGGTGTTCCCCGATCAGCTGAACCAGACGCTGCTGCAGTTGTTCGATGCCGGACTCAATTTTAGTTAATGCCGGTTTCAGTTGGAGCATAACGGCACTGTCGATGACGTCCTGACTGGTCGCTCCGGTATGTACGAACTTGGCTGCTTCAGGATCAGCTGAAGACACTAGCTCGGTAAGCTCTCTAACCAGCGGTATCGCCGGATTACCCGCATCTCTGGCTGAAGCAACGATCTTGTCCGCGTCGATTTGTGCATTCAGGCAGACGTGCGCGATCAAGTTGGCAGGTTGAGACGGGATCAAATTAAGATCAGCCTGTGCCTGCACCAGAGCGCCTTCAAAGCGGAGCATGGCCCCAATGATGGCTTCGTCGGTGAAAATCTGGTCCACGTCCGGATCGGTAAAAAGAGCGTCGAACATGGCAAGCTCCTCAAAAATCTAAAAAGACCGTCTCATCACGCCCTTGTAAGACGATATTCCAAAGGTAGGCATCGGATTCGCCCGGGATCGGCCGGGCAAGCAAGGTCGGACGGCGCGCGGGATCAATCAGATTCAATATTTCATCGGTTCGGTTGCTATCTTCGTCGATGAAATAGATCCGCGTTACTAACCGATCCAACAAGCCGCGCATGAAGATCGATACATTGATATGCGGCGCCTGCGGCGTTTCGGTCGATGATGGGACCGGCCCTGGTTTGACCGTGCGGAATCCGAATCTTCCGTCTGCATCCGTCGGGCATCGCCCAAATCCAGTAAAGCCTAGGTCCAGCGGTTTATCCTGTTGGTCTTCCGGATGGGCATATTTCCCAAAGCTGTTTGCCTGCCAGATTTCAAGCACCGCATCGGGTACCGGTAAGTTGTCACTATCGAACACTTGACCCCGAATAGTAACGAGTCGCCCTTTGAGGCCATCGACTGTCAGGTCATTCTGGTAAAGCGCTTCGAATCCAATCTGAAAAAACGGCCCGACAGTTTGGGATGCGGCTAATCCGAGAAGGGGATCTGTTTTGGGAGAAGTAGTCACAACCGGTTCTCCATCGGCGTTTCCAGGCGTCCACGTAGAACAATGTCGAACGTAAATCCTAGCGCATGTTCGGGCACAGTCGTGTCCCAATCGAATCGCGCGATGAGTCGTTGACGAGCTGCTTCGTCGCGAATGCCGTTAAAAATTGGGTCGTACGGAAGCAAGGGATCATCGGGAAAATACATTTGGGTGACCAGCCGAGTAGAGATCGCCGGCCCAAACAACGAGAAATGAATGTGAGCTGGGCGCCAAGCGTTGGGATGGTTCCGCCACGGATACGCTCCCGGTTTGATGGTTTTGAATTGGTACCACCCCTCGTCGTCAGTCAGTAGCTGTCCGTTACCAATAAAATTCGGATCGAGCGGCGCATCATGCTGATCGACGGCGTGGTTGTACCTGCCGGCCGAGTTGGCTTGCCAGATCTCAACTAGAGTATTGCGTATTGGCTCACCATCTTCGTCCAAGACCCGGCCCGATAATAGCATTCTCTGGCCAGACGGTTCACCGTGGCCTTGCGCAGTCAAATCGGCGCCTACTTTGAGCTGATGCCGTTGAAACCCGGGACCAGTGATTTCAGAAAGAGTCTGCGGGATCGCAACCAAGGATTGGCTGGGCGCGCGTTTAACTGACGAAACATAGCCGGGATAAAGATGGGGCGGATGAATACCGGGCGCTGGCGATCTAAATCTTCGAACGGGAAAAACAGTCATGTTTTTCATGGCAAACGCAGGGGGAGAGATTCAAGCGAGCGGTGCCCATGTTCGTTATACGAACATTAGTGCGAAAATCTTAAGATGCGGATTTGGGGTTGTCAAACACCCCGGTAAGGTAGCCCAACCCATCCGATTGACACCCGATAGTTTCCCCATTCCTCGTGGGGACTACTACCAGGATGGGCAGAGTACGCACAAAAGCACCAATGGCTTCTTTCGCCAGCAGCGAGATTATCGGATTCCGATCTTTTGCGTACGTCGCTTCAACTACATGCGCGACGGCGTTGAACCCACTGGTGACGCTCAGATTGGGCGGAAGAGTGATGGTCAGCTCCGGATCGTACAGAACCACCTCCGGCAAGACCTTCGGGTTGCGCTGAGTGGTCTTTTGCCCTTCAGCGGTTTCGCCAAGTATGGGCGTCATCTCTGAACCCGCATAGGTCGTAGGTAGAACGATTTGCGGCAGATCAGCTCGCAAAGCGATCGCTTTGCCGAGGCCGATCGCGGACCCACCTCCGAGGGCAATAGTGCAGTCAGCTTTCACCGACCGCGCTATCTCCACCGCGCGATTCGTAACAGAAACTGGCGTGTGCATTACGGCGCCACAGAATAGGCCGGCCGCTGATGTGCTAAGGCTATGCGCTAATGTCGTGGCTTGGACCTCATGCCCTGGGGTCGATAAAATGAGCGCTCGGGAGCAATTAAATGCTCCACTTCTGCACCAACATTTTGCCGGCTACCCACACCAAAGACGACGCGCCCCGGCAAAGCATCGTAGGCAAATTGAATCATCGTTGGACCGAACCTACAAATGGCCGAGACAGGACGAGATGTTCTTGGCCGCTTTGCGCAAGACCGGGAGATACTCCTGCACAAGTTGGGTCTTCGTCGTTCGCGCTGCTTGGGTGCCGATGTTGATCGCCGCTACCGCCCTACCGCTTCCACCAAAAACCGGCACAGCGAGCGATCGTAAACCGAGCTCCAGTTCTTGGTCAATCAAGGCAAACCCCTGTTTGGCGACGCTACTCAATTCTTTCCGGAGTGCTTCCGGCTGATGAATCGTTTTGTCGGTGAAAGCACTTAGCTTGGCCGTCTTGAAATACTGCTCTAGCGAGTCAGGCGGCAAATGCGCCAATAGCACTCTACCCATCGACGTACAAAACGCCGGCAACCGGCTGCCGATCCCCAGCGACACCGACATGATGCGCCGGGTCTGAACTCGGGCTACATAAACGATGTCGTGTCCGTCTAGAACCGAGGCAGAAGACGATTCCCTCGTTTCCAAAGTTACTTCTTCCAGGAATCGCTCAGCTATTTTGGCAAGCGAGAACGAAGAAAGATAAGCAAAACCGAGGTCGAGTATCTTCGCGGTGAGTCGGAAATATTTCCCATCGGTAATGACGTAGCCCAACTCAACCAAGGTATAGAGAAAGCGCCGAACTACCGCCCGCGCTAACCCCGTCTTTTCCGCCACTTCACTAAGCGTCATGGCATCGGCCGGCCGCATGTTCGCCGGCAGGTTTTGACCCGGCTCGGAGACCGCGAACGCTCTGATAATATCCAGCCCGCGGGCCAGCGAGACAACAAAGTCAGGTGAATCAGCAAAAGACGCGGGCGATATTTTCTTAGGCACTGCTGGGTAGATGTTCGGTGGATCAGGAACGACCGCCAAAGCGTTCGGTACCCGAACACCCGTTCATTAACTAAAACCGCAGTAGGGGGCAATGGAAATCTGCGCAGCTTGACAAGCCGCAACTGCCAGCCTACGCTTTTAAGCCGTACAATAGTTCGTTAATCGTACAACGGTACGACTGGCGACCCCAGCAACCTTCGCGCAAAGTCGAACCAACCATACGCGCGCACCTGAGCTTTCGCTATGTCATCTGTTACCCCCAAAACTAACGCCGCCGATATCACCGAAGCTACTCTCCGGTCCTTCGCCCAAACGCCAGAAGCGCGCACGAAGCAATTGCTCCAAGCCGCGGTTAAACATCTCCACGCTTTTGCGACCGAAGTGAATCTCACCACGAACGAGCTCATCCGGCTCGCCGAGATCTTAACCGCCGCGGGTAAAATCTCCGATGCCAGCCGGCACGAGTTTCTCTTAATGAGCGACATCATGGGACTCACCATGGTGGTTGACTATAATACGAACGAAAAACCGGAGGGGGCTTTCGAAAGCAGCGTACTAGGTCCGTTTTACCGGGCGGATGCTCCTTGGATCGAGCAAGATGGCGACATCTGTCGCCAGGAAAACGCGGGCACTCCAACCTTGGTTTCCGGCCGCATACTCTCCACCGAAGGAAACGCAATCAATGGAGCCGTATTGGATATCTGGCAGGTTCCGGCCAATGGCATGTACGAGAATACCGACCCAACCCAGGTTGAGTTTAATTGCCGGGGCCGGTTAAAGGCAGCCGAAGATGGTGCTTACCGGTTCTGGACGGTCAAACCGGTGCCTTATCCAATTCCTAAAGATGGTCCTGCCGGGTTAATCCTGGATAGCGCCGAGCGCCACAATATGCGGGCCGCACATATCCACGTCATCGTCGAAGCGCCTGGCTACGAGAAAGTAATCAGTGAGTTGTTCGTCAAAGGCGATCCCTACATCGACAGCGATGCAGTGTTCGGGGTCAAAGAATCGTTGATAGCGGAATTTGTTTTACACGAATCTCCGGCCGATGCGGCGGCATATGGTCGCCCGGCTCCGTTCTACACCGTCAACTACGACTTCGTTCTGGCGACGGGTCAAGCCCGAGAAGAGGTGAAGTTTTCTGCTGGCCGCGCTTAAAACGGAAAGATCAGGATGGCAAAAATAGTTTCGATCTCAGAGGCTGTCGCGGAGCTGATTCACGATGGGGATCAAATAGCCTGTGAGGGCTTTACTCATCTCATCCCCTTTGCTGCCGGTCATGAGATCATTCGGCAAGGAAGACGGCGTCTGACGCTGATCCGCATGACACCCGATCTTATTTACGATCAGATGATCGGGATGGGTGTCGCGTCTAAACTCATTTTTTCGTGGGGAGGTAATCCGGGAGTGGGGTCGCTGCACCGCCTGCGCGAAGCAGTCGAGCAGGAGTGGCCGGTACCGTTGGAACTCGAGGAATTGAGTCACGCGGGGATGGTGCAGGCCTACATGGCAGGCGCAGCCGGACTACCATTTGGCGTCCTCCGCGGATTCAATGGAACCGATCTCGCCAAAGTGAATCAGAACATAAAATCGATCTCCTGCCCTTTTACGGGAGAGCTGCTGGCGGCGGTACCCGCGATTCGTCCGGATGTAACTATCATTCACGCTCAAAAAGCAGATCGACAGGGTAATGTTCTCCTCTGGGGAGTCATTGGTGTGCAGAAAGAAGCGGTGCTGGCAGCTAAGCGCTCGATCGTCACCGTCGAAGAAATAGTAGATCAGTTGGATGCCTGGCCGAACGCGTGTGTCCTGCCAAATTGGGTTGTTTCCCATGTCTGTTTGCTTCCGGGCGGGGCTTATCCCTCTTACGCCCAAGGTTACTACGATAGGGATAATCGCTTCTATCAGGAATGGGACCGGGTTAGTCGATCACGTCGTGACTTTCTTACTTGGATTGACGCTAACGTCATTAATGGGCCGGCCAGTGACAGTCAGACAGGCAGATCCAAATGTTTACAGAAAGCGGTGTGAACATGGACTACTCAACAGACGAGATGATGACGGTTTCGGCCGCGCGCATGCTGCGGGACCGGGCGGTCTGCTTTGTTGGTATTGGCCTGCCATCCAAAGCGGCAAACCTAGCTCGAATGATCCATGCACCTCAAGCTGTGCTAATCTATGAATCGGGGCCAATCGGCGCTAAACCGTCTGTGTTACCACTTTCGATTGGCGATGGTGAACTAGCGATCACCGCCGATACCACCGTTTCCACCGGCGAAATCTTTAGCTATTGGCTCCAAGGCGGGCGGATCGATGTCGGCTTCCTCGGCGCCGCGCAGATCGATCGATTTGCTAACATCAATACAACGGTTATCGGCCCTTACGCTCGTCCGGTTGTCCGCCTGCCGGGCGCAGGGGGAGCGCCCGAAATCGCTGGCTCTGCCGGCGAAGTGTTAATCGTTCTACGACAAACACCGAAAACGTTTGTTGATCGATTGGACTTCACTACCTCCGTGGGTCACGGCGAAGGGGGAGACTATCGGCGGCGGATCGGTTTGCCCGGCAAAGGCCCTGTCGCCGTGATTAGTGACCTGGGAATTCTGCGGCCGGACGACGTAACCAAAGAACTGGTACTGACCCAGATTCATCCCGGAGTCCAACTAGATGAGATCCGATCCGCCACCGGGTGGCAGCTCCGGATCTCGCCGAATCTAGAAATCACCCCTGCCCCAACCGCCGAAGAACTCACCTGCTTGCGTGATCTGGAACAACGGACGGCGTTAGCTCACGGCTTAAAGTCCGTTTAAACGAAGATAGTTTTGCCTATTACTCCGACCTGATTGAGGCTCTTGCTAGAGATTACTCATGAATGACGTTTTTATCTGCGATGCCATACGAACTCCGTTTGGACGATACGCCGGAGCGTTGGCCTCAGTCCGAGCGGATGATCTCGCTGCGATTCCTATCCGCGCATTGATCGACCGAAACCCCAGTGTCGATTGGCCGGCGGTAGACGATGTGATCCTGGGTTGTGCGAATCAAGCGGGTGAGGATAACCGCAACGTGGCGCGAATGGCTCTTTTGCTGGCTGGGCTACCCCAGAGTGTGCCTGGCAGTACGGTTAACCGTCTTTGCGGCTCCAGTTTGGATGCCATTGCCATTGGGGCCCGAGCGATCAAATCCGGAGAAGCGGATCTGATTATTGCCGGCGGGGTCGAAAGCATGTCCCGCGCACCGTTCGTTCTGGCCAAGTCTGACACCGCGTTCAGCCGTACCGCCGAAATCTACGATACCACCATCGGTTGGCGGTTCGTGAATCCGCGGATGCAGAAGCTTTACGGGACCGACTCGATGCCCGAAACCGGAGAAAACGTGGCCGAACAATTCCGGGTTAATCGAGAGGATCAAGACGCCTTCGCTCTGCGCAGCCATCAGCGTTGGGCAACCGGTCATGAAGCCGGGTTTTTCACTCGCCAGCTAGTTCCGGTCGAAATCCGGCAGAAAAAGGGTGATCCCATAATCTTTGCTATCGACGAACATCCGAGACCGGACACGACCCTAGAAGCATTATCGAAGCTACGGACGGTAGTGAAACCGGGCGGAACGGTGACTGCCGGGAACGCCTCGGGCATTAACGATGGAGCCGGTGTGGTTTTATTGGCATCCGAACGCGCGACGGTAAGGCACCGGTTAACTCCGCGAGCTCGTGTGGTAGCGGCAGCGACGGCTGGGATTGAGCCGAGAATCATGGGGATGGCGCCGGTCCCGGCGACTCGGAAAGTTCTGGCGATGGCTAACTTGGAGCTCTCCCAAATGGACGTCATCGAATTGAACGAAGCTTTTGCCGCCCAAGCTTTGGCGGTGTTGCGCGAACTTGGTTTGCCGGATGATGCACCTCACGTTAATCCGAATGGCGGAGCCATCGCGATCGGACATCCGTTGGGAGCCAGCGGCGCCCGCTTGGCCACCGCAGCGGTAAACCAACTCGAGCTTATCAGCGGCCGGTACGCGCTTTGTACGATGTGTATCGGTGTTGGCCAAGGAATCGCCATGATTCTCGAGAATTGCGTCGGATTCGTCGAAGACGTTCTGGAAGAGGACGCCGAGCAGGAGCTAGAACCCGACGAAGAGGATCTGTTGAAGATCCCGCCCGTGGAACGAGGCGACATCTTGGTGAGAAGTAAGAAGTCAGAAGTGATCGGTGATTAGAGAGAGCGCGACCAACACCCGGATCGGGGGGCGTTGCATTCCGTCTTGTAGCTCGCACGCACGTCGACGCCGATCATCGTTGTCAGGTATCGCGCTCGGAAAGACGCGACGCCCCGGGGGTTGGGGCACGTTTAACACGCTGGGATTGAACCACACCTAAAGGGAGCCGCGGCCGGACATATCTTTCGGTCGGACGCGCGATAGATCGTTTCCGAATTCAATGGTTCGATATCTCTAATGCGGCTCCCTCCGTGCTATGGTCAGGCAACACGGCCTGCCGATCGCCCCATCCCCTCGCCACATTGACAGCGCCGCCCTATCAGCTTTGGTATTAATCACATTATAATGATACCAAGACAGGGTTTGATCAGGAACGGGGGGCACAGGATCGGGATGTCTGAGCGTTTGCGAACATGTTGCCGACGCGGGAGAACTCGAACGCAGTCGTCCAAATTTAACCGCATTCATTGTTTGCCTGGGATGCGGCGTCGTTCTGCTCGACATTTCGATCGTCAATGTCGCGCTCAAGCCAATCGCTTCCGGATTGGGTGGCCGGCTCAGCGACCTCCAGTGGATCGTTGACGCCTACACCGTAGCTTTTGCCAGCTTTCTTCTTAGCGCCGGCACCGCCGGGGATCGCTTCGGAAATAACGGGTTTTCGTGGTGGGTTTTTTTGTCTTCACCATCATCTACCTCATCGGCACTGTCCTGACGCTTCGGTTCGTTCCTAACGATCCTCACTTGCGAATCGAAGCCGGTTGAAGTGACGCGGAAATCATTTAAACCGCGAATGAACGCAAATAATCGAGTTGGCGTAGATTAGCTCTTCGCATCTTTAATCTGCGTCTATCTGCGTCCATCTGCCGTTGGCGGTTTGTTCCTGATTGTTGCTCGCATTCGTCCCCCTAATTCGGGTCAATCGTGTCCATTCGCGGTTCGGCTTTCATGGCTTTACGTCAGATTAGCTAATTCTCGGAGTTTGCTTCCTGATCGTAGATTGCGTTCAATCCGTTCCAGCGGAACACCTTTAGTTTCAGGCACTAAAGCGAAGCAATACCAGAGACCGGCCGCAGAGAGTACGGCGTACAGCAGGAACGTCCATACATTCCCCAGGCTGTTTAACAAGCTAAGAAAAGTGAGCGACACGAAAAAGTTGCTCAACCAGTTCGCCGTAGTTGCGATGCTGGCGGCTTGGCCGCGGATGTTAAGCGGGAAAATTTCAGATATTAGCAGCCAGAAGACCGGGCCAAGCCCGATGGCAAAAGACGCGATATAGACCGCCAAACTTAGCACGCCGATCCATCTAAGGGCGGGACCACCCAGAGCGAATCCAACCGCCAGTGACACCAGTGAGATTAGCATTCCGGTCAGGCTGGTTAGCAGCAGAGGCCGGCGTCCCAGACGGTCAACCAGCGGGATCGAAACGATCGTCATTATAACATTAACTAACCCAACACCGGCCGTTGCCGTAATCGATGCTTGGGCGGATTGAAATCCAGCCGCCTGAAAAATAGTGGGTGCATAATAAATAACGGTATTAATCCCGGTTACTTGCTGGATTACGGCCAGCCCAGCGCCTAAAAAAATGACTCGCATACTCAGGGGCCGGACCAGATCAGCGATCTTGCCGCTCCCAGTTTGGGCATGCTCCAGGATCTCGTCGATTTCAGCCCGGTTATCCTCGGTCGCTCGAATTCGGGCTAATGTTTTCGTGGCTTGCTCCCTGAATCCGTGAAGCAATAACCAACGCGGGCTTTCCGGCAGAAACACCACCCCTAGCTCTAGTGTAATAGCCGGTAAAACGCCCGAAGCCAGCATCCAACGCCAGCTCTGGTGAGGCGCAAAGAGCGCATCCACCACGTACGAAAGCAGGATCCCAACCGTGATCGCGAGTTGGTTCAGTGTCACCAGCCCTCCCCGCAAGTTGGGAGGTGCGATTTCTCCGATGTACAAGGGTGCGGTGTATGAGGCCACCCCGATGGCCAAACCAACCGCGAGCCGGCCCACGATTAAAAGCCCTACATTCGGCGCAACCGCGGAAAGAATGGAGCCAACACTGAAAACACCTGCGGTAATTAGAATGGTGGATCTGCGGCCGATCGCATCCGTAACCCGGCCACTAAGTACACACCCACAAACCGCTCCGATCAGCGCCGCGCTCACTAAGAATTCTTCCATCAGCGGCGCCAGATGGAATTCGCTCTTAATAAACAGAATCGCTCCGGATATTATACCGGTATCGAATCCAAAGAGTAATCCTGCCAAAGCTGCGATCCCGGCGGTTAACTCGACAAAGCCTGGACTGCGCGGCTTTGTCGCCGGGGTTCCAGATTGAACGTCCATTTGCCTGCAACGTTACGGCGGTCGGAAAGAAAACCAACCGTAACCGCGAATGGACACGAAGAGAAAACCGCGAATGCGCTGCGCGCATTAGGAACCAGCGTCCGCTTTACCGTATTACCCGGGCGTGACCATGGAATCCTCGATACCTACGAGAACGAAGAATTGTATTGGTGGTTCCTCGAGCACGCGCGATCGGACAAAAACGAGTAAATGAACTGACGGAGCATTTCGTTCTCGCACTCGTCGTCGTCCTCGTCCTCGAGAGCGTCTTTGCTGTGTTTTGCTCAACGCGAAGAAGGCAAACTCTCCGATACTCCAGTACTCCAACAATCCCGCCCACGAATCGAGGACGACGACGAGGACGAGGACGATTCGATGAGTTCTTACATCGCCCAACGAGGCAAAGTCCGGGACGCTTCAGTCAGCGCGCGGTCCAACTTCCGCCAATTTGGTTCGAACCGTTCGACTAACCTCCAAAACCGAATGGAGTGGTTCAGTTCTTTAGTGTGACAAAGTTCATGCAGAAGCACATAGGTGGCTATCTCCGGCGCGACGAATAAAAGACGAGCGTTCAGACTGATATTCCCACTTCTGGAACAACTGCCCCACCTGGTCTTTTGTAGCCTGACGCTGATACGCGCGTAGTTCAGCTGGGTTCGTTCGCTCAGTTGTTTTAGCCAAACGCTAAATGCTTTGTCAGCTCTTGCGATCAACCAAGTGCGCAATAATGTTTGCCAGCCGCCGGCGTCACGCAGATCGGCACGCAGGTGAAGATGATGAGGCGCCCGCTCTTCCAATCGGGGACGCGCTCCGGTGACATGCTCCCGGGTAACCGTCCACATCTCAGCCAGCGCCGGCAAAGCAATAACTGCGGGAGGAGTCTGCAGCTCTCGACTGGCGGCCACTTGCTCATCGCCAAGTTTCTTGAACGCGCGTTCGATCCAAGTGCGGTTCTTGGCTAAGACCTCAGGAATTTGGCGCCGCGCCGCCGCCGAAGGTACCACCACCTCCAAACCGTGCGTAACGGTCACGCGTAAGATAATTCGTTTTGCCCGCCGATTTTCGCGTACCCGATATCTGAAAGCCTCTCGCGCCGTCTTGTCGGCCATAGCTTCAGCAAAGGAGGAACCTGTCCCGCCGTAGCTTGCGGAAGCTGAAGCCTCTGCGAACTGCAGGAATAGCTGATCTGGTGTACCCATCGGCGAGCCTGAGGATATCAGAGTTCCGATCTCGATATACTCAATTCTGAGGCGCCACTTCAGCTAAAAATTTAAAAACTATTTCGTTAAACTCGTGCGGACGTTCCACGTTGCCGATATGAGCCGCACCGGCGAGAACTTTTAACTCCGCGTTCTTGATCCGAGATTGCATGGTTCTCGAAACGCTCACCGGAAACGCCGGGTCGAGTTCGCCAGGAATCAAAAGGGTTGGCGCGGTGATGCTTGAGAGTCGATTGAGGGTATCGAGTTCCTGAATGGCCCGGCAGGCATTGATGAAACCGGCGGGTGAGGTCTTTCTGTACATCCCTTTTACCCACTCGATAGTGGCCGGGGCATCGGTCACAAATTGAGGAGTGAACCATCTACTCATAGAACCTTCGACTTGGGACTCAACCCCTCCCTCGCTCACCTGTGCGATACGATCTGCGAAGATTTTTTTTCCGGCTTCGTCGGTTTGGAAACCCGTACTGCAAAGGACCAATGCTTGGAGCCGGTCCGGAAAAAGCGATGCGAAATGCTGGGCAATCATCCCGCCAATTGACAATCCGACCAAGGTTGCCCGACTGACTCCCGTGTGATCGAGGAGCGTAGCCAGATCGTTGGCGAGATCGTCGAACGAATCTTGGGCAATCGGAGGGTCGCTTTCGCCATGGCCCGGAAGGTCGTAAATCAGGACCCGGAACCGAGCGGTTAAAAGGGGCAACTGATACCCCCAGATATCGCTATTCGATCCCAAGGCATGGCCAAGCACCAGAACCGGCGCGCCCTCTGATCCCAGCAGGCTGTAAGCGATATTTCTTCCTTTAATCTCCGTCTTCTGTTTCATCGGTTGAATTAATTGAACCGTCCTCGGCCTTGACGGTCCGGCAGCTGAGTGTTCGCGTCAATATGAGATGGATCACTCAACTTGGATTTCTGCCTCAAAAGGGTAAGTGGCCGGCTACTCGAACGTTCTAGTCTTAGGAATTGTCGCCGTGTTCAATTCGTGTTTACAGTGTTAGCGACAGGCAAAAATCGTATAATTGGACCTTATCGAAATGGAAACAATCAGATGTGAAAACGTTCCCGTTCCTCTCGGACGGGTGGGACTGGGAACCTGGGCGATCGGTGGCTGGATGTGGGGTGGCTCCGACGAAGCGGAATGTATCAGGGCGATCCAACACGCAGTCGATACCGGTATCAATCTGATCGATACAGCTCCGGTTTACGGTTTTGGCCGATCCGAAGAGATCGTAGGTAAGGCCTTGGCTGAAGGGGGCCGGCGCGACCGCGCGGTGTTAGCAAC
>Ga0213878_10000562_pt1 | contig 13738 bp, 13 predicted proteins | sample VelepicoBEBS_R02_FD_161053 | JGI IMG/M metagenome (GOLD analysis project Ga0213878, IMG submission 161053) | Vellozia epidendroides bulk soil microbial communities from rupestrian grasslands, the National Park of Serra do Cipo, Brazil - BS_R02 | ecosystem: Environmental > Terrestrial > Soil >... | reverse complement strand
GGATTCACAACGATGAGACGAATACAAGTAGCTGCTGCAGTTATCGTTCTTTTTGCTGTAGTAACAATACTCAGCAATTCGCCATTAAGAGGCGACGATAACAATCAAACCCTGAGTGAAAAAGCTCAAATCGGTTTTAGCGTTTCACCCGTTAAACTGAATCTGCAGGACAAAGATCCCGAGTTGGTCGGTTTAGGTAGCTACATTGTTAACGCGCAAGCCGGATGTAATGATTGCCATACTTGCCCGTCTTATGCGCCTGGGCATAATCCGTTTCCCCCGCCTTTTGGAGTCTCTGGCAATGGCGAGTTTAACGGCGCCAACTATCTTGCCGGAGGGATATCTTTCGGCCCTCCCCCGCCGGTTGGTGTGGTATCCGCCAATCTCACCCCGGATTCTACGGGCAAACCACATGGACTGACGCTAGAACAGTTCGAGACCGCACTCAAAACCGGTCACGATCCGCTCGATCCAAAATTCGGCCTCTTGGCCGTCATGCCGTGGCCCTATTTTCGGCATATGACAAATCGGGACCTCGAAGCGATCTACACCTTCCTAAGTGCGATTCCTTCGGCAACCCCCGGCTCTTGCTCGGGCGCCGGACAATAACGGCATTACTGGAAAGCTGACAAAAGGTTCCCGACAATAGAAGAATTGTTTAGGGGAAGCTCTGCGGTCACGTCTTAGACGTGACCCTATTTCGAATGCCCAAAATGCTTTCATCTTCCACCCCAGCACTACGGCGGCCGTTTCGCTTCTGAGCGGTCATCGTAAAACCTTAAATCAACAATACGTAAAGATCACTGAGGTCACAAAGACAGAAGAAAGGTCGTCCTACAAATTTAGAGAAGGACGATTGCTCGCTTGGCCTCCTCCAGCGGCCCGCGGGAAGGCGGCGCTCCACGATCTGGCACGCCGATACCTATCTGCGTAAATCCGCCTCCGCAAGGCCTTCCTCCGCCGCTAAAGCTATGGAGGACAAGACGGCGCGACAGGTCTTGCGTTCATTTCACCCCGGAGAATGTTCCCCCGAAAGCTTTCGGGGTTCGGGGCTGCGGTTCGTTTTTTATTCGTGTCAATTCGTAGCCTGTCGCGCCGTAGGCGGATCCATTCGCGGTCCCTTCCGCTCGGCTTCAGGCATCGATTTGCGGCAATAGCTCGTCGTAGTTCCACTTATTGCTCCCAGTTGTTATTTTCCCTTCGACGATTGTTCCCTCGAAAGTCCCGTGTATTTCAATTCGCTTACCTGTGGCTGCACGGCCTTGGAACGTGCCGCTGTGTACCACGGTTCCGTGCCAACTGACCGTCACGTGTTCTCCGGACGACACCACTTCATCAACCGTCAGATCGAACTCGGAAAAGGCTGAGCACAGCAATTTGTGAAACTCTTTGAATCTCTCGCGCCCATTATGGTTCTCATCAGGAAGCAAGCCGTCGACTATCGCGTTAGGATCTAGCAATTCGTCAATGGTTGAAACATCACCCTTGTTCCAGACCTCAGAAAACCATCGTCTCATAATCTCTTCATTTTTCTCCACGACGATAGCGTCTAACAAAATAGCTAGGGTAATGAAACCCCTTTCGGTGAATCAAGGCGCCTAAACGGATTACCTTTGGGCGTCACGACCTGGTAGGAGAAAAATCTCACGCAAAGACGCGAAGCCGCAAAGGTAAAACAAAATACGAAATAGCCGCAAAAGAACGCATGGAACGCAAAGATAAAAAACAGGTGCGAAGCCTAGTAGAGCCGCGTAGCGGTGAAATATTTATAGCCTAGGGCTTCGCCCAGGTTGTACGTAAAAAATGCGTTCAGCGCTGTAGGCGCGACACAAATTGGCGACATGTACGTGACGGTGATCCCCAGGATTCGCGCTTGTTTTTTTGCACGGTCGTCCTTCCTACGCGCCTTCAGCGCTAAATATTTTTTTACGGTCCACCCAGGGCTGCGTCACGGAGTTTGCACCAAGATTGACTCTTTGAACTACCCCGTGTTGACCGCCGTCTTTGCCTTCCAATAACTTCATAAAATTGGTTACCGTCATTTCCGAGCAGGCTTCTTCGTCACCTCTAGTGAAGTTTGTTCTGTTCATCTTTGTTCTTATTACTTGGTGACGTCCGCCGATTTGCTCACCATCGCAGCCAAGTACAAACCAGGGGGTGGCTACCCCTGCCGGCCTCGCACCTGTCCGCCATAGTCCGGCGGCTGCCGGGCGGCTGCCGGACGACGGAGGAAGCGAGGCAACGCTCCACGTCTAAGGCCTCGAAGTCCCTTGTCAATACGTGCTCTGACGTATTTACAAATTCACAAGCAGCGGTTAGCTGTGGCCTGACCGCGCATGTCATCCTTAGGTCCTCGAGAATCTGAGAAGTACTCCGGACAGGATGTTTGTAATCAGCGGATCAGCAAAATCAACCTATCAGTATGCACGCTTATGTCTCCAAAAACAGCAGAACCAACTGATGGCGGTGAAATTCCATCGCCATTCCTTCAATCAACGATAGTTTCTGCGAAGGGTGTTAACACAAAGAATTGGGAAGCATGGTTAACTATCCTACCTCCACCCCATCAACTGCACGTCGTCGGTGACGTGCAAGTAGGAAATCCGGGTGTCGATCCCATTTTGATCGAACATGAACCGCAGTTGGACCCCTGCGTCTTGCAATTGGATCTTTTCCTGATTCAGCAACCCGGAATTTGGCCAGACATTGTCGTTTGGAAACAGACCCGTTACACCAAGATCGGAAGAAAGTTAGGGTATGAGTTTGTCGAAATACGGTACGAGGATAAGCCCGTTGCGAAAATCGAGGTCGAGAAGGCCGAGTAGAGCCGCTCAGGTTCTCACCCGCCGCGGTTTATACACGTTACCTTCTCCGATAGCTAAAGGCTGGCCCTGAGGCAACCTGTCCCCTTCACTCGCGCGGGCGGGCCATCTCGGTCATTTCCCGCGCGTGTGCTCAGCGCCTCCGTTTAATCAATACTCAGAATTACGTACTACCGGCTAAAAGTACGACTATCAACGCCCAGTCTGCGGGGTGCAATGGGCGTGGATTTACGCCGATAAGAAACCGAGTAAAGCCGCGTAGCGTGTACCCCGGAACCTTTCGGGGGCGAAATATTTATAGTCTGGCCACGGCCGGACGCAGCCCCAGGTATGCGTCTAAAAACGCGTTTAGCGCTAAGTTGATTTCAGTGCTTCCGACTTCGCCCCATCTCCCCTTTAGCTACGTCGGACAAGTCGCACCTCTATTAGGCTGCGCATTTTTTTTAGGCGCTTCGCGCATTGTCGACCTCGCACCTGTCCGCCATAGCCCGGCGGTTGCCGAACGACGGAGGAAGCGAGGCAAGGCTCCACGATCTGGGAGGTCGAAGAGTCCAAATATCAGGCCGTTACTCGTACTTTGACCGGATGCGAGTGGATGCCATTAGCGATCACAACCAAATCGTAGTGACCTATGGGTACACCCAGCGGCACTTCGAAGTGAGTGTGGTGAATCTTCTTGCCTGTCGCTACACCCATTGTCGCGTGGTCGAAAGTCCGGCAGAAGTGGACTTTCTTCGTGGCAGGATGCCGGAGTTGTACCAGCGGATAGTTCGTCGCCATCTGGGCATCGTCACCATAGCAGACCGCCTGGGATAGTCCGTTCAACTGGCGGCCGCGAAGCCGGTAAGAATGCGCGCGACGCACTGTCTTCGGCGCCTCTGTGATCTCGGGCCGCCAGTGGTCACGGGGGCCGCCAGCCGGGGTATAGATTTCCAGGTCTGAGCTACAATTCGAATAGAGCACCTGTCCCGTTGGAAGAAGTAACAGCCGGCAGTTGTACGTCAAAGTGGTTGCAGCATTTGCCGGAGACGGCACCGGGTTCAGAGCGGTACCATCGAACTCAAAGAAGTTGATGGGCAAGCCGGCCCAGCCGGCGTCCGGGCCGCTGGTGATCACTGAACCGGCGACACAAAACACGTTCCCGTTGGGAAGCAGGGATGCCGGAGCATCGAAGGCTCGCATGAGATTGCCGCCGCCATCCAGCGGGAAATCAGGACCCGCTGACCACGTGCCGGTTTTGACCCGATAAAGGGCGGTATGGCCAGAGGCGCCGATCGCAAAGACGTGATCGTTCGGCATCAGAATGGCAGGGCCAATTTCGATAGAGATACCGGGAACATTAATAACGAGATCGGAACCGGCCGGAACCGAACCCGTGTTCACCCATTTATTGGTCTTGATATCATACTTTTCGGCCTTCGGATGATTATCAACCTCAGCGCACAAAATTGTGTTGTCCGGAAGTAAAGTCCAGGTTTCCTCCGAGCTGTTGTCATGCTTATTGCCTCCCGGAGACCAGGTCTTGCTGCCGGGATGGAATATCGCGGTCCGCGTCGAATTGATGTCGCCAAGGAGTACCCTGCCGTCGGGAAGCACGCAACTAGGGGCGTCGCCGATATTGCCCCAGCCAGGCGGGGTCGGTACCGACGTCCAAGCGTCGGTCACGGGATCATAGATTTCGGCAGCTAACAGATCGATCCCGTGTACAAAGAGCGCGTTGTATTCACCACCGGCAACTATTAAGCGTCCATCCTTGAGGACGGCCGACGCATAGTAAAGCGGAGCATCAAGAGGACCGTTCTGCGAGATTGGGGCATTGGCCGGAAGCGGTGTTACCGAGTGCCAAGTCGCGTTGACATAGCCCCCCTTATTATCAGGCACAAGCCGGTACCAATTGGGGCTTTCGTATTCATGGCAGAGAACAGAACCGTCAGTAAGCAACAGCATGGTGTCCACGCTGAACGGAGGTGTATTTTTAAGCGGCTTCCAAGGGCTGGGCATAAAATCCCTTCTTAAATTCGATGTGACTGTTGGCAGGAATTCGTTAACACTTTGCCGGACGCCTCGCCCTCAATCGGGCATTTATGTGCACTGTATCGCCCTAAGCTAAATGCGGCATTTACCCGCAAACTTCTTATTCAGAGCTAGACGATCCGCCAAGTAACTAACCAACACCATTTAGTAACCGCCTGTCTATACGTCATTTAGCGTATTGAGGAACTAGCGAATGGGCCTTAAGTAACCTCCTTTAAAACGAAATGCCAGTTAGTTAATTGGGCGAAATAAGACCTGGAAACTATGATGGGTTACAGAAGTTGTACCAGCTCTCGAGGCGCGGCCCCCCGCAGCCCTCCGGTAATCCAATCATTACCGGCGTGACGAAGCTCAACTCCAATGGCCAAGGCTTCAAAAACGACTCGTCGCCTAAAACGCAAATCTAGCAGAAAAAAAGTGAATACTATTGAATCATTACAACTCTGGCTAAAAGCCAAAGGGTTCAATCCGGGGCCGATTGACGGTCTCGATGGCCCATTGACGTTCGCAGCGTGGGCGGCGTTTCTGAAAGCCGCTTCGCAGACGACAAGTAACGGCGCCCAGGTTTCGCAAGATGCGCTCACAAAGTTATTGGCTAGAGCAAAGGCTGACGTCGGGATTCTATCCACGTCGGATGACTCCGGGACTGATAATGGGCAGCTCGGATGTGCCGATGCGGTTACTCGAATTTTACATGACGAGCTCGGATTTTCTTTACCAAAGACACTTAGCACAGAGGAGTTATTCGACGAACTGGTTGCTGCAGCATGGATCAAGATAGACTTGCTAAGCCCCGGAGCTGTTATCGTTAGTCCGAGCTGCGCCGCCATGCACGGGCATACGGGAATCGTTGGTGAGAATGGACTGGTCTACAGCAATTCCAGTGCAACCGGGCGCTGGACGCAAAATTGGACGGTCGCTGGATGGCTGGACTATTATGCCCGATGTGGGTCTTATACCTTCGGCCCTCCCCAGACGGCTACAGGATCTCAGTCAACTGCGTCACCGGAGACAGCCGCTTCGTCGCAGGCACCTTCGCCCGATGCAGCTACCTCACCTCAAGTAGCGGCACCAGCCCAACCCGTTTCCGCCACGTCCGCTCAGGCCTCCGGCTTTGCACCTTTGGGCCCTCAAGCACCAATTCGAGGGCAGTTCGCCATCGGCTCGAACCAAATGTCCACGCTATGCACAGGTAAGTTCGCTCCCTATTCGCTTTACGCAGCCGCCATTGTCGAAGACAGCACCAAATACGGGATTAATCCTCTCTTCGTACTCGCAGACCTGGTAAATCAGGGGGTAAATCCTGCCTACCGTAATCCCTGGGGTATCAGCACCGACCATTATCCGTACGGTCCAGACGGCAAACAGTTAGGACAACCAAACGGCCGCATCAAAAACGGACCACGGCAGTTCTCAGAGGACGAATGGCGAATCGCCTTTGATCGACAATTTGCTGTCGTCGCCTCGGGCAACGCTTATTCGAGTGCCACGACCATCGCGCAATGGGCCTTGATCGATGCGCCCCCTGGAGCAGCTAACGATGTATACGGTACGAACGGCGAGGAAGCAGCAGACGTCGGCGCCCTATACAATCTACTAGTTACCAGGCTTGGGTAGTTAGACTTCCCGGCAACGTGCGAGCTGCAATTCACAATACGGAAAGACCAGAAAGACAGAAAATCTCACGCAAAGACGCAAAGGCGCAAAGGTAACAATCCAAAGCGAAGCCGAAATGGAGCCGCGTAGCGGTTAAATAGTTATAGTCCGGCCACGGCCGGACGAAGCCCTAGGAACGGCGTTACGAAAGCGCCTAGCGCTGAAGGCGCGTGAGAGAAGGGCTCTATTAGCCGGCGCAATTGTTTGAACGCTTCGCGCCAAGATCGGCCTGCGGTTCGTCTGCCTTGCGTTTCGCGAGCATTCGTGTCCATTCGCGGTCCCTCTTTGCGTCTTTGCGTGAGACTTTGGGGACCAGGGTGCTGTTGCTTTTATGGTTGTCCGACACCTTCAATCGCAAAGCTTTCGACGTACGTTGAAGATTGTTGTTGCAACGGTTTAAGCTTTTGGAATTCGGGCGACGAACGCCAACGCTGGGCATCTGCCAGACTAGGGAACTCTATCACGACGACACGTTGCGGAGCGCGTCCATCAAATACTACCGCTTTGCCGCCGCGGGTTAATATTTTACCGTGGTAAGCCGTCACCACAGCGGCAGCGGCCTCTGCATATTTCTGATATTTTTCAGGGTTTGTTACCTCAATATTGGAAATAACAAACGCAGGCGGCGCCTTCGCCTGTTCGCCCTGAAGTTTATGCCCGGCTAGACCCATTCCTATGCCGGTCAGGACTGCGATTGCTACTTTGAATTGTGTCTTCACGCCGACCGCAATTGTGGCGAGTTAACCGGGAAATGGAAAGTCCGGATTCGGACGGCAAACACTACGCTAATCAAGACATGACCCCTAAGTCTTTCCGATCTTAAAACCTCAAATCACAATACGGAAAGATCACAAAGACAGAGAAAATCTCACGAAAAGCCGCAAAGGCACAAAGGGAGGACAGAGAGACCGCAGCCCCGAACCCCGAAAGCTTTTGGGGGAACATTCTCCGGGGTGAAATGGACGCAGGACCTGTCGCGCCGTAGGCCTTGCGGAGGCGGATTTACGCAGTTAGCGGGACCGTGGAGCGCTGCCTCGCTTGCGAGGCCGACAGGGGTCGCCACCCCGAGTTTTATGCGCATGCGGCATCGAGCGCGGATAGAAAATGGGTGGGTCCCACGATGGCTCTTCTCAACACGGCCTCGACAGGTGAACGGTAAACGTTAAGGCCCATGGTGCCGATCGCTTCGGCCTCGCAAGCGAGGCAGCGCTCCACACGATCTGGCCTGCGGTCCGTTTTCCGCCTACATTCGTGTCCATTCGCGGTTGGGTGGCGGCTAACGTTCGATGACGTCGATGCTATTCAGGCGCTGAACGAGCTCTTCCACTAACGTTTTCAGTAATCTACGCTCCGTGACCGAGGCTTCGTTTTTGACCCAGTCTTGGAACCGGCTCGAACTAAAGATGCCCTCTGCGAGTTTGATTGGGATACGGCTGGCGTACAGCAGTTTCCGGAAATCGAAATAGGAGCGTTTGTCTTCGTTGATCGGCAGACGCCACGCCTCTAGTAGGTGGACCGCACGCATGACGTCGTCGCCGACGGGCGCTTTGCCAAGAGGCGTAAGGCTACACGCGAGTTCCCAGGCATAGATGCGCAGAAATCCTGGTTCTAATCGGGTCAACGGCCGGCACTGACTCTCATTGAACGGAATGTGCGCGCAGTCCGCTTCCACGAGTTCCGCAGCGATCTCGGCCGATTGAATCCGCCGTTCGGCCTGGTGCACTGAGATCTTAAGTTTTTGCCGGCAGAAATCGGCCCAAGTCGGATATTCAGCGCGAAAAAGTTCACCTTCGCGAATTGCCCGCAGACTTTCCCCAACTTCGATCAGGTAAGAATGAATCGGCTTTTGACACCGGATTAAGTGCCATTCGTACGAGCCTTTTTCCGGCTCAACAGGTTCGATAGCCGCCGGGCCACTGCGTTCTTCTCGGGAAACCGGTCCGGAGCCTTCGGGGGGATGCTCCATTAAATCGATCATTGACGGTGACAGGTACGCTTACTTAGCGCAGGAGCAACCAATCCTTTCAGTCTGCTATGCAAAAAAGTCGCTGATTTTAGGGATATTGTGGAAGATACAGAGATTCTAATGCATGCCCCGGAGTGCGAGCGGGTCAAATTGACGTCATACCGGCAGCCTCGGGACAGATCTCACGCTAGGCACCGTCTGGAAAAGCGATTGGGAAACGCTTGCGGCCCGCGAGACGGCATTGTTCTTAGCGAGAAGTCAGAGAAGGCCGAGCCTCCAAGAGCTGGAGAGATTAGTCGCCGAAGTGCGTCGCGGGCATCGCCCATTCGTCGCTTCACCGCCGCCTCAAGAACGACAGCACACCTCTGAGCAAGCTCTCCCGTGTCGCGAAAGCGTTTGGGTTTCGCTAGAGCTGCTCGTCAGCTGGCGTCAAACGGAGATCTCAGTATCGACCGGAATTCCAGTAACAAGGTATTTTCCACTGCTCCCCACAATCCCAGTTAAAGTGATCATTAGTTTCCTTTCGTATAATTAACTTGGGCGGGAAAGTATCCCAACGATTCTGGTGAGTCGATACGTCGTTGTACGTATATGCTTCTACACGGCCGGTTATTCCTAACATCTCCACTCTCTAAATAGGTTCTAGGGGACAGCGAAACGCTAGAGGAGCGCCAACGCTGCGTCGCGCGCTTTTCGCGCCATGGCTAAACCGGCACTGAACCGTTGTGTAGCCGAACTTTGAGCTTTCTGATCTTGGGGAGCTTCAACGAAGGCGTCGAGCAACACATTATACAGATTCCTTAACGCCTCCGCGTACGCCTCTTCTATCGTATCTCGATCATTCATAGGAAAGTATTCGCCTCTTACACAGGTCGGGAAGATTTCTCATGCTCCCGTCACAGTAACCCAAATATCTGTGCGACTAAGCGCGGTTTGGATTTGTTCGATGACCGACCCACTATGCCTGTGGCTTAGATTTTGCACAGATCTTCTAAAATATTGATAGGACCTCAGTCTAGTGAAGACGAACCCGCGTGGAAATACGCACAAGTACGTATGGCAAAGCTGTCATCATTGATGCATGTGAACGTTACATCGGCGAAATTTGTGATTGATATCGCCATAGCTCTGAACCTTGTATAATGAATGTTTGCGTGAATATTCGGTTCTGCAGGTTTCTACCTTGCCTGCTATTAGTTTCGCTGTTTCCCGCCCTGACTCGCGGTCAATCGGTGGATTTTATAGGTAAAGGTAACAGCGCAGTATCATGGGGAGTGCTTGAAGTCCGGGACCTGGATCATAAGAATCCGGCCGAGGGCGAAATTGGTGATCGGATCTCGGTCGAGATCAAAAATTTCGACGGCTGGATTATCGAACAGATAGCAGCCGGCAATTATCCGGAAACGCAGAAGCCCAGCGATAAATTAGCCAAGCTTATCAATCTTGGCCTCTTCAAGGATGCGATCGACGCCAGAAACGAAGCGGAGACACCCGGAGGTATAAAGGAAGACTGGTTTAGGTCCGACACGGACCCTAGCCCTGCGCAAGCCCAAGATAAGGCACCCGCGGATTTCACGACTAAATACGCAAGTCTCTTAAAGCAACTACAAGCTGACTATCCAAAGAATCCTGGCCAAGGGGTTCGGGAAGCCGCCGCTTACATGCAGACGGTCTTTGACAGTCAAATCGCAGGCCTGCGTTTGAAAATCAATGACTACACCTTTAGCGATATCGCCCCGTTGAGCTCGCGAATTTCCGCAGAGGCGACAAAAGGGACCGATTCGTATTATAGCGTTCCGTTTACCATTTAGTCTATCCCGCCTACAAATGGCCTTCTGGTTATTCGTTGTGGTCTCGAGCTTTCTGTTCCTTTTTGTTGCGACCCAAAAGGTCACCGTGCTGAACGTCACCTGTTTGTGGCTGATTGGGATCTGGCTCCGGAACGGCTCTTGGCGCTGCGATCATTAACCCGGGAGAGACGTGTAATCAGATCGCGGCAAATAAAGCGATCCAGTTGAAGGCAGAGGAAGACCGGAACCGGCTCCACGTTTTGCGGCAGAAGAAGCGGCGCGGGGAGACACTAGATCCAGCGCAGCAAACTGAACTAGAGACACTGGAAAAGGTGCCGAAATCCTATAGCGGCTTTGCATCGATAAGACAGATGCTCATGGATGTTATCAGTGACGACACTGAGGGTGTCGCATGGAAAACATTGGCGACTCTGTCCTTGCAGAAGGCCTCGCTTCGCATGCTGAAATCGATCAGTTGGTCAACGAATTGTATGCGTTCGCCCGTGATCCGGACACACTCATCAGCGGGCCGCGTATCGTACAGACGTGGGGCTACTGCACTGGTGTCCTGTCCCCGAAATAACCCAGACAACAAAATTTCACGCAAAGACGCAAAGGGAAGACGGAGGAACCGCAGCCCCGAACCCCGAAAGCTTTCGGGGGAACATTCTCCGGGGTGAAATGGGTGCAGGACCTGTCGCGCCGTAGGCCTTGCGGAGGCGGATTTACGCAGTTAGCGGAACCGTGGAGCGCTGCCTCGCTTGCGGGGCCGACAGGGGTCGCCACCCCGAGCTTTATGTGCATACGGCATCGAGCGCGGATAGAAAATGGGTGGGTCCCACGATGGCTCTTCTCAACACGGCCTCGACAGGCGAACGGTAAACGTTAAGGCACCATGGTGCCGATCGCTTCGGCCTCGCAAGCGAGGCAGCGCTCCACACGATCTGGCCTGCGGCCCGTTTTTCGCCTACATTCGCGTCCATTCGCGGTGCCTCTTTGCGCCTTTGCGTGAGATTTTCTCCGTCTTTGTGACCGTTCGGCTGAGCTCAGGTCGAAGCCTTTGTGATCTTTACGTATTGTGAACCGGCCGGCACGTATATGCTTGTACTAGAGCCCCGAGATCAGTACCAATTGGCCCCTTAGTTTCCGCTTCTTTTAATGTCTGTCGATATCCCTCACTTGATTGTACAGCCGGATGATGGTGTAACTCCTGTCCTTCAATTCATTCGGACTGCCCGGCATTCTCTTTTGATCAAACAGTTCACGTTCACCGAACCCTCGTTGATTGATGCGGTGATTGATCGCAAAAACCAGGGGGTTGCTACTCGAGTAATGCTCAACGCAAAACGCTCCGGCGGCGATCGCGCGAATGATGCTACCTTTGAAACCTTTCAAAAGGCAGGCGTCGATATCCGGTGGGCTAACCCCAAGTTTTATGTCACTCACGAAAAGTCGATCGTGATCGATGGCAAGGCCGCGCTGATTGCCACGTTTAACCTGGTCGGAAAGTATTTTACCTTGACCCGAGACTACGGCGTGCTGGTCTTTGATCCTGATAAAATCAAGGAGATCACCGAAGGATTTGAAGCCGATTGGACACAATCCGATTGGGCGCCTTCCGGCGCCACCAGGTTACTCTGGAGTAACCATAATTCGCGGGTGCTAATGTCTGAGTTCATTGATCACACCGAGAAGACACTCGATGTTCAGCACCCGAAATTCGTGGACATCACCATCCTGGATCGGTTGATCGCAGCAGCGCATCGCGGGGTACATGTCCGGATTCTATCCGGTGGCCGGCACGGGATCAGTGATTGGGATATCTTGGACACGTTCTCCTCACTGCGAGTGCTTGATCGTTTCGGGGTCAAAGTGCACAAACAAAAAGATCTTCGGCTCCACGGGAAACTCTTAATTTCCGATCACAAGCGTGCGCAGGTGGGTTCAATGAACATCGATCGAAGCGCATTCGATTTACGGCGAGAGTTAGGGACCTTCATCGAAGACCCAAAAATCGTGGCGCGCCTGCAACACGTGTTCGATCACGATTGGGACCATTCGCATCATTACGACGCACCCGATCCGTTGGATCCGGCCTCCTGTCACGAGACCGATTTCCCGCACGATCCTGATCTCATGCATGAGTGAATCCGCGACTCTTACGGAAAGCGGAGCGGTGAAGCCGTCGTTATGGGACTTGATCTGGACATTTAACCAGATTGCCTTGGCCTCGTTTGGCGGTGGTCTTTCGGCTTGGTCTCGTGAAATTCTCGTGGTCGAAAAACAGTGGATGGATGAGGAAGAATTTCTTAGCGCCTCCACCATGTGCCGAATCCTTCCGGGGGCCAACCAGATTAACTTAGCCGTTTTCGTCGGCGCAAAGTTTGGTGCGATTCCGGGAGCATTTGCCGCGGTTTTTGGGTTGACCCTCATCCCGGTGCTGATCGTACTCCTGCTGGCGGTCCTCTACTTTCAGTTTCATGATGTGCCTTCATTGCAAAAGGTACTTCATGGGGCGGCGGCGGCAGCCGTGGCGTTAACCCTGGCGATGGTGGTTAAAACCGGCAAGAAGTGTCTGCATGGTCCGGTACCGATTCTCCTTTTCCTTTCGACCTTCATTTTGAACGGAGGGTTACGGTGGCCATTGCTGCTGGTGCTGGTTATTGTCGGACCCCTCAGTCTCATTTGGGCGTGGCCGCGTCCTAACAACAAATGAAGACCTGGCTCCAAATTATAATTCTCTTCGGCTCGCTGTCGCTCTTGTCAGTCGGAGGAGGAAACTCGGTGCTGCCTGAGATGCATCAGCGCTCGGTCAATGACTATCATTGGCTAACCGACAACCAGTTTGCTGATGTTTTTGCCATTTCTCAGGCTGCGCCAGGTCCCAGTATTTTGATCGTTACTCTGATCGGTTATAAGGCAGCTGGTGTTTTCGGCGCGTCTCTTGCCACGGCTGCGGTTATCGTCCCAGCCGGCGTCTTAGTGTACCTGGTCAGCCGGTTCTGGGAACATGCTGCCCGGTCTCGTATCCGGATGGCCATCGAAAAAGGATTCGCTCCCTTGACCGTCGGCCTGGTGTTAGCGACTGCTTATGTCCTGGGGCGCTCAACGGATCACGATTGGAGATCCTATCTCCTGACGGCGGTTTGCGCCGCGGTCTTCATTTTTACCAAGGTCAATCCATTGATTGTGGTGGCCACGGCGGGACTAGTGGGGTTTCTCGGCTGGCTTGGGTAGAAGGGCGTTCAGCTGCGGATGCCGGCCCTTAAAACCTGCATCACAATGAGGAAAGATCACAGAGGACACGAAGCTAGAAACCTTGATGATAGCCAGGCAGGAAATGCCTGGCTATGAGCTACGCGGAAGACCGAGCCGCGTAGCGGTGGCATATTTGTAGCCCAGGGTGAGTCTGCGAGCCCTGGCTATGCGTTTAAAAAACGCGTTAAGCGCTGAAAGCGCTTAAGAACCTG
>Ga0213878_10000561_pt1 | contig 13747 bp, 9 predicted proteins | sample VelepicoBEBS_R02_FD_161053 | JGI IMG/M metagenome (GOLD analysis project Ga0213878, IMG submission 161053) | Vellozia epidendroides bulk soil microbial communities from rupestrian grasslands, the National Park of Serra do Cipo, Brazil - BS_R02 | ecosystem: Environmental > Terrestrial > Soil >... | reverse complement strand
AAAACCAAAGCGAGCTTCAGCCCGATACGCTGCACGCGGACACCCAGGGGCAGAACGCCCCGGTCTTCGCGTTGGCGCACCTGCTGGGCATTCAGTTGATGCCGCGGATCCGGAACTGGAAAGACCTCACGCTCTACCGGCCGGACCCGGCCAGCCGCTACGCGCATATCGACGAGCTGTTCACCGATACCCTCGATTGGGATCTCATCGAAACCCACCTGCCGGACATGTTGCGCATCGCGCTGTCGATCAAAGCCGGCCGCATCAGCGCGGCGACGATCCTCCGGCGGCTGGGCACCTACAGCCGTCAGAACCGGCTCTACCTGGCCTTCCGCGAACTGGGGCGGGCAATCCGGACGGGGTTTTTGCTGCGCTACCTCGCCGATCAGGAGCTGAGGGCCACGATCCAGGCGGCCACCAACAAAAGCGAGCAGTTCCACGGCTTTCTCAAATGGGCGTTCTTCGGCGACGAAGGCGTCATCACCGAGAACAGCCGTGATGAGCAGCGTAAGGTCATCAAGTACAATCACCTGATGGCCAACTGCCTGATTTTCCACAACGTTTGTTCGTTGACCCGCATCGTGCAGGAACTCCAACGCGAGGGCAAAGTGGTTCCCGAAGAGGCGCTGGCCTGCATCAGCCCTTACCTGACGACGCACATCAACCGTTTCGGCGATTACACCCTCAATATGGATCGCAACCCGCCGCCACCGGACTACGGCTTCACGTTACGACCGGCTCATGCTCAAGCGGCGTGAGAAGTGGCCCATTTTCCGGCGATCATCCCCAGTACCGGATTATGCACAGTCAAGGTGGGAAACGGGCTCCTGGCGCGGCTTTCACGGCATTCTGGTGGGCATAATCAGCGGGTGGCCAGGAAGGTGAGGAGCTGATCAGTGGCCTTTAAATCTCGGCACCTTCTTTCCTGCGGGCGCCAGTTTTTCCAGGGCGCTTTCCTCGGTCGCGAGGTTAGCCTCCAGGTTGACATGCATCGTCTCTACAGAGAAGCGTCACCGGATTATGCGCCGTGGATCAATCGGAACTTGTTCGAAATGCTTCGATCAGAGCGGATCCTGGGCCTGCGTCGCTTGCCCACTGCGCATAATCCGGTACTGAGGATGATCGCCGTTATGCGCTGCAGCGCATAACGCCGAATCGTTGCCATACCTCTATTCTTCAGTACGATTTTTTCCGTCCTCACCATGGGCGGACTCATCTGGCTCACCGCATGACCGACCGCACACCTTAACTTCGAGAAATGCTATGAAAACGATACGAGATGCAACCTATGACTTGTTCCGCGAGTTCGGTTTGACGACCGTCTTCGGCAACGTCGGCTCGACCGAGGAAACCTTCCTCAAGCACTTCCCTTCGGATTTCCGCTACGTATTGGCGCTGCAGGAAGCCTCGGTTATCGGCATGGCCGACGGGTACGCGCAGGCGATGCGCCGCCCCGCCCTCGTCAACCTCCACACCGCGGCCGGACTAGGCAACGCCATGGCGAATCTGATGACGGCGTTTCTGAACAAGACGCCGCTGATCGTCACCGCGGGGCAGCAAACTCGCGCAATGCTGCTGATGGAACCTTGGCTCACGAATATCGAGCCGGCGATGCTGCCTCGTCCATGGGTGAAATGGGCCTACGAGCCCGTGCGCGCGGAAGATATCCCGGCCGCCTTCATGCGCGCGATCGCCACTGCGCTCCAGCCGCCGTCGGGGCCCGTCTTCCTGTCGCTACCGCTTGATGACTGGGAAACGCCTGCGCAAGACGCGGCCATGGTGCGGTCGGTGGCGACGCGAATTGCGCCCGATCATGATCGCCTCGCGGAATTTGCGAACATTCTATCTCAGGCCGCTTCGCCGGTACTTATCTGCGGCGCTTCGATTGCTCGGGCGAATGGTTGGGACGCAGCCGTCGCGTTCGCGGAAAAGCTTGGGGCACCGGTGTGGGCCGCGCCCGCCTCGGAGCGTGCACCCTTTCCCGAAAACCACCCGCTCTACTGCGGCGGATTGCCGTTCGCCATGGGCCCTTTAAGCGAAAAGTTGGAAGGCCACGACGTAGCGCTGGTGGTCGGCGCCCCTGTGTTTCGCTACTACCCCTATGTCCCGGGCCCCTATCTGCCGGCGGGACTGCGCCTTCTGCACATTTCTGACGACCCGGCCGAGACAGCCCGCGCGCCCGTGGGCGACAGCCTCCTCGGAGACGCCGTCCTGTCTCTCGTTGGTCTCACGGCCCTGCTTTCAGACCACAAAAAGGTAGCCAAGCCGCCCGAGAAGCTCGGGCACCGGATGGCGCCCCACCCGCCTACTGCAGAGGAACGAAAGCGTGACGGTCGGTTGTCCGCCGCGCAGGTGTTCGCCGCGCTCAACGAAATTCGGCCTGCAAACACCGTGCTCGTCGAGGAGAGCCCGTCGAACCTCAGCGACCTGCACAAGGAATGGCCCATCACCGAGCCTGACACCTTCTACACTTTTGCGAGCGGGGGCCTCGGCTGGAACTTGCCGGCTTCGGTCGGCATCACGCTTGGCGAGAAAGACAGCGGCCGCAACCGTCCCGTGATTGCCATCATCGGTGATGGTTCGTTCCAGTATTCAGTTCAAGCGATCTGGAGTGCTGCGCAGCTCCATCTTCCCCTGTTAATTGTGGTTCTGCGCAACGAGCAATACTGCATCCTCAAATCGTTCGCGGTCCTCGAGCAGACTCCTGGCGTACCCGGCCTTGATCTCCCCGGGCTCGACATCGTCTCCATCGCACGGGGTTACGGGTGCGAAGCGGTCCGCACCGACGATATCGCCGCGATCAAAAAAGCTGCTCTCGAAGCTTGGAAGAAAGACAGGCCCACCGTGCTGGAGATCCCCATCTCCGCTCAAGTTCCGCCGCTCATTTAGTGGAACAGAAATGATGGAACAGAAATGGCTTTGTGCGGAGGACGGCATCGTGGCCCTCGACAATGGCATGTACAAGATTTACGCGGCACCCGGCGGGAACGCTGCCTCCGAACTCCGAACGCCACTCGACCCTCGGCACACCCGTCACGTTCCTACCCACTTCAGCGCGCCTTCTGGGGTGCGAAAATCCTCGACGCCGACGAAAAAGTCCTCGCCGTTGGTGATGGCGCCATGGACATGGTGCGGGCGGCAGATCGGCCCAAGCCGCGCACGCGCCAACCCTCGCACGGCGGCCGGGCCGGTGTTACCCTTACCGGCAGCATCCATCACCTCGGCCTTCGCTACCTTATTGAGACTTAACTGATCCGATTATGCCCATCTTCCCTCCTGATTTTTCGATCATCCTATTTGTTAAACCTCAATAAGGGCCAAACTGCTAGTGGGCCACTTGACAAGTTTGTTGCCATCAAGCCGAGAGAGGCTTACGGAGTGGGTATGAGCCGGCTCCAGAAGCAGCCCTTGCGCGCTTTAACCGAAGAGGAACAGGTCGAGTTAACGGGCTCAGCGCGGGCCTGGGGCGAGCCCGCGGCCCACGTCGCCCGCGCCCGCGCGCTCTTGGCCCTGAGCGCGGGCGCCAGTTTCACGGAGGCCGCGCGGGCCGCGGGCCGTAAGTCGGGCGACGGGGTGGCCAAGTTGGTGGGCCGCTTCAACACCTTGGGGCTGGCCGCTGTGGCCGGCCGGCGCTCCTCGGGCCGTCCGCCAACCTACGACGCCCGGCAGCGTGAGCGCATCCTGGCCGAAGCGCGCCGCGCCCCGGTGCCGGCCCAAGACGGCACGGCCACTTGGTCGCTCTCGACGCTGCAGCGGGCGTTGCGGCGTGCCCCGGACGGGCTACCCCGGGTGAGCACCTACACCATCTGGGAGGTATTACGCCAGGCGGGCTACCGCTTCGGGCGCACCCGCTCCTGGTGCCCGGCCGGTCGGGCGCGCCGCAAGCGCAAGAGTGGGGTGGTGGAAGTCATTGACCCGGATGCGGCCGCCAAAAAAAAATTAATCGAAGATGCCTGTGTCGTCGGCCCGCAGTTAGGGTTGGCGGTGTGGACCGAAGATGAAGCGGGTCCCTACCAAACGGCGCCTTACGCCGGAGAAAGTTGGCATCCGGCCGGTCAGCCGTTGCGGCTGGCTCACGAGTACTTGCGTAACGGGACGGCCAAGCTGCTGGTGCTCTTTGAACCCGCAAGCGGCCAGGCGCACGTCCAGGGGGTGAGTTCCACGGCCAACGCAGTGCTCCCTCCCTGGATGAAGCAGGCATTAAGCGCCATTTTAGAGGCCCTACCTACCACGCTGCCGGTCGAAGATGCGGCCGCTAACCGCTGCTTGTGGCAGCGCTGGCAAGAAGGCCTCCGTAGACCCTTAGAGTTGCCGGAAACCTTGCCGGCCCTGCGGCTGCTGTTAGTGCTCGACAACTTGGCCGGCCACCTTTCAAAAGTGTTAGTTTCCTGGATGCTCACGGTGGGCATCCTGCCGCTCTACACGCCCCTGAGCGGCTCGTGGTTAAACATGGCCGAGTCGTTCCAACGCATCCTCAAGCGTCGGGCCTTGGAGGGTCAGCATCCTCAAAGCAGTGCCGAAATCATCACGCGGTTAGAACAAACGGCGGCCGGTTGGAACCGGCACCCCACGCCTTTTGAGTGGGGTGGCCGGCGCGCCGAGCGTCGTCGGCGCGCGCGGTTGCGCCGTCACGGGTTGGGCGGCTCGGGCGCCTACACCCGCCGTCCCGTGCGCTGGCGCACCCCGCGGGCCAACCAATGGCAACAAATTTGACAAATGACCGACTAGTCACGGGCATGAAGCGGCTCAGAGACCGGGCACCCCCCTTAACTCACAGCTTACGAAAAAAAGCAAAGATAGATGGAGAAAAACCAATGACAGCCCATTTCCCCCTCATGGTCCCGGGCAGTAAAACGGCGAGTCCCCCCCGAGAGGTTTCGGCGCCCTACGACGGAACCCTGCTGGCCACGGTCGACGCGGCCGATGGCGGCGTCGTGGAACGGGCGCTTGCCACGGCCTATGGCTTGTACCGCAACCGGGATGCGTGGCTCTCGCCCGCCCGGCGCATCGACATCCTGCGCGCTGTGGCCAAGCTCATGCAGGAGCGCGCCGAATCGCTCGCGCTGGAGGCCGCCCGCGAAGGCGGCAAGCCCCTGATGGACTCGCGGGTCGAAGTGGCCCGGGCCATCGATGGCGTGCTGACCTGCGCCGAACTGCTGCGCTCGGAGGCCGGCCACGTCATCCCGATGAACCTCGACGCGGCCTCCCTGGGCAGGATTGCCTTCACGCAACGGGAGCCCGTCGGCGTGGTCGTGGCCGTCAGCGCCTTCAATCACCCGCTCAACCTGATCGTCCACCAGGTCGGGCCGGCCATCGCGGCCGGCTGTCCGGTGATTGTTAAGCCGGCCGAGGACACGCCGCTTTCCTGTTACCGCTTGGTCGCCCTGTTGCGCGAATGCGGGTTGCCCGAGGGGTGGTGCCAAGCCCTGGTCGCCGAAAGTACGGCCGTCAGCGGACAATTGGTGAGCGACCGGCGCGTGGGCTTCTTCAGCTTTATCGGCAGCGCCGCCGTCGGCTGGATGTTGCGCTCCCGGCTGGCCCCAGGAACCCGCTGCGCGCTGGAGCATGGCGGGGCGGCCCCGGTGCTGGTGGCCCCCGATGCGGACCTGGAGGCGGCCCTGCCCAAGCTGCTCAAAGGGGGCTTCTACCATGCCGGGCAGGTGTGCGTGTCGGTGCAGCGGGTGTTCGTCCATCGCTCGATCGCCAAGGGCTTGGCGGAAAGGTTGGCTCAGCTTGCCAGCAAGTTGCGGGTCGGCGACCCCACGCTGCCGGAGACCGAGGTGGGGCCGCTCATCCGGCCCAAAGAGGTGGTGCGGGTGGATCAATGGGTCAGGGAAGCGCTGGAGGAGGGCGCGCAGTTGCTCTGCGGGGGGCGAGCCTTGTCGGACTCCTGTTACGCGCCTACGGTGCTGCTGGACCCGCCCGCAGACTGCAACCTGAGCCAGCGGGAAGTGTTCGGCCCGGTGGTGTGCGTTTACCCCTACGATGGGCTGGACGAGGCGATCGGGCGCGCCAACGCGCTGCCGGTGGCCTTTCAGGCGGCGATCTTTACCCGCGATTACGGCACGGCCATGCGGGCGTACGCGCGGCTGGACGCCTCGGCCGTCATGCTCAATGATCACACGGCCTTCCGGGTGGATTGGATGCCGTTTGCGGGCCTGCGCGAATCGGGCCATGGGGTGGGAGGCATCCCCTACACCTTCCGCGACATGCAGATCGAGAAGCTGTTTGTGGGACCCACGAGCTGAGGCTCCGCACCCCCCGGCGACTCAAGCCAAGGGGCCGGCAACCGCTTCGCACGCAATGAAGAGGCCTGACGGCGTTCCGCCCTGATGACCTTATAAAGCCCACCGAGGGGCTTTAGAGGGGCTGAAAGTCTTGGCTGACCTTCCGGCGTCTGACGGTTACCGGAGTGGCTTGGAGGCCCCGCTTGGGCCCTGCACGGTTTCCCTTCGCTCAAGGTAGCCTGCCCGGCTCGTATCCGGCATCCAAAGCGCGGCGGCGAGGGCCACCGCGCAGAGCGCCGTGACGTACCATGCAAAATACCCCTCAACACCCCAGGCTTTGAGCTGAAGCGCCGCATACTCCGCCGTCCCGCCAAACATGGCATTGGCGACCGCATACGATACCCCAACCCCGAGGGCGCGCACTTGCGTCGGGAACAGCTCGGCCTTGACCAAGGCACCGCAGGACGAGTAGAGACTGACGATCAGGAGCGCGGAGGTGACCAGACCCAAGGCCGCCCAGGGACTGGCAATCCCGCCCAACGCCTTCAGCAGCGGCACCGTCAAAAGCACCGAAAGCACCCCGAAGCAGCGCAAGGAGGCGCGACGGCCGATCTTATCCGATAAGGCCCCAAACGCGGGCTGGACCAGCATGTAAACGACCAGCGCACCCGCCATAACCACGCTCGCCGTCTGGGCGTTCAATCCCGCGGTATTGACCAGGTATTTCTGCATGTAGGTCGTGAAAGTGTAGAACGCGAGGGAGCCCCCGGCCGTCAGACCCAGCACGATCAGCAACGCGCGCCAATGCGCCCAAAGCGCGCGCAGCGACCCGGCATCCTTCTTGCGGCGGGCTTCCTCCGTGGTGCTCTCGGCCAGCGACCGCCGCAGCATCACCGCGACCAAGGCCGCCGCCGCACCGACCGCAAACGGCAGGCGCCACCCCCACCTCGCCATCGCCTGCGCCGAGAGTCCGGCCTGCAGGCTGACCATCACCAAAAGCGCGAGCAACTGACCCCCGACGAGCGTGACGTATTGGAAGGAAGAATAGAACCCGCGATGCCCGGCAATGGCCATTTCACTCATGTAGGTGGCGCTGGTGCCGTACTCGCCCCCGACTGAGAGACCCTGCGCCATGCGTGCGATCAATAGAATGACGGGTGCGGCGAGCCCAATCGAAGCATAAGAGGGGGTGAGGGCGATCAGTAACGCGCCCCCGCACATCAGCACCACCGAGAGGATCAGCGCCGCCCGCCGGCCGCGCGTGTCGGCAAGGCGTCCGAACACCCAGCCGCCCAGCGGGCGCATCAAGAAGCCGGCCGCGAAGACGCCGGCCGCCGCCAGCAGCTGCGAGGTCCGATCGTGCGCCGGGAAGAAAACGGGGGCGAAGTACAAAGCCCCGAACGAGTAGATATAAAAATCGTACCACTCGATGAGGTTGCCGATGGACCCGCCGATGATGGCGAAGATGCAACGGCGATGATCCTGCCAAGTGAGCTCGGCAGGTTGCGATAGGGTTACACTCATTCTGGACGGCCTCTCATCACGTTTGCCTTGGCATGGGAAAAGGAGCGGGATGGCGTTTAAGCCTTCAGCCCTGCTCTAATGCCTTTCTGGTTAGCTCAAAATTTCAGCGCTGAAGCGGGCGATCAGGCCCGTGCGGCGGCTACCGATAGACGCGCGTAAAGAACCCGCCCGCAAAAACGAGCTAAAATACCACGTTTCTTGTCAAATGCCAAATTAAGTGCGACTGAGCCTCCCACATTATGGCTCTTGGCCATTTTTGGTGAAGCAGGCGTGCGCATCAGCCTTTTCCGGAAGATGGAAGACCGTTCCTCCTCGTGACGGGATCCCGCCAAGCTCCGGCCCCTTAGCTTCCTTCACCAAAAGTGGCCAAGAACCCGATTTAAATGTAAAAATCTGGCTCCGGTTGCACTGCTGAACGATTTAATTAAAAACGACAGGTATAACGTCAGGTCAGCCTCGTGAAGCCGTCGGTGCTCCAGCGTTCGCTGCCTACCCCGTGATGCACGAAGAAGAGGCCGTCCGGATCGTACTTATCCTTCACGGCAAGCAGCCTTGCGTAATTCGAACCCCAAAAGGATTCCCGCCACGCTTCGTCAAAAAAATTCCCTTCCGCCACGTAGGAGCCGGCGTTCGGGACTAGCTTTCGCACTTCACCCATGGCTTCCTCGATTGCAGCGGCGCGCCGGCGAGCGGCTGGCAGGTCCGGTTCATGACCCGGGATTCCGGGATATGCCGGCGGCCCCTCGGCCCCACTGATAAGCAGCGCGAAGGCGTCCAGAACGGCTGGATTCATCGCCGTGTCCCTGGCGGCGGCGATTGCTTCGGCCGGGGCGCCCGCAAGGCCCTTGTTGACGTGCAAAGTCACGCCCCAGTGCCGGGCCGCCGCGAACAGGGCATCGGCAAGATGGTCCTGCTGGTCTGTTTGGACAAAAGAGGCGGGAATCCATGCGGATTGGTAGCCGTACAGGACCTGGCCCGCCTCCTGCAGGTTATTCGCCCAGAACACATTGGTTTCGGGAGCACCTGGGCGATCATCGGCAAGCAGCAAGCCGGGGACTTTCTTGAGCGACTCGGGGTCCCAGAAGTGTCGAGCCGGACCTGCCAGGATTAGCGGTTTGGAGGCGATGCTGAAATCCTGCGGGGAGGCTGCCAGCCACTCAAAGAAGGGCCGCCAAGTGGTCTCGGCCTGTTGCTGGTTGAGCCCCTGGAACACCATGGCCACTACGAGAACGTTACCCGGCCGGAAACCGATCTGCTCACCCCAGTGTGGATTGAACAACGCCTCGCGGTAAAATTCGATGACCTTGCCGATCAGACGGCGGAACGCACCCTCCGAGGTCGCCTGGATGGTCGTGAAGACCGCGCCAAAGAATTCCGGCAGGGGATGCGTCCGCAGCGTAAGCCGGGTTACGACGCCAAAACTCCCGCCACCGCCGCCCTTGATAGCCCAGAACAAATCCGGATTCGTACAGGCGTTGGCGATCCTCACCGTCCCATCGGCGGTAACGATCTCGGCTTCCAGCAGGCTCGCTGCAGCCATGCCGTAGGCCTTTGAGAAGCTGCCGAAGCCGCCCCCCTGGATCAATCCGGCGACGCCAACGGTCAGGCAGCCGCCCCCCTGGACGTAGCGGCCCCCTTTCGTCGTGACAGCCCCCAGCACCAGTGAGTTTTGCCGCCATGCGTTTGCTTTCTTGTTGGTTCTAGAGGTAGATCTGCTACAAATCCGCTACTGCGGTCCATGGCAGGTGGCGTGTGAGAAACCCAGGTTAAGCCCCTCCCGAATCCACGCTGCTCAGCAATGCTTTACCCTTTGTCAATCTGTGTAATCTCTGTGGGGGTTTTCTGCGGATCGGCCGGCACGGCTTGGCGCAGCTCGTCGACCAGCACCCGGATGTTTTCCGAGTAGTCCACCGGGACGGCGACCAGATGGACGCCGCCCGCTTTGAACGCCGCTTCCAGCGTCGGCGCCAGTCCATCCGCCTGCTCAACGCGCCATCCCCTCGCCCCGTACGCTTCGGCGTATTTGACGAAATCCGGGTTGCCGAAGGTCAGGCCCCAGTCAGGAAACGCGTCCACCGCCTGTTTCCAGCGGATCATGCCGTACGCCTGATCGTCCAGGATGAGCACCACCAGGTTCAGCCTGAGCCGCACCGCGGTCTCCAGTTCCTGCGAATTCATCATGAAACCGCCGTCACCGCACACGGCCAGGACGCGCCAGCCGGGATAGAGCATCGAGGCCATCATCGCTGAAGGCAGCCCCGCGCCCATGGTCGCCAGCGCGTTGTCCAGCAGCAGCGTGTTGGCCCGGGCCGTGCGGTAGTTGCGGGCAAACCAGATCTTGTACATCCCGTTGTCGAGCGCCACGACCCCGTCCTCCGGCATGACCTGGCGCACGTCGTGCACGATGCGTTGCGGGGTGAGCGGGAAGCGGCCTTCAGTGGCCCGATCGGTGATGCGCCGCAGGATGCCTTCGCGCAGCGGGAGCAGCGCCGAGGCTGTTTTCACCTTGCCTTCGAGCCGGTCGGCCAGCAGCGCCAGGCTGGGCCCGACGTCGCCGACGACCTCGGCATGGGGAAAGAAGACCTGTTCGACCGTCGCCGGGGTGTAGCCCACATGGATCACCTGCGGACCGCCCGGGCCCATGAGGAAGGGCGGTTTCTCCACCGTGTCATGGCCGATGGCGACGATCAGGTCGGCCTGGTCGATGGCCTGGTGCACGTAATCCCGCTCAGAAAGGGCCGCCGTGCCCATGTAGAGGTTGGAGCCGCCGGCCACGGCGCCCTTGCCCATTTGGGTGTTGAAGAACGGGATGCCCATGCGGCGCACGAACTCCGAGAGGGCCGCCGAGAGGCGCGGCCGGCTTGCGGCCGCCCCGAGCATGATGAGGGGCCGCTCGGCGGCCCGGATCATCGCGGCCGCGCGGTCGAGGGCCGCCGGGTGGGCCACGGGCAGCTCAGTCGGGTGCGGCGGCACCAGCGGCGGCGGGTTATTTATCTCCTCAGCCGCGACGTCCTCGGGCAGCTCCAGGTGCACCGGGCCGAGCCGCTCCTCCTGCGCCACGCGGAAGGCGTCGCGCACCAGGGTGGGGATGCTCGCGGCGCTGACGATCTGGCGCGACGACTTGGTCAGCGGCTTCATCGTCGCGACGACGTCGACGATTTGGAAGCGGGCCTGCCGGCTGGTCATGATCGCTTTCTGGCCGGTGATCATGACCATCGGCATGGCGCCCAGGTGCGCGTAGGCGGCCCCGGTGACGAGGTTTAACGCCCCCGGCCCCAGGGTGCTGATGCAGACGCCGGCCCGGCCCGTCAGGCGGCCGTAGGTGGCCGCCATGAAGGCCGCCGATTGCTCGTGGCGGGTCAGGACGAGTTTGATGCGCGAACGGCGCAGCGACTCGACGACATCCAGGTTCTCCTCGCCCGGCACGCCAAAGACGCGCGCGACGCCTTCGTTCTCCAAAGCAGCGACCAGCAGGTCGGATCCTTTCATCATTCGGTACCTCCATCAGCAGCAGCACGCACCGAGGCAGCCAACCCGCTACGCGGATCAGCACCTTGCCCATGGGTCCCCGGGCCAGCCGGACGAACGCTTCTTTTACATCCTCGAACCGGAACGCGCTATCCACGACCGGCCGCTTCCCCGTCGCATCGAGGCGACTGCAGATCTGCTTCCAGACCGCTTGGGCGGCTTCCGGAGCATAGTCCCCGACCGACACCCCGCCAATACGATTTTTCCGGAACAACAGGAGAGTGGAAAAAAGTGCGGGGTGCGGGTGTCGCGAGGCCCTTTACGAGTGGAATTTTCACTCGGGGGCCCGAATGATTGCCTTAACGGGCGGAATTCACCATCTTTGCGGCTTTCTGTATCCACAGATCGGCGCTCCGGTGGACCGGGGCCGAATTCCCAACAAGGCCCCAGGCCGACCCTCGCCCCTGTAATAGTGGGCTTGGCGCACGCATGGCTTCCGACTGGAACAACAACTGCCGGGTGAACTATTTTCCCCCAGCTGGATCCACGCGCCCTTTTCACGGCGCACGCCAAACTCGAGCTTATCTGTTAGTGGCGTATCGGTGGCTTTTCTTCCTATGACGAAGCCGGGCCACGCCCGCTCAGGAAATCCTCCAGGTGGCGCAGTGCGATATCCGCCTTAGCTGAGATCGCTTCGAAAGTCTCGAAACCAATGTGCGGTACCAGCACGGTATTCGGCGCCTTCAAAATCGGATGGTCAGCCGGCAGCGGGGGCTCTATATCGAATACATCGAGGCCTGCGCCGGCAAGGCGATTCTGATCCAATGCTTCTATCAGGGCAATCATCAGACCAATGGCCAACTCGCTTACTGCATGGACACCAGGTAGCCCAGGGCTAGAATCCAAGCCACGGCAACGCCGATCAGGCCTGCACCGAGCCAGTGTACGATCGGCGCACTCGGGGGCGTCCCAGGGCTCAAATGGATGCAGATTGACGAAACGACTAACAAAATCGTGGAGGTCACCACGTAGAGCAACGCGGTAAATCTCCCATGTTTTTCCTCACGATTCATAACTTTTCTTTTCTGGCGTTGTGTTCGGCTTTTGTTGTCAATGGGGCCGCGGAGCTGAGTCCGCGGAATTTGGAAAACAGCTTGGCAGCGCCGCGAGGAACGCCGTGCTTCAATGGGGCCGCCGCCCAGGTCGACATGGTGGCGGAAACGCTAAACGATCCTTTCACTGCTTTGACGTGGTCACTAGCACCACGCTGGTTAAGACTTTGCCACCCGAGCCAGGAGTATCCTGAAACCGTAGGAACTCGCGTTCTCCAGGACCGAGTAACAGCTGGTTGTGGCTGAAAAGCGATTGGCTGGGTCCGCCCAGGTCCGAGAACTGCAGAAATAGCCGTCCGTCAGGCTTCTGAGTGACATGGACTCGCACCGAACGACTCTGGCCATCCGCTGTCCCCTCGCCTACTAAGTCAAACTCCCCAGCTGCCGAATGCTCCAGATGCAGTATGCGGTCCAACTCGGCAGGTGCCGGTCCAGTTCCCTCGCTAAGAGCCATCAGTTGTCGGATAAACGCTGGATCGATCGACTGGTCAACAGCGACCAGTCCAGCATAAACGTCAATCGCTAGACTGTAAGGTTTGCCTGATACAGGGGAATCAGCCGGGGTGGATGCCGCTTCTGCGTTGAAAACAACCAGGAAGGCGACCGCTAGCAGGCCGGGAACGCAACTCCGAATTTTGCGCAAAGAAATCATTTCGGCCGGAACCTCCTCTTCTGTTTTTCCCGGCGCCGCAATACCTCCATGTCGATCCACCAGTTGACGACGTCGGGAAACACAAAACGCAAGGTTCGTAGCAGCAGCCACCGCACTCGTGCCTTCTTCGGATTCAGTTCGTAGAGTTCTTCCAGCGTAGGCTGTTGTGGCTTTGGTATGAAAGTCCGTAGCCACAAAGTTAGGCAAAGCGCGGCCAACAAATAACAGATCAAGCTATCGCTCATTATAATTACGGGTGACCTTGGACAACATTGCTCATAAGGAGAATGGACATCGCTAGAACGACAGCAAAAATGAAAATTCCGCAGATCAGGGTACTAAAGAGATTCATGTAATTTTATACGCTAAGGACGCCCCCTTTGCGGGGAGCGCGCTGGCGGTCGCGCTTGCGATCTGATGCATAGGTCGTTGAGCACGACGTTTTCCCGCTCGTTGGGGCTGAGTGTTCCTGGGGAGCGATATTGATTCATTCGCGACCGGGTCGCACCGGCTGAGGACGACGGATTGCCAGCAGCCTTCGCATGAGTTGAGCCTCGGCGGACATTTCCCGAGCCACATGTCCGCGCCGAGGTACGGAAGGACGCTTCCTTAGCGTATAAAATTACATGAATCTCTCTAGTACCCTATGTTGCGCATCGCGCTGTCGATCAAAGCCGGCCGCATCAGCGCGGCGACGATCCTCCGGCGGTTGGGCACCTACAGCCGTCAGAACCGGCTCTACCTGGCCTTCCGCGAACTGGGGC
>Ga0213878_10000560_pt1 | contig 13750 bp, 12 predicted proteins | sample VelepicoBEBS_R02_FD_161053 | JGI IMG/M metagenome (GOLD analysis project Ga0213878, IMG submission 161053) | Vellozia epidendroides bulk soil microbial communities from rupestrian grasslands, the National Park of Serra do Cipo, Brazil - BS_R02 | ecosystem: Environmental > Terrestrial > Soil >... | reverse complement strand
GTAATCGGGATATCGACTCAAGCAACGCGATGGTTTGTTCTTTAGTAACCATTTTAATAACGCCGTGATCGCCGGGAACGCAGAGATCGCCGGGAACGGAAGCGATCGGACGTGACGGCTCGCAAGCAACAATAAGCCCAACAGAATCAGCTTGAAAATGCTGGTTCTACGCTCCCGAGAATATTTGCGTTCCCGGCGTTCCCGGCGTTCCCGGCGTTCCCGGCGTTCCCGGCGTTCCCGGCGTTCATCTCGGAATCCCCGTCACCTTAACGCCAGGATCGATGTGGTGCTTTTGGAACCACCCCTGATTTACCTCGAGCGCATAACAGATATCACTCGAGGCGCTACGGGTTAAGTGCTCGTCGAATGGTTGCATATCATGCTCTTCCCGGAGAACCGAGTTGCCGTCGATGAAGCCGATAGAGAGCGGGATTTTGGTGTTCTTCATCCAGAAGCTGGCCTGCTCCGCCGGGCCTAGGACGAACAGCATGCCTTGGCCCTCCGCCAGAGCATCCCTGTACATAAGGCCATTCTCGAGTGATTGCGGACTGTCAGCCACTTCGACTTTCACAGTGGTTCCGCCGACATTGAGATCGACTGTTCTTAAGCCGAAGGCCGCGGTCTGCGCATCCGGCGAGCACGCGGATAAAATGAGGACAAACGCGCCCAGAACCGGACTAGCGACGTAACGCATGATGTAATTCCATTTTGATCTTTAATGCCTCCGCGGCCGCTTCATCAACCGTTGGCGCGAGCACACAATAATGCCCCATTTTTCTGCCAGATCGACCTTCGGTCTTACCATAAAGATGCAGTTTAGCGTTAGGCCGTCGAAGGATCGATGACCAATCAGGTGGACGACCGTTCACCCAAAGATCTCCCAGCAGGTTGACCATACAAGCCGGAGAAAGCTGGTCCGGCAGGCCCAAGGGGAGTCCGCAGACGGCGCGGAGTTGTTGTTCGAATTGGCTGGTTATGCAGGCATCAAAAGTATAGTGCCCGGAGTTATGGGGACGGGGAGCCAACTCATTTACTAATAGTTTGCCGCTGGTGGTGAAAAAGAATTCAACCGCTAGTAGCCCAACCACCTCCAAATCAGTGGCTAACGACTTGGCGATTTCGGTCGCCTCTTGTTGCAATTCTGCCGGAAGCCGGGCAGGCGCAATCGAGTGATCGAGGATATGCCGATGATGAACGTTCTCCGCAGGCGGAAACGTCGATAACTGGCCATCAGCCCCCCGGGCACAGATCACCGAGAGCTCGCACTCGAATTCGATCCATTTCTCCAGAATGCCCTTTCTACCCCCTAGGGCCGACACCTCGACCTCGCGGGCGTGCTGAATTTTCTGTTGGCCTTTCCCATCATACCCGAAGTCGGCAGTTTTCAAGACCGCAGGGATATCCAAGGCTGCCAGTGCCTCCTGCAGATCATCCCCGTCAGCAACAATGCGAAATGGCACATGAGGATAACCATGAGCGGCTAGAAAATTCTTTTCCCGCTCGCGGTTCTGACAGATATGAAGGACTTCCGAGCGAGGATGGACCGGCTTTTCTAGGGCGAGGCGATCGATTACTGCGGAGGGGATGTTTTCAAATTCGAAGGTGATGACATCGACAGATTGGGCGAACTCTTTGAGGGCGGCTTCATCGGTATAAGATCCAGTAAACTCCCGATCCGAAACCTGGCCAGCCGGGCTATCCGGTGTGGATTCATAAGTATGCACTCGGTAGCCCATTCTTCGGGCAGCGATGCCGAACATCCGGCCGAGCTGGCCACCGCCAAGAACACCAATGGTCGATCCGGGACAAATCGAATGCCGCATGTGAATATTAGAACTACTTCAAAGGTGGAACTCTAGCACCTTTGGGGGCGGGTCGGAAGAAAAGCGATCGCTAGGCATGAGGCTTAGATGCCGGTAGGGATGACCCCCGCTCGTCCGGGATTTCAACGGTTGCCAGCAATTACAGACGAGCAGGAGCTCATCCCTACCGGCTCTATCAAATCTTTCCCCTGAGAGCCGGACTACGTATAATGTGAGATGATGTTAGCAGAATGGGAGATCAAGGCGCGAAGCCATGCTTGCGCGCACACCCAGATTCCTTTCAACGACGGGGATACTATTTGGACTTTGTTGTTCCGCGATAAACAAGGGTTTCGCCGGGAAGACATTTCCGACGAAGCCTGGAACCAGTTGAAGGAATCAGCTGAGCCGTTTTCGTTCTGGAAATCAAAATACCACGCCCCGCCCTTAGCCCCGCCAGAACCTTTGCAGAAAGAGTCAGTGGAGGCCTTGTTGCGGCGACTCCTGGAAGAAGACCGGCCCGAGTACCTCACTACGCGTTACGTCCTGGCCGCCATGTTGGAGCGGAAGAAAATTCTGAAGCCGGTCGACGTTCGAGAGATCGACTCGGAGAAGATTCTTGTGTACGAACACGCAAGAAGTGGAGAAGCTTTTCTAATCATCGATCCCGGGCTGCGACTGGATCAACTAGACACAGTGCAAGACGAAGTGGCGGTGCTGCTTGCGAATGGATTAGCCGCCCAGCAACCGGAGCAATGATCGCCAGGGATGAGCTCCCCATCCGCGGGTTCAACGGTTGGCAGCAATCACGGATGAGCGGGAGCTCATCCCTACCGAAAAATCCGCAACATTTGCTAAATTACGCGTGTAGATAATGGTAAATAGTAACGAATTCACAATATGCCGAGTAATAATCCGGTTTTAAGAAGAGCGCCCTTTAGCTCCGTTCAGCCAGGGGAAATGGCTGAACCCATGACGCTGAATGGCGTAATCGTACGCACATTTTTCCTACTGGTTCTCGTGGTTGCTTCCGCCGCTACCACCTGGACTTTCCTCCTCAATCGTCCCGAAGCTCTTTCCGGCACGATCCTGATCGGCGCCATAGGAGGACTTGGCTGCGCCCTCTTTACGACTTTCAAACCACGAACGGTCGCTATCTCTGGGTCGATCTACTGCCTTTTCGAGGGAGCCGTCATCGGAGGTATCACGTTATACGCTGAGGCCCGCTACCCCGGAGTTGCTTTTCAGGCGGTGTGCCTCACGTTTGCCGTCTTATTTGCGCTTCTGGGACTTTACTCCTTTCGCATCATTCGAGTCACCCAGACCTTTCAGAGCCTGATCGTTTCCGCGACCGTTGGTATCGCTTTAGTCTACGGGTTGAACATGCTGTTTAGCATTTTCCATATGCCGCTGGGTTTTGTTTCCGGCTCTGGAACATTCGGGATTTTATTCAGCCTTTTCGTGGTCGTAATCGCCGCATTAAATTTGATCCTTGATTTCCAGTTCATCGAGCAGGGCATCGAGAATCGAGCACCAAAATGGGCGGAGTGGTACGCTGGTTTCTCCTTGATGGTAACCTTGATCTGGTTGTACCTCGAGATCTTGAGGTTGCTGATGAAAGTGGCGCGACGACGCTAACACAGAGCGTACGGAGGCGTTGCCATCTAGAACCGTCAGGCGGTTCCCAGAGATTGGAGGGGAGCCGCTTTCGCCTGTGCCCAACGCCAGCGCCACATGTTCAACACCCGGGGAAAGCCACAGACTAATCGGGTGTTTAACAGGCGGCCCCCGCGAATTGCCCACGGGTGACTATCTGCCCTGAGCCTGCCGTGATGTCGCGTATTCTCCACCCGAACAACGATAGAGCTAAGACACGCTGAGCCGTTCCCGGGAGCCGCCCGCTTGGCACACATTGCGACCACACAGATGATAGTAATAACGAGTCAGGTGATCGGAGCCCGCACCAAAGCGACTCCCCTCCAAGCCTCGGAGCCTTGGCCCTACCTCACGCTTTCGACTTTGCTGCCTGATGCAGAGCCGTTTTTCGGCTGCACGAACCTTTCTCGAGGAGGTCAAGGCAGGCAGCCTCGATGCGAACCGTCAACTTCATTGGCTTAAAGCCGAGACTGTTCGCCAAGAATCGTTCCCGCAGGGTGATACAATCGTCTTGCACTTGGACCACTTCACGGCAGTCCGCGCAAACGATGTGAAACGAGGCTGGAGATTGTTCGCGATTCACCTCGTAGTATCGGTGTTCGCGATTCAGCTCCACGTCGCGGATCAGTCTGCTGTCCAACAACATCGGCAACGTCCGATAAACGGTGGCCAATGAAATGAGCCGATCGTTCTGGCGGGCTCTGGCGAGTAAATCTTCGGCGTGAAATGGACCCGCAAACGAAATCGCCGCCCGCACAATGACTTCTCTCGGTTTCGTCACCCGGAAGCCGCTAGCTCGTAGATAGCTTACGGCTTCACGGAACAAATCATCAGGCTGTTTCTTAAGTCGCTCGACACGTTCCGGCCGTTTGCCGCTATTGGCAGGGAAAGTCCATGGCGCAATCTTATGCATGGCGCATTCTGTCCGTTCAAATTTCATGGTCGCCGCCAAGGACACTTACTAATTTAGCCTTATCCACCCGATATGGCCGCAACGCAAACAACGAGAGGCCATCGGAACCGCTAAATTAACTCACTTTTACCCGCCGGCGCAAGAAAGTTGGCACGTCAAGATCTTGGCCATCGACGATCGTTGGCTCGCTTTTTTCAAATCTGCCTCGAGAGACTGCGTCGAATTGGAGAACCTCTTGCTTGGCCTCTATCTTCTTAGGGGGTGCCTTCTGAGCTTCCTGATCTGCAGGTGCAACCTCTTTTTTGGACGTGCGGTTCCCTGACGGGCGCTTCCCGGCAGGTTCTACGATCACCCCCTCATCCGCTGGCTGGACTTCTATCTTTTGCCCATTCGTTGCCGGTTCATCGCCAAGCTGCAAATGAACCACCGGTTCCGGAAGAGCGGCGGTGGTAGGAGTTGGTACCGGTTCGAGTCGTTCGGGTTCCTCAAGTGCCGGATAATCAGCTTTCGCGAGACGCTCCGGACTGCCTCCCAACGAGCTAATCAGACTCACCGATAGTCGCGAACCCATACTGGAATCGATCGCGATTCCCATCATCAATTGGGTACGATCACTAACGTGTCGATTGAGCTCTTCCATCACGTTCCCGATTTCACCCAGCGTCACATTCGCTCCGCCCCGGATCTGGACGATGACATTGACGGCGTTCGCCAACATTTCGCCTCGATGCATTAACGGATTTCGCAGCGCTTTCACGAGAGCATCGTGAGCCCGATTCTCGCCTTCAGCTTCTCCAAAACCAAAGAGGGCGCGAGCATCACCATCACGAATGACCGCACAAATATCGTCGAACCCCAATCGGATAAGCCCGGGCTGGAGAAGAAGATTCGCCATCGCTCTGATGCTTTGACTGATGGTTACATCGGCCGCAGCAAACGCTTCATGGATCCCCATCCGTGGCAGAGCGAGCTCGGCCATGCGGTCATTCTCGAAGCAGATCACCCCATCGGAGTATTCCCGGATGAGTTGCAAACTGGCGGCTGCTTGCGCACAGCGCCGTCTACCCTCGAAAGTGAATGGCATCGTGGCCAGCACCAATACTAACGCCCCGGCGTCCTTGGCGAGCTTCGCGATGTACGGTGCTGCACCAGAGCCGGTTCCACCACCCAAGCCCGCACATACAAAAACGATGTCGTATCCGGCGATTGCCGCCTGGATTTCATCGCTGCATTCTTCTGCAGCAGCCAACCCCAATTCCGGGTCGCCACCTGAACCCAACCCCCGAGTCAGATTTCGACCAAGTTGAATTTTCAGGTTTGTCACCGAGCCAGTTAACGATTGGACGTCCGTGTTCGCGGTGGCGAGCTCAACGCGATCAATTCCATCGAGCATGGCGCGATCCAGAATATTCGATCCGGCACCCCCTACACCGATCACTCTGACTTTCCGAGTCTCACCAGTATTTACTTCCCGACCGTACTGGCTATTCAATTGGACCATATAGGTGTTTTCTAGGTTCTAAAGATGCCGCTGAGGCGCTTCATCGTTCGGCTGAGGATTCCTCTCGTCATTGGGCGGTCCATATGCACGAGGTGCGCGTATCGGACTAAGCCGATGGCAGTGGAAAACTGAGGATTTTCGAAGGCGGAGGTAACTCCAGCCAACGGTAAAGGAGCAGTAGTCCGTGCCGGCATCCCAAATACTTCGCTAGCTAAGTGTTCTATCCCACGGAGTTGGCTGCTTCCGCCGGTAACGAAAACCCCGGCTCCTAAATAGTTCAGATTCTGATCAGCCTCGACTTGGCGTTCGACGATCTCGAGGATTTCGCGGAGCCGGCAGTGAACGATTTGATTGAGCGTTTCCCGCTCAATTTCTCTGCCTGCAAAGCCGGTCTCATCGCGCAGAACAATGGTCTCTCCCGGAAAGGCGTTACCCAAAGTCACGTCTCCCTCTTCAATTTTGAGCTTCTCGGCTCGAGCACTCGGGATCTTGAGGCCGATCGACAGGTCGTTTGTGATGTGATCACCGCCGACTGCGATAACACCGCTTTGTTTCACCGCGCCCTCGACATACACCACGAAGTCGGTGGTGCCACCACCGATATCGATAACCAGTGCCCCTAGCTGTTTGTCGTTCTTATCCAGCACCGCTTGAGCGGTAGCAAACGAGCTGATGACTACATCGGCAGTCTCCAATTCCAGCTCCTTAACACACCGGATGGCATTCTGGATTCGGGTACGGATCCCGTAAACAATGTGAAAGTCAGCCTCCAGCTTTTTTCCAAATAAACCCAGTGGATTCAACACTCCGTCCTGACCATCAACATAGTAATGTTGGATGATAGTGTGAAGAACGCAGTCCTCCATGGGTAGACTGACCTCGCGAGCGTTGGTGCGAACGTCTTCGAGGTCTTGCTCGTCGATCTCTTCTCTTCCTTCCTCTAATACAACAACGCCGCGATTGTTGAAGCTCCGAATATGCCCGCCGGAGATGCCGAGATAGATCTCACTAATTTCAACATCGCTTCGTTCTTCGGCATCGACTATGGCATCGTGCACGCACCGCTTTGCAGTTTCGAAATCGACGATCTCGCCTTTGCGAATACCTCGAGAAGGCGCGCTACCCACCCCTAATATCTTCAACGTGTTGTCATGGCGCGCCTCCGCCACAACCACACAGACTTTAGTGGTGCCGATTTCTAATCCTGCAAAGATATTGTCTCTAGCCATTGAAGGGCTTCAGTTCTGAACTTTTCGTTTTCTTATGTGTGTTCTTGTTTGGGCTGGGGGATTTGTCCGCTTTCTCCGACTTATGTGCTGGTCGCGTCACCGGCAAGGCCCGGCGGACAATCGGTTGCGCCTGCGGCTGCGGCGAGGCCGTTGGTTGCGCGGCAGGCTGCGGGCTTGAGCTGGCTACGGCTACGGCGGGCTCATTGAACACCACGGGGATGTTCCTTTCCGCCATGAGATTCGCTGATTGCAGCTCTTTGCTGTTTTTCTCGCAATACGAAAGCAACATCGCCAACCGACGAAGCTGATCGGTCAAATCGTCCGGACTAAACGTCACCAATGACCGCTGTTTGTCGGTCACCACCAGAGAGTATTCCTTCGATACATCGATAGTGGCGATTTGGAACCGAGACTGCAGCATTTCCGGACATTCGCGGATCAGCTCCAGAGTGGCTTTAACCGGGTCGCTATCAACTGGCTCTCCGACTGTCACTTTTTTTAGATCAACTCCAATAATAACAGGTAAAGTCATGTACTCCGGAGCGGAACCCTTTGGTTGCAACACGATTCCGCGCCGATCCACGAGAAAAGCGCCGTCGTAGTTAAAGCCGGTCCTGTTGGCGTCCGCCGATGCAATCCAAGCGATCGGCCTGCGCTCCTGGATCACGATCACCAGTTTGTCCGGGAGCAGTCGTTGGACGTTGACTTCTTCTACTTGCGGCAGCGCTCGCAATCGATCTTCAACGGCAGAGAGGTTGATGGAGAAAATGTTAGAACCGTCTTCGATCTGAGCAGCTCGCAATACAACATCCCGCCCCAGATCGCCATCACTCGTTACTTCAACCGAATGAATGGCGTAATCAGGGTTAGCAAAGAAAAGCAAGTTGAGCAAACGCTGAGCGCCAAAAAGACCAGCACCTAGCAGTGAGAGTAGAATGAGAAGCAAAGAGATGACAAAGAACCCCTTCTGGAGCCGACGGGCAGACGCTCGGCGAGCGCGTACTTTGACATCCAACAGATGCTGTTGGCGCCGCTGCCTCGTTGTAGATAGTCTCCGGTTTTGCTTAGTCGGTCTTCTCTTGCTCACTGCTTGCTCACCACTCTCCTTTCCAGAGATATCGTTGCCGCGCGTCGCGGAGAGCCGCGCTGGCCACGCTCAGATTCAATCCGAGTATCATTTTCCCGGCCGTTACAGCAGCCTTCGGCAAGACAGTTTTGTTAGTTATAACAGGTCTTGCAAAAAGTTCCAAGACTAACCCGCAAAAAGGCCGCTTTTCTATTCCATCACTCCGACGCTCCAGCACCCCATTACTCCAGCCGCCCGAAGTCGAGGACAGCTTGTCCGCCGTAGCCCAAGCTTTATAGTGCCTACCGCTCAAATCGGCCTCGCAAGCGAGGCGCGCTCCACAACAAGAACGCTGGCGAAGGCGGAAGGACGACGAGTACAGCCTGCCCGACGAAGCTCTAGCTTTCACGGTTGGCAACTGTGTAGCGGAGCGAAGTCGGGAGAACGAAGCGGTAATATCCTGTTCTTGGTTAGTAGTTTTCATCGTCCACTCCCACCACTTGAACTTCTAACTCAAGCTCTATTCCGCGCTCCCTTTTCGCAGTCTCCTGGATCTGCGCGATCAAATTCAGAACGTCGCTCGCGGCGGCAGCACCATCATCGTTAACGATAAAGTTGCCGTGAATCTCGGATACCCGTGCGGCCCCGACTTGCCGGTTTTTTAGCCCGAGCTCTTCTACCAGCTTTCCGGCAGGACAAACGTCCGGGTTTTTAAAAATGCAGCCTGCGCTCGATGCAATGGGTTGCGAATGCTTTCGTTTCGAGCTTGCGGCTTCGATCTTCGCGTCAATCTCAGATAGCGACGACTTCTGGCCTTGGAACCGGGCAGAAACAACAAAATGCTCCCGCAAAGTTGGGACATTCCGATAACGGACGTCCATAGCGCTCGGAACTAACACCTCAAATTCGCCGCGCAGACTAACCACCTGCACGCTGACCACTTGATCAAAAGTTTCTGCGCCGATAGCTCCCGCATTCATTCGTAAGCTGCCACCCACACTTCCGGGGATGCCTTCCATCCATTCGAATCCTCCAACCTCCGCATTTCGCGCCGCGCCGACCAGTTGCTTTAATCTCACGCCTGCACCAGCCTCGACCTCTGTCCCCTCAACCTTAATTGCTCCGAAGTCGGCTCTGACTAAATGAATAACGCATCCGGGAATTCCTCCATCGCGGACTAACAGATTTGAGCCGCGGCCAATGACCATCACCGGGTGGCGATTCGCCGAACAGAAGGCCAGAACGTCGGCCAAAGCACCCCGAGTTTCCGGTTCGACCCAAAACTGGGCCGGACCACCGACACGCAAGGTGGTGTGTCGAGACATCGGCTCGTAGAGCCGGACCTCGCCCGCACCCATTGCTTCGCGGAGGGCCTGGGCGATCTCTAGATCTTGCACCAGTTTGCTGGCCTCTTCGTGGATATCGCCGGCCCCAAGGCTCAAAATCACATCCCCTTTCTTGGCCACGCGAGCGAGTTCCCGATGGAGATGTTGTCGAGACGGAACATAAGAGACTGACGGATGTCCACGCTCACGAACCGCATCCGCCACCGTCGCACCGGTCACTCCGGGGATCGGCTTCTCGCTGGCGGGGTATACATCGGTGACGTACAGCACATCAGCAGCATCAAAAGCTACGCCGAATTGGTCTCTGAGCGCCTGCGTCCGCGAATAGCGGTGTGGTTGAAACATGACCACAACCCGCTCTCCACCCACACCTCGTGCCATGGCCAAAGTCGCTTTGATCTCAGTGGGATGATGCCCGTAATCGTCGAACACTTGCAGGTGCTCATTTTGAAGTTTCGCCTCAAAGCGACGGCGGGCTCCGCGGAAGGTGGCCAATGCTGCTGAGATTTGGACCATCGGCACCCCTAACTCGCTGGCCAAAGCGATTACTGCCAAAGCATTACTGACGTTGTGTCTACCCGGTACTCCCAAGTCTACGGATCCAAGTAATTGTCCCGAGCGCCAGGCGTCGAACCGCGAGCCTGTCGCACTCAGCTGGATATTGCGGGACCGATAAGTTGCCTCCTCCGATTCACCATAGGACACGGCTTGAGCGCGCTCCCGGCAAATCACAGCTGCGTGCTCATCGTCCACACAATAAATGATTGAACCAGTGGTCTGGTCCATCAGTTGCGTGAAGACCCGATCGATTGCGGCGAGATCCTTGTAGTAATCGAGATGCTCTTCTTCCACATTCAGAATCACCGAATGCCGCGGCCGGTATAGGCGAAGCGTTCCGTCGCTTTCGTCTCCCTCCGCCACAAAAAATCGTCCCTCAGAATCCCAATGAGCATTGGTGCCAAGAATCGGTATCTCCGCACCAACATAGTGGGACGGGCGAAGTCCACCAATTCTGAGAACATGCGCCGCCATGGCAGAAGTCGTGGTTTTGCCGTGCATTCCGGCGATCACAATTCCCTCGCGTCCTTGCATGATCGCGGCTAAGGCCTCTGCCCTTCGTACCCTCGGAATATTCAAGCGGACCGCCTCGTCGTAGGCCGGGTTTCCCTCCTTGATCGCGGACGAGTAAACGACCAGGTCCGCACCCTGAACCGTCTCCGGCGTCTGCGGAAGATGGAAGGTAAGACCCAGATTTTCCAAACGCCGAGTCTCGACGGAACTGACCCGGTCGCTGCCACTGACGGTGTGTCCGAGTTCGAGCAAGAGGCCGGCGATGCCGCTCATGCCGCTCCCGGCCACCCCGATCAAATTGATCTTACGGGGCGGGTTGAGCAGGATTTCTAAAGCGCCATCGGTGTTATTGGAATCCATAGCGGTGCAATAGACGCGAACTGTTCATCGGATTTCTCGTTCTCGTACTCGTCGTCGTCCTCGTCCTCGAAAATGCGTTTCGCCCTCGCGTCCCCGAATTACCAACAACTCGACCCCGCCCCGAGCCGCGCGCTAACTCCAATTCCAACGCCGCCACCCCTCGAGGACGAGGACGACGACGATTACGAAGGACGAGTCCCGATATTAATTCACTTGCTTCCATTGCCTGCGGTTTCGACTAGTTTGCAGATCTCCGTTGCAGCGTCCTTCGTCGCTAAACGGCGCATGTTGTTCGAGAGCAGTTCACGTCGCTCGGGATTTGCTAGTAGCTGCTCGATCAGCCTGGCCACGCTATCGCCGTTCGCGGACTCGGAAGCGATCACCTCAGCGGCCGATGCCTGCTGAAAGATTTTTGCATTCAGGGTCTGATGATCTTCAGCCGCGAAAGGATACGGGATCAAAATCGCCACGCAGCCGAAATAGGCCATTTCGCTCAAACTCGCGGCGCCGGATCGCGCAACGATGACATCGGCAGCCGAATAGATTTCTTCCATCCGATGATGAAACGCCGCGATGAAGGCTGGTACACCTTCCTTCTTGTATCGGTCATAGATGTACTGGTGGTCCTCTCTTCCGGCCAGATGAACGAATTGGACCGGTTTCATGGCGAAATGAGAAAGCGCGGCCGCGATCGTTTCGTTGATGCCGTGCGCGCCTTGGCTCCCGCCAATCACCGCTACGGTTTGTAAATCAGGGTTAAGCTTCAACAGCCGTCTGGCCTCCGGTTTCTTGATCTGCGTTTTTACGCTCTTTCGGATGGGCGTGCCGGTGACGACGAAGGGCTTTTCCGGAAAATAAGATGCGCACTCGGCAAAACCCAACAACACCTGATTGGAAAAACGAGCATTGAATCGATTGGCCTTGCCGGGAATTGCGTTCGACTCATGAATCATGGTCGGGATCTTCGACCATCGCCCCGCCAAAATGGGAGCAGTGGAAGTGAAGCCGCCCATACCCAGAACCGCTTGCGGACGAAAGCTTCTGAATACCCGGCGACTAGCGAAGAGGCCTTTTAAGAATTTCGAGGTAAAGGCGAAAATCTCGGGTGAAAGCAGGCGAGGTAGTCCGACTGCTGGAATCCGCTCGATTTTGAAGTCCGTGCGATCACGGACCGCCAACGAGTCGATCTGTTTCTCGGAGATCAAAAGCAGTACATCGTGACCTCGGTCCCGAAGAACCTCGGCAACAGCCAACCCTGGGAACAGGTGTCCACCCGTTCCGCCACATGCGATCGCAACATTCATGAGAACTTAAAATTTTGAGAGGTGCCGCACCCTCACCATCATTTCGGTTCGGGTAGCAAGCGCTTCTTCCTTACCATGCCGGTAGATATTTATCAGCACCCCAACACAAACTAGGCAGAAAAACAGATTTGAACCGCCGTAGCTGATAAACGGTAATGGTGATCCTTTGTTGGGCAGCATGGAGGTAGTCACGCCGACATTAATCAAAGCCTGCAAGCCAAGCAGCGAAGTGCAGCCGAAGCCAAACAACATGCCGAAGCGATCTCTCGCATTCAGGCTGATGAGCGTGCCGCTGGTCAAAATCAATAGGTAGCAAAAAACAATCACTAATGTGACTCGTAGACCCAGCTCTTCGCCAATGACCGGAAAAATGAAATCAGCATAGGCGTACTCCAGGTAGAACATCTTCTGGCGGCCGTTACCGAGGCCCAATCCATCGATCCCGCCGGAACCGAGCGCGATCAACCCCATAAACTGCTGTTGAGCTTCGGTGGTCTGGTATTGCTCGGGATGGATGAACGCGAGCAATCGATTATGTCTCCCGGGAATCGACCAGGCAATGGCCATGACTCCGATCAAGCCGGCAACCAAGGTTGGAAGGAGGAGGCGCAGGTTCACTCCGGCCACAAACATCATCAACAACCCAGTAGTCCCGATCAACGCGGTCGAACCGAGGTCGGTCTCGCCTACAATCAGCAGCAAGATAACGCCCACCACGGCAAACGGGATTAACAAGCCCTTTACGATTCGATTTTGTTCCGATTCGAACTTCGCGAACCACCAAGCCACAAACACCACGACAGCAAATTTTGCCAGCTCGGACGGCTGCACCGTCAGGGAACCGAGATGTATCCAGCGAAATGAGCCGTTCAGACGGAGCCCAATTGGTCGAATAAAACAAAGCGCGAGCAGCACACAAGACAGACCAATCAACACCATCCAACCCCGTTGCCACCAACGATAATCCATGATGGCGCAGACCACAGCCACGACAAACCCGAATCCGAGCCAGAATCCTTGTTTCCGGAGAAAACTGAATTGGTCACCATGGCCGTCGGACGCGAATGCCCCGGCACTAAAGAGCATGACGAGCCCGATCGAGATCAGGACCGCAACAGAGAATAGAAGAATGAAAGCGCTCTTTTTGTGCATCATCTCAGCCTGCAAAGTTCCGCAATCGTCACCGATTGCCGAACTTTGCAGGCTATAGCGGCAGAATAGGCGGTGTCCGCCCGGCTACTCTGCCGCGGTTACTTTATTAAAATAGGTGCTTGGTGAGCTGTTCGGCAGACCTCGTCGTCTGTCGAACAGCCGTAGCTTGCGCGCAGCAGCTGCTGGGAGGAAGCTTTGACGCCTTTCTTCCAGTTGCTGCTGCGCGCAAGCTAGGGGATCAGGAGACGTTGGCCTACTTGTAGTTTCTTGGGGTCGTCAATGTTGTTAACTCGTAAAAGCTCCGATGCCGTTATCTTGAACTTTTTCGCGATCGATGCCGGGTTGTCGCC
>Ga0213878_10000559_pt1 | contig 13784 bp, 12 predicted proteins | sample VelepicoBEBS_R02_FD_161053 | JGI IMG/M metagenome (GOLD analysis project Ga0213878, IMG submission 161053) | Vellozia epidendroides bulk soil microbial communities from rupestrian grasslands, the National Park of Serra do Cipo, Brazil - BS_R02 | ecosystem: Environmental > Terrestrial > Soil >... | reverse complement strand
GGAGATGGATTTTAAATCCGGGGTGACGTTTGACCCGCAGCCTGCGCTACAGCAAGGGGAGCTGGATGTGGTCCTGACCTCCGATATTCTGCCGCGCAGCGGTCTGCACTATTCCCCAATGTTCGATTATGAAGTGCGTCTCGTCCTCGCGCCGGAACACCCATTGGCGGCCAGGACGCGCGTGACACCGGAAGATATCGCCAGCGAAACGCTGCTTATCTACCCGGTACAACGCAGTCGTCTGGATATCTGGCGCCATTTTCTGCAACCTGCCGGGATTAGCCCGCAGCTTAAGAGCGTCGATAATACGCTGCTGCTGATCCAGATGGTTGCCGCCAGAATGGGGATTGCCGCGCTGCCACACTGGGTGGTGGAGAGCTTTGAGCGCCAGGGCCTGGTGGTGACCAAAACCCTGGGCGAGGGGTTGTGGAGTCGACTGTACGCCGCGGTTCGCGATGGCGAACAGCGCCAGCCGATCGTCGATGCGTTTATTCGTTCAGCGCGGAGCCACGCCTGCGATCATCTACCGTTTGTGCGGAACGCGGAGCGACCCAGTGGCGATGGACCCACAGTGAAGCCATTATCACCAACGCGCCTGTGATAAAGCTCGACCAGTGCGGCTGCTGTTGCCAGATAGCCAGGTTCACCAGCAGGCCAGCCGGAACATGCACGTTATTCATGATCCCCAGCGTACCGGCATCGACCTGCGTCGCGCCGTAGTTCCACATAAAGTAGCCGAGGCCGGAAGCAACAACGCCCAGCCACACCAGAATCCCCCACTGCAGCGTGGTGGTCGGCAGCTTCTGCGGGTTGCCGAGCATAAACCAGGCCGCTACCGCCACGATAAACGCCCCCAGATAGAACCAGGCGAACGCATTGTGCTGCGGCATAGGATGAACCTCCATCAACCGCTTGTAGCCCACCATCCCGACAGCGAAGCTGATATTGGCAAGCTGTACGAACATTAACCCGGTCCAGAAATGATCGCTGACTTTGTCATAGCGAATAATCGCGGCGCCAATCACCGCCAGCAGCGCGCTCAGAAGATAGCCCCAGCGCAGCTTGCGCTTACTCAGCAGGTCATAGATCAGGGTGATGTAGAGCGGCGTGAGCACGGTGAACAGCAGAAATTCCGATACCGTCAAATAGAGGTAAGCCCGGAAGCTGAACAGGTACATGATGCCGAGCTGCAATGCGCCGACCAGCATATACAACAGCAGTGTACGTAGCGACTGACCGCGCGCGCGCAGGAACGGCAAAAAAACCAGCGCGGCAAGCCCCACGCGCATCAGCACTGAGAAATAGCTGTCCACGTGCCCGGCCAGGTACTCGCCAATTAGGCTGAATGAGAAGGCCCACAAAATGGTGGTAACGATCAGTAACGCCACAATGAAACTCTCTTTGAAGAATGAAAACGCATTGTAGCGAATCAATAAGTTGACAACTGAGCAAAAAGAAGACAATCAGATTCAGCGTTTTCCTGGACAAGATTGATCCCTCGCTGATGGTCCCCTTGCGGAAAAGCCCCAATACTGAACGCCACTATTTGCTGAGGGTTTCGCGTGTAAAATGGACTTTGTGGATGAGCATCACCTCCTGCCAGGCCTGTTCGGCCAACTCGCCGCCTCGCGCGCCAGGCTCCTGCACGCGATTCGCAACCAGCAACTGGAGATGCGCTACCAGCCCATCATGCGTCTTGACGGCGACAGCGTCGCAGGCGCCGAAGCGCTGGTTCGCTGGCCGCAGCGCAACGGCCAGTGCATCCCGCCGGACAGCTTTATCCCTTTTGCCCGCGAAACCGGCCTGCTCAATCTGATGACACGCTGGATTGTCGACCAGGTTTTCGTCGATGTGGGCGGCTGGCTACGTCAGCACCCGCAGCACTACGTCTCCATCAACATCGAACCTGACGACCTGTCAACGACGGCGCTGCTCGACCGCCTCGCCTTCCTCTGCCAAACGCATCAGGTTCGCCCGCAGCAAATCGCCCTTGAGTTAACCGAGAACAGCGAAATAAACCCCTGGGATATTGCCGAGACCGCCGCCCGCTATCGCCAGGCCGGGCATGCGCTTTTTCTCGATGATTTCGGTAGCGGCTACGCCAATATGAATTATCTTCAGGCGCTGACCTTCGACATGCTAAAAATAGACAAGACGCTGGTCAGCGCCGCGCCGGACAACAGCGTGCTGCCGCAACTCATCGCGTTCGCGCGCTCGCTATCGCTGGAGCCGCTGGCGGAAGGCGTGGAGACCCCGGCGCAGCGCAACCGGTTGAAAACGCTGGGCGTGGTTTATGCGCAAGGGTGGTATTACAGCAAAGCCCTGGCCAGCAGGGCTTTTATTCAGTGGTGTGCTGACAGACGCAGTCAGTCCTGATGGAGGAACATATGGCGCAGGTAGTGCGGCACGGCGTCATCGGCGTTGCTGCCAATGACCTCCAGCTCCGGGTGCAGATCTTTCAGACGCTGGTGGGCGTTTTGCATGATGCAGCCTTTGCCCGCCATAGAGAGCATCTCCGCATCGTTCATGCCGTCGCCAAAAGCGATACAGTCTTTCAGGTTGTAACCCATGATTTGCGCCACCGCTTCCAGCGCATGACCTTTCGATACGCCGCCCGCCATGACTTCCAGACAGGTTAAGGTGGAGAAACTGACGTTGACGCGATCGCCCCAGCGCGCGTTAATCGCCTGCTCCAGCGGCAGCAGCACGTCGTGGTCCGGCGAGGTGAAAAACACCTTGCTGACACCCTCTGGCTCCAGCAAACCCGGTTCGTACAGCGCGTAGTTGAAGACCGCCTCTTTGAAAAAACGCATCTCTTCCGGGCGGTGGCGGTTCATAAACCACTCATCGTCGCGATACACGTTGGTGACGATATCCGGGTTGTTACTCACTACGCCGAACAGATCGGCGGCAATATCGCGATCGAGGTTATGCGCAAAAATCAGATTACCGTCAGTGTCGTGTACGCGCGCGCCGTTGGAGGTGATCATAAACGCTTTGATCCCCAGACCGTCCCGGATTTGCGCCACGTCGATATGATGGCGGCCGGTGGCGAAAACGAAATTAATGCCCTTTTCCGTCAGCAGCTTCAGGGTCTCTTTGGTGTAGGGGGACAAACGATGGTCGGGATTAAGGAGCGTGCCATCCAAATCAGACGCAACAACCTGGTACATAAAAGAATTCAACCTCTAAGTAAGAGCGGCGTTATCGCCGGATTAATCATGTCGACAAAAAAAATCGACGATGGCATGGAGCGCGACTGAGCGCATAACGTCCTTTTCAAAAAGGATCTCATGGTAAGCGCCTTTGATGACAAGCGGCGTCTCCCCTTCGCAGGGATGGCCGGCTTCGGCGCGTAATTCACAATAACGGTCGTGCATGCGGTTATCCACAACGCGTTCTTCCTGCGCCTGAATAAGCAACACAGGCGTCCTGTCGTCGCTGGCGCCAGCGAGGATCTCTTCGCCCGCCAGTACCCCTTCACGCACCCAGTGGTACGTTGGCCCACCGACGCGCAAATCGGGATTATCGGCATAAAACCCCAGGTTCCGTCGATAACGTTCACGGCTGTGCGTCAGGATATTGAGGCTAAACGGCAGGGCGTGCCAGCGCCCGGTGCCCATGGCATAGCTTTCCCGAACACGCTGATGGCCCTCAGCCCAGTCGAGAATATGGCGCACCATCCAGTCCGGAAAACGCATCACGATGCCGAACATCGGAGCGCTAAGCGCCATCGCGTCGCACACCCCGGGATGGCGCTGTAAAAACAGCGTGGCAATCGCGCCGCCCATTGAATGCGCGAGAATAAAGCGCTTACGCCAGGGCCCTGACGCCACCTCCTGCTGCCAGAACGCGGCGACGTCGTCTACATAGTCGCTGAAGTTCACCACGTGCCCGCGATGGGTGTCGGAGAGCATGCGTCCGGAGAACCCCTGCCCGCGGTGGTCGATAATCAGAACGTCAAACCCGCAGCGGAACAGATCGTACGCCAGTTCGGCGTACTTAACATAGCTTTCGATACGCCCGGGACAAACGACAATCACCCGATCGTGATAGCTCGCATGGAAGCGCACAAAACGCACCGGGACGCCGTCCACGCCGGTAAAGACCGCCTCTTCTCGCTGGCGCCAAAAATCATTGAGCGGCCCCATCGTGAAGGAAGCAAACGCGTTTTCTCTTGTACTCCAGTCCTTTTGCTGCCGAAACATCGGGTATCCGCCCTCGTTAACCGCGGAAGATCGTTTTTTTATGGCGTGTCACACAACACACAGACAATAGCGTATTGTGGCATAAAAACAGACAATCAGGGAGATTCTCATGACCTTTGAGTGGTGGTTCGCCTACCTGCTGACGTCCATTATTCTCAGCCTTTCACCCGGCTCCGGCGCCATTAATACCATGACGACCGCCATTAACCACGGCTATCGCGGCGCGGGCGCGTCGATTGCGGGTCTGCAAACCGGGCTGGGTATTCATATTGTGCTGGTGGGCGTGGGTCTGGGCACCTTGTTTTCGCGCTCGGTCCTTGTCTTCGAAGTACTGAAGTGGGCGGGCGCCGCCTACCTTATCTGGCTTGGGATACAGCAGTGGCGTGCCGCTGGCGCAATCGATCTGAACGCGCTGGCGCAAACGCAATCGCGCGGTCGGCTGTTTAAACGCGCCGTGTTTGTCAACCTCACCAACCCGAAGAGCATCGTTTTCCTCGCTGCGCTGTTTCCGCAGTTTATCATGCCGAACCAGCCCCAGGTGATGCAGTATGTCGTATTGGGCGTGACTACGATTGTGGTGGATATCATCGTGATGATTGGCTATGCAACGCTTGCGACGCGCATCGCGGCATGGATCAAAGGCCCACGGCAGATGAAAGCCCTGAATAAAGTGTTTGGTTCGCTGTTTATGCTGGTAGGCGCGCTGCTCGCGTCAGCACGCCATGCGTGATTAGCGGGAGATGATCAGGTGGATGCCGAAACCGGCGAACAGGGTACCTGCAACGCCGTCAATCCATTTCGCCATGCGCTGATAGCCGCGGCGCATGGTCGGTAGGGCAAAGAGGCTCGCCACGATAGTAAACCAGGCGAAGGTCTCGACGATGATCAGCAGGAAGATGCCCCAGCGCTGGGCGGTGCCCACGTCATCCCCCACGAACAACGAAAACACGGAGCCGAAATAGATAATCGCTTTTGGGTTCGCAAGATTGGTCAGCAGCCCTTTCAGGAAGCTTTTGCCGCTTTTCGCCAGCTCGACCTTCGGCGCATCTCCCGGCGCTTCGTTTTTCTTCAGCGCGCCGCGCAGCATCTGATAACCCATCCAGCACAGATACAGACCGCCGCCGAGCATGATGATGTTGTGCAGCCAGGCCATTTTTTCGATGATCAAATGTAAGCCAAGCAGCGCAATGCCTGCCCACACCATGACGCCTGCGGTAATACCGAGCACCCCCATCATCGCCTCTTTACGGGAACGACTGACGGCAGTTTGCGATACAAAGAAGAAATCCGGGCCGGGGCTCATCAGCGCAATGATGTGCACCAGCGCAACGGTCATAAATAGCATTAACATGGGATACCCGGGGAGAATAGTTTACCGAGTCATTATCCTGGCACTTTTTTATCCAACTGACTACTCCTCATCATCGCCGTCGACGTGGGAGCGAATAAGCGCCATAAATTCCCGGCCAAAACGTTCAAGCTTACGCATCCCGACGCCGTTGACGCTCAGCATTTCGCTGGGACTGACCGGCATCTGCTCGGCCATTTCGATAAGCGTGGCGTCGTTAAAGACCACATAAGGCGGAATATTCTCTTCATCGGCGATGACTTTACGCAGCTTGCGCAGTTTGGTAAACAGCTTACGGTCGTAATTGCCGCCATAGGATTTTTGCGCCACCCGCGGCTTGAGGGCGACGATACGCGGCACCGCCAGCTGTAGCGGCGCTTCGGCGCGCAGTATCGGGCGCGCCGCCTCGGTAAGCTGTAGCGCCGAATGGTGCGCGATATTCTGGGTGGCGAAGCCGAGGTGAATCAGCTGGCGGATCACGCTGACCCAGTGCTCATGGCTCTGCTCGCGGCCAATACCGTACACCGGCAGCTTGTCGTGCCCCAGCTCGCGGATGCGCTGGCTGTTCGCGCCGCGCAGCACCTCCACCACATAGCCCATGCCGAAGCGCTGGTTGACGCGGTAAATGGTCGACAGCGCCTTGCGCGCATCCTCCAGCCCGTCGTACTGGCGCGGCGGGTCGAGACAGATATCGCAGTTGCCGCAGGGCTCCTGACGCCCTTCGCCAAAGTAGTTCAGCAGCACCAGACGGCGGCAGGTTTGCGCCTCGGCAAACGCGCCCATCGCGTTAAGCTTGTGGCGTTCGATATCCTGCAACTGCCCGGCGGGTTTCTCCTCCAGGCAGCGGCGCAACCACGCCATATCGGCCGGATCGTAAAACAGCATCGCTTCGGCAGGCAGGCCGTCGCGCCCGGCACGTCCGGTTTCCTGATAGTAGGATTCGATGTTGCGGGGAATATCAAAATGCACCACGAAACGCACGTTGGGTTTGTTGATCCCCATACCGAACGCCACGGTCGCCACCACGATTTGCAGGTCGTCGCGCTGGAACTTCTCCTGCACGTCGGCGCGGATATTGTTTTCCAGCCCGGCATGATAGGCCGCCGCGCTATAGCCGCGGCTTTGCAGGCGGGCGGCGGTGTCTTCCACCTTCGAACGGCTGTTACAGTAAATAATACCGGACTTGCCGCGCTGTTCCTGGACGTAGCGCATCAGTTGATCGAGGGGTTTAAACTTCTCCATCAGCATGTAGCGGATGTTCGGGCGGTCAAAGCTGCTGAGCTGGATAAGCGGGTCGCTCAGCCCCAGCAGCCGCACGATATCGCGACGCGTGGTGTCATCCGCCGTGGCGGTCAGCGCCATAAACGGCACCGCCGGGAAACGCTGGCGAAGCTGACCCAGCGCGGCATATTCCGGACGGAAATCATGGCCCCACTGGGAAATACAGTGCGCTTCATCGACCGCCAGCATCACCGGGTTCCAGTGCGCCAGGTGTTCGAGGAAGTTATCCAGCATCAGGCGTTCCGGCGCGATATACAGCAGGCGGATTTTACCGGTACGGCAGCCCGCCATGACCTCAAGCTGCTGTTCGCGGTTCTGAGTCGAGTTCAGGCACGCGGCGGCCACGCCGTTGGCAAGCAACTGGTCGACCTGGTCTTTCATCAGAGAAATGAGCGGCGACACGACAACCGTCAGGCCGTTGAGTACCAGCGCGGGGATTTGATAACACAGCGATTTACCGCCACCGGTGGGCATGACGACCAGACAGTCGCGGCCTTCCAGCGCGGTTTCAATGATGGTTTCCTGGCCCGGACGGAACTGCTGGTAGCCAAAGGTTTCCTGCAAAACCTGCTTCGCCAGCGATGCCTGATTGAATACTTCCGCCTGCGCCACGTTAACCCCATTGCCAAAATTAAAACAGGCGCTATTTTCAGCGTCTGAGCAAGAAACTGCAACGTTTAACGCAAAATCCTTCGAGGGGGCTAGAACAAATCGCTCCGCACCGGGTCGTCACCCACGCTCTCCCACCAGCAACCCGCCCGGACGGGTTCGCATTGATGCTGTTCTCCTGAGCAAAATGGTTTATCAATATTTCTCGCGATGGCGTCATCTTACCTGTTTACCCCTTTCTGCCCTTCAGTTCTGTCACAATGGTGGAAATCAACATTTAATAAGCATAAAATCAACATTTTCATAACCATCGGAAAAGTTTCATGTCTGCAGAACTGACGGCCGAAGCCGTCCTCAGGCTGGTGGGCGAAATGTTCGTTTATCACATGCCGTTTAACCGCGCGCTCGGCCTTGAGCTTGAGCGCTATGAGAAAGATTTCGCGCAACTCAGTTTTAATAACCAGCCAATGATGGTCGGCAACTGGACCCAGAGCATTCTCCACGGCGGCGTTATCGCCTCAGCGCTGGATGTTGCCGCAGGCCTGGTCTGCGTCGGCAGCACGCTGACGCGTCACGACACGATCAATGAAGACGAGTTGCGCCAGCGTCTTTCCCGCATGGGGACTATCGATCTGCGCGTCGATTATCTTCGCCCTGGCCGCGGCAACCGCTTTACCGCCAGCAGCAGCCTGCTGCGCGCGGGCAATAAAGTGGCGGTCGCGCGCGTAGAACTCCATAACGAAGAGCAGCTTTATATCGCCAGCGCGACCGCCACTTATATGGTGGGTTGAGCGGGTGAAATCGGGTAACATTGCTTTACTTTTCTGTCACGGATTTAACCGATGGACGCTAAACAAACGCGGCAGGGCGTATTACTGGCCCTTGCCGCTTATTTCATTTGGGGCATCGCTCCGGCCTACTTCAAGCTTATCCACTACGTTCCGGCGGATGAAATTCTGACCCACCGTATTATCTGGTCGTTTTTCTTTATGGTGGCGCTGATCACCGTTAGCCGACAGTGGAACGGCCTGAAAAAGCTGTGGCAAACGCCGAAGAAAATCGTCTTCCTGGCGCTCTCTGCGGTGCTGATCGGCGGAAACTGGTTGCTGTTTATCTGGGCGGTGAATAATCACCATATGCTGGAAGCCAGCCTCGGCTACTTTATTAACCCGCTGGTGAATATCCTGCTGGGCATGGTGTTCCTCGGCGAGCGCTTTCGTCGTATGCAGTGGCTGGCGGTACTGCTCGCCGCCTGCGGCGTACTGGTGCAGCTATGGACGTTCGGATCACTGCCGGTGATAGCCCTGGGGCTGGCGTTCAGCTTCGCCTTCTACGGCCTGGTGCGCAAGAAGATAGCTGTCGATGCGCAGACCGGCATGCTGGTGGAGACGCTGTGGCTGCTGCCGGTAGCCGCTATCTGGCTGTTCGGGATTGCCGACAGCCCTACCAGCCATTTAACGCAAAACCCGTGGTCGCTGAATCTGCTGCTGATGGCGGCGGGTATCGTCACCACCATACCGCTGCTGTGCTTTACCGGCGCGGCCACCAAACTGCGCCTTTCAACGCTGGGCTTTTTCCAGTACATCGGCCCGACGCTGATGTTCCTGCTGGCGGTGATGTTCTACGGTGAAACGCCGGGAGCGGACAAAATGGTCACCTTCGGCTTTATCTGGGCGGCGCTGGCCATCTTCATTATGGATGCGGTCTACACGCTGCACCGCACGCCGAAATCCTGACGCGCCGACACCCGGCCACCGGGCGTCGCGAGCGTTACAGCCAGTTTCTGCGTTTGAAATAGAGGTATGGCGCCAGGCCCGCGAGGAGCATAAAGACAATCGCCCCCGGATAGCCGAAACTCCAGTGCAGCTCCGGCATAAACTCGAAGTTCATACCATAGCTTGAGGCCACCAGCGTCGGCGGCAGAAACACCACGGACACCACCGAGAAGATCTTGATGATGCGGTTCTGCTCGATGTTGATAAAGCCCATCGCCGCCTGCATCAGGAAGTTCACCTTCTGGAACAGCGATTCGTTGTGCGGCAGCAGGGACTCGATATCGCGCAGGATCTCGCGCGCCTGCTCCAGTTGCCCCGAAGGCAACCGGGCCTTACGCACAAGGAAGTTCAGCGCGCGTTGGGTATCCATCAGACACAGACGCACCTTCCAGCCGATATCCTCCAGCTCCGCCAGCGTCGAGAGCGCTTCGTCATACTCATCGCCCTGATGGCCTTCCATGATGACGCGGCTCAGCTTTTCCAGATCGCTGTAGATGTTTTCGATTTCATCCGCCAACTGTTCGATTTTGGTTTCGAACAGATCGAGCAGCAGCTCGAAGGCGTTGCCGTCCACCATCGCCTGATTGCGGGCGCGCATACGGTAAAGACGAAAGGCGGGCAGTTCGCGCTCACGCAGCGTGAACAGGCGGCCTTCGCGGATGGTAAACGCCACGGTGGAGTTACCGGCGTGATCATCGGCATCCTCAAAGAAGAAAAAGGAGTGAATATGCAGGCCGTCTTCGTCTTCAAAGAAACGTGCCGATGCTTCGATGTCTTCCAGTTCAGGGCGTGTCGCCAGATTCTGACCCAGTTCTGCCTGTACGCGGTTACGTTCGTCGTCATCCGGCTCCACCAAATCGACCCAGACTGAGCTGGCCAGATGTTTGATTTCATCAGACTCAAGACGCGTTAAGCGATTGTTTTCCAGTTGAAATGCGCTCAGCATGACCGGGACTCCCAATGCAAAAAATTATCGGACAGTTCGGTGGGCACACAGAAACAAATTGGGTTTCAGACCATAAAGCCTGACTCAGCGCGACGGGAATAGAACAGGTCGCTGACAACCACTAAGGCCATCAGCACAGGAGGATAGCCTTAGAAGTTGTTCCTGGATGACAGGAAAATGAGCCAGCATCTACTGGGTGTGTCCAAGGCGAATGTCCTCTTAGCGTAATCGTGCGCGCATGTTACGCCAGCCGAAATGCAGCGTCAACACACAGCGAAGCGCCAGAAGGTATTTAGCCCCTTCTGGCCTATAAGACTAGCAGAAAATGAAGAATTTATTATATTTTTCTTAAAGTTACGCATTTTCCAGCCGGGCATACGCCGCGACCAGCCATTTGATTCCCTGCCCCTGAAATGCGACCTGCAAACGACTGTGTTCGCCGCTTCCCTCCAGGTTAACGATGGTGCCTTCACCGAATTTCGGGTGGCGCACGCGCTGACCGAGCTTATAGCCAGTGTCGTTTTCCGCCATTGGGGTACCCATGCGCTGGTGGCTGACCGGTCGGCTGACCGTCGCCCGCAGGCGCACCTCTTCAACGCAGGCTTCCGGCAACTCGCCGACAAAGCGCGACGGTCGATGGTACACCTCTTTGCCGTACAGACGACGGGTCTCCGCGTAAGTCAGGGTCAGCTTTTGCATCGCCCGGGTCACGCCGACATAGGCCAGACGCCGTTCTTCCTCCAGACGTCCGCCTTCATCCAGCGACATCTGGCTGGGGAACATTCCCTCTTCCATGCCGACGATAAACACCTGCGGGAACTCCAGCCCTTTGGCCGAGTGCAGGGTCATCAACTGTACCGCGTCCTGCCAGGTATCCGCCTGGCCTTCTCCGGCTTCCAGCGCCGCATGGGACAAAAAAGCCTGCAGCGGCATCAGATCTTCATCTTCGTCGTTGTAGCTGAACTGGCGCGTCGCCGTCACCAGTTCCTCTAAGTTTTCAATACGCGTCTGGCCTTTCTCGCCTTTCTCCTGCTCGTACATCATCCGCAGCCCGGAATCCTTAATCACCCGGTCGGTCTGCACGTGCAGCGGCATATCGACAGTTTCCTGCGCCAGCGCGTCGACCAGCTCCATAAAGCGCTGCAGGGCGCTGGCCGCGCGGCCCGCCAGCGCTTTCTCTTTCAGCAGTTCGCGGCAGGCCTGCCACAGCGTCAGTTGGCGATCGCGGGAGGTCTGGCGCACGATATCCAGCGTGCGGTCGCCGATGCCGCGCGTCGGGGTATTGACCACCCGCTCAAACGCCGCATCGTCGTTACGGTTAGCGATAAGACGCAGGTAAGAGAGGGCGTCCTTAATCTCCTGGCGCTCGAAGAAGCGCATGCCGCCGTAAATACGGTACGGCATGCTGACCTGTAGCAGCGCCTCTTCCAGCACGCGCGACTGGGCGTTGCTGCGGTACAGAATAGCGCACTGTTCAAGCGCGCCGCCGTTGTCCTGCCAGGTTTTGATGCGGTTCACCACGAACCGCGCTTCGTCGAGCTCGTTGAACGCGCAGTAGAGCGAAATCGGCTCGCCATCGACACCATCGGTCCACAGTTTTTTGCCCAGACGCCCGTTGTTGTTTTCGATCAGGGCGTTCGCCGCGCTAAGAATATTGCTGGTCGAACGGTAGTTTTGCTCAAGACGGATGGTTTCCGCCCCGGGAAAATCGTTGAGGAAACGCTGGATGTTTTCCACCTGCGCGCCGCGCCAGCCGTAAATAGACTGGTCATCGTCGCCGACGATCATCACCTTGCCGGTGTCACCGGCCAGCAGGCGGATCCACGCATACTGAATGTTGTTGGTATCCTGAAATTCGTCGACCAGGATGTTGGTAAAGCGCTCGCGGTAGTGCTGGAGGATATGCGGTTTGTTAAGCCATAGCTCGTGGGCGCGCAGCAGCAGCTCGGCGAAATCCACCAGCCCGGCGCGATCGCAGGCTTCCTGATAGGCCTGATAGACTTTCTGCCAGGTTTGTTCGACCGGGTTGCCGTAGCTCTGGATGTGGTGCGGCCGCAGACCTTCGTCTTTCTGGCTGTTGATGTACCACATCGCCTGGCGCGGCGGCCACTGCTTCTCATCGAGATTCATCGCCTTAATCAGGCGTTTTAACAAGCGGAGCTGATCTTCGCTGTCGAGGATCTGAAAATCCTGCGGCAGGTTAGCATCCAGATGGTGCGCACGCAGCAGGCGGTGCGCCAGCCCGTGAAAGGTGCCAACCCACATCCCGCCCTGCGATGTACCCATCAGTTGACCAATACGGTGGCGCATTTCCGCCGCCGCTTTGTTGGTAAACGTCACCGCCATGATGGAGTACGGCGAGCTGTTTTCCACGCTCAGCAGCCAGGCGATACGGTGCACCAGAACGCGCGTTTTACCGCTGCCTGCGCCCGCCAGCACCAGCATATTGGTACGTGGCGCCGCCACGGCTTCACGCTGTTTGTCATTGAGGCTGTCGAGCAGGTAAGAAACGTCCATTGGCACCGCCGAAAAATGCGCTGCCCGCTGGCGGAAAGCCTGGCGGGCATACTGTTGATTTATACAATACTGCTGGTGATTATATCAGCGTCGTGAGGGATGCCAACCGCGAAATTTCAATGTGCGGCAGCAGGCGGCTGTCGAGCGTCTGCATCAGGTCGGCGTTTTCCGGCCTGATCCAGCAGGCCTGCATACCGCAGCGAATGGCGCCCGCCACGTCGGTGGTCAGGTCGTCGCCGACATGCAGGATCTCGCAAAGCGGCAGGCCGAGCCTTTCCGCCGCCAGATGATACATGTCGTTGAACGGCTTCGAACGTCCGTCCGGGCCCGCGCGCAGCACAAATTTGAAATAGTCGCCAAGACCAAACCGTTCCGGTCGCGCGTTGCCGTTGGTGATCGCCACCAGCGGCCACTTTGCCGCCAGCTTTTGCAGGGTATCGTGCGTTTCCTGCGGCACATCGACACGGCTGCGCCAGTGGGCGAAGTGCGCCATCGACTCCACCGCGCCTGCAGCCGCTTCCTGCGCGCTCAGGCCAGCGCTAAGCATCGCCTGCTCGACCGCACGACGCCGCCATTCGGTCACGTCGTGATAAATCTCCGGCTCCTGCTCGCGCAGCAACTGGCGCACGCGCTGAAGATCGCGGTTTTGCAGGTTTTTTAACAACGGATGGTAGTTTTGCACAAACGCCAGCGCTTCCTGTTCAGTGCGCAGAATAACCGGGCGGTTGTCATAAAGGGTGTCATCAAGGTCGAATGTCAGGGCTGAGATTTGGCCTAATGGACGGTAAAAACGCATTATTTCCCCCGTTTGGCGCGTGGGTGCGCCGCATCGTACACCGAGGCAAGGTGTTGAAAATCAAGATGGGTATAGATCTGCGTGGTGGAGAGATTCGCGTGCCCCAGCAGCTCCTGCACCCCGCGCAGATCGCCGCTCGACTCCAGCATGTGCGTGGCGAACGAGTGGCGCAACTTGTGCGGATTAACATGGCTGTTGAGCCCCTGCCGGATCCCCCACTCGGCAAACCGTTTTTGCACATTGCGCGTGGAAATACGCTTGCCGAGCTTAGACAAAAACAGCGCCTCTTCTTCAGCGCCGAACA
>Ga0213878_10000558_pt1 | contig 13798 bp, 13 predicted proteins | sample VelepicoBEBS_R02_FD_161053 | JGI IMG/M metagenome (GOLD analysis project Ga0213878, IMG submission 161053) | Vellozia epidendroides bulk soil microbial communities from rupestrian grasslands, the National Park of Serra do Cipo, Brazil - BS_R02 | ecosystem: Environmental > Terrestrial > Soil >... | reverse complement strand
CTTTGAGCAGGCTGCGGTCGAGACCTAAAAACTGGCTGGGCGTCAGGTCTTCGGCGACAAGCAGCGTAGGCTGCGTCAGGCGCAGGGCGTCCTGCTGGCGGTGTCGGGGCCAGGTTATCTGCAACAACTGCTCGCTGATATCGCGAATATCGCTGACCCGTTCGCGCAGATAGTCGCTGCTGGAGGCGGCAAGTTTCTCGCAGATGCTCTCCATGTTCTGGATAATCGCCCCGGCAAGACCCTGTTTTTGCTCGCGAATCAGGCGGCGGATGTTACCGGCGAATTCGTCATCCTGAATCAACGACAGGTGCGCGCTGAGAATTGTTTTACTCTCACCGCCAAGGGCGTTAAGCCGCTGGTTGAGGCTGTCGGCAAGTTCGGCAAGGCTGTGCTCAAGGCGAGGAATATCTTCCGGGCTCGCCGGGATAGCGCGGTAGCTTTCCAGATTATCGCTGCGCCAGAGAGTCAGCACGCCGTGTCCGATACCGCCAGCCAGCACAGTGCCGGTTTGCAGACAGGGGGTAAGCCGTGACAGCGAGCGGGGCAGGGGCTGCGCGATGAGCGCGGCGGCGGGCGGTACGTTGTCGCTGTCGATAAAGCGATGTTCAAGATAGTTTTCCAGCGTGCGGCGGGCCTGCTCTTCATCCGCACCGCTGATTTCCAGACTACAACTGTCGTTAAACAGCGTACCGGTGCTGACCAGCGCCAGAGAGCTTTTGGCATCCGCGTGGGTGTTCAGCCGATGGTTGATAAAACGAATGTCGCTGCGCCACAGGCTGCACTGCTCTTTTAACGCCCAGGCCGGGCGGGCGTGCAGCCCGTTAGGCAGCGGGCAGAGAAAGGTTATCGTCAACATAACATGTCCTTGATGAGCCAACTCAGCATCTGAAATCCGTCAGATGAGCGACGGTGTTGGCATGGGTGTTTTTCAGCAGCGCCACCAGCAACTGGTGGGTTTGCGCAATATCCTGGGTATCCGCAATGGAGGCCGCGCAGTGACCGTAACGGGTCGGCGGGCCGAGCACTACGGTGGGGATGCCCGTGCCGCTGAGGTGTATCGCGCCGCCGTCGGTACCGCCATTGCTGAACATATCCCGCTGCAGGGGAATGGCGTTCGCGGCGGCGGTTTCCTCGACCCAGCTTGTCAGCCGGGGAGGCGCTACCAGCGTTTTGTCATACATCACCAGCATCGGACCGCAGCCAATCTGGCGGTGGTTATCGTGGCCGTAATCAAAGTTTTTCGCCCAGCAGGCGGTATCCAGCACGATGGAGAGATCGGGCTGCACCGCGCGGGCGGCGGTTTGCCCGCCGCGCAGGCCGACCTCTTCACTGGAGGTCGCCACGAGCCAGATTTCGGCGTCCAGCGGTGTGTGCGCCAGCGACCGCAGCAGGCTGACCAGCAGGTAGCAGCCCAACCGGTCGTCAAAGGCCTTTCCCATCACCCGGCGGTGCGGCAGGGAGGTAAAAGGGGTATCGAAGGTGACGCGATCGCCAGGCGCAATACCGGCCAGGGCGACCTCCCCGTCGCTGCGGGCGCCAATGTCGACACGCAGTTTGCCGACCTCGCCGCCCTGACGTTCGCCGTCAAGCAGGCCACGAATCTTATTGCCTGCCCGGGTGGTGACGCGTACCGGCTGAAGCTCCCGCGCCGCCATCCGCACGTTGCCTATCGGCAGGACGTCAATGGCGCCTTCACGGCTGATGCTGCGCACCACGAAACCCACCTCGTCCATATGGGCGCACACCATCACTTTCGGGCCCGTGCTTTCATTCAGGCGGATGAGCACGGAGCCCAGCCCGTCGAACTGCACGGTTTTTTGCAGCGCGTCGGCCTCCTGCAGCAAAATAGCGCGCACCTCCTGTTCGGCGGCGGCAATCGCGTCGGCTTCGCTCAGCGCTTTCAGTAGCGCAATATCCATCACTCTTCTCCCGTCATCAGCAGCGTTTTCGGCATCTGGTACAGCACCTCGGCGCCGGTGTTGGTGACCAGCACCACGTCTTCAATTCTCACGCCGCCTTCCCCGTCGAGGTAAATGCCCGGCTCGACGGTGAGCAGCATGCCGGGCTGAAGCCGGGTGCTGTCCGAGGGGGAGAAACGTGGGTTTTCATGAACGTCGATACCGATCGCGTGGCCGGTGTTGTGTCCGAAGCGGGGGTCATATCCGGCGCGGCTAATGACGCTGCGCGCGGCGGCATCGACCGTCATGCAGACAGCGCCGGGGCGAATGGCGGCGATGGCCGCCAGCTGCGCGTTCAGTACGGTCTGGTAAACGTCATACAACGGTGATTCCTCTGGCGCGGCATAGCGGCCCGCCACCAGAAAGGTACGGGTTATGTCGGAACAATATCCCTGGTATTGAGCGCCAAAATCGAGGGTGACCAGCTCACCCGCCACGATGACTTTGTCGGAGGCTTTTCCGTGGGGAAGCGCGCCGCGCGGACCGCTGGCGACAATGGTGTCGAACGAGGGTTTTTCCGCCCCCTGTTGTTTCATAAACCACTCCAGCTCGGCGGCGACTTCGCGCTCGCGCATGCCCGGCTGGATAAAACGGCGGATAGCGTCGGCGCTGATGTCGGCAATCCGGCATGCTTTGCGGATAAGCGCTATCTCCTGCGCCGTTTTCACCTGGCGCAGCGGTTCAAGCTCAATGCTCACCAGTTCCGAGCGCAGGGCGGCGCCCCAAAGGTTGCCGGTTTGCCAGCTCACCTGCGCGCCCTCGAAACCGATGCACGCCAGCCCCTCTTCAGCGGCTATCTGATTAACGATAGCCTCCATCGGACGTTGGTTTTCCAGCCGGTGCAACTGATACCCGTGGGTACGGGCGGCCACCTCGGCGTAGTAGCGAAAATCCATCAGGATATGCGCGCTCTGTCGGGTCACCAGCACATAGCCTGAGCTGGTGGCGAAGCCGAGGTGCGGCTGCTTGTTTTGCCGGGAGGATATCAGCACGGCATCCAGTCGCTCTGCCACGAGCCAGCGACGCAGCGTTGTCAGTAAGGCCATCTCCGCGCTCCGCTTAGAGTGTGTCGAGAGTCAGCTTGCCGCGTTTGTGCATGCTGTTGCGAAGAAGCACCACCAGCAGCGCCGTCACCACCGCGCCGACCAGAATACCGAGCATGTAGCCGCCAAGGTGGGTCACCAGCGGCCAGGCCCAGATGGCCGACTCCGGAAACCACTGCACTGCGCCGAAGGCAGTCGCCGTCATGGCGCCGACGATAGCGCCCGCCATATAGGCTGGTAGCGTCGCGAGCGGGTTTTCCAGCAGGAACGGGATCGCCCCTTCGCTAATGCCCATAAAGGCGAGGAACATGGCGGTTTTCCCCTGTGGATAAAGCTGCGCGCTGAACAGGCGTTTTCCGGTGAGGCGACTGTCGATAAGCGTAGCCAGACCCAGTCCGATAGGCGGAATGACGATGGCTACAGCGCGGGAGGTGATAGGCAGAACATGGTCGGTGGTAAAGCCCAGCGCGACGAAGCCCGCCGCTTTGTTAATCGGCCCGCCGAGGTCGATGGCGGTCGCGGCCGCCATACCGATGGCGTACATCATCGACCCGGCCTGTCCTGCCGCCAGCAGGACGGTGCGCATCCCGGCATTGAGCCAGCCGCCAATCGGCGTAATGATATAGTACATCGCCAGCATGACGAACAGCGCGGACAAAATAGGGATCAGGAAGGTGCTTTTGAATGCCAGCAGGTACTGCGGTACGGAAATCCGGCTGTTGAGCCATTTCACCAGATAGCCTGCCGCGATGGCGATAATCAGCGCGCCGATAAACGTCGACGGTACCGGTTTGCTGGCGACCCAGTTCAGCTTTTGTGGGTCAAAATTGAGCACCAGCGTTGGCTGCGTCGCGATAAGACCGCCGATAAACCCGGCCGGAAAGGCCAGCTTTCCACCAATCGAGTTAGCGACGAAGGCGGCGAACATCGGGATGGCGAAGCTGAACAGCAGGCCGCCGAACGATTCGGTCAGGTAGCCGAATTTCAGCAGCGACAGGTCAAAGCCGCTGAACTTGCCGGAGTTAAGGGCGTCGAAGATGCCGGTATCTGGTGGAATATCGAGCCAGACGTAGGCGATAAGCTGTGAAATTGCGAGGATAACCCCGCCCATGATGAGTGTCGGCACCATGCGGGAGATTCCCGACATGATGTGCTGCGGGAGTTCTTTCCAGAAGGTATTGCCTGCTGCAGCCGGTGCGGGCTTGAATGCCAACGTATCGCCGCCAGGCGATGCGGGGCGAACGGCGCTGCGTTTTTTAATTGCCATGTCACTGACCCTGTCATGAAGGATTATTGTGGTTCTGCCGCGACCATTGCTTCGATCTCTTTTAGCGTGCCTGCCGCATTTTTAATGGCATCCTGAAGGGTGATTTCATACACATCGCGGGATTCAAAACGCTCGGTATCTTCCGGGGTGATGGCGATAGCATGAATAATAATGTCGGCGCTGGCGATATCCTGCGCGGTTAAGCGATTCTGAATACCGTCTGCCCCCTGGGTTTCAATCTTCACCTCATAACCCGCTTCCACGGCGGCCTCTTCCAGCGCCTGTGCGGCCATAAAAGTGTGCGCCAGCCCCATCGGACATGCGCACAGCGCAATCAGTTTCTTAGCCATGATGAACTCCTTGTGAGAAAAACTGCTGCGATTATGGACGGTGGATCCGGGTGTTCGTTACCGGATAAATGATGCAATGGCTGGGCTATTAATGCATTGGATGAAAAATGTGACGACAATCCGTTTATTGATTAACGGACGAAAAGGGGGAGGGGCAAGCGACCTCCGGCAGCACTGGCGCCGGAGGAAAAGAGGGAATTAATAACCGACCTGATCGATAACGAACTGCTGGCCGCAGTTGCCGGGGTGCGGTTGCGGCAACAGGGAACCCGCCGCCAGCGGCGCGTTGATGGCGCTGGCCTTAATGGCAATCTGCATTTCGGTGAGGTAGGCCGGATTACCGTTGCAGGTCAGTTTGACAGCCTTGACGCCCTCCGGACCGTAGCTTTTGGCGACGGCGTCATCAAAGTCGCTACGGCTGACGGTTTTGCCGTAGTTGCTGGCGAGAAAAGCGCCCAGCGCGCTCTGGCGAACTTCGCCGTTCAGGCGCACCATCGTACCGAAATAGACATCCGGGTCGAAGCCGAAGCAGATGCCATGCTTGGCGTATTCATAGCGCTCAAGGCAGGATTTTCCGCCGCTGCCCGGCATGACGTTGTTGAGCTTGTTCGCCATCTCCAGCGATAAACCGGTTTCCGCCGCCGCGCATTTACGGTTGGCGCGCACCTCCGGCATGTTTGGCACCGGGCGCGTGGCGCAACCGTAGCGCATCCAGCGACGGTCGTCGACGCCGCGTGCGGCGATGGATGTCGGCAGCCCAGGCCACAGGCCATGCACCGTCAGAAAGCGGGTCTTGTCGGCCGTGTCTTTCTGTAAACGGCATTCGGGAGGGGCATCGCGATTACGGTCATACTGGCTCTGGCAAAAGCCGGTTTGCCAGGAGAGCGCCAGTACGTAACGATCAAAATCGCCGTACTGCGTCGCCTGAAGCGGATCGGCTGAGGCAGCCATCGCGGGCAATAGCGCGAGAGCCGGTAGCAGCGTGAATGTCTTCCATCCGGGAGTCATGGGATATTCCTGTAAACCTGAATTGTTTTTATTAAATCACAAAAAAAGCCAGTGAGGAGGACTCACTGGCCAGGTCTGACAGATTTATTACCGTGCGATCAGTTCCATAGCGCCAGGAGAGGCCAGCCGACCAGTAGCAGTAAGGCGATGTATATGACGCCGAAGATCGCGCCCAGCCGCCAGTAGTCGCGTGATTTGACGTAGCCGCAGCCGTAGATGATGACGCCAGGACCGGTTGCATACGGCGTCAGGCAGCCCATGATCCCGATAGACAGCACCAGCAGCAGGCAAAGTTGCTCCATAGGCACGCCGGGAATCCCTTTGCCGACCGCGAGGATCACCGGCAGCATGGTGGCGGTGTGGGCCGACAGGCTGGCAAACAGGTAGTGGGCAAAATAGAACACCAGCACCAGAACGATAACTGTCGCCGTGGGCGAAAAGCCTTCCAGGTGCGTGCTCATGGTGTCGGCGAACCATTTGATAAACCCTGAGCGCGTCAGGCCGTTTGCCATTACCACCAGCGTGGCGAGGTTAACCAGCGTGTTCCAGGCACCGTTGTACTTGGTTATCTCTTTCCATGGCACGACGTGCAGCGCCAGCATCAGGGACACCGCGAGCATCCCCACCGCCGTGGCGTCAATGAAATCACCGCCGAAGACCCAGAGCGCAAGGCTTAACAGCACCAGGCAGATAAGCGTTATCTCTTTTTTGCTCAGCGCACCCATCTCCTTGAGCGCATCGCGGGCCCAGCCGGAGACTTCGGCGCTGTGGGTGATTTCCGGCTTATACAGGATGTAGGAGAGCCAGGGCGCAATCACCAGCAGAATCAGACCCACGGGCAGGAAACCGAGAAACCACTGCAGCCAGCTTATCTGGATACCGGCGATTTTACTGACAAACTCGAGGCCGAGCACGTTGGGCGCAGCACCGGTGACGAACATGGACGAGCTGAGGCTGGTACTGATCACCATCATCCACATCAGGTAGCCGCCGATGCGGCGAGACGACGGGTCGTTCGGGAACGAGTTAAACAACGGCGGCAGGTTTTTGATAACCGGGAACACGGTGCCGCCGGTGCGGGCGGTGTTCGAGGGGGTAAACGGCGCCAGCAGGATATCGATAATCACGATAGCATAACCCAGCGTCAGCGTACGCTTGCCCATAAACTTCACCATAAACAGGGCGATACGGCGCCCAAGCCCGGTGACCTCATAGCCCAGCGCGAAGATAAAGGCGCCGAACACCAGCCAGACCGTCGTACTGGAAAAACCGGCCAGCCCCCACTTCAACGCCTGCGCGCTGGCGTTGAAATCGGGTTTCGCCAGTTCTTTCGCGTCAAACAGCAGATACTGGCTGCCGATAACGCACAGCGTCACGGCGATAAAGCTGATGGCGGTGGCCGGAATGGGCTCGAGGATCATGCCCACAATCATGGCGACAAATACAGCGAAATAGTGCCACGCCTGCGGAGGCATGCCGTCGGGTACGGGGATTAAAAACAAGATAAGCATCACGATCAGGGGAGCCAGCAACTTCCATGCCTGGCCTTTTGTTAGGGACATAACCGATTCTCCATAAAGTTTTTTTATCATTCATTGCGCTTGCGCTATGGCGCGGGTTAACCCGACGTCTGAGCCAGGGCGGGGCTGGCCGGACGTGCCGAAAGAAGGTGCTGCAAATAGGTCAAGGTGCCGGGAGGGACCATCCGGGCGATAGTCTCCAGATCTTTTTTGGCCAGCAATTTCCGCACGCGGGAGGCGGACACCGGAATGTCGCGGTAGCACAAACGCGGAATCTCTACTAACTCAACGGGGGGAAATTCCAGTGATGGCGTCTGCAGCCAGAACTGCATGTCGTGGTTGTACTGAGAGGTAACCTGGCAAAACGGCTCGGTACCGACAAAGCGGTGCGTGATGCCAAGCGCAGGGGCAATGTACTGGCGGAAAATTTTGAGATCGATTTCGGTGTAGCAGTGGTTGATGACGTTCTGCTCTTTAATGAAATAGCAGGGGAAGGTCGCCCGGGAGATAATATATTCCGAGCCCGGATGCACCGTTAGCCTGCTGATGCCGCGTGTGCCTTCCAGCACCAGCGCCAGCCTGTCCTTGTACGGGAATCGCGACGTATCCTCTTTCACCAGAAACAGGTGCAGCCAGTCGCACTGCGCCGCAGCTTGTTCCACCAGGTAGCGATGCCCGTTGGTAAACGGGTTGGCGTTCATCACGATGCTGCCAATTTTCGCGCCCTTTTGCCGTTGTAATGAGAGCTGTTTGATATAGCGTCCAATGTTCGACGGGTTGTTTTCCATCAGCACCATGATGCCCGGCACGCGCACCAGGGTATAAAAACCGCATTTGGCGAATAACGCTTCGTTTTCCGTTTTGGTGTAAATAAACAGATGTGTGCGCTGCCATTCATACGCCAGATTAATTAATTCGGTGGCTAAGGTTAACGCCAACCCTTCACCGCGCGCGCTGTCGCTGATGGCGACGCATTTAATAATATTTCCGGCGAGTCCGCCGCAGGCGATCAGCGTGCCCTCGCGACTCAGGGTAATAAACTCTTCTATGGTGGTATCGATACGCAGATCATTCTCATTAAGGAATTGCGTAATGGCGGCGATTTTGCTGTTTTCTGCACGCCTGATGCGAGAAATCAGTAGGTTATCGAACATGTCAGATCCTGTATACGCACGGCGGGCGCGGTGCCTTTTTCATTCTCAGGATCATAAAGAGGAATATGGCGAGGGTATTTGACGTTATCCACAAACAAACGTGTGGTTTATATGGTTTTTATTCCCGTCTTATTGTGGTGTGGCTATTTGGTGGCGGTGATTAATTTAAATGGATGATGAAAGATGGGTGATTTGAAAATAAAACAAACAAATTTATTACAATTTAAAAACGAATTTTTAAATAAACTGAGAAGGAAAAGGCCGGAGCGCGGAAATACGCCCCGGCGATAATGACCGCGATATATTAGCCGCCGATAGCAGCGACGGACGGCACCAGGACTTCGGTGGCGATGATAACCACAATCAGACCGACGATAACTGGCACAGAGGTGCGTTTCACCACCTCGAAGGGCGATATTTTCGCCATCCCTGCGACAGCAACCACGACGCCCGAGACCGGGGAGATCGTGCGGCCAAGGTTGGACGCTTGCAGCATCGGGATCGATAAGTATGCCGGGTTGATGCCAGAGGAGTGCGCCAGTTTCGGGATCAGTTCGACGAACGCGTAAAACGGCGCGTTACCGGAGCCGGTGGTCATTGCCGCCAGCATGGTCAGCACCACCAGTACCAGCATCAGAATAATGCTGGCGGAACCGAACGATGTCGCGATGGAAATAAGGCTGTCGATGAAACCGATGGTGCTTAACCCCTGGGCAAAGACGCCAGCGGCCACCAGCAGCATCACAACGCTGGCAAAGGCGTCCGCCATGCCGCGATAAGCGACTTCCAGACCGGAGAACACCTTTTTAGTATCAAAACCGCGAATAAATTCCAGGATAGCGGCGAACAACATACAGAGCACAAGGATGGTAATAATGTGCAGTTCCGGGCCCCATTTGCCATCAAACACCAGTACGCCGAGAATAGGTGTAAACGGCAGGATGGCGTAAAACGCCGGCGCGGTAGTGGTCATTTCGCTGACGTCCAGCATTTCGTGGCTGATATTTTCTTTTTTATCCAGATAACGCTGCCAGAAGAAATGCGCCACAGCCATGCAGATGATTGCCGCAATTGAAATAGGCAGTGTGGTTTTAAAGGCAAAATCAATTAACGGCATTTCCGCCGCTTTTGCCGCCAGTACGACGTCGCCGGAGGTCGGAGAAAGAATTAACGCCGCCGGAGAGGCGCAAATTGCCGCCGCTGCGCCGCGGCTGATGCCGACGTTCACCATGACCGGGAACAACGTCGCCATCAGCAGTACGCCAAGACCCGTGGCGGATGAAACGGCAAGCGACATCAGGCAGGCCAGGAAATAGGCTGCCACCATCAACACATAGGGCGAATTAATATAACGCAGCGGTTTGGAGGCCAGTTTAACCACCATATCGTTCGCGCCAATGTGCGTCATATAGGCGGCGAAACCACACAGCATCATGATCATCATGCCGAGATCGCCACCGCGGCTCATCAGCAGAATTTTAATATATTCAACGATATCGGTTGCAGAATAGCCGGTACTGGTGGCGCTGCCAGGTAAAACTTTGTGGCCCATCACTGCGCTGGCGATGAGCAACAACAGACCGCCGACAAATAATACGCCGGTTGCGGAGTACCCTTTTATGATGTAGCGGGCGACGCCCACTATGATGACAACCCCAATAAGGAGTTCAAATACTGTTAGCATGATGGATTCCTGGTGTTCCTGTTGCCCAAAAGATATTCAGTTCAAAAGCAATTTCGAAAAAAGAAGTTATGGAATGTGCCGAATAAACGATCAGAAATTGCTGACGAAAATCAATAAACCGGCGACCTGGTTCATTCTTAACAGTGAAACACGCTGTGTAATCACATTATATCTTTTTCCCTGCGCGTTATTTTTTGAGCACAAGATGCAAAAATGAAAAAAATTTGTTAAATTATGCAACATCCGCAGGCGAGGGAAGAGGAGTGCAGGCTTTTCGTCCAGGATAACGGCGCTTTCCTGAGGAATAATTCAGCGCCGCGGGAATATATAATATCCATTTTCTGCGCGCGGGTTTGAATAATCCTGGTGTCAGGTTTTTGTCTTACAATAAAACAGGAGAAATCCTGGTTTGTTTGGGCTTTATTAACTTTATGCTTGCTACAATTTTCATATATCGACACCTCGGTCATAATAATGTGTTAAAAGTGAATAAATACGTATTTTTAATTATCGCCTTAGCCAGCCAGATGATGTTTTCAACGACGGCACAGGCCTCGTTTAGCGCGACCGTCAGTGACGCCTGGTCTACGCTGAGCAATAACGTCACGCAGACCTGGCAGAAACCGGAACATTACGATCTCTATGTTCCAGTGATTACCTGGCATGCGCGCTTTGCCTACGATCAGGAGAAGCTCGATAACTACAACGAGCGTCCTTGGGGGGCTGGGTTCGGGATGTCGCGCTGGGATGAGAACGGCAACTGGAATGGTCTGTATCTGATGGCGTTTAAGGACTCGTTCAATAAATGGGAACCGATTGCCGGTTACGGCTGGGAAAAAACCTGGCGCCCGCTGGCAGACGACAATTTTCATCTGGGGCTTGGGTATACGCTGGGGGTGACTGCGCGTGATAACTGGAACTACATCCCGCTGCCGGTTATTCTGCCGATGGCGTCGGTGGGTTACGGTCCGGCGACGTTCCAGATGACCTATATCCCAGGTACCTATAACAACGGTAACGTTTACTTTGCCTGGTTACGGTTTCAATTCTAACGATTTGACCGGTTTGTGACAAAACGTGCTCTCGGCAGCGTTATGAGTAAAAACAATGACTAACCGCTGTTGAAGTAAAAAATTAGCGACTTTTATCACTTTTTAGTTAACTTACGCTGGACAAAAGCCACCACAATTGCTGTACTGTTACTCGACACAGCATTTGTGTCGTTTTTTCATGTAAAGGTAATTTTGATGTCTAAGATTAAAGGTAACGTTAAGTGGTTTAATGAGTCCAAAGGCTTTGGTTTCATTACTCCGGAAGATGGCAGCAAAGACGTGTTCGTACACTTCTCCGCTATCCAGACCAATGGCTTCAAAACTCTGGCTGAAGGTCAGCGTGTAGAGTTTGAAATCACTAACGGTGCCAAAGGCCCTTCTGCTGCAAACGTAACCGCTCTGTAAGCATAACGTCAGTAGAATTCAAAACCCGCCATTGGCGGGTTTTTTTTCGCCATTTCACCGTGCGGCTGAGAACAGCCAGAACGCCAGCGCCGTCATGGCGAAGGAGCCGAACAGGTTAACGGCCACATTCATCAGCGCCCATCCCAGGCGTCCTTCTTGCAGCAGAAAGACCACTTCCGCAGAAAAGGTGGAGAACGTCGTCAGACCGCCGCAGAACCCCGTGGTAATCAGCAGCTTCCAGAGTGGGTCGATATGCGTCATACGGTTAAACCAGGCAAGCCCGGCGCCGATGACAAATGCGCCGAGCAGGTTGGCCGTCAGCGTACCAACAGGAATTGCGTGGTGCAGCGGGTTAAACCGCATCCCTAGTATCCAACGCAGCACGCTGCCCGTCCCTCCGCCAATAAATACAGCCAAAAGAAGTTGTAACACTACAATTTCCTGCTATCAGAATAATGAGAGAATTATCTTAGCGCTGAAGCCGCCTTCTGGCTACGGCGGGACGACAGGAGCCGATTATGCGTGTTGCAGCAGGACAATTTGTAGTGACGCCACAGTGGCGCAGGAATGCGCAGGAATGCGTTGAGCTGATGCGACGGTCGGCAGAGCAGGGCGCGTCCTTGCTGGTGCTCCCGGAAGCGTTGCTGGCGCGGGACGATAATGACCCGGATATGTCGGTCAACGCGGCACAACCGCTGACAGGCGGCTTCCTGAGCGTGCTGAGCGAGGAGAGTCGGCGTAATCGGCTTACCACGGTGTTGACCCTCCATGTGCCGACGACGGAGGGGCGTGCCGCGAATACGCTGGTGGCCCTGCGCGGCGGCGAGATTATCGCACAGTACCGGAAGCTGCACCTGTATGATGCTTTTTCCGTGCAGGAGTCCCGGCGGGTGGATGCTGGCGACCGCTTACCGCCCCTGATTGAGGTTGATGGGATGCAGGTCGGTTTGATGACCTGTTATGATTTGCGCTTCCCGGAGATGGCGCTGGCGCTGGCGTTGCAGGGGGCGGAGGTGCTGGTGCTGCCCACCGCCTGGGTGCGCGGGCCGCTTAAGGAGCATCACTGGGCGTCGCTTCTGGCGGCGCGGGCGCTGGACACCACCTGCTACATTGTCGCGGCCGGTGAATGCGGGAATAAGAATATCGGCCAGAGCCGGATAATCGATCCGCTTGGGGTCACGCTTGCGGGAGCCGGGAGTTTACCGCAGCTGATTTTTTCTGATATTAGTAAAACCTGTCTACAAGAGGTGCGCAAGCAACTGCCCGTCCTGCGTAACCGGCGTTTTGCGCCACCGCAAATGACGTGATGTATTTTTAAACAACGCTTGATTCACCTTGTTACAGATTGTTATTGTGTGCTCGCGCCAAATGTCCGTTAATTAGTTACGGTTTTAGTGGCGCATTTTGCAGCCTGTTTTCATGAAGAAGGTATCTATGGGTGAGATTAGTATTACCAAACTGCTGGTGGTTGCCGCACTGATTGTCCTGGTGTTCGGTACCAAGAAGCTGCGCACGCTGGGCGGCGACCTGGGAACCGCGATCAAGGGCTTCAAAAAAGCCATCAATGACGATGATACCAGCGCGAAGAAGAGCGCTGAAGAAGACGTCCCGGCAGAAAAGCTCTCTCATAAAGAGTAAGAGCACAGCCGGATGCGGCGTGCGGAACAATAAAAAAACCGGCCAGTTGCCGGTTTTTTTGTCGAAGTTGTAAATCAATATTTCAGACTTACTTCACTTCCATTCCTTTTGCCTGCAGATCCGCATGGTAAGAGGAGCGAACAAACGGGCCGCATGCCGCGTGGGTAAAGCCCATCGCCATCGCTTCCTCTTTCATCTCTTCAAACTCGTCAGGGCTGACGTAGCGCTGTACCGGCAGGTGGTGACGGCTCGGCTGCAGATACTGGCCGAGGGTCAGCATGGTCACGCCGTGGCGACGCAGGTCGCGCATCACCTCGATGATTTCGGCGTTGGTTTCACCTAAACCGACCATCAGACCAGACTTGGTCGGGATTTCCGGGTGCGCTTCTTTAAAACGCTCCAGCAGCTTCAGAGACCAGTTGTAGTCCGCTCCCGGGCGTACCTGGCGGTACAGACGCGGTACGTTCTCAAGGTTATGGTTAAACACGTCCGGCGGCGTGGCGGTGAGGATCTCCAGCGCACGGTCCATACGGCCGCGGAAGTCCGGCACCAGCGTTTCAATCTTAATGCTTGGACTCTTCTCGCGAATGGCGCTGATGCACTCAGCAAAGTGCTGGGCGCCGCCGTCGCGTAGATCATCACGGTCTACGGAGGTGATAACCACATAGCGCAGCGCCATGTCGGCGATAGTCTGCGCCAGCTTCTGGGGTTCGTTGGCG
>Ga0213878_10000557_pt1 | contig 13807 bp, 13 predicted proteins | sample VelepicoBEBS_R02_FD_161053 | JGI IMG/M metagenome (GOLD analysis project Ga0213878, IMG submission 161053) | Vellozia epidendroides bulk soil microbial communities from rupestrian grasslands, the National Park of Serra do Cipo, Brazil - BS_R02 | ecosystem: Environmental > Terrestrial > Soil >... | reverse complement strand
CGCGGCGCGCTGGCTGCGCAGCTACAAACCTCAGTGGTTTCGCTCTAACCTGGCGGCGGGCGTGACGCTCGCGGCGTATGTGCTGCCGGCGGCGCTCGGCGATGCGTCGCTTGCGGGCTTGCCGCCGCAGGCGGGACTTTACGCGTGTCTTTATAGCGGGCTGGTATTCTGGCTTTTCTGCAGCTCGCGGCACACCTGTGAAACGTAACTTCGGCGATCTCGCTGCTCGTCGGCTCGTCGCTTGGAAGCGTGGCCGGTGGCGATCCGGTCGCTCTGGCAGGGGCGAATCTTGCCTCAGGCTTCGGCTATGGTTTTCCGGTCAGCGGTGGCATGTCGCAATCGCTCGTAAATGAAAGCGGCGGCGCGCGCACACCACTCTCCGGATTGCTCTGTGCGATTTTCATCGTGCTCGTCGCCGTCTTCTTCAGTGAACTGCTGCGCAATCTACCGCAACCCGTGCTCGCGGCGATCGTGCTGATGGCCGTCGCCAGTCTGCTGAAGGTCAGAGAACTGCGTCATCTCTGGCAGGTGCATCGGAACGAGTTCCTCATTGCAGTGGTTGCGCTGCTCGGTGTTCTCTGGGCAGGGCTGCTCAGAGGCCTCCGGTTCGGCCGGTAATCTACGCTTAACGCTCTGGGCGTTTTGCGTTCCTCAACCCGTAAAACGCGCAGCCGCTCCTGAACATCAATACCGCTCATGCACCACCTCCGACGCTAAGCATGTGGCGTCAACTTGCGCGGATGAGTCATGTTTTCCGGTTTGAGGATGTCGTCGTGCAAATCTCGGCGTATCCCGGAGGGCTGTTGATGCCGGTGCCGATGGCGGTCGCACCCATATTGACCTTCAGCAGCTCCGTGCTGGCCTGTTCCAGATGACGGACGCCGTCGCCGATCATCACAGCTTAGGCACCAAACTCCTGTCCAAGGGTCATCGGCACGGCATCCTGATTTTCCGTGCGGCCGACGCTCGGATCCCAATCGGCCAATAATCGCTCGCGCTGCTCAACAAGACTAACACGGCAGCCAAGCCATCGATAGATAGACGCAAACTCGCATCCAATGTAACCGCTCCCGATGATGAACAAGTGAGATGGAAGCTGGATTCTAGCAATCAAATCGTCGCTATTGAAAAATCGCGAACCTTGGTGTGAAGAAGAGTCGGGGCGCGAGCCGGTGGCTATGATGATGTATTCGGTTTCGATATCTTCGTGCTCTCCCAATGAATCGGTCATGCAGACCTGATTCTCTCCAAGCAAACTTCCGGTGCCGGTTGCTATCCGGACGTTCATCTTTTGCAATCCGCTCCGAAGATCCTCCACGAGGCGAGCGCTAGCCGCCCGCTGAGCCTTCATCCAGTCCACCAGAGAGCTTCTTAACAGATCCGCCTCAATGCCAAACTGCTTGCCTTCGAGAATCTGCCGATAAACTCGGCTGGATACGTGCAAAGCTAGGACGGCATAACACCCCCTATTAAAACGAGTACCCCCGAATGCATCCTTCTCGATTAAAATCGCTCGGAGCCCTTTTTCGGCTACCAGAAGAGTCGCCTCGCTCCCTCCGGATCCCGACCCTATCACCGCCACGTCATATTTCTCACTCAATTCTTTTGCCTCGCCAATCGGCGGTGGCGGTGTGCTCAACTAACCACGGGTTGGCTAAGGCTGAGCTACTTTTGCCCGGTATTCTCACCGCTTCGTTGTTTATGTAAGCATTAGAACCAGATTAGCCTGCAATGCGAGAGTAAAAAGCGGTAAAATCAATGGTCAGTCTAGACTTGGCTTTAGACCTCCCGCAAAGCAACCGGCCAACGCTTAAACGAGGTTTGGCTTGTTCGATTCATTCGTATTCGAATTCGACAAATGGGCTACGAGATACTTAGTGCTTTCGTATGCGATGAAAGATTCGGAAGTAACCAGAGATGATTTAGACATTCTTCAGCGGCAATTCATCGCTTAAAGAATGTCTTTCCTTGTCTTCTATACAGCCGCTAGAGAAGGTTCAAAACCGAGGCGGATGAGTTTGGTGAGCTGCAACGCGTATGCGCTTGCCTTGGCTCTTCTTATTTTTGGTCCTTCTCATTCTGCTGATCGCGTCCCTTTTCAGCGGAGTTGGACCAAAGATTATCCGCTAAAGTCAGTGGGGTCCGGGTCGGGCGCGATATTGCTTACTCTTCCGAAGTGGAAGTTCAGACAAGTCACCTAACGAAATACCCGCGTATTAGTCATATCCAACCGCTAACCGAAAACACCCGTTCGCCGACTAGGCTAGCCCTTTTTCTTTGGCTATTCGTTCCACAACCTTCAATACGTATGCGGGCAGTGTCCCTTTACCTTTGATCCCTTCTAGCCGTCCTGCCCATATACCGTTGTGATCAGAGGGACTGAAAACAATTCCGACTCTTGGTGCGTACCAGCAGAACAAAAGTTTCGAATTCTTGTGTTCCTCGAGATATTCGTCGAAAGATAAATCCCAGTCTGTGGGCACCGCTGGCTCGGCCTCTGGGTTTTCAAGTGGTTCTTCGATGAAATGCTTGATTTTTGGTTTGTCATCATCGAACTCGAGAACTCTCATCGTACGCTCAATTCTCGCGGTATCCATCTCAGGTGTCATTGCCATTCGATCCTCTTTTAGTAACGCGGGTTTTGTTAGTCCCTTTTTATCTGGAGCCGATGAAAAAAGTCAACCGTGCCTTCGGTCGGGTGTGAAATCAAAAAATAGCCTACTTCATGCACTGGCACGATCAAGTAGTTTCCGCTGCAATGCGACTACATTACCCGGCCTCGCCGGCGTGGAAGTTTCGAAGAGATCGCCTTCTTGGGGAGGCCGTATTACGCAGGAAGGGTTAAGATCAAAATCTGGACAGCGCTGCAAACTCGAACCCCGCTCTAGTGAACACGCGTTATGACGGCGCCATACAGTTGCTCAAAATTGAGTTCGCGTAAGGACCTTCCCAGCATCGATCGTTTGGTGGCGTACAATCGTTCTGTGGTCAGCTCACGGGGGACGGTTTGCAGATCGAGAGCGCTTTTTCGGCCGATCACCCTTTCGAACTCCAAGAGCTTTGTTTTCGAACCGACCAGGCGAATGACATCACCCAGATGAATCACGGCGTCATCAGCGGGGACATTAACGTGTCCGCTTCTATACATTCTGGAGAACACGACACCTGACTCCAAAGCGAACGGTATGTCTCGAAGACCCACGCCCTCGACGTTGGGATTCGTCACCTCCAGATCGACGTGTTCCAGCCCTCGGTCGTCCAAACCAGAAGCTGTTTCCCCAAGCTTCCCATCGGTTCTGGGGTCGAGGACAAACACCTTTTTTATCAGCAGCATCGTCAGGATAATCCCGATGATGCCAAAAGGGTAGGCCACGGCATACGCCATACCTAGAAGATCAGTACTGTGCAAAGTTAATCAAATCAGCGCGCGCTCAAACGGGTGCAACAGGCCCGCCAGCCTTGACTTCGGCGCTCACGCCCCCTTCGTAAGCCGCGAAGTTTTTGACGAAAAGACCGGCAAGCTTCTTCGCCGTGGCATCAAAAGCTGCCTTGTCGGTCCAAACGTTGCGCGGAATCAGTATTTCGGCGGGCACGTTTGGGCATTCGATCACCACGTCGAAGCCAAACACTGGATCGCGCTGGGTTTTCGCCGTAACGAGTGCCCCACTGTGGATTGCATCGATGATCGCACGGGTGTTCGCCAGCTTGATACGCTTGCCGATGCCATAGGCGCCACCGCTCCAGCCAGTGTTCACCAGCCACACCCGTGTGCCGTGCTGTTTCATCTTAGAGGCCAGCAGTTCTGCGTATTTGTTTGGATGCCACATCAGGAACGGGCCACCGAAACAGGCGGAAAACGTCGCCGAGGGTTCCTTTACTCCAATCTCCGTGCCGGCAACTTTCGCGGTGTACCCGCTGATGAAATGGTACATCGCCTGGGCCGGTGAGAGCGAACTGACTGGAGGAAGCACGCCAAACGCGTCGCAGGTCAGAAAAATAATGTCCGTCGGATGACCCGCAACGCACGGAATCTTCGCATTCTGGATGAATTCTATCGGATAAGCGCCCCGGGTGTTCTCGGTAACGCTGACGTTTGTGTAGTCTACCAGATGATCCTGATCGAGCACAACGTTTTCAAGCACCGCGCCAAAACGAAGCGCCTCGAAGATTTCCGGTTCGTTCTCAGGCGTCAGATTGATGGCCTTGGCGTAGCAGCCCCCTTCGATGTTGTAGATGCCTTGGTCACTCCAGCAATGCTCATCGTCGCCAATGAGATTGCGTTTGGGATCGGCCGACAGCGTCGTCTTACCCGTACCGGATAGGCCGAATAGCAGCGACGAACGGCTGGTCTCTTTGTCTGCGGTGGCCGAACAGTGCATCGAGAGAATCCCGCTCTTAGGCGCCAGGTAGTTTGCCAGGGTAAACACGCCCTTCTTCATCTCGCCGGCGTACTCGGTGCCGAGGATCACCAGCTCGTGGTCTTCAATGCTTAGGTCAACGCTCGTCTTTGACCCCATGCCCGCAGTGAGGCTGTTAGCCGGGAAAGCCCCTGCATTGTAGATGACGAAGTCCGGCTTGCCAAATCCCGCCAACTGCTCCTTGGTGGGCCGTCTGAGCATGGTGTGCATGAACAGCACATGGTAGGGCCGTGAACAGATAACGCGTACCTTGATCGGATGATCCCAGCCGGCGAACCCATCGAAACAGTAAATCCGGTTGCAGATATTGAGATAGTCGCGCGCGCGCTCGCGGTTGATTGCAAAGCTTTGAGGTGTTATCGGGATATTGACCGTGCCCCACCAGACATCAGCTTCGGAATCGGGATGCTTGACCACCCGCTTGTCCTTAGGCGAGCGGCCGGTTTTGGCTCCGGAATAGGCCACCAGCGCGCCATTTTCGGCAATGCTGGCGTCCTTCTCGTAGCGGATGGCGTGCTCGTAGAGTACGCTTGGAGGTAGATTGTGGTGGATTTCGGCAACGGTAATGCCGTGCTCCTTAAGGTCGAAGGGGTCAGCCATAAATAGTATTTCTCTTTTATAGTTCAGAACATTTTCTTTATGTGTACGCCGAAGTAAAGTGAAGCCGAAAAAAAGGCTCGTTCAGGAAAGGAGCGCTCGGTTATACTCCCAGTTCATGCGAGCGATATTCAGCACCGAGATCTCTTGGGGACATTCTACCTCACAGGCTTCCGTATTGCTGCAATGGCCGAAGCCCTCTCTATCCATCTGTGCAACCATTCTTTGGACACGTTGGCGTGCCTCGATTTTCCCCTGGGGAAGCAAAGCCAGGTGCACGATCTTAGCCGCGGTGAACAGCGCCGCGCTCGCACGACCGTTAATCATGACTCCGCACTGGCCACAAATGCCTTCGCGGCAGTCATGATCAAACTCGACCGGTCTCTCTCCCTGCCGGATCAGCCGATCATTCAAGAGATCCAGCATTTCAAGGAAGGACATATCCGGACTAACATCCGCTATGTCGTAGCCAGAAAACTGACCGCGACTCGCTTTAGTCTGCTGGCGCCAAATCTTTAGATGGACCTGCATTCAATCTCTCCATTTATTTGTAGCTTCGCAGCGACGGCGTAACGAATTCGAATCGGAGCGGTTCCTTGTGCCAGTTCGGCTCCTTGCCGGCTGCAGATTTCCGAAAAGATGTATCACGAGGAAAACCGTGTCGCCATCGTTCTTGTAGTTCTTGCTTAGCAGCGCGCAACTTGCACCTAACCGGAAGGCTTTCCGGAGTTGTGTCAACGAAGTGCTCGCAGGCCGAAGAAGTTTAATAGCCGATCCAACCAGAAAAGAAAAGCCAGAAACTCGCTTACACCGCTCGTCCACCGTTGGAGCACCTTCCGGTGCCGTCAACCGCCACACTGATTCGTGTAAATCGAATTCAGTTGCGCTGTTTCCGGCGCAGCCTAGAATATGTCGAGCAGCGCATTTCGGCATCTTGTCCCCCCTCAATTGCAGGATGGAGCGTTCTCTACCTCGGCTGCATTGTGCTTGCTCGAAGTATCACGCAAAACTACCCCCCAGCATTGAATCAACACTTAGCTCGGTGAATTCGAATGAAGCAACGAAAATTGACCTTCCTACCCCTACTGACAGCCTGTTCGCTGGCCCTTTTCAGTCCAGCGTCTAACGGCGCCCCAACAGCTGCTCAACCATCGGGCGAAGCGACGGATCAATCGGCCCAGGAAAATCAACCACCTGATAACCAGGCGCGAAAATACGAAGAGGCTTACAACAAGGGAGACGCAAAAACGCTCGCCGGACTGTATTCCGATGACGTTTACTATGTTGATCAAGACGGCGAGCAGGTCAAAGGACGGGATGCCATGGAACAGCTTCTGGCCGATAATTTTAAGCAGAATCCCGGCGCAAAACTGGCCATCACAACCGAAGAGATCAAGCAGCTGGCTCCGGACATCAGAATGAGTCGTGGGCTCGCCACGGTGACGTTAACCAATGGTACCACCAACACGACAAGGTTCACGACTACTCAGGTCAAAAAAGGCGATCAATGGGAGATTTCCCAACTGACTGAAACGGAGGCACCACCCCTGAGCCCTTCCTCTCGACTCGAGGTCATTGGGTGGTTGGTAGGAACCTGGCAGGATAAGAGCCAGGACCAAACCGTCGAACACAAGGTCAATTGGGCCGGGGACAAAAATTTTCTCGTCCGCACATACAAGGTTAAAGGAGCTGATCAGTCGGAGACCGATGGTTGGGAAATTATCGGCTGGGATCCGATTGGTCGACAGATTCGATCCTGGATATTCGATAGCAACGGGGGCTTTGGAGAAGCCACTTGGGCCACCGACGGCGACGACTGGCTAATTCGTGCGTCCAATATTTTGCCTGATGGCAGCCGCTCGACCGCGGAAAACGTGCTGACAAAAGTGGATGACAACAAGTTCACCTGGGAATCGCAGAATCGAACACTGAATGGTGACCCGCGACCTTCGATTGATAAAATCGAAGTGCAACGAGTGGCCCAGGGCCAATAAGCAGGAGTCTCTCAATGAAGCCAGTGTTCTTTCGGATTTTTGTCCTGGTATTAGGCGGTATTGTGCTGCTCGCACAAACTGATTCTTTGTGGGCGCGAGGAGGACGCGGGGGAGGAGGAGGAGGACGCGGCGGCGGCGGGCGCGGAGGAGGCGGAGGGCGTTCCTACAGCGGTGGTGGAGGCCGCGCGGGTGGAATGGGAGGAGGCGGCCGTGGAGGTGGCTACAACCGGTCTTCGGTGTCGGGCGGAGGCTATCGTGGCGGGGGCGGCTATGGTGGTGGCGGCGGCGGACGGACCGCGCAGAGGCCCGCTGGGAACGGTGCGGGTGGCATGGCCCCGAATCGAAACGCGTCCAGAGGAAACATTAACCGGTCTCAGGCCTCCTCGAAAATTCAATCTCGTCCGAATGGCTCCGGGGGAGCTCTTCCTTCGGTTGCTCAAGGAGGAGGGCGCGGAACCGCCGGGGCCGGGAACAAGGGGTTTCCCAATGTGGGTGGAGGAGCGGGTGCTGGTCAACTTGCGGGGAGAGGTCAGGGCGCTGGTCAACTCGCGGGTAGGGGTCAAGGCGCTGCGGGTGGCAGGCTCCAAGGTGGCCAGGGCGGTCAGGTTTCTAACAGAATGCAGGGCAGTCAACTCGGCGCGGTGGCAGGAGGTGCGCTGGCGGGGGGCGTGGCGGGCGCCGGTCTCGCTAATCTTGGTGGAGGCAATTTGGGCGGCCGGGGCGAGCTTGGCGGCAGAGGCGAGCTTGGCGGCAGAGGCGAACTGGGCGGCAGAGGCGAACTGGGCGGCGTAGGCGGACCGGGCGGTGTAGGCGAGCTGGGTGGCCGGGGCGAGTTGGGCGGCAGAGGCAATTTTTCACCCGAGCGCAATCAGGCAATCTCCAATCGCCAGCAATATTGGAATAAATGGTCTGCCGACAATCAAGGCAAGCTCGCGAACTTCCAGCAAAACCGCGGCCGAGACTGGAACAACATCAATAATTTTCGGCAGAGCGGAAACATAGGGAACAGATTTAACAGCGGCGACTTTAACAACTACAGGAACAACTTAAATAATTACCGTAACAATCGGGCGACCCAAATAAACAACAATATCCAGAACAATTTCGACAACAATTTTGACGATAACTGGTGGGGAAATTGTGGCTGGTACGGGGGAGGTTACTGGGGCGGTAATCCCTGGTGGTGGTGGGGCGCGACCACCCTGGCGACCGCTGGAACTTTCCTGGCGATTGATGCAATGAACGAAGCGAGCTATCAACCTCCTGTTTATGACTATGGCGCTAATGTGGTCTACCAGGGGGATGAAGTTTATGTGGATGGGAAACGGACGGCCAGCGCGAAAGAATACACGCAAGAGGCTATTGCGTTGGCGAACGAGCCGGCCACAGAGCCTCCTGCGCCCACTCCTCCACAGCCTGGGCAGCAGCCGGAATGGTTGCCGTTCGGAGTCTTTGCTATGGCACAAGAGGAGAAGGGCGACGCCTACATGTTCTTCCAAATCTCGATCGATAAGGAGGGTGTGGTCAGCGGCGCCTACCAAAACGTGCTCAGCGGCGAAAATTCGCCGATCTCTGGTCAGGTAGACAAGAAGACTCAGCGAGTAGCGTGGAGAATCGGGACCGGCAACACCGTCATCGAGACGAGCTTGCAGAACCTTACTCAGGATGTTGCCAGTTGCCTGGTGCATTTTGGCCCGGACAAGACGCAGACCTGGTTGCTGGTCCGGCTCAAACAACCTGAGATGCCCAATGCTCCGCAGACAGCGGAATCCGAGCCGAAAGGATCCTAGCCCGCAAAAATCACACGCTGGGAGAAGCGACGAGCTCAATGCGGGCTAGAAAGCTCTTAAATCCGCCGCGGCAGACTCGGCGTCAGTTTACGAGCCTAGCCTGGTTTAAAATGAATTGAAACAAACTGTCTTTAAATTCTTCTCTCCAAAAAACCGCAGAATGTTTCGGCGTAGCCGGAGGATTCCGCTGCCTGAGCCTGCATCGCTCACAAATCTCTGAAGATTTGTGAGCGATGCAGGCTAGCTGGGCCCGGCAGCAGCGCGGTAGGGTCGCGCTCCCGCGCGACCGACGTTGCCCGCGTAACACTCCTGGATTGCCTGCACGCCAGTCGCGCAGGAGCGCGATCCTACCGCGCCTATAAGAAAAGAAACGCGAATTGACTAGGTTACTGTACGATATCCACCCGATCCGCATCTACGCCGGAATGCGATTTGACATTAACGTGAACACCGGTTTTCACGTCAGCAAAAGAACCCTTATTTCCGTTGACGAAAAACTGGGTTGCTGGGGTAACAAGAAAGTGTTGTGTGCGGTTAGTGCCACGAGGATGAGTAGCACTGGGAGGAGTAATCGTCGATCGGACCACGAAAGAATTTGTGTAGACTCTGATGACAGTCCCGGGCTCGGCTGATGCCAGTGCAACGGACGCCAGAAGGACAAAAGGCAGGGATAGGAGCTTTCTCATTAATTCGCTGTCGTCGCAACGTCGCGGAAGTAGTGTCGTACCACCATTCAGTTTGGCAAGAGAAATGCGGCGGGAGATTTGTCTGGCTGGCATTGAAGAGGACAGCGATAACCCAAAGTAAAGGAGCTGGCCCCAGTTCTCGTCTCTGCACAGGCGGGATATAAGTGGTCCGTGAGTGCTTGGTTCCCGCTTAACCTTTGTTACGAGAGTATGATATAGTACTCACCGATGTGGAAAGGTAGTTAATTGTATCGCTGCGAACAGACGTACAAGATCTTCATTGCTGATGCGTGGGGCAGAATAGTGGGATTGTTAATTCACATATGGAGATGATCGGCTTGATCAGTGGACTGGCGATGCTGAAGACGCCCTCTAACTAGCCCGCAAAAACTACCTGTTGGGAGAAGCTGTGGGCTCATTGCGGATTAGCAGCTTCAAAGGAACTCGTCGGTTCCCTAGCGAGCCCAGTAACAACAAAGACGGTCGGGGCCATATGTGCCCAGCCAGGATGGCGTTCCACTGCCAAACGTGTTAGCGTAGCGGAAGCCGTCACGAACGGGCAGTTTTTCACGCGACCTCCATCCTCCATCACTCCAGGCGATGCCATGAAAAAGAGCGAAATCATCGCATCACTGAAGCTGCAGTATCCGAAAGTCAGCGCCGCAAAGCGTGAGGAACTGGCCGCTGCGAAGGAGGCGTTGCTTGCAAGCGCATGAACCCGCCAGTCGCCAACGACAAGGCGCCGGTACGTGCCGGGCAGTGGCACGGGATGATCCCCGCGGCGTGCTGGCTGCGGGGCTACAAACCTCGGTGGTTTCGCTTTGATCTGGCGGCGGGCGTGACGCTCGCGGCGTATGTGCTGCCGGCGGCGCTCGGCGATGCGTCGCTTGCGGGCTTGCCGCCGCAGGCGGGACTTTACGCGTGTCTTTATAGCGGGCTGGTGTTCTGGCTTTTTTGCAGCTCGCGGCACACCTGTGTAAGCGTCACTTCGGCGATCTCGCTGCTCGTCGGCTCGTCGCTTGGAAGCGTGGCCGGCGGCGATCCGGCGCGCTTCGGCGCGATGGCCGCTTGCACAGCGCTGCTGACGGCGACGATCGCATTCCTCGCGTGGCTTGCGCGCACAGGTTCGGCGGTGAACTTCATCTCGGAAACCGTCCTCATCGGTTTCAAGGCCGGCGTGGCGCTACAACTCGCGAGCACGCAATTGCCAAAGCTGTTTGGCGTGAAAGGCGGACACGGTAATTTTTGGGAACGCATGGATGTGTTCTTCCGTCACGTCGGCGAGACGAACGCAACCTCGCTCATGCTCGGCTGCGCGGCACTCGGACTGCTGATGCTCGGGAAGAAACTGCTGCCGAACAAGCCCGTCGCTTTGTTCGTGGTGATCGGCGGCATCGCTGCGGCCTCGTTCGTTGATTTTGGCGCGCATGGTGTGAAACTGCTTGGCGAAGTGCCCCGCGGTCTCCCGGCGCCGTCGCTGCCCGCGGTGCATTGGGAGGACCTCGTTGACCTTCTGCCGCTTGCGCTTGCGTGCTTCCTTCTCGGCGCCGTCGAGACCGCCGCGATCGGCCGGATGTTTGCTGAGAAGCACGGCTATCGCCTCGACAGCAACCAGGAATTCCTCGCTTTGGCAGGGGCGAATCTTGCGTCAGGCCTCGGCTATGGTTTTCCGGTCAGCGGTGGCATGTCGCAATCGCTCGTAAATGAAAGCGCCGGCGCGCGCACACCGCTGTCCGGATTGCTCTGCGCGATTTTCATCGCACTCGTCGCCGTCTTCTTCAGTGAACTGCTGCGCAATCTACCGCAACCCGTGCTCGCGGCGATCGTGCTGATGGCCGTCGCCGGTCTGCTGAAGGTCAGGGAACTGCGCCACCTCTGGCAGGTGCATCGTAATGAGTTCCTCGTTGCAATGGTTGCGCTGTTCGGTGTCCTGTGGGCAGGGCTGCTCAAGGGCGTGCTCATCGGCGCAATCATTTCACTCGTGCTACTGATCCGGCGCGTGTCGTCGCCGCACGTTGCTTTCCTTGGCCGCATCCCAGGGGCGCGCCGCTACTCGGATCTCAAGCGGCACGCCGACAACGAGCCAATACCCGGAGTGCTCGCCTTCCGCGTCGAGTCGAGCATTGTCTATTTCAACGCTGAGCACGTCTTCGACACCGTGCTCGCGCGCCTCGACGCCGCGCACGAGCCGATCAAGATGGTAATCTGCGATCTCTCCACGTCCCCAAATATCGATATGGCCGGCGCGCGGATGTTCCTGACGCTGCACGCTGAACTCGCGAAGCGTGAAATTGCCTTCGGCCTCGTCGAGGCGCGTTCGGCCGTACGCGACATGCTGCGCGTCGAGGGCGTGGAGAAAAAGGCCGGCCGCGTCGACCGCTTCACGACGCTCGCGGACGCGATCGAGGATTTTCAAAGGGGAACCGCTCCAAAATCATGATGACCACAGCCGCCTCTGCGCGATGCTTACGAAGGTTTTATTTGCCTGGTGCCTCGTTGCGACAACCGTGTTGTTTCACGCTGCCGCGCTAGGGATCATGCTGATCCAGTGTTGCGGCTGACTGCGCAGCTGGAGACGCGGTTTTGGCCGGTAACGTGGCTAGTGGTTCGGATCACCCGGTGGCTTATTGTCATTCACTTGGTTGAGATCGCGCTTTGGGCGTTATTTTTCTGGTGGCGGAAGTGTCTGCCAGATGAAGCCACGCAGGCCTGGATCGAGATGGAAATCAATCGGGCCGTGCACTCCGAACTGGGCGAGGCTCCTCTGCATCGTTATCTCGGCCACCGCGACGTGGGCCGGCCTTGTCCAAGCAGTGCCCTGCGATCAGCTTGCGCAAAACCGGCCTACAATATTTCCTAAGATGTCGCGGTCCAACCGGCGCAACCTCCTTCTAGCGCAGTTCTCAATCGCGCCTAAGCCCCGCTCTAGGCGCAAAACCTCCGACAGCATCACCTCGAGCGAACAAAACCCTATCAAGCTACGATTTCACAAACTTAGCGAGAGAGCTTTGGCAGTAGTGCGACCGCCCGACGGAGCGGTTCCAGTTGAACGTGTGTATAACGCTGATGTACATCAAGGTTCTTGTGCCCAGTTAATTTCATGCGGACATCCGCAGAAATGCCCACGTTTGCCAAGGCGCTCGAAAAAGAGTGTCGCAGACTGTGATAACTCAATTTCGAAAACTTCCGATTCCTGCTCGACTGAATCTGGCGTTGATCGATGCCTGCCGTCGCCATTAAGGCCGCGAACTGTTTAGATAGTCCACTCCGTCCGCTGATTTTGATCACCCCAAGCGTTGGACACAAAAAACCGCGCGGGCTGTCGCCGGCGATCGAGAGCAGGTGTTCCTCCAGGTCAGGATGAATCGGCACTTCGACCTTCCTCCCAGTCTTGCCTTGAGTATAAACAATCGTTCCTTCAGCCAAATCGACGCTCTCCCAGGTGAGAGAAACCACATCGCTGAGTCGCGGTCCGACGTAGTAACCGACGAGAATCGCCGTCTTCCATTCCGGCGACGCCGCTCCCAACAACGCCTGTACGTCGCCAGGCGAGAACACGTCGCGTTCGTTGCTCTTCGCCCGAGGCAAATCAACGGCCTCGGCAGGATTATGGAGGATAAGCGCGTGGCGTCTGGCGGTATTGAGTACGCTACGAACCAGTTTGAGGTCGAGTTTTACCGTGGCGGCCGAAACCCCTTGCTTCGTTCGAACGTCCCGGAAATGCTCTACGTCCGCCGGCGTCAGCGCGACAATGGACTTGTCCGCCTTGGGACCAAGTGAATCGACAAATTCTTCGATTGCCTTCTTGTAACGCCGACCAGTCGTTTCCTTCTTGGATAGTTGCTTCCCTGTGAGCCAATTCAAAAAGAATTCCCGGACCCTCACGTCTCGGACCGGGCCCTCCCCTATTGCTTCTAGAATCTCATTGAGTACCTTGCGCGCCTGGACCTCAGTGAGGCTGCCCCGTCCGGCAGATTCGGCCGCTTTTTCCCATGCGCGGCACAGATCCCACGCCTCCTTACGATCCTTCTTTTTTGTGCTCCGAAACGTGCGCCGTCCATCAGGAAGCATGAAAGCGCAGTACCAATAAGGCGATCGTCCTCGCGGATCTTTGTGAAGGCTTCCCATAAAGTCATAAATATGTCATAACGACGCCGATGACAATCACTGTCGCAGAATGCTGTGTTTATAGGGCTTCACGAGCCTCTGAGGGAGCGGAAGCGTCACGGGTTCGATTCCCGTCCCCGCCTTTAAGTCCTTCGCATTGAGTAACTAATGCATGTCATATGCTCCGCTACAGGCGTCACAAGCGCCCAAAAGTG